>Ga0209829_10001922_pt1 | contig 16291 bp, 13 predicted proteins | sample C_140205_EF_Meta_FD_187311 | JGI IMG/M metagenome (GOLD analysis project Ga0209829, IMG submission 187311) | Freshwater microbial communities from Lake Croche, Canada to study carbon cycling - C_140205_EF_MetaG (SPAdes) (version 2) | ecosystem: Environmental > Aquatic > Freshwater > Lake...
GTTGCAGGGCGTGTCGCCATTCAAATGGGAGGCTGGCTGGCTTCCACTTCGAAAAGTCGGGCCAGATCGCCGGCGTGTCTGCGGCCCACTCTCGAAAATTCTCCTCGAACTTGCGTTCCAGAAACGCCTCTTCCGCAAAGATGATCCGCTCGTGATAGAGCGCGCTGACCAAGAGAATGATAATCGCCAATGACCAGGATTCCGCAAAAAGCGGGATGCTGATCCACATCAGCGTGTTCCCCATATACAAGGGGTGGCGCATCATCGAGTAGAGCCCGGTAGTGTTCAACGAGTCCGCGACTTGTTCCCGGGTATTCCGCCCTGAAGTCCGCTGCGCAGCGCAGCCCACTGCGTAAGCACGGATCCCGACGCCAAGAAGTCCCAGCAGCGCACAAGCAATCTTCCTCACCAAATCGAACATGCGGGTGTCGCCAGGCCAGCTGAACGTTCCGAGTGAGGCCAGCGTGCTGACAATCAGCAGCAAGGGCAGATAGCTCCGCCAACGAAAGAGCCAATTCCCGGAAGCTTCTAGATGGTCACTTAGTTTCATGGTCGCGAATGGTCTGTCATTTGACAGGCCGACTCATGAGGAGGGCCAATTACGGTCATAAATTCAAGGGATTTTAGAACGGATCGGGAATTGGGGCTTTCCCGATCATCTCAATTTCCAAAATACCAAGGACAAAGAGCTCTCTGAATCAGGCGATTCCACCTAAAATCGAAGCCTTTGCCGTTTCCTCTTCAATTTCACGGCCTGTTTCCTGAAGCTCCCCCGCATGCGCATCGTCCACGCCGCCAATCTCCAGCTCGACAAGGATGGCGCGCACCTTTGGAACCAGGATCAGAAGATCCACCACGGCCTCGTCAGGCTGGGGCATTTTGTGTACCCGTTTTCGATCAATGACCGTGCCCGGATGCTTTCGCCGCTGGGCGGGAAGTCGCTGGGGAAGAAGCCGGCGAACCGGGCGCTGATCGAAACCTGCCGGAATGTCCACCCGGACGTGTTGCTGCTGGGCCATGCCCAATACATCACCACCCCCACGCTTCAGGAAATCCGTCGGCTGCTGCCGGAGATCCGGATCGGGCTTTGGTATGTGGACCCGCTTTGGGACGCGGAGGATACCCGGCATTTGACGGATCGACTGGGCGTGCTGGATGCCTTGTTCTGTTCGACCGGTGGCCATCTGCTGGAGAAATTTTCCCGTCCGAACTGTCCGGCCGCGTTCATCCCGACGGCGGTGGATGCGGGGATCGAGTGTCATCGCGCGTTTGAAACCACCGAATTTCTCCACGACTTCCTGTTCTTCGGTCGTGACAAGGGCGAGCCAGCCCGCCGCGCCTTGCTCCAGGAGCTCGAAAAGCAACTGCCGGATCTCAATGGTGGCATCTATGGCTGCCTCGACCGGCTAGGCATCTTCGGCTGGGAAAAGGAGCAGATCATCCGGAAATCGAAGATGGCGCTGAACCTTTCCCGCCGTGCGGATGTTTCCCTTTATTCATCCTCGCGCATCGGCGAGCTGATGGGCAACGGCATCCTCACACTCACGCCGCGCGGGGCGGGACTGGAGGAACTTTATGCCGAGGACGAACTGGTCTATTTCGACGGACTCGATGACCTGACGGAGAAGATCCGCCATTACGCCACGCATCCGGAGGAACGGATCGCGATCGCGCGAAAGGGCTGGGAGCGGAACCACCGCGACTACAACGGCACCGAGGTCGCGCGGTTCATCACCTCACTGACGATGCGGACGGAGGAGTGGAAGCAGGCCCCCTGGGCGAAGCATGTGTTTGGACTGTGATGGCCTGTTGGGAGATCTTGCTGCGTGGGACAATCGGGCATTTTCCCGACAGGATTTACAGAATTTTGCAGAATTTACAAAACGACGGGATCTCCGCTTGAGGAGGACTTGTGGCAGATTCTGTGAATTCTGGAAATTCCGTTGATTCAGTCAAAATGGTCCGAGTCCATCGAGAAGTTCGGTTTACCCGACAGCCATCCTGGATTAGAAGACCAAAAACGGGCGGGCCGCCCGCTCCCCTCTGTTAGAGGCGCTTGTGGACGATCACCGGCATGCCTTTCTTCGGACGGAGGGTGATCAGCGGCTCCATTTTCGCAGGGCCCTTGCGGACCTGCTCGAAGTCGAATCGGCGACCGATCAGGACGACGAGAATCACCGCCTCCAAACGGGCGAAGCCTTCGCCAATGCAGAAGCGCGGCCCGAGACCGAAGGGGTAATAGGCGAACTTCGGGATGCTGTCGCGGCGTTCGGGCGAGAACCGTTCTGGATCGAACCTTTCCGGATCCGGGAAGTAGGCAGGGTTCCGGTGGGAGACATACTGCATCATTAGTAGTTCGTCGCCGGGCTTCACTTCCAGACCGCTTGGCAGACGGTCCTCGCTGCAAACGCGGCGCGCCAGAGTCCACGCCGGCGGGTAGAGCCGCATCGACTCGGCGAGCACCATGACCGTGTAGGGCAGCTTCGCCATGTCCTCCATTCCCGGCGCGCGGTCGCCGAGGACCTCGTCCCACTCACGACGGAGTTTTTCCAGAACCTCGGGATGCTTGCCCAACAGGTACCAGGTCCAGTTCATGTGGTTGGCCACGGTTTCGTGACCGGCGAGGATGATGGTGATCACCTCGTCCCGGACCTGCTTGTCCGGAATGGTGGATCCATCCTCATACTTGGAGGCCAAGATCATGGCCAGCAGGTCGTTCGGCCGCTGGTCTTCGGGCAGCGCCTTGTGGTCCGAAATGATCCGGCCGATGGCCTCGTCGATCTTGCGCAGCGACTCGACGTAGGGCTTGTTGAGCGGCAACCAGCGCAGCAACTGGGGCGGTGCCATCTGGCGGCGGGTGACCCGTCGCAGGGCCGTGGCAAACTCCAGCCCGAGCGACTTCCCCTCTCGATACATATCGACGCTGAACAAGGTGAGGCCGGCAATCGAGATCGTCAGGTGCATCATTTCGAGCGCGAGGTCGATCGTCGTGCCGTCCTGCCAATCGGCCATCTGGCGTTCGGCACAGTTTACCATGATCTCCGCGAAACGATTGACGGAGCCCTTGTGAAACATCGGCTGCATCAGCTTCCGTTGCTTGCCGTGAAGAGGTTCCTCACTGCTGACAAGGCCTTCTCCAAGCAAGTCATGGGCGGCGGTCAGGCCGCCGGTCTTGTGGTAGTTGAGCGGGTTGCTGACGAGCAGGTGCTTGATGTCCTCCGGGTTGCGGATGAAGAACGTCGGATGCGTCAAGGGCAGCATGAAGGTGTCGCCATGTTCCTTGGCGAGATCCAGCAGGTGGTCGATGAAGCTCTTTCGCCTGAAGAGAAGACGCCACAGGATGTTCGAGTAGGACGGACCCGGAGCCCGGGGATCGAGGGAGGGGCTGCTCATCAGGTGAGATCGGAGGTCGGCGGAACGGGAGTGGAGGAGCGCTGATGCATGAATCCATGACCGAGCAACCACCACTGCTCCGGATGACTGGCCACCTGATCCTTGAGGCGGTCCATGAAATAATGAAGCACCGATTCGGTCTTCGGATAGTCGGTTCCGCGTCCGGCATGGATCGCCGGAAGAAACCGGATGCAGGAGCGGCCGGTTTCATCATGGAACGTGTCCACCCACACCACCGGAACCTGATGACGGACCGCCATCACGCCCGGACCGGTATCGACCAGAAACTCGGCGCGTTCTCCGATGGACATGGTCATGCTGCGGTCCGAGCGCGAGGCAAAATCGAACGAAAGGAAGAACACCTCCCCCTTCCTGAAGGCGGCGCGCGCGGCCTCGTAGGCACCCATGCGGACGAAGGTCAGTGAGCAGTGGAGTTCCCGAGCGACCTCCTCCAGATAACGGACAATGGACCCTGGTAAAAAGCGGGTCAGCACCGAGGAGACCGGATGGCCCAGCGAGGCCACCACCGCCGGCGCATGCCACCAGGTCCCCGCATGGGCGGAAACGAGCAGCACGCCCCTCTTTTCAGAAATCGCCGCCTCCAGATACTCGACGCCAGTGACCTTCACCCGACTGAGGATCCCGGCAGGTCCGGCGCGCAGCATCCGGGCGATATCCGTCGTCAGCCGAACCTGGTACTCGAGGCGCTGCTCATTCACCCGCCGCGCGGTGGGCTCATCAAACACCAAAGGCGCATTGCGGCGGATCAGAATGTCCTCGGGCGCACGGAACCACTTCGAGAGCGGTCTGGCCCGGGCCCATTCCTTTTCAACCGGCGCCCGGCGAATCCAGGCCAGCGCCTTGACGTAGAGCCAGCCAAACACGTGGCGCAGAAACATCTCACCCGGGCCTGGTCGGGCCTCGCTGCTCTTCCTGGCGGGCTCGGTGGAATCAGGCATCAGCGGAAGCGAAGGGGGTGAGGGGCGCGTGCTCCCACGGCCACCACTGGTCGGGATGGTCGCGGAGCTGGGTCAGCATTTGTGAGATCGCGGCTTCAATCAAGCCTGCCGCCGCATCGGTGCCACGCGCTCCCGTCGGGACCTCGAGCGGCTTGATGGTCACGCGATGATGATTCAGTCCGGTCCTGAGGGCGGTGACGGCAAGCACAGGGACCCGATGCCGCAGCGCAAGAATGGCGGGCCCGAGATTAAGGGTGAGATTGCAGCGCTCGAAGGGAATCGGCTGGAGGCTCTTCCAGACAACAGGATGATCCATGAACAGGCCGAAGAGACCGTTTTGCTTGAGGATGGCGGTCATCCGCTTCGGTAGATCCTCGCCCAACAGCACGCGTTCGACCCTCACACGACGATACATTCGCTGAACCAGGGCCTCAATCCCGTCGAGGCACCACATCCGACCCGCGGTGCCGACCTCGATCCGGTTTCCGGAGTAGGCAGTGGGGTAACCGCGCATCCCGAACGCCGCGACAAGGGCGCCTGTACACCCCAGATGATTGAGCAACAGGACCGCGCCCCGCCCGCCGGCAAGCGCTTGAGTCAAATGCTCCTCACCCACGAGTTCGACCCGATCAATCACCTCGGTATCCTTCATCCAAGTCAGATGAAAGCTCTCAAACAAACAGCGCCCGAAGTGGCTGCAATAGAGATCCCAAAACCGGTCCTCGGCATCGGGTCCCGCAAACGGTCCCAGCGCCTGTTCCACCTGATCGAGGATCCGGCGCTTCGATTTCCTGCGGACGGCCTTGCCCATGGGCGCTGAGATCGCGGCGGTGAGGCGTTCGGGCAGCCAGCGGGTGAGATGGAACAATCCGCCCACCAGCCAGCCCAGCACCTTGATGGCGGCGGACACCAGAATCGATTGGAAAGAAGGACTGGCCACCTTAGGTCCGGAGTTCAGGACGAAACCACTGGCCGAATGACGACCGGTGCGGCATCGGTCTGCGGTTCCTCGGCGAGCTCGATGATCGCGCGCGCGGCCCGCTCGATGGCTCCGCGCCCACCCAGCACCTCAGGAATCCTTGCCAGGTTTCGCCGCATTTCCTGGACCCGCTGCGGATCATCCAGCAGGGCGGATGCCTCCTCCACCAGCGCCTCAACCGTGAAAGCCTCCTGCAGCAGTTCCGGCACGATCCGCTCATTGAGCAGAATGTTCGGCATCGCCACGAAGCGGGTTTTTACCAGCAGCTTCGCGGCGAAATAGGTGAGCCGCCTGACGCGGTAAAACGCCACCATCGGCACGCAGGCCAGCGCCGTTTCCAGCGTCGCGGTGCCAGAAGCCACCAGCGCGAGCCGACAGCCCGCCGCTCCCACGCCGGTCCAGCCCTCGCCGATTTCCACGAGATCGTCCATCCCGGCAGCGGACACCAGTTTGCGGATAGAAGGCTCCAGATGCTTGGCGGCGACCGGCAGAACAAAGCGCAAAGCCGGGCGGGCCTGATGAAGGCGCTTGGCGGCCTCAATCAGGATCGGCCCGAATGACTCGATTTCTTGAAAACGGCTCCCGGGCAGCAAAGCGACCGGACGGGTATCATCCGCAGCCTGCGGCTCGGGTGCCAGCGTGACCTCTGGAATCAGATCGAGTAAGGGATGGCCGAACCACTCGGTCCGCGCGCCACTCTCGCGAAAGATTTCCAACTCTTTTGGAAACGCCGGAATGATCAGCGCGGCCTCCACCGCGATCCGTCGCGCCCGCCAGCGTCCCCAAAACCAGACCTGAGGGACGAAATAATGCACAAAGCGAATGCCTTCCCGACGCAGCACGGCGACCAAGCGCTCGTTGAACGCCTCACCGTCGACCAAGATGACCAGATCCGGCCTCTCCGCCTTCAGCATCGCTGATAGCTGAGCCCGCGCGCGGCGCATTTCTGGCCGGAATCTCAGCGATTCCTCCAGCCCCACGTAGCCCCAAGACGCGCTGTCGCACAGGATTTCAACGCCGGCAGAGCGCATGTGGTCGCCGCCATAGCCAGTCAATTTCGCCTCGGGATGGAGACGGTGCAACATGCGCGCCAGATGGGCCGCCTGATAATCTCCACTGACCTCCCCGGCGGAGAGAAACAGCTTCATCGTGCGTGATGCCCCGGCGTTCTCCATCAGATGACAAAGTCAAATTGGGCACGGAAATCCCAGCTCCCAGAGCATGGAAACGGAGTGGCGGACATCGAGCAGCGGCTCACTTCGCGGACCTTACGGGACGAAACCTCCGGCGATCAAGCACAGGCGCTCGATTTGAACGAATCGCCTCCCCAGCACGCCGATTTCGCCTGTTCTTCATTGGCATTTCACGAAACGCCGCTGGAATACTCGCATGTCTCGTGTCCTGCTTGTTGAAGACGAACCCGCCATCGCCGATACCCTCGTCTATGCGCTGGAAACCGAGCGCTTTGAGGTCACTCACGCCCTCACCGGCCACGCCGCCCTCGAGGCCTTTGCCGCGAAATCCCATGATTTCGTCATCCTCGACATCGGCCTCCCCGACATGACCGGCCTCGATGTCTGCCGGAAACTCCGCGAAACCAGCAACGTTCCGGTCCTTTTCCTCACCGCCCGCGCCGGTGAGATCGACCGCATTCTCGGCCTGGAACTCGGCGGCGACGACTACGTCACCAAGCCATTCTCCCCCCGCGAAATCGTTGCCCGCGTCCGCGCGATCCTGCGTCGTTCGCCCGGACACCCTCAAGAAAACCCGCCCGCGCCCGCTGCCGCCAGCTCGTCCTCCCCGCTCCACCACCATACCTCGTCGATGCGCATCCACTGCCACGGCCAGTCGCTGGACCTGACCGCCCACGAGTACAAGCTGCTGCTTGTCCTGCTCGGCCAGCCCGGCCGGGTATTCACCCGCGACCAACTCCTCGACCGCGCCTGGGAAGATCCCGGTGCGGTGACCGATCGCACCGTCGATGCCCACGTGAAGTCCATCCGCGCCAAGCTTCGCTCGGTCCGCGAAGGAGCCGAAGACCTGATCGAGACCCGTCGTGGTCTCGGCTACCTGCTTTCCCTCTAATCTTCAAATGCGCTTCACCCGCGTCACCCTCTTCTTCATCGCGTTCATCATCGCGCTGGGATTTTACCAGCTCGCCATCCACTTCCTGTCGGATGTCGAACCCCAGACCTTCCAAGCCACGGAAGAAGTGATGGTCGACGCCGCCAACCTGCTCGCCGAGCTGGTCGAGGATGACATGCAACACGACCACCTTGATACCGAACGGCTGAGGGCGGTATTCGATGGCGCGCATGAGCGTAAATTCGAAGCCCAGATCTTCGACCATCTCAAGGAACACGTCGGCATCAACGCCTATCTCACCGATGCCAAGGGAGTTGTTATCTTCGATTCCGATGGCGGGCGCCGCGAGGGCAAGGATTACTCGAGCTTGAAAGACGTGGCCGCCACCTTGAAAGGTCTCTACGGCTCTCGCTGCACCCGCGAGGTGGAGGGCGATTCTTCCACTTCGATCCTCTATATCTCCGCGCCCGTCGGAAACAAGGACCACCCGTCCGGCGTGCTCAGCGTTTTCAAGCCGAAGGCCGATGCCCTGCCCATGGTCCGCAAGCGCAAGCAGATCATTTACTGGGCCTGCGGCCTGATCGGCGGCGGCATCCTCTTCCTCATCGGGGTCGTATTCCTTTGGTTGTTCCGCCCGATCGGAAAGATCACCGAATACGCGCGTGCGATCGAACGCGGCGAGCGTCCCAAACTCCCCAAACTCGGCATCGGCCGCGAGGTCAACACCCTGGCCCACGCCCTCGAATCGATGCGCGAGGCTCTTGAAGGCCGCAGTTATGCCGAACACTACATCCAGACCCTGACGCACGAAATGAAAAGCCCGCTGGCCGCCATCAAGGGCGCGGCGGAACTTCTCGACGAAGACATGCCCGCTGAAACGAGGAAGCGTTTCCTCGAAAACATCCGCGCCGAAACCTCCCGCACCGAGCGACTCATCAACCGCTTGCTCGAACTTTCCGCCATCGAGAGCAAGACCCACCTCGACAAACCCGAGATCCTCGAACTGCCAGCAGTCGTGGCGCGCGCCATCGACCAGGCACGCCCACTGGCCGAGCTTGCAGGCGTGGAATTCGATTTCCCGCCGCCGGATTCTCAAGCGACGATCATGGGCGACGCTTTCATTCTCCGAGCTGCCATCACCAACCTGCTAGAAAACGCCATCGACTTCTCGCCGCAGGGCGGACGCATCGAGATCGGAATCAGCCGCCAGGACGACTGGATCACGCTGACCATCCGTGACCACGGACCGGGCATTCCTGACTATGCGCAGGAGCGGGTGTTCGAGCGCTTTTACTCACTCCGCCACCACACTTCCGGACGCAAGGGCACAGGACTGGGCCTGACCCTTGTGCGTGAAGCTGCCGGCGTTCACGCGGGCACCATCAGCCTCGACCCAGCCGACGGTGACGGGACACTCGCTGTCCTGAAGCTGCCAGCCGCGGATTGAAAATCTGCGGTTCAGTTGGATCCCTCTCTGCCAATGGATGCTTCGCGAGAGTTTCACCGAGGTTTCATGAACTCTTGATCAGGCTTTCATCCACGCGGCCTTTCATCGGCATCGTCCAACACGACGACCGCCATGAAACTCCTGATCCGCCTGCTCTATCTCGCCACGGTTTACACCTTCCTCACGCTGGCCATGCGTGCGGAAACGACCGCCGCTCCTTATTTCCACATCGCCGCCTCAGGCGATGCCGCCGGTGAAAGCCTGCCTCTGAAATCAAGCAAGGCCAAGGTGGTCATCGATGGCACGATCGCCCGCGCCACTCTTGAGCAAACTTATGCCAACAATGGCGACAAGCCGATCGAGGCCGTCTACGTCTTCCCCGCCTCGACCTGTGCCGCCGTGCATGGCATGACGCTAAGCACCGGCGGCAGAACGATCGCCGCACGCATCCGCGAGAAATCAGTCGCGAAAGCTGAATACGAATCCGCGAAGTCGCAGAAGAAGACTGCCGCCCTGTTAGAAGAGCACCGCCCGAATGTGTTCCAGATGTCGGTCGCGAACATCCTGCCGGGCGATGACATCAAGGTCTGCGTCGAGTGGTCGGAGACGGTGCCGGCGGTCGATGGCACTTACGAATTTGTCCTCCCGACGGTGGTTGGTCCGCGCTATGGCCATGGCACGAGCGAGCCGCCTGAAACTTGGACCGCGAATCCGCATCTTCATGAGGGAAAGGCATTCGCGGCAGGCTTCGAACTCGCCGTCAGCCTCAACACCGCGCTGCCGCTGGCCGAGGTCGTGTGTCCGAGTCATCCGGTGAAGATCGAGTTCAAATCGAAGACCGCCGCCGACACCGCGCTGGTCACCAACTCCGGAGAGGAGGCCGCGAACCGCGATTTCATCCTGCGCTGGAAGCTCGGGCAGGACCGGGTCGATGCCGGACTGCTGCTGCATCGTGGCGAATCGGAAAATCACTTCCTGCTCCAAGTCGAGCCCCCGAAGCGCCTGACTCCCGAGCTGATTCCGCCGCGCGACTATGTCTTCGTGCTCGACGTTTCCGGCTCGATGAGCGGCTTTCCGCTGAACGTGGCGAAGGACCTGCTCCGCGATCTAACAAAGGTGCTGAGGACCGAGGACACCTTCAACATCGTCACCTTTTCCGGCGGCAACGAGGTCTTCTCCGAACAGCCGGTCCGCAGCCTGCCGGAGGAGGTCGAGCGGGCCCGCGCCTTCATCGACAAGCATCAGGCCAGTGGCGGCACCGAACTGGGTGAAGCTCTGCAACGCGCCATGAACCTGCCCGGCGGCGAGGGACGCGCCCGCTCGGTGGTGGTGGTGACCGATGGCTTCATCGGCTTCGACAAGGAAGTCATCGGACTGATCCGCAATCATCTCGGGACCTCCAACCTGTTCGCCTTCGGCATCGGCACTTCGGTCAACCGCAATCTCATCGAAGGCATGGCCCGCGCGGGACAAGGAGAGCCCTTCATCGTGACCCAACCCGCGGAAGTGAAGGACACCGCCGAACGATTCCGCGATCTCATTTCCAGTCCAGTGCTGGCAAAGGTCCGCGTCACCAGCGAAGGCTGCGAGATCTCCGGCATCGAGCCCTCGCCGCATCCGGATGTCTTCGCCAACAAGCCGCTGATCATCACCGGCAAGTGGAGCGGTGAGCCGAAGGGCCGCATCATCGTTCGCGGCATCGCCGGCAACGGCGAGGCCTTCGAGAAAGTGATCGACCTCGCCGAAGCCGCGGCGAAAGGACTCGATCATCCTGCGCTGCCAGTGCTGTGGGCCCGCGAGCGGGTGCGCCGGCTCGAAGACGACCAGACCCGCTGGGATGTCGGGCGGGGATCCGTTCCCATCACCACCGATCCGGAAACTGTTAGAGAGATTACTTCGCTCGGACTGAGCTACTCGTTGCTGACTTCCTATACCTCGTTCATCGCCATCGATGAAACTCCACGCACCTTCGGGGGAACGGCTCAAGCGGTGAATCAACCCCTGCCTCTGCCCAAAGGCGTGAGTGATGCCGCCGTCGGATCACCGGCTGCCCCGATCGTGGTCAATGGTTCGGTCCCCGAACCCGGGGCGATCGGGCTGATCTCGCTGCTCACCGTGCTGCTCATGCTGCAACGCAAGCGCTGAAGACCATGAACGTGCTCGTCCCGAAACTTCCGGCCCTCATCGCGCCCACCGAGCGGCCCAGACCGTGGCTCTTCACGAGCTACTCGGCCTGGCCGATCGCGGCGGCGGTGCTGCCCTTGTTCGTCTGGTACGTGCGGCGGCTCAATGATGGCAGCGACGAGCCGCTTGGACTGATTTCCCTGGGGTTGGTGGCGCTGCTGGCGTGGAGTGATCGCAAGAACCTCCACGCCGGCAGCAAGGCCCGCAGCAGCGGCGCGATCTTGATTCTCACGTCGGCCCTCGCCTTCCCGTGGCTGCCACCGCTGCTGCGCGCGTTCATCGCCGTCGCCGGGATCGCCTGCTTCTACGGTCTGCATCGTAGAATCGGCCTGCTTTCCCTGCTGATGCTGTCACTGCCGATCGTGGCCTCGCTGCAGTTCTGGGCGGGCTATCCCCTGCGGGTCGCCACGGCGGAAGGGGTGGTGCAGATGCTGAAGCTCGCTGGCGCGACCGTTGCCCGCATCGGCACCGGCATCGCGATCGATGGCAGGACGATCAGCGTCGATCCGGCGTGCAGTGGCGTGCGCTTGTTGTGGCATGCCTTGGTCGCCGCCTCCGCCCTCGCGGCGGTGCACCGCTTGTCATGGCGGCGTGGTCTACTGTTGCTGATGTTGGCGGTGATTCTGACCATTCCCACCAATGGTCTGCGGGCCTTGCTGCTGGTGATCCAATCGTGGCGCGGTGGGGCGGAATCCTCGCTGGTTCACGAATCCGCCGGGCTGGCCTGTGCCGCCTTGATGCTGGGGCTGCTTTGGTGGTTGGCGGCCAAGCATCGCTGCGAAGTCACCACCCACTCCACGTCTTCTGCCGTCCGTCGACATCACTTTGCCATCCTGATCCTCGCCGCCATCGCGGGCCCCTGTCTCGCCATCACCGCTCCCGATCATCCGGCACCGGAAAGCGCCGCGCCCGCCTTCACCGAGTTCAGCTTTGAAGGCGTCACCCTCCCGCTGGAACCGCTCCCATCGACCCCGATGGAACAGGCCTTCGCCGCCACCTTTCCCGGCTCACTCGGCAGCTACGGATGGAGCGGCCGACAAGTCATCCTGCGACGCGTCACCAGCGCGACGCGACGTCTTCATCCCTCACGCGACTGCCTTCGCGCGGCGGGTTATGAGACCACTGAATCGATCATCGAGACACACGCCGACGGCAGCCAGTGGGCCAGCTTCACTGCCAGCCGCGACGAGTGGCAGTTAAAAGTCCGCGAACGGATCGTCAGCGAGGCGAACACCGAGGCCTGGACTGACTGTTCGGCTTGGTACTGGGACGCCTTGCTGCATCCGCTCAACGGCCCCTGGCGGGCGGAGACGGTGATCGAAGTGAAATGAAGCGCTTCATCCCGATTTCACAAAACTCTCACCGAACCCGCGTCAGGGTTTCATTCGCGCCTCTCTGAATCGCATTCGTTCCCATGAACCTCCGCTCGCTCCTGCAACCCGATGCCGCCTGGCTGGATGATCCCCATCCCCGCCGGATCTGCGGCGTGGCGCTGGCCACGGTCCTTGGCTTGGCGGCGTATGGCTTCACCGTCGGTTGGTGGCGCTCGCCGTTGATGGGCGCGTATGTCGCCATCAAGATGCCGCTGCTGGTGGCCTGCACGCTGGGCTGCAACGGCTTGCTCAACGGTCTGTTAGGCTTGTTGCTCGGCAGCGGCCTCGGATTTCGACAATCGCTGCTCGCGCTGCTGATGTCCTTCGCGCTGGCGGCGCTGATTCTTGGCTCGCTGGCCCCAGTCACGTTTTTCCTCGCTTGGAATGCTCCTGCTCCCGACTCCGCGAGTGCCGGCATGGCCTACTCGGCGTATCTCGTGACCCACACCTTTCTGATCGGATTCGCCGGGATCGCCGCGAACGTCCATCTCCACCGCCTGCTCGCCGCGCGGGCTCCGAACCGCACCTCCGCCACCATCACCCTGCTCGCCTGGCTGGCGGGAAACGGCTTTCTCGGCGCGCAGTTTTCGTGGGTGCTGCGGCCCTTCTTCGGCAGCCCGAATCTGGATGTCGCCTTCCTGCGGCCCGACCCGATGACGGGAAATTTCTATGAGTCGGTTTGGTATTCGATCGACCACCTCAGCAGCGGCCACGCGCTCACCGCGACCCTTTCCCGGCTGCTGCTCGTCTCCGTCCTCGCGATCCCGGTGATCGCCGCCATCACGTCCTACAAGAAACCAACTCCATGAATCCCACCGATCCGATGAATCCGACCGTCACACCCGCCCAACCACCGCCGCTCGAAGCGCCACTTCCGGAAAAGCTCGACCTGCGCGCCTTGTTCGAAGCCCTGCTCCGCCGTCCGCGCGATCTTGTCCTCCGCCTCGCGACCCCGGGTCACGGCGCGACCGGACGCTTCGTGCTGCTGGCGATCGTTTCCTTTCTCCTCTTCGGTGTGGTGCTTGGCTGCTTCGCGAAACACGAGCAGCTGTGGCAGGCACCGCTCAAGATCACCGGCGGCTTACTCGTCGCCGGCGCGATCTGTTTCCCCAGTCTCTATATCTTCTCCACACTCGCTGGCGGAAAGCTGTCGGTGCACCAACTCGGTGCCTGTCTCGCCGGAGCGCTGGCACTGGCAGGGTTGTTGCTGTTAGGCTTCGCCCCTGCGATCTGGATCTTCGCGGAATCGACGAACTCGTTCGGGTTCATGGGCGTGCTCGGGATCGGTGCGTGGTTGATCGCGCTGTTCTTCGGCCTGCGTTTCCTAAAGACCGCCGTCTATGCGGCCGGGGCCACCCAGAGCAGCCCGATGGTGATCTGGAGCTTCGTCTTCGCGCTCGTCACCTTGCAGATGACCACCTCGCTGCGGCCGATCCTCGGTCGGTCCGAACAGCCTTTCACCCAAGAGAAGAAGTTCTTCCTGCAGCATTGGGGCGATTGGTTCGGCGAAACGCAAGGCGTCACGACCTCAAGCACTCCGAAGAACAACAACAGCGGATCACCCGAGGCCACGGAGCCAAGCCGTGGCGGCAGCAAGAATCCCTACACCGACTGAAGACCACCCATGAAACCCCCGCAGGATGTTTCCACCTTCACTTCCGATCGAAAGCTCAAACCCGTCCCATGGAGTCGGAAATTCACTGAACTTCAGTCGAACCCCAAACGAAAATCCCGGACCCGAAAGAAGTCGCAGGACGACTACTCCGACTGGCGTCGCGAGCTGCTCTGAGCAGCCTGCCTTGGAATGTAGCCGAATGAAACAGTCGGGCATTTACTAACAGAATTTACAGAATTCCGCAGAATTTACAAAACAAGAGAGGCTCTGGCTTTGAAAGGCTTGGAAGGCATTCTGTGAATTCTGAAAATTCTGTCCATTCTGTCAAAATCGCCCGGTGCCATCGGAGAGCTTCATTTTCCAGCAAGCCCACGAGCGTCAGCTTTTTCCGAGCACCCAGGAAATGTGCGGCGTGTAGAGGTCCGGCTCCAGCAGGAATGAATCGTGGCCCTTGTCGGAGTGGACGGTGATGTGCATGACATCAACCTTCGCCTTTTCCAGATGGCCGACGAGCTCCGCCTGCTCCTCCGGATAATAACAAAAGTCGGAGTCGATCGAAAACACCAGCCACTTTTGACCGGCCAGGCGTGAGCGCTCAAACAGGTCCGCCGCCGTTTCCGCATCGCCTTCAGCGGCCCCGTCATAGCGCGACCACAGATCGATGATCCGCAGATAGGTGTTCGCATCGAAGCGCTTCACGAACTTCTTCCCCTGATGCAGCATGTAGCTCTGGAACTGGTCGCGGACACGATACCACGACAGCACGTCATCCGGCTGCACCACGTCCTGACGCGCGCGGCGCTCGATGGCATCGAGGTGGACGAAGGTCTTGTGCGAGATCATCCTCGCCAGCGCCAGACCGTAAAGCGGCGGGCCATTTTCATAGTAATCGCCGCCGTTGAAGTTGCGGTCGTTCTCGATCGCGAGGATCTGCTCGAACAGCACCAGACGATTGAGCACCGTCGTCTTGTAGCCCGAGGCGATGGAGATGACGTTCTTCACCCGGTCAGGAAAGCGTGTCGCGAAGGTCAGCGCGACCAGGCCACCGACCGACGGACCGATCACGGCCGTGAGGGTCTCGATGCCGAGCTGATCGAGCAGCCGCGCCTGGATTTCCACTTGATCGGCCGCCGTGACGTGCGGGAACGACGAGCCCCAGGGCTTGCCGGTTTCCGGGTGAATGGAGGAGGGCCCGGTCGATCCGTAGCAGCCGCCAAGGTAGTTGGCGCAGATGACGAAATAACGCTTGGTATCAATCGCCAGACCCGGTCCGATCATCGAACTCCACCAGCCTTCGTGCAGCTCCGGCTGCCAGAGCTCCGCGACCCCCTCAATCCCCGTATTCAAGCCGGCGGCATGATGCGAGCCTGAGAGCGCGTGAAAGAGCAGGATCGCGTTCGAGCGTTCGGCATTCAGTTCGCCCCAGGTCTCATAGGCCAGAGTCACGCCGGGCAGTTCCCCGCCCTCGCGGAGAAGGATCGGCTCGGCAGTGCTTCCGGTGCGGAAAAACTGGGTGGTCACGGGTGGCATGCGCGGGACGCTACCCAGCGTGACCGCGCTTTCCAAGCGCCAAGCTTCAATCGTCGAAGGTCGGAGGTCGGAGGTCTTCCGACTTTTAGACCTTCCGACCCGTCTGAACTTGGAACTTGATCCTTGGAACTTGGAACTTCTAGCTCGCGGCATGGGAAGCGTCGGATTCAAGGAATGGCAGGTCGTGTGTGACGCCCTGGCCTCAGGGCGGCAGACGTTGATCCTGCGGAAGGGCGGCATCCATGAAGGCCGGGCGGGGTTTTCCTTCGCTCATGACTCGTTCTATTTGTTGCCCACCCGTTTCCATGCCCAGGGCGAGCACGTGCGGGAGGGAGCCATCCGGGAACTGCCGGAGTGGAAGCCGGGCGAGATCGTGACCATCACCCACCGGGTGGAGATCCTCTCCGCCGACACGTTGACCGAGTGGGCGGCCGTGCAGGCCCTGTTTCCGCAGCACATTTACACGGAGAAGACCGTCCGCGACCGCTTCGACTGGGAGGGCAAGGGCATGGCTTCCGGCAGCATTCATGTCGCCCGCGTGAAGGTTTTCCCGCTGGAGGAGCCGTGGAGCTTTCCCTACGCAGCCAAGCACGGCGGCTGCCGGAGCTGGGTGGATCTTCCGTAAGAGGCTTCCCAAATGCTTTTGCTCCAAGGGCATTTCCCACAAACCTCAGCGTTTCCTCGGGGCCTCTGCGGTGAGAAAAGGCCGACCAACTCGCAGGCACC
>Ga0209829_10001923_pt1 | contig 16289 bp, 16 predicted proteins | sample C_140205_EF_Meta_FD_187311 | JGI IMG/M metagenome (GOLD analysis project Ga0209829, IMG submission 187311) | Freshwater microbial communities from Lake Croche, Canada to study carbon cycling - C_140205_EF_MetaG (SPAdes) (version 2) | ecosystem: Environmental > Aquatic > Freshwater > Lake...
TTTTTTTTTTTTTTTTTTTTTTTTTTTTTTTTTTTTTTTTTTTTTTTTTTTTTTTTTTTTTTTTTTTTTTTTTTTTTCTTTATTTTTTTTTTTTATTTTTTCAATTTTTTTTTCTGTCATAGTTTATTTTGCTCACCCAACTTTTTATGGCATACATAAAAAAATTAAAAAAATTTAATTTTTTAATAAAATTTTTTTTAAAATTTTTTTTAAAAGGTTATACTTTTTTAACCTCTCGTTTTTTTTGGACTTAGTTATTTTTCGACAGACTCAATTCGACATCGACAGCTCGGAAAAAAAAATATTTTTGACATATATAAAAAGACAAGCATGACCAAAAGACAACACACGTCAGGAAGCGAGATGCCCCCCAAGAAGAAGCAGAAGTGCGAAGACGAGGACGAGGAGGGCAAGGCTGTGCTTGTCACGTACGAGAAGTTCGATTCCACGATGTTGGGCAACCTGGCTTTGCTCGAGATGGACAATGCGGTGCAAGAAGAAGCTATCATGAACTTGAATCGCCAATGGAACATGACTGGTGGATCCAGTCTTCGCGTCGTGTACAACCCCACCAAGAATCACCCCACGGGACGGCTCATCGGCAAGAGCATTGCCAAGTCTGACAAGGGCGCCATTATCAGAGGCCCTTGTTCGCAGTCTTTACCGGGATGGGTTCGGCGCCTCACTCAGTACAAGCTGTACCACGACATCGACATGGCCAAGAGTGGCAGCCGCATCTTTCATCAGATCTGCATGAAGAAGCTTGGATACGCTCCGGTACTCAACGAGCGCTACCTCTACCACACCGAGGGTCTGCTACAGTACTTCGTTGGGAGCGGCTTGCCACTTACTTCCAAAACGCTCAAGATTTTGATGCAGAGGACCTTGTGTTTGGGCAAAGCCAAGAACTTCCTGGTCGATCTTGGGTTGGACGGCACCGAGCCCTACGAACCTCTTGGTCTGCTGTACACAGAGTTCAAGGACTGCGCCGACAAGCTTGCGGTGCACGCGGACTACATGACGATGTTCGCCCAGTGCATCAAGGACACGCAAGAAGACGCGAAGCCAAACCCAATGTCTCTGTTCGTCAGCCGAATTGTGGAAGAAGTGGAGTGCCAGTGCTTGCTGGCCATGCATGAACACCTCACCACGAAAGAAGATCGCGCCGTCGGCCCTTTGATCTACGACGGATTGCAAACTAAGCGCTTAGACTCTTGCAAGTTCCCCGCTTTGCTCGAACTCGACGTGTTGCGGCGCATTGAATTCGCAGTGCTGAACAAGACTTCATTCGAGGTCGTGCTGGTGGAGAAGTCCATGGCTCCTACCGAACAAGACCTGAAGCTCGCGCACGGACCTTTGTCCCTCAAGAAGATACCCAAGGAAGAGTACAAGGCAATCGAGATCGTGACCCAAACGGCCCAAGCTGGTGGCTACATGCGTTATCAAGATTCCATTATGGAGTGGTTCCCTGGCATTCCGGGCGTTACTCGGGAAGTGTGCTCGCAAGATGACTTTATCAACCGAGCTTGCCGCGACGAGGACTTCAGGATCAAACCAAAAGCCAAAGCAGAAGTGAAAGTTTGGTTCAAGGCGGGATGCGATGACGTGCGCTTTCCGGTACAAGAGAAGTACGATTACCGCTTCATCAACTTCCGCAACGGGTTCGTGAACAAACAGGATAAGGACGAGAATGGCCAATACTGTTTGTCTTTTACACCTTGGGACGAGCACAAAGGGGATCCTCCAGTGACGGATCACTTTTTCGACATGGACTTGACCCCAGAGGCATTCGAGGGCCTCGCACCAACTCCACTCTTTGACCAAATCGTGGACGCGCAGCTTGGATCTGGCACTCCAATGAAAAACATTCTGATGGCTTTCTTTGGGAGGGCTTTTTACCCCATCAACTTGCTTGACCGATGGCAGACAATGCTCTTCATCTTGGGTGATGGTAACACTGGCAAGGGTACAGTCTTGGAGCTGCTGAAAGCCATGATGCCTCCCGCCAGCACAGGCTACCTCGACGACAACCTCGAGCAGTCTGGATTTGGTCTATACCCTCTGTCGCAAAAGCGTCTGGTGCTGGTCATGGACGCTCCTCAAGAGTTCAGCAAAAAGCTTCCCCGAGTCAAGTTCAACAACATGGTCAGTGGCGAAGGAGTCGGCTTGCCAGTCAAGCACAAGGCCGCAGAGGTCGACAGCAACTGGACGGTACCCATGATGATGGCTGCCAATCAGCTCTTCGACTACTTGGAAGGCGACACAGGCAATGCAGCTGGGCGGCGCACGCTTGTCTTGCCTTTCCGCAACCTCGTCTCTGAGCGTGATACTACACTCAAGGACCGCATCATTCACACAGAGCTCGTGTCGTTGTTAATGCGCTGCCTGCGAGCCTACTTCTCTCTGCGGAAACAAATTGGAGACCTTGACTTTTGGAAGCACGTGGATCCGTCTATCTTGGCAGTGAACAAGAAGCTCAAGCAAGAAGGCGACCCGTTGTCCGAGTTCTTGGACAGCCCATCCGCCCACCACCGTATTTCTTTTGAGGCCGGAGCTCACACCGTGAACGACGACTTGCGGAAGCAGTACAAGAACTTTATGGAGTTCCAGTACTTGCGCAAAGGGCAATCTCTGGTGATGACCAACGACCAGAACCCCATGAAAATCAGAGGCTACGTGTACGAGACCTGGCATTACTGCTTCATCTGCAAGAACAAGTGCAGCACGTCGCGCTGTGGTGCGCACTACAACAAGAACGGCAACCAGACCAAAGTCTGGGTCAACATGAAGATGGAGAAGTTTAAGCCACTGACTTACGAGAACCACCCTTCGTTTCGCAACGTGCATCCCCAACAATAAAAATGCCTAATTTTAAGTTGTATGCCTCGCACATGGTGTTGAACAGGCCGAGTGGTAGAGTGGTAGCCGATTTTCTGAAATCTTATCCTATACTATGGAGACTTGATTCATGGGTGTATAAAAAATTTTATATAGAAAAGTATTTCAAAAAATAGACTACCACTCTACCACTTTTGGTTCTAAGCACTAAAAGCCATTAGAAACGTAAACCCATTCAATCTGGAGTTCCAGACTGAGCCCCTCGGAATGGGGTCTGGATACCTCAGCAAGTGGTAGAGTGGTAGTCTATTTTCGGACATGCCAACCTAGGTATAAGCAATTATAGGCTATACCTCAGCATCCAGAACCATTCCGAGGGGCATTCCAGACCAAGCCCCTCAAGTTGGACTCCAGAACCATTCCGAGGGGCTCGGTCTGGAACCCCTCAAGATGGATCTGGAATATTGAGGTATAGCCTATAACCCCTTACATCCAGGACGACCTTTATAAAAATCGGCTACCACTCTACCACTTGCTGAGGTATCCAGACCCCATTCCGAGGGGCTCAGTCTGGTACTCCAGATTGGGTTTATTTACGATTTAAAGGGCTTTTAGTGCTTAGAACCAAAAGTGGTAGAGTGGTAGTCTATTTTTTAAAATACTTTTCTATATAAAATTTTTTTTACACCCATGAATCATGTCTCCATAGTATAGGATAAGATTTCAAAAAATCGGCTACCACTCTACCACTCGGCCTGTTCAACACTATGTGCAAGGCATACAACTTGAAATTAGGCATATATTACTCGAAAACAAGCTGTGCCCCGGTCTGCGGGTGAAGCATGGGATAGATGTCTGCCCCGCGAGCTTTCAACGCCTTGGTTACCGACGCTCCAAACATGCGACCAAGCGCTCTGCTCCACTCGCCCTCGGTGCCCTCCTTCTCGATGTGGGGCGACAGCCAAGCAAACACTTCGCAAGTAACAGAGTGGCCGCGAATAAAATCGGCCTTTTGGCACTCCTTGGAGCAGTAGTAGACTGACTCGCAACCACTGCACTTCTTGAGAGGTCGCGACAAACGAGCTTTGACGCTCGGCTCGTTAGGGCAGCCTCCTCCGTAGTAGTGCATGCACATGGCGCAGTTGGCGTACTTGGACTTGAGGGGTGTGTCGACATTCTTGATGAGCCTGCTCAAGTCCTTGCCTTTGATCAAGCCTGCATACAGCTGCTGAGAGTCGGCCGTGAGGAACGAGGTAAACACTTCCACTTTGTTGTTGAAGCGAATAAGTGCGTTGACCACCACGGCGTACGACTCGCCCAAGCGCTCATAGACGAACTGCTTGAACTGTATGACATCGAGCTTGTCCTTGGGGTTCATGTTCATAATCTCCATGACGCTGCTAACAAACGGCGAAGGCACTGCGCGCGCCAAGGTAGTAATGACGTCAAGCCGCCCTTTCTCCCCAAACACGCTTGCCACCAGCGCCAGCTCGGCCATGTCAGGATTTTGAGCATACTTGCCTTCCTTGGAAGCCTTCTTGATCAGCAAAGGCAGCCCATACTTCTCGTAGTAGTAATTGGCCATCTGAGAGGACACATAATTGAATTGAAAAAAAATTAAAGTTATACTTTTTTTTAAATATTTTCTATTCTTAAATTTTTTAAATTTTTTAAATTTTTTTTGTGTGGTTGTAAATTGGTTGGTGACAAAAATAAAATTGAGACAGAAAAAAAATATTTAAAAAATTTTTTTAAAAAATATTTTTATAAAAGTTTTGAAACAGCCCAAAAAAATATAACTTGGACAGCTCAAATTATTTTCTATTTACTCTAAATAAACTTAGGATGCCTCGCCGACCTGTCCTGACCGAAGAGGAGATTCGTGCTGAGTTCGCTCGCATCAAGGGCTCCGGACTCAAGCTCTTGAGCGCTTACCCCACCAAGGCTGAGTACTACTACTGGCGCAGGCTCTTCACCGACTTGAACCTCTGCGGCCACCAGTGCCGAGCTGACCGTCTTGTTCGCGCTCGGCGCTATTGTGTGAACTGGCGATTGAAAAACAAGGAGAAATTATTTTCTATCCGGAAAGAAAAAAGCGAAGTGGCAAGGAAAGCACGCGAGGAAGCCAAAGCACAGAAGCGCTTGGAACTGGAACAATGTCGCAAAGCATTAATGACTACGAAAGCTCTGACGAAGAGTGCGAGCCTCGCGTCGCCGACCGCTTCATCCGCTTTGGGATGTTCAAGGACCAGAAAGTCTCGGAAATCTGCCGCACCAAGCGTGGACGTGTCTGGCTCCGCTGGGCTAGCAGCACCTGCGATCGCATCGACGCCCTCACTGCAAAAGCCATTGACGAGCAGTTGAAAGCTTACGACGTTTATAAAAAAACTAAACATTAACCCTTTTTGTTTGCAATGATGCGTCTGCCAGCGTCTGAGAAGTCTCCAGGGATAGCCTTGTAGTTGCCCGTCAGGATGTGAGCTGTAGCTTTAAAGGGAGCCAGGAAGCCGGCTGCGACATCTCCCCAGTTGGTGCGGATCTTCCCACCGCGAAACCTGCGAATTCCATGCTTAGCGATACGGCGTCGCCTCGGCATTCTGCCCACCACTCTGCGTCGTCTTGCGGCCATCTTTCGTCTTTATTGTACTAGAAAATATTTTCTTTTTTTGTTGCCCGCCCCTTGCTGGGTCTCTACCACTTCAGGCACCACCACTGGGATCTGGTAGCGAATCACCGCGATGTAAGACCAGTACTCGCCGTTGGTGTCTACTGGCTGCCCAGTCACAGAGTCGGTGATGTAAGACGCCACGTAGCTGATCGTCAAACCCGTCAAGTCCGTGGGTACAGGCTTAGGCTGAGGGGGACTGTAGAGCAGCTGCGAGCCCGGCGGAGTGTTGGCGAAACTCAGTGTAGCGAGCACGTTCTGAAAGCGAGAGTTCACGCGGATGCCACGGTTGACCAAGCTTGATTGGATCAGCCAGTCACGCGTACCGTCTTTGGCCGGAGGCGCCACGTCAGACTGGAAGCTCTGTTCGTTGTTGACCGCGACAGGTACACTCCACACCAAATTCTGAGGGAAGAACCCTACCAAGGTCGAAATGTCTCCAGGCTGGCCGTAACGCACGCGCGAGATGTAGTGGGTCCCAGCTCGAATGAGGAGAGAGGTCAAGCAGTAACCCCCTCGCAATGGGAAAGTCACTGACCCAACCGGTATGGGCGCTCCCACTATCAGCGAAGTCTGGAACCCAATCGCTTCAGCCAGCAGGTGCAAGTCGTAGTTGCCAGCGGGGATCTGCACCACTTGGTCGACTTCAGCTCCTCCTGCAATGGGTGTCGTGGAGTAGTAAAAGAGGTCATTAACTCCCGTAGCCACGTTGAAAGCCGAGTTCCACACCACGGCAGAGTGCAGCTCGCAGGTCACGTTGCTTGCGTTGGACGGCAGGATAAACGGCTCTTGCAAGTACACCTCGAAGTACGATCCAGTCCGGCTCACATTCTGAGCCCCTAAGACTGGGTTGCTGGAAAGAAACCAACTGATCTGTCGATCCATTTTATTTTTTTTCTTTCTATACATTACAAAATAAAAAAATGAACCGAGACCTAGATGACTTGATTGCCATGGAGTTCAACCTAGCCGGTTTACCGCGGTCTGGCACGTGGTGGACTCCCGCCAAAGCAAGCAAAGCCGCAGACATCGTGCTTGAGACGTACGAGAACGGCAACACGCGGGTGTACTACCTCACCAGGCTGCGTAAGTACTTGAAGTCTATCAACGCCAGTGAAGAAGCAGTCAAGGCAACCTTGAGACCTGAAGTCACTACAGTGCGCAATTCTCAGCTGCAAGAGAATCTGAAAGCCAAGACGGCTAAAGGGTTGGACATCCCTGAGCAGTTCAAGTCGGTGGATGAGCTGGAAACCCGAGTTAAGGAGTTCCTGAAAAACCCACAGGCGACTGCAGAGAACTTGGCTGACTGGATCGTCACTTTTTGCGCAAGGAAGAGGGAAGCTGTCACTCTTAAATTGGACGGCGACCAGCTGGTAGGAGCCCTCAAGCAGCGCGGACTGAACGAGAAGTTCGACATTGTCTCTTGTTTGCCGTTGGACCTCTGCAAGCGCTACATGACCGCGTGGAACAAGCTCGACCACGAAGACATCAACCGCGCTATTCGCCGCTTGGACCGCATCTGCCAAAAGACTTACGGTTGCTCCCCTCAAAACTTGAGAGAGGTTGGAGCGTTCTTGGCTTCACGGCAAGGCAGTAATGAAGGTTCTAAATTGGCTACCATGAAAAAGGCCCTAAGACACAACCCGTCCAACCTGTCCAGTCCCGCGGAGCACTACATGTCAGTTAACGACCCCAACGAGGACATTATCATGGCGCTTAACCAGACCGACCCTGCAGACCATGATGAAATTTTGCAATTTATTAAACGACGGAAACTTCAGTAAGGTTTGACTCGCTTCTTTTTAGGCTTCTTCTTGGTTTTCTTGCCCACACCGACCTGTCCTCTGGTTTGGTCCAGTATGAGTAGCGACTCGGCCAACTCCAAAACTGTGTAGTCTCCGCGCCTTCTTGCATACAGGTTAAGTTTGCCAGCTGGGTCGCGGTCTTTTCCCATTAGCAAATTGAGCGCGGCCCCTGCCGCTCGTTGGTCGTCGTTGGCCACGGCTCGCTTCAACTCTCGCATGAGATCGGGGTTCGATCGCAAGACCGCAGAGGCTTCATTTTTCAAGTCTTTCATGTTCCAGGTCGAGACAGTGTAAGCCCCATACGATCTTGGGTCGTTATTCGCAATCAGATTCAACGTCTCGATAAAGTTATTGAAGCCTCCGTTTGCTTCGTCCCTGTTGTTGTATGCCCTGGCCAGAATTCGAATGTATGGAAACCGAAAGGTGCCATCGTCACGCTCCGAGTTGACAATGTCTTCCAGCTGCTGTTTCGTATGCTTCCGCTCTTTGTAGCGCCTGAACAACGGCCCGAAGATGTTGTGGTGATTCGACCGGATCTCGCCGTAAACTCCGTCTAGGCTGCGTTCACCCATCCTAGGCATGCTGCCGTTGTACCGGGCTGTCTTGCTCACCGAGAACGTGATGGGGTCTGCACGTTCGGCCGCGAGAGCCTCCGCTTGTCTGGCTTCTTCTGCATCAAACTCCGCCAAGGCCCGATCCACATCTGCTTCTGTGATCTCATTAGGGTCAAATTTGGCCTCGAGTGCTTGGGCTACAGCTTCAGCTCTCGCTTCGGCTTGCTCTTGATCGCGTCGGATAAACCCCAACTCGTCCTCTCCTTCATCGCCGTAACTGTAGCGGAGCGCTTGTGGTCTTTGGAGCTGCAAAAGCGCCGCATCCAAGTTTGCCGCGTTGTTGACGGCTTGAGCGGTCACATCTAGCAGCTCCTTGACTTCCTCTTCAGGTGGCAAAATCGGGTCTTGGTTGGCTACTTCTTGCCTGCCATCTCTGCCGTCAGCCAAGTTAGGTCCTCCTTGTGGCACTTGACCCACGTCAGGCAGTCTGGGTCCCTCGGCGATGTCCGCCATGCTCGCGTCAGGCACACCCACACTCGCCCGACGGGTGTACAAGTCCAAGACGTACGCTTTGGGTCGGTTCTGAGACACCAAGACACTGACTGGCACTTTCTGTTGCGCAATGTAGATGTAGCCAGGCTTGAGCTGCTTGTCAAACACTTGGTCCGCACCCAAGAGCCAGATGTTGACTTTGACAAAGGTGCCAAAAGGCATCTTGTTGTCAACAGTTTTAGGCAAGCCAGCCAAGGTCGGGTCCGCGTTCAAGTTCAACCTCTTGCACGCATTAACCAGACTCTGGAAAGGAGAGGCCGACAACTCAAAGGGCGAACTGCCTTGCTTGTAGAGGTCCATGACGTAGCCCACGATTTTACCCAAGAGGTCGTTACCTTCCAGCGTGTCTGTGTCCTTGTTGATGTCTTCGCGCAAGTTAAGAGGGTCCAAGCGCTTAGTGGTGGTCGGTAAGCTGAAGTTTACTGTTGGCTTCAAGTTAGGATGAATGATGCGTTCAGGTTCACTGACTCTAAAGCCAACCGCGTCTTTAAGCGTCTGTGGGTTGAACTCGAAAGTGTTGGCGACCGGCTTAGTCACCCGTTTAGCTCCCGGTCCGTTGACGAGTCTGGTTGGTAAGCCAGCTGTGATGAACCCGTTGGCGACTCCAGGGCCTAGGTTTTGTAACCCTAGGACACCACGAGGGTACCAACTGAAAGTCGAAATACCTTGCATTTCCTTTTTTTATTACTGTACATAACAAAATAAAATGGCGCTCTGGGCACAATCGAAAATCTTGCAGCGACCGCAAGCGCTGTTTGGATTCGAAAATGCTGACAAATCGTTCCATGAACAGTGGGCACCTGGTCAAAACTTGCTTGATTTCCCACACCCGTTCCGCGCGCTCATTACCGGTCCTCCCAACTCTGGCAAGTCTACCGTGGTCAAGAACATTTTGGTGAACCAAGACCCTCCCTTTGACCGTGTCGTGATTGTCCACGCGGACCCTGAGCACACGCAAGAGTACGACGACATCAAAGCAGACGCCGACGAAAACACCGTGATCATGATGGGCGAGATTCCGCCAGCTGACTCCTGGGAACCTGAGAAAGATGAGGACGGGGAGGAGCACCTGTTAAAGACGCTGTTGGTGATTGACGACTTGGACTTGAAAACCCTTAACCGCGAGCAGAAAAAGAACTTGGACCGGACATGTGGTTACGTCTCGACGCACCGGTCTGTGTCCGTCTGTATTTGCACGCAAGACTCGTTCGCTGCCCAACCCAATATCCGCCGCATGATGAACGTGTACGTTATCTGGCGCAGCCCTGATTTGGAGTGCATGAGCATGGTAGCACGTAAAGTTGGCGTCAAGGACCTGCAAGCGCTCTTTGACAAGTACTGTAAAACACGGAGGGACTCTATCTGGATCGACTTGACTGTAGACACTCCTGCTCCACTTCGACTAAACGGTTTCACTGTAATAAAAGTCTAAATTTTTTTGTATTGCAACTCTTAAAAAACCTCAAGATGCCACAAATGCCATGGGCTCGTTTTGCTCGCCAGTGGGGAGGCGCCTCTATTAACACCAACCGGCGTGATATGATTGCGCAGATCGAAGATGAGGGTGGTAGACGTGACCCGCACTCGACCAAGACAATGAAATTCAACACCTTTATCGACGCAGATAATAACAAGCTACACAAGGCAACTCACGAGTACAAAAGCAAGTGGGGTGAAGTCGACAATGAAGACGGACGCTTTAAAGTACGTGAAGTGGACTCCTTTTATTTTGACGAGCTACCCCCCGATGCACCGGCAGCGGGAGATGGTGGCGACGGAGGCGACGGAGGTGACGGAGGAGACGGTGGACCACGGCGACGTGCTCAAGGCCCTGGATCACGCGAGTACCGAGAACGAGTTGCTGCCGGGCGACCCATGTCACCTGAGGCACGGGCCCGAAATCAGGGTATAAGAGACAGACGCCGACAAGAGAGAATAGCAGCCGAAAGAGCCGCGCGACTCGACCCAGCGCGAGCTCGTCTCCGTGCAGGTGTTGCAGTGGCTCCCGCAGCGGCCCCTGAGGCTGCAGTGGGAATTGGGGGTCTTCCCGCCGAAGAAGAATATCAAGGCAGTGACGCGAGTACTGTTCCTTACAGGGAGGATGAGCCTGGTGTTGAGCTGGAGGATGAACCCCCCAGAAGGAGACGCAGGCGACGCGGACCAAGCCGTGAGTACGGCCTTCCACTTCCACCTCTTCACCCAGGTGCACCAAGTGCTGTCGCATTTGGGGTCCCGCCTGTAGGTCCTCCGAGTGCAAGTGCCGTCGTTGGATCTAGACGCGCGCGACAGTTTCGCGAACTGCGAGACGCATCTCCCGCTCGGGCTGGACCACGCCGCAGCAGTCGTGCGCCAGCGCCTCGCATCAGGTCTGCCGAGTTTGGAGGCCTCCCCAGAAGTAAAGGGCAAGGGTTTAAGTTCGACTCAAGCTCTGACGAAGAAGACTGGGTGGGAAGTGGTGGCTACATCACGAGCTCAGACGGAGTCTACACTTACTGAAAATTAAAATCTTTTCCTACATATTAAAAAGACTTTTCCCTCATGGAATCCGGAGCATCCGCAAGCCACTTGGGCCCTTTCATCGCGCAGGGTATCCACCCTAGCCTCTCTACGCTTGTTAACCAGCAGGCTGGAGGCCGTCGTCACCGCCGTCGCCACCGCCGTGTGGGTGTCAAGATGGTCGTGGTGCCGATGAGACGCCGCCGCCGCCGATGAAACTATTTTGTAATCTAGTTTAAATTAAAAAGAATGTCAACTCAACGCCAGTCTTTTTCGTGGCTGTTTAGCTCCAGCCCGGTCTTGGGTGCGACGTCCATCAGCCCAGACGGTTCGAGTTTTACCGCTGTGCTCCCTGAAGCATTTCAGCTTCCTCAGAACGCCACCAACGTGACCGTAGAGGTAAACTCTGCTACCATTTGGTTTAACGAATTTAACGTCACGGAAGCCAACAACCAGTTCCAGTTCCAGCGTGTGTTCCCCGCCATTGTCCAGACCATCTTTATCCCGCCCGGCTTGTACTCGTTTGATGCTTTAGCAGCCCAGCTCTACTCTCAACTCAGTGACGCGGGCATTACCAACTACCGTCTAGTCGCTTCACAGCCCAACCAACGGGTCAACGAGAGCTTCACCTCTTTACCCAACGGCATTGTGCAAACGTTCTGGCCTGCGGGTACTTTTTGGGATCTCGTCGGCTTCACATTGGGCCGCAACACGGTCTTCCCTAACGCTGGACCCGCGGTTTACCCTGGGGACCGCACAGCCCGTTTCAACACTATTGATTACTACTTGATTCACAGCTCGCTGGTTTCGCGAGGCATTCGCACGAACGGGACCTACCTCCAAGTGATTGCGCAAGTTCCTATCAATGCACCGCCTGGCTCTGAGCTGCTGTACGAACCGCAAAACCCTGTGGTGACACCCGCCAACGAGCTGACAGGCGCAGTAGTTTCACAAGTGACGACTTTATTAACAGACTCCAACAACAACCCCGTGGACACCCGAGGCGAAGCGTACACGGTGGGTGTAGTGATTAGGTTTTCAGTACCAATTTATCAATAAAAGTTACTTAACGTATTTTTTAAGTTCAACCGCCGTCTTTTCTTTGTGAGCCCAAGTCCAAATCGGTTGCAGGTTTGTGTAGTGCATTCTCGCGAGCTTGTCCTCAATGGTCGGCGCAGCCCCATCAACTGGCTCGCAAAACGGGATGATGTGGTCGATCTGCCACAAGGTTCCATAATCACTCCAGTTCATAGCCGGAGACATGAGAGCCTCAATGTGAACTCGGAGGTCTTCCTTGTCACAGCCAAGGTATTCTCGCACTCCCTTGGTGAGGTGTCCGGCACGGGATGCGCAGGCAGACCAGAGGAACGTGTCGAGGTCACACACACGGCAATGTCCACTGGCCTTGCTGTGGGCGCAAAAGTGGTCGCTCCCACAATCACGACACTCGGCGCGGCGCCGGTCGTGGTCACAAAACGCGCTTGGACTGCAGGTTCGACAGTTGAACTTCAGTACGTTGTGTTCGCAATAGTCGCCACCCCCACACCCTTGACGACAGCGAGTTCGGCGCTTTCCATGTTCGCAAAAGAACTTCGAACTGCAGTCGCGACACTTGTACTTGTCTCGGTTGTGTTCACAGATAGCGCTTCCACCGCATCCTTCTCGGCAGTGAGTCGCTCGCCGTTTGTGCTTGCAGTACTTGCTGGGCATTCTGAGTTAAACGCAAGTTTCTGTTTTTGTTTTTTAAATTTGACGCAAGAAAAAAAGTATACGCTATTTTATTTTTTATCTCTGGAAAACAAAATGGCATCAGTAAACGTTAAATCCCGAGCCCACCGCTCGCAGTCTCCTACGCTTTTTCGACCGTCCGGAACTGATGACCGACTGCAGCTTGTCTAGGCTTTGGTACCTTTTCCGTGTGCTTCGCCGAAGCCCCTTGCGCCTTGGATCTTGGCGAGTGTGAGCTTTCACGCGGACTAGGCCGCCAGTTTGCGAACAAGATCCAATCATTTTTTTTTTATTCATAGTGATTAGAAAATTTTCAGAACTCGGCCATGGTTGTATCTTCACGCACCAGAACAGGCTTGGGCAGAAAGTCATTTAGGGCAAAGTAGTCGCTCTCGTATTTCTCTTTTGGCTTCTCTTCGGGTTTCTCGCACTTGTCGACGGGCACCCACACCCAGTCCAAGTAAGCGACCTCAAGCGCATAGATTGGAGGAGGACCCTGCTCCTTGTCCCAATCTGGAGTTTCGACGGCTTGGTAGATGCAGTACGTGCCGTCTTTCTGAGCGAAGCAGAACATGCCCGTTTGGGTAGGGTACTCGTAGTTTGCCTGGGCCACGAAGAGGATGTTGCTCTTGGTCAGGTAGTTCATCAAGGCAGCCCACCTCTCCTTTTCGCTTTGAACAGCCGCCACGCTTTTGGCTTGACGAGAGCCCACAACCCATTGCACGAGGATAGACATCTTTTAATTTAAGGTCAAATAGAAAAAAGTTTAATACAACTTGGACACAACCCCAAAGTTGGTCTGGATAGTGTTGTTGACACTAGCTACTGCCCACTGTGCCGTGAAGTCCAGAGTGTTACTCAACGCGGGGTTAAAAGCCCCAATTTGCTGCAGCGAGAAGCCACGTGCGTCGCTGCCGTTGTTGTACGTAAAGTTGAAATTCATGACCAAAGACGTAGCGCCGATGTAAGTGAAGTTCAGAGTAATAGAGTAAGCCCTTGACGATGGGACCGAAGGCAACGCCTGAAGCCCAGTGTCGAATAAGACTCCTAGTTGGTTGCGAAGTCTGAACCGTATGTTGGTGGTTACGCTGTTGTCGCGAAAGACGCCTCCCGTTTGGTACGTGAACGAGCTCCCGTTAAAGATTGTGTTGGCAGGTAGCGTCAGTGAGCCTGCCGCCCCGACAGTCTGTATTAACGAGCTCTCTGCTGTAGTATTGGCTACAGTCTGTGTTCCAATTTGAGAAAACACGCCAGGGGTTGGTGTAACCCACTGAGCGTTCACGCCGTTTGTTGTCAAAACTTGGCCTGTGGCTCCAGCTGTGGTTGGTAAGCTGTAAGCGTTGGAGACTCTCAAAGTGCCTGTGACGTTAGTCGTAGCAGCTCCTAGGGTTGGAGTGCTAACACTTGCAAATGTGACGGCGTTGGTTGTGTTCAGGTTCTGGTTGAAGGGGTTGACGACAGGTGGGTTAGCCCACGCGCAAGCTCCAGCAGCACTGGTAGCGGTCAAGACCTGTCCTGGGTTGATGACGCCTTGAATGCCAAGTCTGAGCTGGCCAGTCGGGTAGTTTGTCCCTACGCTGATATTGTCAGAGTCACACCATACAAAGCTGTTGAAAGGATCGCCAGGGTCCTGGATGCGGGACCCGACTCCCCATTGACACCGTCCAGTTCCATTAGTGCAGACCAGAACAGCCCCAGGCCCTTGGCCAGCTCCTGGGATGTCGAGTTCAACGGTCCCACTGTCATCCAGTTGTAAAGAGGGTGCCGCAGCTCCAGGTGCTTTTAGTAACGTGTACCCAGCACTGTCTCCCACTAGCACGACTTTTCCAGCTCCAACACTAGCGCTGAGAAACCCAGCTGTCTCTACAGAGACTTCAGTGGCAGGATCGGAGGCGTTGGCGATCAACTCCGGGGTCGCAGCGGCGAAAGGTAGAAAGGCTGTATCCAGCCCTCCCAATGAGGTCAACACGCTGCCCACAGGTCCGTTTGTCTCGGGTAAGACGTAGCCGTTGTTCACAATCACTCCGGTGTTACCGACCACGAACCGGATGTTCCCCAGTCCATCTGTGAACACTTGCTTAGTCGGTGCGAGTGATTCCCGCACGTTGCCGCCATTGAACAGTTCCACAAAGTTTTCAGAACACCTCACCGCAGTGTTCAGGCCTGGTTCTGTGATCTCAACAAAGCGCTCATTGCTGCGAGCTTGAAAGACGTTAGCGCCGTTGACACTAGCAGTAATGTTGGGTCCCGTAGGGTCACACTGCACGACCGCAGTCCCCGCAAAGTTCTCAATGTGGTCCAGAGTACCTTGCGCATTAGCAAAAGACTGGACTTGAGCGTCAGTCAGTGGCACCTGTAAGAAGTGATTGAGGGCCATCTTTTTTTTGTTTATAGTAAACATAAAAAAATGGAAGGCGAAGAAGATCGTGTTTGGGAAACATGCTGCTCCAAATCCTCGTCCAGCTTCTTGCGTTACGTCTCGCAGTTGGTTGTTACTTTGGCGGTCTTGTCCCTCTCTATCGGCATGTTGGCGGGTGGCTCGAACGATGCTTTGTATCCCAGCCTTATTACGCTGATTTTGGGAGTGTACCTCCCGACTCCGACCCATAAAGCTATATTGCCAGAGCCTCGGCCGGGTCTTCATGAAAGAGCATCAGCCAGGCCAAACAACGCTGACCGCAGTCCTCCGCTTTCATCGGCTGCACAATATCTGGATTCGACTCCTGCACAATGATGCGCTTAGGGTCTTTGAGCTTCAGGGTTTTTTCCACAGGTCTAGCAAACGAGTCGAAAAAGTAGATGACTTTCGGCTTAACAGCTAGAGCCACCCAGTGACTTCCTGGTTCATCGTGGTCGTCCAAATTGGCAATGTAAAAGCCGTTTTGCAAGTTGGTCAGTTCATCACGAGCCCTGACGCCGTTCCACTGGCCCTTGAACAGATACTTGCCGACTTCATTGAGCAGTTCGCCGATGGTTTCGTCATGGCCAAGCAGCTCATGTACTAAGTTGAGGGTCTGTTGGTACATGTCTTTTTTTTTAAACAGTCACCATCGAAAATAAAAATCTCTCACTACCATTTAAAAAAGTCTTGGAACACCATGATGCGCATGACTCATGTCCCTGGGGTGTTTGCTCGGAGCCAGCCCAACTACATGGCTGGAGGCAGAGAGTTTCACGCATACTTGATGACTGACCGTGGATTGACTCGCGCTAACTACATGGGGCCCGGTACCTCGGTGTTAGAACGTATCAGACGTGGCGACGCTCCCGTTAGTGGCGCGGACAAAGTGGCTCAGGCTCACGACTTGCGTTACACTCTGGCCAATGGAGACAAAGCCCAAGAACGCGAAGCCGACCGCAAGATGATTGCCAAGTTGCAAGACCCTAAAGTAGACTCTATGCTCAACCGCGCAGTGGGAAGGGTGCCCATCCAGGCCAAAGTGGCTGCGGAGAGGTTGGGTATCATGCAGCAAGGGTCTTTCAGCAAAGGTCCGGCTCTCAACGAAGGTGAGAAGCAGTTGGTAGAGACTAAGCTGAATGAACTGGAGATGGAGGGCTATGGGAAACCAGGAGCAAGACTTCGCACTCTGATCCGTCAAAAGGGAGGAGCTAACGGTCTGCCTCCGATCCCCCGTGACTTACCCATTGGCA
>Ga0209829_10001924_pt1 | contig 16283 bp, 12 predicted proteins | sample C_140205_EF_Meta_FD_187311 | JGI IMG/M metagenome (GOLD analysis project Ga0209829, IMG submission 187311) | Freshwater microbial communities from Lake Croche, Canada to study carbon cycling - C_140205_EF_MetaG (SPAdes) (version 2) | ecosystem: Environmental > Aquatic > Freshwater > Lake...
GACCGTCGGATTTCCGGAGGCTCCTTGAGAAATGCGCAGCAGCACTTCATCCTGAGCCATCGCGTGCACCATCGCGCCCATGACAAAGTGCATCCGCCACAGAATCTCGTCCACGGCCAAGGTCGGCAGGGCCCTCGACAGGGCTTTTGAGAATCGGCCCAGCACTTGCTTGAACTGCTCCTCGACCACCGGCGGCATGGCTGCCGCTTGCTCCCCGAACATCCGACCGACGAGCTTCAGAAACAGACGCTCGGAGAGATCGGACTTGCGCACCTGGGTGGCGAGCGGACGGACAAAAGCATCGAGAATTTCCTCCAGCGGAACCGCTTTCCCCGGCCACCGACGCTCCAGCGCCTCGATGCGGGCCAAGCGCTCGTCATTGATCGGCGTGATGTAGCGAATCATCACCCCGGCCACCAGTCCATCGCGACTGCCGAAGTGGTAATTGATCGAGGCGATGTTCATGCCCGCCCGCTTCGTGATGTCGCGCACCGACACCAACTCGAACCCACGTTCGGCAAAAAGTTCTTCTGCGGCCTCAGCCAATCGAAGCTTGGCACCACTCTCGGGGACACTCGTGCGTTCCATGAAGTGCCTTGGCTAAGGAAACAATCCACCCGTGTCAAACGATCGCTTCAAGGGCTTCGACAAACGCTTGATTCACGGCTATTTTCCCTAACAGAACTAGCCGAACGAAGCTTAAGGGAATTGAATCTTCTCGCGTTGATCTGGCTGGAGTTCAGCGGGACACGCAGTGATTCTTCCGGGCAGCCCGATCGCAGAGACCCGGGCCCTCCCCGGTGGCATCGGCGCTTGGCCGCAGAATTTCGACGACAAAGCATTCTTAAAGTCGCCATCGGTTGACATTTTCTTCACGTGCCGCCATACCGCGCCCATGTCGTCGGCTCTGCCACCAAGACCCCGCATCGTCGGCCCGAAAGTCCGGATCTGCATCGTTGCGTCGAAGTACAACGAGCAGTTCACCGATGCTCTGGTCGAGAACACCGTTGAGGAACTCGGCGATCTCGTGCCACTGGCCCGGGTGGACCTTATCCGGGTGCCGGGTGCGTTTGAGATTCCGGTCACTGTGGCCAACCTGCTTGATCGCGATCTTCCGTCCTGCGTGATCGCCCTGGGTTTGATCATCCGCGGATCCACCGACCACGCCGACCTTGTCGCCAAATCCGTCACCGACTCGCTTCAATCGCTGGCGATCGCTCACAAGCGTCCGGTGATTCACGAGGTTTTGCTCGTCGCCGACGAAAAGCAGGCCTATGCCCGCTGCATCGGTCCGGCACTGAACCGCGGCCGTGAAGCCGCCCGCGCCGCCGCCAGCATGATTGACATCTTCCAGGAGCTCGAACGCTCGATGCCCAAGCCTTCAATTTCCCGCACCCGCCGAGATGCCTAGCCGTCGTGAGATCCGCGAGGCGGTCATCCAGTTCCTTTACTGCACCGACCTCGAAGGTGGAGCCGATCCGACCGCCATGCGCGAGCCGTTCTGGGAGTTTGTCACCGAGTCAGATCGACGCAGGCTTCAGATCGCGATTTTTCGAACGGTGCAGCACCTCGCCACCGGACGGGATGTGCGCCTCGCGGAGTTCATGGAGCGCAAGACCGCGGCCAGTGCGTTCCTTTCGTCGCACCTCGCGGCCGAGTCCCTCAAATCCGAGCTCGCGACCATCGCCGGGCTCGAGTCAAAATGGAGCGCAGCCTTCGACCAAACCGAGCGACTTCCAAGGAACGATGATGACGATTCCGTGGCCGATGCCATGGAGGCGGCTCTCGACGAGCTGTTCCGGATCGACCGCGAACTTGCCCTCTGTCGGCAGCGATTTCTTCAGGGGATCGAGGATTTTCCCAGCCTCCGTGGTCAGTTGGAGGCCAGCGCCGCTTCGGTGCGCCGCCTTCAGCGAATTTCCGACCGCATGCGCATGGTCGAGGAGCCGGAAAAATTCCCGGACCAAGCCGACCTTGCCAAGCTCCGCGAGTCGCGGGCCGATATTCAAGAGCTGCGTCGCGCGGCCGATGCGATCGTGGACGGCGTGCTCCAGCACAAAGCGATGATCGACGAGCGGCTTTCGTTGGTTGTCGATAACTTCGCTCCCGAGCGCATCGACCCCGTGGACCGCGCCATTCTTCGACTGGCGATTTACGAAATCGTCCATGCCGGCATTCCACTCAAGGTCGTGATCAACGAAGCGATCGAGCTGGCCAAGAAGTTCGGCACCACGGATTCCGGAAGATTCGTCAACGGCGTCCTCGACCGCTTGGCCAAGGACGCCAGCCCCGCGGCCTGAGTCCCGCTACCCGCCGCGACGCTTGCGAAGTGCCGCAGAGGATGGCAGTGTCAGGCCGATGGTTGAGAAGACGCTGTTCGAGAAAATCTGCGACAAGGAGATTCCTGCAAGCATTGTCCACGAGGATGATCTCTGCGTGGGCTTTCGCGACATCTCGCCGCAGGCTCCGGTTCATCTGCTGCTGGTCCCTCGTAAACCGATCGTCCGGATTGGCCAGGCTGAGGCCGATGATCAGATGCTGCTAGGTCATCTTCTTCTAACAGCTGCCCGGATCGCCCGACAGGAGGGCTTCGCTGACTCAGGCTACCGCGTGGTCATCAACAACGGCCGCGATGCCGGTGAAGCGGTGCCTCATCTGCATCTCCATATCCTCGCGGGTCGTCCGCTCGACTGGCCTCCGGGCTGAACCTCAACCCCGACTCCCATGTGCTGCTTCAGTGGAAAAATCCGCAATGTCGAGAACACCCGGATCTTCGCGCGTACGATGGAGGACGGGATGCAGTTCATCGCGTATGCAATGAACCTGGATGTCTCCGCCGTGGAGGAACGCTTGTTAGGGCCGTCGAAGCGACTGTGATGAAAGCGTGAGGAACGGCGATCAGGCCTTCTTCGCGATGATCCAGATGTTTCGATAGACGACCGGATTGTTGTGATCCTGAAGGTAGAGTGGCGCCGTTTCCGGCCCTTCTTTGTGACCGGAGGAAGGAGTCGTGTGTGGCACCTCAACGTGATCCTGGATGAGCACTCCGTTGTGCTTCACAGTCAGGACGGCGTTGCTGGTTTTCTTTCCAGTCGCATCATACTTCGCAGCAGTGAAGTCGATGTCATAGGTCTGCCACTGGAGCGGAGGGAAGCACAGGTTCACCTTGGGCTTGGCGACCTGATAGATGGCAGTGATTGTCCTCAACGGGCAGACCGAAGGATTCAAGCACCTGGACTTCGTAACGATCCCGGAGATAGGCGCCGCTGTTGCCGCGTTGCTGACCGCGGGCCAGGGGCTTGAACGGCAGGCGAAACTCCAAATGGAGGGTGCAGTCACCGAACGACTGCTTGGTCATCGTGCCCATTTGGAGCAGTTCGAGGGGAAGAAGTTTGCCGCCTTCCCACGCATCGGCATTGCTGCCGTCGAAGAGCACCAGCGCACCTTCAGGGGGCTTGGCCAGGAGTGTCGGCGACTCCCGGACGATCCGTTTCGCACGGAACTCCTAAGTTTTTCATCCTTGCCGATGAGTTCGCCCGCGACGATCTCGCCCTGCCATTTTTCTCCCTTGAAGACCACCTTGTCACCCTCTCGCAGGGCATCCACTTCGGTCACCTTTTCCACGTCCGGAGAGGTTCCCGGGAGCCCGTGCCTGCGCCCTTCCTCGAGATCTCGATGCCGCGGACGATGATGCCGAAGACGATCACTCCGAGGATGAAGTAGTAGAAGACCCAAAGCATGGTCTGCTTGTCGTTAGTGAAACCGTAGGTGTGCAGGCCGGTGTTGAAGAAGTTCACGTGCCACCAAGAGAAGGCCACCACGCACGAGCCAAAGAGCGCGCATAAGTGCAGGCCCCATTCCTTGATGTAGCCGCCAAGGCGGGCGTGGAGGATGACGAGGTTCCACAACACGATCATCAAGGCTCCGTTTTCCTTTGGGTCCCAACCCCAGAAGCGGCCCCAGGAGTCGTTCGCCCAGATGCCGCCAAGCACGGTGCCAGTGAGGGAAAGCAGCAGCGTGAGACAGACGCAGCCGTAAACCGCCCGGGTGAGACTGCGGCGGAGGTCACGGTCGCCATTGTCGAGGCCAAAGCCACGCAGGAGCACATACACAAACGAAATGGCAGCCGTCAGCAAGCCGGCTGCGTAGCCGCAAGTGACGGTGATGACGTGGATCGTGAGCCAGTAATTCGAATTCAATACGGCAACCAGCGGGTCCATGTGGTCCTTCGCCTCACCCATTTCGAACTTGCGGGCGAGCAACATCAATCCAACTCCGACCAGCGGTGCCAGGGCGAGGGCGAAACGTTTCCGGGTGAGGAACTCGACGAGCAAGGACAAGCCGATCACCACGGTGCAAATGGCAATGATCGTGTCGTAGAGGTTTCCAATCGGCGGTCGCTGCATGATGTAGCAGCGCTGGGCAATGGCGATCACGCTGACGATCAGACCGGTGAGTGTCGCAAGCGCGGTGAGCCAGGTGAAGACCTTGCCGATCGTCTTCGTTCCACCCATCACCATGCCGATGGCGAGGAACGTGGCGAGCATGTAGAAGACGAGAGCGTTCATGAACCAGTCGGCCCGGTAGTAGGAGGCCTCCAGTTCGACGGCGCGGTACTGGTTGTCGACCTTGGCACGATCGACGAGCCGGATACTGAGCTTGGTGAGCTGGGCGCGGAACTCGTCCTCGCTTTTTCCGATGGCCGTGGCGGTGGTCTCGAGTTGCTTGATGTCGGCGATCGACTCGGTGGGATCTCCTCCCTGCTGGGTCATCACGTTCATGATGGCATTGCCCGCGCTCAGCCATTCAGTGGATTTCGCGTCGGTGGGCGGCAGGAGAAAGAGTCCGAACTTGGAAAAATTCGCCGCATCGAGCACTTGCTCAAGCATGTCCTGCACATGCGCAGGAACCTTGCCGGTCTCCTTCTGGGATTTTGCAATGACTTCGCGGATGATCGGCGCGCTCTGCATGACCGTGGCGAGATCGGTACTGCGAACTCCCTGCCCGTCCGGCCCCTGCATACGGATACCGCTGCGGGCGAATCCCAGATAGCCGATCAGGCTTTCGAAACTGCGGACATTGTAGGCGAGGTCGATTGTCTGATTCTGAACCGGATCACGCTTCGCGGATTCGATCGCCTCGTAGGACTTGCCCAGCTCCATCAGCTTGTCGCGGGCGCTTTCCAGATCGCGATAGCTATAACGGTCACGCTTGCTGCCGCCCTCGAGGCCGACCGCTTGGACGACCGCCGAGTTGTCGATGCGGAAGGTGGGGAAATCAACGGCGAGCTCGGGCCGGAAAAGGCAGTCGAGCAGCCAATCCGTCGGCTTCAAGGTCACCGCGATGAAGGGCTTGGTCTTGGCCTTCTCCGCATCGGGATTCGGAGCCTCGATCTTCATCGAGCGGGATCCGTAGAGCCGGAGCATCGTGAATCCGGCGTAGGTCGAAAAGGGCTTCACGCGCCCGCCATCCTGCACCGGCAGGGCTTCAGCGACGCGGACGGTCTCCTTCGACCATTTGGTATAGCCATCGATCTTCCGGAACGTGCTTTCCGGGATCATTTCCATCGCCAGCAGCACGACGACGGCAATGAGGCCGGTGATGACAACGCCGAATGCGATCCAGCGGCCGATGAGTGATCGTTCAGGCGGATTTTTCATGACTGAAGCGGGAGATGATGAAGAGGACGAGCTTGAGAACGAACTGGAGGAGCAGACCGACGACGACGACCCAGAGACTGTACTCCGGCCACTTGTCCGCTGGATTTTTCACAACCTCGAAGACCGAATAAAGCTTCTGCCCGGGCCCGGCACCGGGAGGCCCATAACTGGCTTGGAAAAACGTCAGGCCCTCGTAGCGGAGCGGCTCGTTCATCTGGATGGTGGCATCCGCCTTCAGATTGTTCTCGGTGCGCGTCACCTGGCTGACGAATTTTTTCGGTCGGGAAGTGCCGTCGTAGAACTCAGCGGTGAACTTGTTCAGCGTTAGATCGAAGGGCATCACCCAAAGGCGCTTGCGCATATCGAGGGTGAAAATTCGGTCACCATGACGCAGCGTGAATGGATGGAAGCTCGCACCGGCGAGAATGATCGGCCCGCCCTTGGTTCCGTCACGCTCGACCACACGAGCGTAACAGGCCGCGGTGTTGGCCTCGGCGTTCTTCTCTCCTGGCTTGCTTTGAAGGTAATAGCCGTCCGAGATCAATTCGCCATTGTCGGGAGCACGCTCGGTGGTAGCGATCGGTTGGGCGTTCTCAAGATAGCCGGCGATTTCAAGATCGAAGGGCAGGTCAGGAAACTTGAAAAGCCGCACCTTGTCATTGAGATCGTCAATCTGCTTGCCGCGGATGACGTGGATCACCATGGGCTTGTTGTCGATGACCTCGGTGGCCTCGACGACGTACTCGAAGTAGTCCTCGGCGACGTTGGAGGTTTCCCCTTCTCCGACGGCGAGATTGCCACGCTCGGAGAAATGGTGGGTCACTCCACCGCCGACGAGCAGGATGATAATGCCGGAGTGCGAGATGATGTTCGGGATCTGCTTCAGTCCCTTGCGGATGCGAAGAATGCCGCCAAGTGCAAGATTGACGGTAAGCAACGCACAAACCCAGTAGCCGCCGGGCAGCGGGATCGGCACCATCTTGCCGTTGATCTCAGGCAGAATATACAGCGACTTCCAGTCGAAATACTTGTTGAGCGTCGCGTAGAGTCCGCTGTCGCGCTGTTCAAGGGTCGCCAGCCAGGTCAGGATACCTAACAGAAGTAGAAGTGAGGTGGCCAGGCCGAAGCCGGACAGCCAGTCGAAGATCCGGCGGCCGATGGAAACCGGCGCCTTGGAGGAAGTCTGATCGGGAACGGACATGATTACTGGGCAATGGTCAGGCTCTTGGCGTAGGATTCGAGGGTCGTCTTGGCGGTGGCGACCTCGGCTTTCGGACCGACCATTTTCACGGTCAGGATGCGGCCACCGAGATCGGCGACCACCCCAGCGAGCGCATATCCGGGACGGGCGGGAGCACCCATGCCACCGGCGTAGTCGCCCTCCGACTCGACCCACACCCCGGACTCACCGGCGATCGGGACACTGCGGAGTTCCGAAAGCCCCTTGGCATCGAGCTTCGTGGCACTGAATTGGCCGAGCCAGCGGTTGACGTTGTCGAGGACCGATCCCGAGGAAACGGAAACCCAGACCTCACCGAGGCCGCTCTCGCCGAAGCGGTAGTTCAACAGGCGCATCTGTGTGGCGGGCACGGCCAACCAGCCCTCGGGCGTCTCCGCCTTGACCGGGCTGGGCTTGGCATCGCGAAAGCGTTGGTCGCTGGTGGCGAAGAGCTTGGGAGCGACGTCCTTGCTCGTGTGCGCCCGGGTTTCCGTGACGACAACCTCCGCCGGAGGCTTCCGACAGGAAGGGATCGAGAGGAGTGCCATTAGCGCCAGAAAAGCCCAGGATTTCATCGCAGGGGCGATAGTCCCGCAACAGATGCCGCGCAAGGGGAAATCGGTAATCTTCATGGAGTGATCGGGAGAGCAAATTGAGGTGCGGGTGGTGCTTGCGAAGGGCGTCGGAGCCCCCTAAAAGCAGCCGTGGAGCCGATCCGATACTTCAACCGCCAGAGCGGAAACATCGAAACCGAACAGGTCTATGGCGAGGCCTTTCTCCGCTGGGCGTATGGCACCCCCCTCGGCCGGGCAACCCTCCATACGTTGGTCAAACGCCCGTTTTTCTCAAAGTTCTACGGATGGCGGATGGACCGACTAGGATCGGCCGCGCGCATCGCCCCCTTCATCCGCGAATACGGCATGAAAGTGGAGGATTTCGCCGACGATCCAGCAAGCTTCAATAGCTTCAACGAGTTCTTCTATCGCAAGCTCAAACCTGAGGCGCGTCCGATCGACTCGGATCCGGATTCAGTGGTGTTTCCGGCGGATGGTCGACATCTGGGATTCCAGAAAGCCTCCGCCATCGAGAGTTTTTTCGTCAAAGGTCAGCGCTTCGACCTGGCTGCCCTGCTCGGCTCGAAGGACCTCGCCGCCGACTATGCAGATGGCCCGTTGGTGCTTTCCCGGCTCTGCCCGGTCGACTACCACCGCTTCCACTTCCCCGTCGCGGGCGTGCCCTCGCCCACAAAGGTGATCAACGGCCCGCTGTTCTCCGTGTCCCCCCTCGCCCTCCGCGAGAACCTCAACTACCTCTGGGAAAACAAGCGCACGATCACGCGACTGGAGACCCTCAAGTTCGGAAACGTCCTCCTCCTGGAAATCGGTGCCACCTGCGTCGGTTCGATCCACCAGACCTATTCGCCGAACAAGCTCATTCAGAAAGGCGCGGAAAAAGGCTACTTCGCCTTCGGGGGGTCATCGACCATCACCGTCTTCGAACCCGGTCGGATCAAGCTCTGTGACGATCTGTTGGAGAACTCCTCGCGGCAATGCGAGCTCTATTCGCTGATGGGCAGCCGGATGGGGATGGCGTGAGCGAAGGCGTCCTACTCCTGCGGGATTGTCGAGGGCGGCGAATTGCCAAAAACCGAACCGAAAGGCGACCTCAGGGTCCCTGCCGCTCTCTCTTCCAAACCGCCCCCGGCTTGACCTGCGCGGGAAAGTCCCCACTTTTTCCCGACAACCGATGCCTAATCACCTCAAGACGCTTCAGGCCCATGCCAGGCAGACGCTGAAGCCCTCGATCCAGAAGCAGCTTTCCCCGGCCGAGCGGATCGCGCTCTACAAGCGCTTCATGAAGATCGAGGAGCATCGGATCTTTCTGAAGCACCGAGCCGGGGCCGGTGGGCTGGAGATCGCCACGGCCCGCGCGGAGCTGATCGACATCGTGCTGGCTTCGATCCTCGACAGCACGCTTTCCGAAGCAAAGGGCGATCTCCCGGCCCTCGCCTTGGTGGCGATCGGCGGCTACGGTCGTAGCACGCTTAATCCACGCTCGGACATTGACCTGCTGTTCCTCCTGCCGCGCGCCTCCAACCGACTGCCGAAACCACTTGAGGAAGCCGTTCAGAAAATCCTCTACCTGCTCTGGGATGTGGGCTTCAAGGTGGGGCACGCCTGCCGCTCGATCGCCGAGTGCATCGAGCAGGCAAAGGCCGATCAGGAGAACAAGACCGCATTGATCGACGCACGCTTTTTAACGGGCGATTTGAAGCTCTTCAAGGAGTTCCAGATCCGCTTCAACAAGGAGTGCATCCTCAAGGGGCAGGATGCGTTTTTCCAGATGCGCCGCCAGGACCTGCGCAGCCGCCATCAGAAGTCCTCCCGCACCGTCTTCCTGCAAGAGCCGAACGTGAAGGAAAGCTGCGGTGGCCTGCGAGACCATCACAACATCCGCTGGGTCCAGCGGGTGAAGCGCGGCTCGTTCGATCTGAAGAATCTCGTCGACGACCGCCTGCTGACACAGATCGCCTACAAGGAAATCGAGGAGGCCTACGACTTCGTCCACCGCGTCCGCAACGAGCTGCACTACCACACCCACAAGGGAACCGATCAGCTCACGCTGCAGCTTCAAGGTGTTGTCGCTACCAACTTCGCCTACCCGCAGCGCAGCATCCTGCGCCGAACCGAGGCGTTCATGCGCGACTACTACCGCCACACGCGGAACCTCTATCAGCACACAAGCTCGCTGATGGAGATCTTCCAGATCGAGCAGGAGGACCTTTCCGACACCGGACTGAAGTCGTTCCTGATGTTCCGTAAGAAGAAGCGCGAGGAATTCGATGGCTTCATCGCGCGTGAAGGCCGCATCTATCCGGCGAACCAGGAAATCTTCACCGATGACCAGCAGCGGATGATGCGCATGTTCCAGCACTGCCAGCTGCGCGGATTGCGGCTGAGCCCCCCGATGCGGAAGCTGGTGAAAGCGCACTGGGACGAAATCGACCGACCGTTCCGTTACCTGAAGGCCAACCGCGAGACGTTCCAAGCGATCCTTGAACGGAAGGGCGATGTGGGGCGCACACTGCGGCTCATGCACCGGGTCGGATTTCTCGGACGTTACCTGCCGGAATTCGGGGCGCTCGACTGCCTCGTCCAGCATGAGTTCTTTCATCGCTATACCGCCGACGAGCACACGCTCCGCTGCGTCGAACAACTCGACGCGCTGGTTGGCACAGAGGACCCGAAGCTGCTGGGATTCCAGCGCCTACTTCATGAAATCGAGGACCCTTACGCCCTCTATCTTGCCGTCATTCTCCACGATACGGGTCGTGCGGAAAACGTCCGCGAGCACATCGATGGCTCGGCGATGCTCGCGTCCCGACTCTGCAACCGCCTCCAGATTCAAGGCACCCGGCGTTCATTGATCATGTTCCTGGTGGACAATCACCTCACCTTCTGGCGCACGGCCACCACACGGAACATCGAGGATCCGGATGTGGTTGCCGAATTCGCGGCGATCGTAAAGACCTCCGCACGACTGGACGCGCTGTACCTCTTCACATTCGCCGACTCCAACGCCACCGCGCCCGATGCGTGGTCCGGCTGGAAAGAGGCCTTGATGCGGCAACTCCACTCCGCCACGAGCCGCTTTCTCACCGAAGGGAAGGAAAACTATTCCAAGATCCTCGACAAGGATCGTGCCGAGCTTCGCGATGCCGTCATCGGTCTCATGCGTGAGGACTATCACGACGAGATCAAGACGCACTTCAAACGAACCCCTCCCGCCGCGTTCCGATTCCGCGAGGCCACACAGATCGTGACCCAGGTCCGGACGGTCCGACATTTCCTCGTGCAGGAAAAGGACAAGGGCGACCCCTTTGCGACCTGCATCAAGTGGATTGATCAATCCGAAAAGGGCTACACCGAGCTGGTCATTGCCACCCGCGACAAGCCGCTGCTGCTCGAGAAGATTTGCTGCGCCATCGCATCCCAACAAATCAACATCCTGTCCGCCGATTTCTTCACCCGCAGCGACGGCATCGTGATCGACTTGTTCCGGGTCTGCACCACCAACTTCGAACCGGTATCCGATCTCGAGGTTCGTAAACGCTTCCTCAGCGTTTACGAATCCATCCTCCATGCGGAGACCTATGAACCTGAGAAGCATCTCAAGCGGAAGGCTAATTTCCTGAGGCCCCGCAACGACAGCGGCATCCAGGTGCCGGTCCGGGCCTACGTCAGCAACGATCTGCATCCCACCTGCACCACCGTCGAGATTCAGGCGCTCGACCGCATCGGCCTGCTGCACGATCTTTTCAGCACGATCAACTCACACGGACTCAGCACCGCCCACGCCCGGATTTGCACCGAAAAAGGGGTTGCCATGGATACTCTCTACATCACAACCGCCGATGGCAGGAAGGCAACCGATCCCGACATGTTGGAAGAACTTGAAACTGAAATTTCCCGGCTCATCGGTCTGGGTGAAACCGTCTGAGTCACTGGATGAAAAAGCTAATCCAGAGGCTATTCCCCGCCCACCAGGCCGATCCCGGTCGTCCGCCCCGCGTGTTGGCAGGAACCTGCGGAAACTACTGCATCAGCCTCCCGTCGCAGCCCGAGCGCTTGCAGCAAACTCGGGATCAACTTTCCCGTTACGGAATCGAGATCGAACACTTTGCCGGAATCCCGAGCGAGGATGTCCCGAACAAGATCACCCGCAAGGATGGCGCACCCCCGGGAAGTCACGGATCACTTCAAGCATTCATCAATCTCTTCAAGCACATCATCGCCTCCCAACCATCCGGCAACAGCGGCCTACGTCCGTATGTCGCGGTCTTTGAGGATGATGTCATTCCTCTCAGCAACTTTGGAGATATAGACTCCTTCATCGCGCGACTTCCTGATGACTGGGACTTTGTCAGCCTCGGTGGAAATTATCACTACACTTCTCCCGAGATTCTCAACAAGGATCTCATCCGCCTTAAATATGCATTCAATCTCCATGCACAGTTGATTCGTGTCGACTTCCTTCCGCGACTGATCGAGCGACTGGAGACTCGTGCTTTCGAAGCGGATGTGATCACGGCCATCATGCAGGATAAAAGGATCGGAAACTGGTATGGCTTCACCAGCGATTTCGTCTGGCAGCATGCCCGCGGCGCGTTCTTCAACATCTCGATCTGGGAGCATCAGCTCGGGCTCTTCCACTTCGCGAAAGGGAACGGAATCGTTGACCACTTTCTGATCAAGAACGTCCTTCGTCTGCCATGATGACCCTCTCCATTCCTCGCGGACGACAAGGTGATCGTCCGGATCTTCCTCTGGAACCGACGACCCTGAACATAACGCCTCCAGCCTGTATTTGCTCTTTCGGCTCCCTCCTTCCCGTGCCTACCCTCTTCCAACCATGATCGTCGAACCAAAGATCCGCGGATTCATTTGCACCACTGCCCACCCGGAAGGCTGCGCCCAGCACGTTGCCAATCAAATCGCCCTGGTCAGGGGTCGCGGCCCCATCGCCAATGGCCCAAGGAAGGTCCTCGTCGTCGGATCCTCCACCGGCTACGGGCTTTCCTCCCGCATCGCCGCCGCTTTCGGCTGCGGTGCCGCGACCATTGGAGTCTTCTTTGAAAAGGCCGCCGAGGAGAAGCGCACCGGCACCGCAGGTTGGTATAATTCCGCCGCGCTCGAAAAGGAAGCGGCTGCCGCCGGACTCTACGCCCGTTCGTTCAACGGCGACGCCTTTTCGAATGAAATGAAGCGCGAGGTCATCGAGGCGATCAAGACCGACCTCGGCCAGGTCGACTGCGTGATCTACTCACTGGCGTCCCCGCGCCGCATCCATCCCGACAGCGGCGAGGTGCTGAAGTCGGTCCTCAAGCCAATCGGTACGATCTACACCAACAAGAACCTCAACACCTCCACCAAGGTCGTCGACTCGGTCACGATCGAACCCGCGAACGACGATGAAATCGCGCAAACGATTTCCGTCATGGGCGGTGAGGATTGGGAAATGTGGCTCGATGCCCTCAACGAAGCGGGCGTCCTCGCTCCCGGCGTGACGACCGTCGCCTACTCCTACATCGGGCCGGAAGTCACCTGGCCGATTTACAAAAACGGCACGATCGGTCGCGCCAAGGAGGACCTCGAACGCGCCCAGCGTGCCCTCGATGAAAAGCTTGCCGGCCTCGGCGGAAAGGCCTGGGTCTCGGTCAACAAGGCCCTCGTGACCCAGGCAAGCTCCGCCATCCCGGTGGTGCCGCTTTACATCTCTCTGCTCTACAAAATCATGAAGGCCAAGGGCAGCCATGAAGACACCATCGAGCAGATGGACCGCCTCTTCCGCGACCGCCTCTGCAACGGCCAGCCGCAACCCGATGAAGCGGGCCGAATCCGTTTGGACGACTGGGAAATGACTCCGGAGGTCCAAAACGAGATCGATGAGCTGTGGGCGAAAGTGGATACCGATAACCTGCTCTCGCTCGCCGACGTTGACGGCTACGAAACTTCCTTCCTCCGCCTCTTCGGCTTCGGCCTCGCAGGTGTCGACTACACCGCGGAAACGGATCCGAATGTGAGGGTGCCCTCGTTGGAGTGAGGCCCAAATGCGGCGAAGCGGGTTGAACCTGGATTGAGCCCGAAAAAACCATCCAGATCCGCAAGCTCGCTTTTCTTCAGCCCAATGCCCGGTCGGGCGCGGTAGTGGGCATCGTCGCCATGCGGAACGATCAGGTGCAGCCCACGTTTGCAGTGGTAGTGTAATCCATAACTGACTTTGGATTCTGACACTTCCGTTCAGGAATGCAATGTCGCCACGCGGCTCGAATCGACTTTGGGCCCAGTGGATGCCGATGTTTCCCGAAGTGAGTGAGAAATCGGTCTTTTCCATTCCGTAGTTCCCACCCACATTGAAAGCTTAAGCCCCCGTTCTACGGGATTTGAAAGAGATTTGCTACCATCCCTCCACCGTGAAAAGGCTCTATTCTTCCGCCCTTGCGATCGCCCTGGTTCTCTCCGCCCCTGCCGCACCCTTGAGGGTCTTCATTCGCGGCGGCGAAAAGTCCCACGGCCCGAATGCCCACGAGCACGAGCGTTTCCTCAACGACTGGAAACCCCTCCTCACCCAGCGCGGAATGACCGTCGATGGGGCCAAGGCCTGGCCGACCGCCGAGCAACTCGCCCAAACCGACGTGCTCGTGATGTATGCCCAGGACGGTGGCAACGCGACGCCCGAGCAAAAATCAAATCTCGACGTCTTCACCAAGCGCGGCGGCGGCATCGTCGTGATCCACACTGCCGCAGTTTCCGATGATCCCGCCTGGTGGAAGTCCGTGATCGGCGGCGCTTGGGTCCAAGGCCAAACAAAGTGGAAGGAAGGCCCGATGGATCTCTACTACGTCGAAAACCAGCGCCTCGGCGAGCAACACCCGATCACCAAGGGCGCATCAAATTTTCACATCGACGATGAGATTTACTATGACATGGACCTTTCGCCCGACCTCCGCGTGCTGGCCACCAGCTACACGCCGAACGTGCCCGGCGGAAAGAAGCCGGTCGAGGGAGGAAAAGCGACCATCTACGACATCCAGCCGCAGATGTGGGCCTACGAAAAGGAAAACTACCGCGCATTCGTCACGATACCCGGTCACCTTTACTCCACCTTCGAGCAACCGTTCTATCGTGCCATCCTGATGCGCGGCATCGCCTGGGCCGGCAAGCGTCCCAACGTCGACGAATTCTGCAAGCCGGAGGAGATCGCTGCGCTGACCTATCCGGAAGGCGGACCGCAGCGCCCGGCCGAGACCTTGAAGGCCCTCGAAATCCATCCGGACTTCACCATGAAGCTCGTCGCCAGCGAGCCACTCATCACCAAGCCGATGAACTTCGATTGGGATCCATCCGGCCGCATGTGGGTTGCGGAAACCCCAGAGTATCCGAACGGCCGTCGCGGCATGAGGCCAGATTATCGCGGCAAGGAATGGAAGGACCATGGCGGGATCACCCCCGAACCCGGCAAACAGGATCGCAAGGCCCTCGACAAGATCAGCATTCTAACCGACACCGACGGCGACGGCATCGCGGATAAAAAGGAGATCTTCTATGAAGGCCTCGAGCTCGTCACCGGCCTCGTGTTTTACAAGGACGGCGTGATCGTCACCCAGGCCCCGGACATCCTCTGGCTGCGCGATACCGATCACGACGGCAAGGCCGACAAGGTCGAAAAACTCTACACCGGTCTCGGCACCGGCGACACCCACGCCGTCATCAACAACCCGCGCTGGGGCTGGGATGGCTGGATTTATTGCACCCACGGCTACAGCGCCGGAAAAGTCACTTCCGCCGATGGCTCGAAAAATTTCGGCAACATCGGCTCCGGCGTGGTCCGTTTCAAACCAGACGGCAGTGCCTTCGAGCAATACTCCTCCAAAGGCGGCAACAACTGGGGCCTTGAAATCACCGGCGACAACCGCGTGATGTGGACCCAGCCCACCAGCGGCCAGCTTCTCATGGAAACCGTACTCCCGGAGTATGCACTCTCCCGTGGAAAAATTGGCAACACCGCCAGCTACCATGTCATTGAACCTTCCGGAAAAACCTTTCCGGCCATGTCGTGGGACCAGCAGGCCTATCGCCAGATCGACTGGGTCGGCTCCTTCACCGCCGCCGCCGGTTGCGTAATCTACGACGGCGGCTCATGGCCCGAGGAATACAACGGCGACTACTTCACCACCGAGCCTACCATCAACATCGTCCACCACGCCCGGCTCACGCCACAGGGCAGCAGTTCTACCTTCCACAAACTCCCCGGTCGCGAGGAAACCGAATTCATCCGCAGCAAGGACATGTGGTGGCGGCCGATCGAAGTTCGCGTCGGTCCCGATGGCGCGATGTATGTCGGCGATTTCTACAACCAGGCAGTCATCCACAACGACACCCGCGGCCCGGATCACAATGGCGTCAATGCGGCTGTTAGGCCCGACCGCGACCACTACTTTGGCCGCATCTGGCGCGTGGATCAGAAGGACGCGAAGAAGCTCGCGGTTCCGGATCTATCAAAGGCGGATGTGAAGCAATTGGTGAAAGCTTTGTCCCACCCAAACCGAGACATTCGAATGACCGCGAGTCGCTTGTTGATCGAACTTTCGGATCATTCGAAGGACGAGATCGATGGAATCCTCGATGCGATCATCAATCGTTTGAAGGAATCGTGGGATGGGACCAGCCCGGAAGCAAAGATCGCCTCGATGTGGACCCTTTACGGAATCCACAAGGTCGATTTGGAGTTGCTGAAAAGGGCCATGGCCGACAAATATCCTTCCGTCAGGCGCAACGCGGCCCTCATTTGTGAATCCAACGGATTAATCGTAGATCCCGGTCTGATCCAAGATCCCGATGCCT
>Ga0209829_10001925_pt1 | contig 16279 bp, 29 predicted proteins | sample C_140205_EF_Meta_FD_187311 | JGI IMG/M metagenome (GOLD analysis project Ga0209829, IMG submission 187311) | Freshwater microbial communities from Lake Croche, Canada to study carbon cycling - C_140205_EF_MetaG (SPAdes) (version 2) | ecosystem: Environmental > Aquatic > Freshwater > Lake...
GTGTCTGTCTGTTTCCAACGCTGCGCTACCTCCAACCGAATTGAAGCAGGAAGCACCACCGGACGTGATCCGAATGGCAACCCAGTTGCAACTCGAAAGCTGGATAGGCGAAGTGAAGTTCCAAAACATCCTTTTGAGCGACTGGAGGGTCAAGGAAACGCTGGCTCGGGTCCACAGCAAGGGCGGCGGAAAGGGTGGTCCATATGCCTGGGGGATATTCCGGAAATTGCCCGTGGAAAAGCCTAAGCCGGAAACGAATGGTTACAGTGCGGCGGCTGTCAGTCATGTTCCGAACCTGCAACCAAAGCCACGTCAGGCCGATCCGTATGAGCTGGTTTTTACCGAAATCAGCAATCGAATCGCTGATGCGAAATGGTCGATTTCGGTCAAGAGCCGTTGCCTTGACAAGTTGTTTACACTGGAGCGAGTTGGCAGTGCGGAATCGTATCGATTTAAATTGGAAAAGGTGATTGAGGAGGTTAAAGATGACGCCCAGTGACATTGCAATGATTGCGATTCGCGAATGTTTTGAGCACTTTGATATCGATCAAATGCCGTCGAAAGACGAACAGACACGTTGGCGGCACCTGGTGGAACGGTGCAAGTTGACCGTTTCGCAGGTCAGGTCGATCCTCTCTGAAACTGCGGCGGAAAATGAGAGTTTGAGTATGGAAAAAATCTTTCCCGCATTTTCCCGCATCGCTTTTGCTCAATCGGTTGTGATCAAAGAAGAGGAAGCTGAGCGGACGGGAAAACGAGAGTGTGCGTACTGTCGAGATCAAGGAATGGCCACTTGTTACAACCCTAGCAACCCCAATCTGCTCGTTTCGGTCGTTTGCATGTGTGATACGGGATCGGCTCTTTCGGAGCGGCTGAACGGGGCAAAGAATGCGACTGCTCACCATTCGGCTCGAACCGAGTCCAGCGTTCGCCAGGCGGTGATGCTTTTTCACCAGCACGAATGCGAGCGATTGGAGTTGTGGCAGAAGCGTCACGGGCTGGAAATGGAAGACCGTGACGAATTTTTTCGGATATTCAAACTCCGTTTTCTGGCGAAATTGCCAGAACTGTTTCAGCCGGTGAAACCGATCCCGGTGAACACTAAAAACGCTCAGGTGGGCGGCTTGCCAGCCAGTGTGAACGAACACGAATTAGCATTTGCGGCTTATCACAACGGGGACGAAAGGGGCTGGGAATGATCAATAAAAATGAATGGCTGGTGGTTGTGACAAGGAAGGCATCTGGCTTGTCTGGACTGTGTCACAGAGACATTCCGCACCGTCTATTCCAAGAGTCAACACGCTCTCAAATGCTGCCTCCGTACCATGGCCAGGCGGTGATACTGGAAGACGACGGTAAGATCGTTTGGCGGGTCACGTACAGCCACGGGATAGCGAACGATGGTCACAAGGGTGTTGCTTACGTCAGCGATTGCGAGCGGTACAAAGACGAGTGGGAGGTGGCTGATGATTATCGAAACTAAAGAGCGGATCGAAAGACAAATGCCGTTTGGGTATCAGCGGAAACCTTTCGGGCGAATTGTGGCTGGAAACATGGTTTGGATGCCAAAATTTCAGGGCTTTCGCGAACCAACAGACCTGAACTTCTCGGACCGGGTGCGAGACTTCGCTTTCGTCATTGAATTGAAAGAGGTGGTGGGATGAAAAAGCACAAATGGGACACGATTGACGGCGAATCGTGGCGGATCACCATCGGGAACATGCAAGGCCGGGTGTGGATATCCGGGGCCAAATATTACGCCTGTGTTTGCTTTTTTGAGCGTGATGATTACAAGACGCAACTGGGCAACTTTTTGAAGCTGGAACAGGCGAAAAGAGCGTGCGAAGATCAGATTGCAATCTTTGCTACGGCGGAGGATCCAGATAATGACACAGCCTGAACCGTTAGTGGAATGCGATGAATGCAAAAAGCAAACAAAGCATATCTGCGAGGATTGCCAAGTTTGCCTGATGTGCTGTCAGTGCGAATACGACGATTTTGTCGATGAAGAGGACGAAATTGATAAAGAGGACAAAGATGACACCGCTTGAACAAGTCGCAATACAGATTACCGAGCTTGAGGCTAAGATTGCCGATCTTGAGCATCAATTGGCAAAATCGAATCGTCGGTACGAAAATGAGAAGATCCTTGCGACAATGATGATTGAGCATGCGGCTCGACAGAAGCAGGAGATAGACCAACTTACAACGGCGAACAAAAATGAATATACCGTACATCCTCAGCCCGAAGATGAAGCAAAGACGGTCAGATGCTCAGACTGCGGAAACATGATTGAGATTGCATCTAACACAACCGAAGATACATATCTGGGTGATTTCAGAGTGCTTAAAACGGCAATGTGTATAATCTTGTATACGTTGAAGCAAAATTACACGGAATGGGAGAAAGAGTCATGCAAACGAGCAGTATCAATGATCAAAAGTTTTACCGAGGATATTAGATTATGGAATGGTCTGGACGGGCTTGAGCCATACAGATGGGGTAGTTTAGGAAATGGTGAAAATTATCTCATAGACAAGGAGTGGAAAAAATGAGCATAAAGATGACACCGCTTGATTTTATCGCATCACTGGAGCACGGCGAGGCCAAGGCTGCGGCGTTGACCGTATACAACCTGATGACGCCACAATGGGTCGAAATCACTGAGGATCCGGCAACGCTGCCTGAAGTTTGCACAGTCGTGATTATCCGCAAGTATACGGGTAATGAGTGGTTCGGGCTGCGTACTGTCAACAATAAATGGGAGCCCGTTTGGGTCGAATCCGCGAACATGCGCTGGGACAAGCCGGTCCAGACTTTTCAAATCAGCGGTTCGCCGAAAGCTAGTTCACCAACCCACTGGAGGCCGATCTAATGCCGATCAATCTCGAATTCACCGTTCAGGGGAAAGCCTCACCAAGCGGGTCGAAAAAGGCTTTTGTCAACAAACACACCGGGCGGGTTTGTGTGGTTGATACGGCTAAAAACAAGGATTCGTGGCAGTCGTTCGTGCGGTTGGTTGCCACCAGGGCGGCGGCTGCGGAACGGATCACTCCGACTCGCAACGGGTTTAGATTGTCGTTGCAATTCCAGTTTGCGCGGCCGAAATCGCATTACGGGACTGGCAAAAACGCCACGGTTTTGAAGCGTTCAGCGCCTACTCTACACACTCAAAAGCCGGATACGACCAAACTTATCCGGTGTACCGAAGACGCTTTGCAGGGCGTTTGCTGGTTTGATGATTGCCAGGTTGTCTCTCAGCAAGCCACCAAGGTTTGGGCCGATGTGGACAGTGTCCAAATTGTTGTCGAAGAATGCATGATCTGGGGTGCAACATGACCGAGGTTCAGGCTTATCAGACTCGCATCAAGGCGGCCTCTGATTACAAGTTCCATCACGGGGGCGCGGAAATTCCGACTGAAAAAGAACTTGACCAGATGACGCCTGGCACTTCGCAAGCCATCGGAAATACGCACGGAAAATCGACTTTTTTGCTGAATCAATTCCGGACCAAGGAAAAGAGGGGCGGGTTGATCGGCATTTTTCGTGAGGATGCCGGTCGTTTTTGTGTCGTTTTCGAAATGAAGCGGTACGGATCTCACAAGACGGCTGTCGAGGCCGCAACGGCGTTCAACGTTTTGGCCAAACAGAAGTATCACGAAAACGCGGTTTTGTGCGATCTTGTGGCTGCGGAGATTTACGGAACGCGTTCGTGATTTGATCCCTTGACACTGTTGTTAGGATGTTTTCATGGTTGAATTTCTACTTTGGAGGTGCCATGACAGTCCTGCCGAATGACCGTGATCTTTTGATTCAGAAAATCACGAAAGCGATCTCTGAATTGCTCGATGAAATGAAGCGTGATCCCATTTGGTTTGAAATGGGTCCGGAAGTGTCCCAGGCTGCGTTTCGTGCCAATCAAGTTAAGCACGAGGCTGCGACTCACTGTTTTAAAAATGGTTTGAGCATAGGGGAAAACGCATGTTCCAAATGAATTTCAAGTGGGTGGAAGCGAAACCCGGTTCGCTCTGGTCGATCTTCGGAAGTCGTGAGTGGTGCCAAGTGTCGGATTCTGCGATGCGAATTGAACGCACAGAATCTCGATATATTGCCCATTGTTTTGGCCAGACTCATTCGGCCATGACTTTTCGTCAGGCTCGATTGTGGGCGGAAAAGGTGCAAAACGAGCGATTGGCGAAGGTGGTCGATCACTCCGAATTTGTGATGAACGCGATCGTCGTTCACTGTTACGATTGTGGGTCGGAGATGGCTCTGGGGCCTCGGTTCAACCCTGTGGAGTTCCGTGGAAAGCTCGTGCTGAAGTGTGCAAGTTGCAATCCTTCGAGCGGGATTTCCGGCATGGTTTCAAAGGCTTTTTTTGACGAGGAGACCGAATGACTCGATTCGATACAGAAAAAGTCATACCGAACTGCCTGGGCCGACTGGATCCGACCATGGACGCTCTGAGGGCGTTTGATGTGGAAGCGGTTTTGACTTTGGCGGGGGCTGAATCGAGACGTCGGCAAGTCAAATCGGCTCGATTCATTCAGCTATTTGAAAATGAGATTCTGGCCATCCAGAATATTGCCGAATTCACATCGAATTTAGGCGATATCAAATTTCTTGAGCGGGCGGTTCGGGAAGCTGGTTCGTGATTTTCTTGATTTCTTTGGCCTCTTGATGGGAGCGATTGACATGCCTTTGGGATATTTGCCAGCGGATACTTTTGAGTATCAAAACCTTTCGGAGCCGGATCAAATCAAAGTCGATTTACTGTTCGCCAAGCGACAATTGGAGTCGATGCGGCAACATAACGAAAATCAGGCGGAATCGATTGAAACTCTGAATGAGCGAGTGAATGAGCTGGAGGGTACGCGCGGATCATGTCCAGGCTATTATCGAACCAGTCCGATTTACCAGTTCGTGAGCTATCAAAAAACGGTGCTGGTTCCACTGCTCGTTTGGCTGCAATATGACGAGCACGTTATCCACTGCGTTCTTTCGGCCTCGGAGCACTACTTTCGCAAGGGTCGAAAAACGGCGGATGAAACTCATGACGTCACGGCTTGCGATTGGTGGTTGTCTGAAGCCGATAATCAGTGGAAAACATTGACGAATTGTAAAGTGCAATCGCCGATCGGCATTTTCGTCGAATTGGTTCAACCGTTGTTGGACAAGCTGATTCCGGATGGTGAACGACTTGAGTAAATCACACGAAAACACCTTTTTGGAGTTCGCCACCACTCAACAAATGGTGGCTGAGCTCAAAAAACGCGGAAATCAAGTGGTCCTGATCTTAGATAAAACATGCTCACGAGACGATCAATTGGACGAGTTTTCAGCGGTCTGGATGGGTGGTGTCTGTCAGGTGCTGGGGATGCTGGAGCGTTCAAAGCAGCTTGTATCAGGGTGGGCGGATGGGTATTCGGATGATGATGACGACGATGATGATGATGATGACGATGAACGGTTTTCGCAGCAATCTATGATGGCCTGAAAGGGACGATGTCAGGATATGCCAGCGGTATCACGTCTGATCAGGATCATCCGAATAACCTTGACGAGTTGATTCTAGTCGAGGATTTGGGCAAGTTACGGGCGGCTATCAATCAACTCTCAAACGACCAATCGAAAGTCCTGATGTGGAAGTTTGGTCTGGATGGGACTCCGCCCAGGTCGATTACCTACATCGCGAACCGCATGAGGTGGCCTGTCCCGGAGGCTCAAAAGCAGATCGGCTTGGCGATTGAGCAATTGAGAGGGGTGATCCGTGACTGACAAACCGGTGAAACGGCTCAATAAACGGCAGCAAAACAAGGTCGTCAAATGGCTGCCGGATTGCTACAACATCGCGTTTGACAAAAATCGAACGATCCATTTGTCGCCTGATCAGGTGGTGGAACGCAAGCGGGTTGCCGAGGACGCTCTAATCGCTGCGGTTTTGGAGTGGCGATCGGACAAAGGCACCACGTTTCGGACGTACCTTTGGCGAAAGATTCAGTGGGCGATTCTGGACGCTCATCGACGGTCGAAACAGCGTAGGAATCAGCAGATCACTTTCACGGACCTTGACTCGGAGGATGATTGACGACGATGAAACCACCAGGATATCGGACCAAAGAACAGCCGGTTTTGACGCGGCCTGAATGTACTCAGATCGACACCGAACAGGTTCGGAAATTGACCGAAGCGGAAATCGCGGAAATCGGCAAGTTATTTACCCCGCAAACGATGGTGAATCGATGGTCAACGATGGCGCTACAACTGTAAAAGATGCGAGAAGAAAACGGGCGATTCACACCCGGTCACAATTTTAGCGGGATCACTCGATTCCAGCCGGGGAATCGGGTACGCGCTCGGTTCGCAAGTCAGAAAGAAGCGTACAAGGAAGCGCTGCGACGGCTTTTGAACTCGTTTACTGATGACGGTTTAAGTATCGCTGATAAGCTCGCAATGGAGACTGTCACGCAGGCTCTGTCAGGCGACGAAATGGCCGTTGTTTGGATGAAACTGATACATGACACGGTTGACGGTTCGAAAACGGTCTTGGAAGTTCCGGACGAACCGGACGATCCAGATGACGACGAAAACAGGCCAGAAATACCCCTAGGCGACGTGATCGACGTTGAGTTGGTCAATGCACCAAGGAAACTGGACAAGCCCAGAGAAGCGAAACAGGGCCGGTTTAACGCGTGGCTGAAAAAGGTGTCGCCAGATCGGGATTGGGATGCCCCGCATTTGGTCCTTTTGCAAAGCAAGGTCGAGCTGGTCAATTCCGGCCACCTTCGACGCCTCATCGTATCCATGCCACCACGGCACGGTAAAAGTGAGCTGCTTTCGATTCATGCGCCGGTGTGGTTATTGGAGCAAAATCCAAAGCGGGAAATCATCACGGCAGGCTGGGGGGTGGCATTATCGCGAAAATTCACGCGGAAAGCGCGGTTGTTGGCCGAGCGGATTGGGATGCCACTTTCGAGCAAAGTTGCCCAGGCTGGGCAATGGGAAACGGCTGAGGGCGGGGCCGTGTTTGCGGTCGGGGTCAAAGGTGGGGTGGCCGGTTATGGTGCGGACATCCTGATTTGTGATGACCCGGTAAAGGACGTCAAAGAGGCGAATTCACCACTTCAACGGGAGCGGGTTTGGGACTGGTTCACCTCCGAGGCCATGACCCGGCTGAGCCCCAATGGCGCGGCGATCGTGATTATGACCCGTCGGCATGAGTCGGACTTGATTGGATCGTTGGTCGAAGGTCGTGACGCGGAAACGGGCGAAGCTGTGGAGTCTGAAGACGCTGGAGACGGGTGGGAATATATCTCACTCCCAGCCATTTCCGAAGGCGATGGGGACGCGATCGGGCGGCCTGAGGGGGCGGCTTTGTGGCCAACTCGATTCAACCTGGCGAAACTTGCGACAATACGGGAAACGGTGGGATCATGGATTTGGGCGGCACTTTACCAACAACGACCGTCGCCACGTTCGGGCGGGCTATTTCAGCAAACTTGGTTCTCGCAATTTGTCGATGTGGCGCCAGCGGGGCCGGCTCTCAAGTGGGTGCGATATTGGGACAAGGCTTCGACGGTCGATGGTGGTGACTATACCGTTGGCGTTTTGATGTGCGAATGGGACGGCAAGTTTTATGTGACGGATGTGGTGCGGGCTCAGGTATCGCCTCAACAACGTCGAATTTTACAGCGACAATGTGCCGAAATGGACCCGCGCGGAACGGTGTGCTGGATTGAGCACGAAGGTGGATCGGCGGGGAAAGACGCAGCCGAGCTGGAATCGCGAGAATTGGCCGGGTTTGCGGTGCGGCATGAACATCCAACCGGCAGCAAGGAAGTCAGGGCCGATCCGTTCGCAGCTCAGTGCGAGGCTGGGAATGTCATTTTGGTGCGTGCAAAGTGGAATCGAAAGTACATGGAAGAACTGTGCACATTCCCGAACGCCAAGCACGATGACCAGGTGGATGCGTCAAGCGGGGCGTTTGGCAAACTTGCCGTGAAACGGCGGATCCGAGTTGTAGGAGGCCGAGATGACTAGCGGCAATGGCAATGGCGGTTATGCGTTTGGTGACAATGGCGCGAACCTGAAAATATATACGGGCATGGGCGGGGGCGGCGGAGGTCGCAGTTTTGCCCTTTTGCCGGGTGCGAAACACGATTGGGAACTGGAGGCGGGGCGGCTCTACCTGAACGATGTCGTTTCCATCGCTTGCAATTGGATTGCCGAAAAGGTCAATTTGTGCCCGTTGGTTGTGGAGGAGCGCCAAGGCGATGGCACCTGGGCACCGGCTTACGATACCGGCCTGGCCGAATTGTGGGTCAAATCCAACGATAATTACGATTCTTTTACGCGTGATTTGGCTATGGCTTTATCAGTCATCACTTCCGGAAACGCGTTTTTGTACATTGAACGCGACGCTTTTGCAGGACTGCCGATCGGCCTCCACTGGCTTGACGAGAGATACGTTTTCCCACTCTATCCACCTACCGGCGAAAGGTATCTGGATTATTGGCGCTATATGGTCAATGGCCGGATGCTCAATATTCCGAAGGAAGATGTGCTCCATTTTCGCTGGGGAATTGATCCACTGAACACGCGGCTGGGACTCTCCAAACTCAAGGCGGTTTTGCGCCAGATTTGCCTCTTGAATGAAGCGGCTGGATATTCGGTTTCGATCTTGAAAAACGGTGGCGTTCCCGGTCTGATCATCACTCCTGAAGACTCGAACGATGAATTGTTGGACGATGAAGGCGGGGAAATCGAGAGTCAAGTGAATCGAATGACCCGTGGTGACAATCGGGGGCGAACGATTTCCTTAAATCGTCGGATCAAGATTGACACTATTGGTTTTAGTCCTGAGCAAATGGCTTTGGACAAGCTCCCAAACGGGGCGATGCCCATGGTTCTGGCGGCCATTGGTACAAGTCCTGAAGTTCATGGGCTGCCAAGTGCTACCAAAACTTACGACAATTTCGGGGTTGCCATTCAGGCTGCGTGGCGAAGCGGGGTTTTGCCGATTTTGGGGCTGATTCGATCGACGATATCACGGCGTTTGATGCCTGAGTTTGGGCTTGACCCGCGAAAATATCGGGTGGTCCATGATTTATCACAGATTCCCGATCTGGCGGAAAATCTCAACGATCGTCACAAACGGGCTCGCGACAACTTCACTTCCGGTGGCATTTCGCTGAATGAATTCCGGGCGGAATTGGGTAAGGCGCCGGATCCGTTTGGGGATCGGTATTTTTGGGAGATAACGGCACAACAAGCGAATCAAGCGGGGGTTGGCATTGTTTGACATTATCACTGGCGATTGTCATGAAGTTCTAAAGGGGCTGGAAACAGGCTCGATTGATGCTATTGTGACCGATCCGCCATACGGGATGAATTACAAGTGTGACTCGACTCGATTTAGTGGCGGAAACGGTAGCAATCGAAGACAGTCGCAAGGCGTGAAATGGCCTCGGATTGTGAACGACGATAAACCTTTCGATCCGGCTCCATGGCTGGATTGGAAGAAAGTCGTCATGTTTGGGGTCAACCATTTTGGCGAGAAATTGCCGGTTGGAACAACGTTGGTTTGGATCAAGCGGAATGAACCAGCGTATGGAACTTTTCTATCTGACGCGGAATTAGCTTGGATGAAAGGCGGCCACGGTGTTTACTGTTTCAAAGATACAAGTTATCAGGCGTCAAATCAGCGATTCCATCCGACCACCAAGCCGATTCCGCTGATGCGTTGGTGTATCAAGAAATTGAAGTTGAAGCCAGGGGCAACCATTCTGGATCCGTATTGCGGCTCAGGATCCACCGGAGTAGCGGCAATTCGTGAGGGTTTCAACTTCATTGGAATTGAAGCGGTTCCAGCGTATTCCGAAATCGCAAAACGTCGCTGCGAGGCGGAAACTCATGCCAATTGAGCCAAACGACCACAATTTGCCGCTTGGATCACGACTTTACCCAATCTTGGTGGGGAGCTTCAACGCCCAGGCTAAACTGGTGAAAGAGCGATTGACGGGGAAAAAGTCGATCTTTTACACGCCTGCGGAACTGTTGAGACCATCGGACAAAGGGTTGATCGAAGAGTACGAACGGATTGTGCCGGTGATCACGGGGATTTGGGACAAGAGCGGAAAGCGGCTCTATCGAGCTGTAGGGCTGGATCCGGAACGATGGCGGGTCAACTCCGAATATCTCAAGGCGGCCATTCGCGCCAGCACACTCAATTTTGCCGAATCCACCCAGGCGACATTTCACGAAGATTTCAACGGCCATTATGAGCTGCTCAAACACGCGATCCGGGCTGAGATTGAGCTGGGGCGGCTGGGGGCGGGCGAAACGACCGAACAACTGACGAAACGACTAATGAAATATTTTCAGGATAATAATCGATTTCGGGCCCGTCGCATCGCTCAGACCGAAGCGGTCCGGGCTCATCACTTGGCTATGCAATGGTCAGCAAAGGATTCGAGCGTGGTGGCTGGATGGCAATGGGTGGAGACTTCGGCGTCATGCCCGATCTGTCATGCAATCGCAAAAGATGCGAACAATCCAACCGGTCGAAGAACTGTGAAGCTGGGGCAGATATTTGCGGTTCGTGGGACCAATCCCGATTACAAAAACATCCGGTTCCCGCCTGCACATCCGTTTTGTCGATGCACTTTGAAGGCGATTTTAGAACCTAGTTATACCCATGATCCGAAGCCGATTGACTGGTCATTTTTACCGGCTTGATATCGGCTAGTTGGCACGAATCGAAAGTCTCTCCAAAGCAACCACCTTGGGAGGACGATCGTGACGCAAGCCGAAATCACAAGCGAACTGAAGCGAAAAACGGTACCGTTTCTGATCAAATCGTCAGCAGGCGATTCGACGGGGACGTTTTCCGGGATTTGCTCGGTTTTTAACAACGTCGATTTTGCGCGTGAAATCATTGCGCCGGGGGCGTTCGCTGAGACGCTCCCATACTTCCTTTCCGAAGGCTTTGTCACTTACGAACACGATTGGGATGAACCGATCGGCAGGCCAACGGCGGCTGAGGAGACGAGCGAAGGGCTGTTAGTGACGGGCGAAATCTACCCAGAAATGTTCGAGGCTTCGAGCGTATTGGCCGGAATGAAGCGTGGTGTGATCAAACAGATGAGTATCGGTTACTACGTTCAGGAAGCGAAATTCCTGACGCTGGAAGAGACCGTGGCTTATTGGAATCAGGTCGGATTTTCACCAAGCCCAGGTGATCTTGGATTGGCTGCCAATGGAGTGACACTTTTAACGAAGTTGAAGCTCGAAGAGGCTGCGATTTGTATGCGAGGGGCGAATAATCAAGCCCGCGTTACAGGCGTGAAGTCGTATCTAAAAAGCATGTTGGCGGATCTGTTTGGCAAGCCGGAAACGGGTCCGGTTGCGGATCAAAAGCACATCGATTTATTGACTGACCAGATTTGGAAGTCGATTCGCCCTGCCATTCGCTCAGAGGTTTTGAACCTTTTGGGCCCAGCTCCACACGAGCCACAAAAATCACAGGTTCCGAGCGTGGAAACTGTCTCGAAATCAGCTCAAAGCGAAATGCTGAGAGTTGATCGTTTATTGATCGATCTGCAAGTCGAAGCGGCCCTTGGGAGGGGCGTATAATATGGAAGTCTCTTCGGACTACACCGCCTGGGTGTCGCAATTGCTGGAAATGCAAAGCGAGTCTCGGGACCTGTCAAACCGGATCACGGAGGGCACTGCCTCCCCTGATCAAAAAAACAAGTTCAACGATATCGTTCCCAAGATCTCAATTCTTGCGAATCAAATCCAGAACTTCCGAACGGCTCAAAGCCAAGAGCAATTCAAGCAAATGGAATCGGCTCTGAATTATTCGCTCAGAGAGCAACCTACGGCTCCGGCCCGCGCGGGTGCAAGGTTTTACAACCTTGGTGCCGAAAAAACCGAAGAAGAAGTTCTGGACCAAAAAACCATACACAAATATGGAAGTCTGGAACGGGAACTGGGTTTGAAGAAGTTTTCAGCGATTTCCGATCCTGAATACAAAATGGCCGTTGAAAGTGCTCTCCGCTATGGTTGGAGCGGCGTTTCTAACGGTGAAATGAAGGCGCTGGATTCCGGTGCTGACGAACGCGGCGCGGTGACGGCACCGGCTGAAGTCATCAATATGATCGTGGCCAGGCTGAACGCTCCAACGCGGGTGGGTGGGATCGTAAAAGAGATCAACACAGCGCGGGATTCGGTCCAGTTCTATCGCAACGCCTACGATGGCGATGATATGTATACCAACTCCTTTCGCCGGATTGCGACTGGGAGCCGTCCTGCAACGGACACGGAAGCCATTGTGACGGGATCGGGTACGGCTTATGTCGAGCCCGTTAAAATCCAAGTCCACACTTATATGATGGTTGGACAGATTGAAAATGATCTGTTGATGGATTCAAGTTTCGACTTGATGAGCTGGTTCACCAACGAGATTTCCAAGTCGGCGGCTCAGGATCGTGATAATGATATTATCAACGGCACTGGTGTTGGCCAGAATATGGGGATCATGAACTATGTCGGTACGGGCAACGTCTTTGGCGTTTCCACGGTTAATACAACTGATGCCAATCTGTTGACCGTGGCTGGGCTTGCCAATCTGCTTTGGGATCTGCCTGAACAGTATTGCGAAAACGCTGTTCTGACCATGAACCGGACGTATGCGGGCAAGGCTTTGGCCGGTCTTCGGTCGTCAACGGGCCTGCGGATCTATGGTGATGTGGACGCAGCCAACGGCGCTTCGATGGTGGGTCCATCGGGCCAAAAGCTCGAAGGATATCCCGTCATTTACAGCTCCAAGATGCCTACTGTTGCTGCTGGTACTTATCCGATCCTGTTCTGGGATCCATCAGCTTACGTCAGTTTGACTCGCCAAAACATCTCGATCAAGATTCTTGATCAGACACGCGCGAAGCAAAACATGACCGAAATTGTCGCCAAAATCCGCTACGGGGGCGATTTGGTTGAACCTTATCGTTGTCGCGCTCAAAAGGTATCCGTCTAAAGTCTGAAAGACACGAAAGGGGCTGATTCCGATGCTGATGTCAAATTATCTATCCACCGCCGTGAAACTGGTGCGCGTTTTGAACGCCACGGTGGCTGGTACGACTGCGGTTAATACCAGTTCAGTCGATTTGCAAAACAAAGATTCGTGCCGATTTATTGTTGCCTTTGGAGCACTCACAGCGACACAGGTAACATCTGTAAAGCTGCAAGGCTCGCAAGACAATTCGACATGGGCGGATCTATTGGACGTCGATTCGGGGACGGTGATCACCACGGGCAACCTGGCTGATGCTGACTCGAATAAAGTCGTTTCGATCGAAGTTTACAAATGCAAGCGGCGCTATGTTCGGGCCGTGATTTCGCGTGCCACGGCGAATGCGGTGATTGATGGTGCCTGGGGCGAGCTGGTGCTGCGGAACACATTGCCGATGGTTCTGGATGCCACTCAAGCGAGCACTACAGCCAAGACGCAAGTCACGAGCGGTTATTCATACACCTGAGTTCAGGGGTTTTGATGATGGCTGCACTCATTTCGCCTTCGGACCTGCCTGATACCCTTTCGGGCAGGTCTGACATTAGCCGATTGGTCATCACCGTAAGTTCGTTGGCAGAACAATTCTGCCGGCGGACTTTTTCGCGTGAAATTGGTCGTGTTGAAACTCACGACGGTGGAGATTGGGCCGAAATTTGGCTCAGGCTCACACCGGTTGAAACTGTCACTTTGGTCACTCACGACGGAAATACCGTTTCTGAATTTGTCTTTAATCCGGAAACAGGTCGTCTCAGGCGTGGCGATGGCTATGGCCACATCGACTTCTCCGAATGGTTCCCAGCCGGTGCTGACAACATCTCTGTCACGTACACCGGTGGATATGCCAAGATTCCCGAGGAAATCAAAGAAGCGGTGGTGATCGGCGTTACCAACCTGGTACGCGAAAAAAACCGTGATATTGGATTACTTTCGGAAAGCATTGGCGGCGAATACTCCTGGACAGCGAAAACCGATACGACCGATCGATATTGGATTTTCGGCAACACTGGAAAGTCACTTCTAAAGGGCTTTCGACGGTCTGGAAAGTATGTGATTGGCTAATGGCATTCGAAGACTACCTCGCCATAACTTGTGACATCTACATTTCGGACAACACCCGCAACGTCGCAGGCGCGGTTCGCGGGGACGTTTTCACGCTGTTCCTGGCCGGTCAACCTTGCGCGTTGCCCATGCCGATCGATCAATCCAAGGGTGAAACATTGGGCCGCGATGGTCTGATATTGGACACTAAAATCATGATGGGCGGGCCACGGCGCGGTCTGACTGTGCAACATCAAATCCGGATCGGATCCAGACGGTTCGACGTCGATTCCGAGCTTGATCAGGTGGGATATGGTCGGGTCATCAAAGTGCTTTGCCGGGAGGTCGTAGGCTGATGTCATTCAAAATTGACGAAGCTGGAATGAAGCAAATCCGAGGCGATTACATGCCACGGGTTGACGCGGCTGCGGCGGTGATCAAGAATGAGATCGTCCGACTGTTGACCTTGGTTGATGGTGCGTCGAAGCGTGCGGGTGGTGGTGGGAAGCGGTCGAAACGGCGTCTGAAGTACGGTGCACGACGTTCGCAAGTTGGCGAAAGTCCGTACAAGCAAACGGGGACACTTTCGGGGAGCGTCGCAATTGAGCGGCGGCCTGCGGATCTGACCTGCTTTGTGGGTGATGGGGTTTTCTACGGGGCGATTCTTGAGTTGCAACTTGACCGGCCTCACATGCGTTTGGCTCTCGACAACACAAGCGCGGAAGTCTTCCGAATATTGGGGGTCTGATCATGACACCGGGGAATTGGCCGATCACGCTTGTACAAGGCCAGACTAAGCTGGTGAAAGTCACCTGGACGAACAAAGATTTGACCGGTTGTACGGTTCGATATTTAGCGAAAAATAGCCCGGTGGATGGCGATTTGGAATTGAGTCTGACGGATGCGAATAGCGGGATCACTTGGGTATCGCGTACTCCGAGCGGGTGCTTTCAAATCAATTTCACTCCGACAATAACGGCGAATTTGACTGAAGGCTCTGGCGATCACTTGGTTTGGGTGGACTTTCCAGACGGCTCCAAGTTCCCACTTTTATCGGGCTCTTACCAGATCCGGAAAGGCTAAAAAATGGCCGATCAAGTGACTGTGACATACAGCGATGATATCGTGACGGTGGTCTCCGTTGCGGACCAAGGCCCGCCGGGTTTGAGCGGGTCGTCAGTGCCTGCGACAACTTCCACTTTGGGCGGGATTATTGTTGGGGCTAATTTGTCGATCACCGGAAACGGCGTGCTTTCAGCCACGGGCGGCGGTGGTGGATCGGTTACAAGCAATTTACCCTGGGCGAACATCACGGCACGGGCCACCACGCTCGGTGGTTATGGGATCACGGATGCACTCACGGCGGCCAACCTGACCGGATATCTGCTATTCAGCACCGCAAATGCAACTTACTCCGTGTTAGGCCACACGCACGCATTCGGCACGCTCACAGCCGTCCCGAATACGTTAGCCGGATATAATATTACTGACAGCCTGACGGCGGCCACGGCGGCCTCGACCTACGCTCCGATTACAACTACCGTCACGCTAACCGGCACGCAAACGCTCACGGGCAAGTCGATTTCATCCGGTCAGATTACCGGCCTCGCCACATCAGCCACAACAGATGCTACCAACGCCAATAATATCGCGAGTGGAACGCTTGCAAACGCTCGTCTAGGTGTCTCAAATAGCACCCTGACCTATTCGGCAAATACAACATGGACGGCGGATTACCTCAAAGTTGCAACATTGCCGCTCACTGGTGCGTGCAATTTGACGATATCAGGACTGTCAGCGGGCGGGACTTACAATCTGATAGTCAAGCAAGATGCAACTGGATCAAGAATTGTGACATATGCGACGGCCGTCAAGTGGTCTGCGGGGGCTGCTCCAACGCTTTCGACGGCGGCAAATGCAACGGATATCGTGTCATTTATTTATGACGGCACGACCCTATACGGAACGGCCCTGAAAGGCTTTGCCTAATGTTAATGCCATTCGCATTTCAGCAAGGTGCATCAGTCGCAGCGTGGACACCCGCATCGCTCGGAACATCTGTGCTTTACGGCTGGTACAAAGCTGATGTCGGAACGGGCGTTTCAACTGACGGCGCAAATGTTGCAACTTGGAATGATCAGAGCGGCAATAGTCGCAACTTGGCTCAA
>Ga0209829_10001928_pt1 | contig 16273 bp, 13 predicted proteins | sample C_140205_EF_Meta_FD_187311 | JGI IMG/M metagenome (GOLD analysis project Ga0209829, IMG submission 187311) | Freshwater microbial communities from Lake Croche, Canada to study carbon cycling - C_140205_EF_MetaG (SPAdes) (version 2) | ecosystem: Environmental > Aquatic > Freshwater > Lake...
TGACGCCTTTTTACCCCATGGATAAATATCCTGTTCTGCTAGAGTATGATAGTCTAAACCATACGGTAAATGGACAATTTTAGGATGTTCAAGCATACAATTTGTAACAAACCATTTTACAATGAATGGACTTTCTAGAATTGGTTGATACCATGTAATATTATATTCAGAATAATAATTTCCCAAATATGGTTCATCAGAAATATATTTGTCGGAATCACCAGTTACGAGCACAATCCTTGTTTGAAGCGTTGGTAAAAAAGTGTCACAGAATTGGCGAAGTGCTTCTAATGTAATATAGACCGAATCGCCCTCTTTTACTGATTTGAGTAAATCCGCGTCTAATTCTGCCAAGCCACTTACTATTTGCCGTGTATGATGGTCGCAGCTTTTTAATAAACCGCGACTACTCAAATAGTGACATTCATTTTCCATCTAATCTTCAATAAATGCGGGTCCGTTTAATTGGAGTTCGTTTGACATTAGAGGCTCCGAATGAGTGTCTAGCGGTCCAGCAGAGTTCCAATGGCGGATTTTGTAACCGCACTTCTTAAAATAGTCATGGCGCTTTCTGAATTGCGAAACGAAACAATCATGTGGCTCATCCAAGATATCAATAATTAGGGGATTAAATGCTCGTTCATCCTTCTTCTGCCGCAGGATACGGCCAACGGACTGCTCTACATTGCTCTTTGGCGTTGACAACACAATTGTGTTGAGGGTTGGAATATTCATACCCTCCGCTGCCATACTATAGGTTCCCAGCAGAATTTGTGCCTCTTCCGATTTTTCAAGGGCTACCTGCTTCATGCCGCCTACATAGAAGGCTACATCGGGTGCTCCAGCTGCTTTTAAGAGCCGTTCCCACATCAAGAGATGATCACGGCGGTCCGATAAAATCAAGGTTTTGCGTTTCTCATCATATGCCTTCTTTACTGCTGGTATTAGGTATCTCGTGCGGAGTTCATATTCCGTAATTGTATTCAAGAGCCGTGCTCTAATAGGATTTCCCCGATAGTCAAAGTCAGTTTTTGTATATGCCTCATCAGTAGAAGTGAAATTATAAACTCGTACTTCCACTTCAGTATCTTCTTCTCGTGCTCGTATCCGAGTAGTCATGTCACCAATATACCATCCAAATACTTTGCTCAAACCATCTGTTCTGTCGGGTGTTGCTGAGAGTCCCAGCATATATTTGGTCTGAATCTTCATTAACGCCTTACTGAAATGCGCGGCTCCTAGATGATGACACTCGTCAAAGATAGCAAAACCGAAATCCGCAAAGAATCCCTCCGGATATTCATGCTTAGCCACTGTTTGAAGCATCGCAATCGTAATATCAAAATCATCACCCACTTCAGCATCATCTGCTTGAAGCCGGCCAATTCTAGCAGTTGGATATACACGATTAATTTCGCCTATCCATTGTCCCACTAAGAATTCTTTATGAACAACAATGATTGTTTTCTGTTTAATCTTTCCCATAATTGCTAAAGACATGAATGTCTTGCCCCAGCCACAGGGAACGCAGATAATACCATTTTTCCCTTTTTTCACAAAATTATCGGTGATTTCAACCTGCGGCGGTCTTAATGAACCCTGGAAGACTAAACTACTAAGGAGCGGTTTTCCGTCCTTGCGAATGTCAGCATCGGGTGCTCCTAAGGTTTTGAGACCCCACATACGAGGGACATAAATTCGTAGCGGAGATTCATAATAAACGGGAAAACTCTCAATGCCCGCAGAATATTCCTGCTGAGCAGCAGGCATCACTGTTAGAGCATTTTTGATTTGTGCTAATTCACCGTGGCTTAAAGCATCTTTTGGTATTGAATACCCGCGATGAGAAAGAACACGCTTTCCTTCTAATTTCTCGGGTTTGATTTGTTTCATAAATTCAGGGATTCTTATCCGCGACATTGTGTGTCTATCCTCTTCAAGTTTTAAATCTGCTTCTAAAAAGTCTCAGTAAGATATAGAGAATCATGCAAAAATGGGAAGTCGGATCATTGGTAGTCCTAGCTATTCTTGTTGCTGTTGTAAGCACGACTCAAACTCTATCTGCTCCTCTTGTAGAACTCTTTGATTCCCTTTTTGTACAAATTTTAGCCGTCTTTGCCTGTGTTGGCGTTGCGTCTGTTTCACCCACGGTTGGAATAGCAATGGCTGTTGCTTTTGCTCTTTTATTTGTTCTCCGAAATAATAGTCACGTTCAAGCAAAAATTATGAAGGTTGAAGAGCCGGCTTATGCGGCGACCTATTCACCGCCTACGAGTGTAGAGAGTGATTCAGTCCAAGTTGAAATGCGGAATAAGGATATAACAAAGGTTGAGGAGCGACCTGAAGGTCAATATCCCTTGGATGAAGTTCGTCCTACGGAAACGGCTACTCTTAGACCCTTTGAATATGCGCCGCAAGAAGATACTGGTTCAAATGAGTTCAGTCTTCATGGGTCAAGCATTGATGAAAAGGGAATGATTCCGCCTTCCATTAAGCCTTGGTACGCTCAACAGAGTTGAGCATCCACCCCTTGCGAATCTATCGCATACAGCGGGTTCGCTCAACCCACGCAGCGTGTGATTGAACTATAAGTATTCCTGGCTATTTTTTTATTAGTTTAAAATAGGAATGCCACTTTGGACTTATTTACCACAATATTTTCGGTTATTTGGCCTCTTTGAGCCAAAAAAGGAAAGCACAGAAATATTTTATACAGATTCAGATCAATGCGGTTCATTAAGGGATTCTCTTAAACAGCGAAAAGGCAAGAAGGATAATTTAGAACGCTTCTTAAAAGACTGCTGTGCGTATCGTTTTTGGTGGAATCGTGAACCCAATGCGGACACACTCCGTAAGAAACTCTATAAAGTTTTGACCTTCACACACATTGGAGAGAAAGGATCTGAGTATGCTGGAAAGGATGAGATTATGAAATATATTGATACATCACTAGAACATCTAAAAACACTTATAGATGCGGAAGGTCCTGAATCACCTCGTTTAGAAGAATTAAATGACAGTTTATCTGCTTGGTGTATTGAGGCGCGTTTAGTGGAATTCCTAGGCAAAATTAATCAAGATGCTGAAACAACTACATTTAATAACGAGGGTGCGATTCAGTATAAAACCCAGTTTTCCGAGCAGTTGGCTGCGTTGCTTCTAACACAGGACTTTTACGACAAGTATCTAGCTAACTGGAGCACAGCGGCGGCGTCAAATGCGGCGGAGGGAGCAACACAGGCTGGATCTACCAAATTACTAGAAGGCGTTTCTTCTTTATCTGCGAAAACAAAGAATAATAAAGAATATATTGGATTTATCTTGAGCAAACTAGCAGAAGTTGTTGCTGAAAAGGAGTCTGCTGGAAACTCTGCCATTGATGATTTATTGATGATGGGTATTGAAGCGGATATTGCTTCATTACAGGATATGTACAAGAAGGGTTATCTGAAAATTCCCGAGTTCTTTTTTGCTGGAGCACCTTCTGAGAAAACGGTTCTCATACAAAGTGTTTTATCCTTTTTTGTAATTAGTGATGAACAGAAACAGGCTCTTCAGAAAAACTTAGAGAAGTTTTCATCTGAGCAATTAAAGAATAAAATGAGGCAATTAAGAGAAAAAATGAGAAAAAATAATGTGACGGCAAGGTCGCGCAGATCACGCCAATCTCATAAAACAAGAAAGAACTAATTTGTTCGGATATACATATTTCTAGCAGTATTACTGCGGAAAATAAGTATTTATATCATAGTCGTTAGAAACTCGTTAAAAGCCCGCTAAATCCACTCTTTGCGGCGTCTCAGTTTTCTGGACATTTACCTTATCGTAAATTTCGCAATTGCCTATCCAGCGTCTAAAATCCTTGGTTCTATATTTGCCAAAGCGACGGAGTTCATTGAGTACATTTCGCGGAATACACATGGGGGCAGTTTTGCTAAGAGGGAGAACAGTAGACATACACAACGGAACAGTTAGTGATTCAATTTCACCCTCTGTAGCGCGTAAGATTGTCTGTCTCATTCCAGCAGGACAAGTAGCGCCTTCTGCGAAGCGTTCAAGGCCGCATGAATTAGATTGCTCAAAGGGATTCTGGTCATCTCGTAAGACCACGCAGGATTTTGAATCACCGGGACACTTCTGAGGAGCGGCTGAAGAAGGTGCGGCCGCGCAGCAGAATCCCGTAATACCATCAGATGTTGCTCTATAGGGTTTATTACGCGTACAGTTTTCGGCTGCTAGTTCCGATAATAGTTGCTGCATCATTGAGCCACAGAACTGAATTTTCTGACCAAATTCATCATTCATTTCACCTCCCAGTGAACAAACATGAGGGATTTTGCTATTATCTTTCCTGGGATAGCACCGTCCTTCAGTATTATCAATGCGACCCCGGCAGCAGATAGAGCGGCCATCGCGGTCTGTTAGAAACTTAAAACCGGGTGGGCAAAGTGGAGCTATGCTGCCTTCTGTTACCGGTTTGGCATTTCGTGTTTGGCTCATTGTTAAGAATGATTCCTCAAGCATAGCAGGAAGCCGACTGTATTTGAAAGCAATGAAAAAAACAATTAGAGCCGCAACAAGTAATAATAAAAGTATTGTCTTCATAAGACTCCTATGTTATCCGATGATTTTTTAAGTACGATAACAAACAGAAAGAAGTCCCCATATAATGCCACCAGCCATCACAACGCCTCCAATTGTAATTCCAACAGGTGCGGCTAAGATATCTTCAAAATCACCTGGCTGAATCCCAGCGCCTGTATTCGCCGGTTCTCCTGCCACTCCTACATCATCCTGTAGTTTTTTAGGACCATAGAGTTCATCGGCTAAGAATACACGGCGGGCTTTTTCATCCACAACAATTTTGTCCCCGCGAATATCTTTCTTTGGGTCAATCGGCCGGCATTTCATAGAGTCCATGCTCTTGATTCCAGCAGGAAGATCCGCCGGTGCGTCAGTGGAAGAACCTACACGAAGACCGGGTGTTTTATATAAGGCACAAAAGCGTCGGAGATCCACTATATTAATTGGGTCAGAAGGTGGCTCCATTTCAATAACACGATTAGCGGCTTTTAATCGTTCTACATCTTTAGCTCGGATGTTCACCGGTGTTTGAAGGAAAATATACTGAATGGCATATGAGTCAGGAAGACATTGCGCATCAGGATTGGGAAGTCCATATCCCCGATTCTTCAAATCCTTACCCTTGTAAAGTATTGTGGGCGTTCTATCTGTTATAATACTTGTTAAGGCTGGGAGATAGCCCGCTCTAAGAGAAGCATCACGGTTTAGAAACTCAAAATAATTAACACCCTTTCCTGTTCCAATCTTAATAGGAATAATCAAGCAGAGGTCATCGCGAATCTGCTGGAGACGTTTGGCAGGTTTGGGATTCCGAAAATAGACATGAATTTCACCGACTGGTAGAGTCTCAGTGCCTGGTTGCCGATGCATTCCAGGAAAATGTAAAACAGTATCTGAAATATTAAATGTCTGCCGTTCAAAAATAAGAGAAATCTGCGGATTTTCTTCAATGAGTTGTCCATCACGAGCCGCTCTTTCTAGCACTCTACCGGGACCAGGTGTAGTTCCAACTATGCGAATTTCCGATGTCTTATATTCAGGTATGTCATCCACCTTCAATAATTTCGGAAATTGAAAAGGCGTCTGTGTACAACTTAAACTATTAAATGGAAATACCTTACCAGACATTTATCCCTAACCTGTAAAAGGATTATAAACTAGCGATTTTTGCCTATAGATATTGGCTTTATATGTCTGCCCCTGCGCGGGAACACCGACTTCATCCCCATCATAGATTTCATCGCAACCATTATCATCATCGCAGTCCCGATTTTTATATTGAATGGGGACTTGGACAGGGTTGAGTCCATCTGTGCGTGTGTAATAATTCCACTTATTACGACTAGCCATTGTACGGCGTCCATATAACGGTACAAGTGTGCGTTCGGGGTTGGAAGAAAGAGCTGAGCCACCCTGTGTTACGAGCAGACCAACTTGCTGGAAACTTTCGGCGTAACCCTGTGTGGGAAAATTGAAAACAGAGCCGGCTGTATTAAAATCGGGAGGTGGCTGATATTGGCGCTCGGGTGCGGGCGGGACATTTGAACCGGAACCTCGGGGAAGCCATTGTGTTGAAGGAGTGGCCTTTCCAGCAGTTCCGCTGCTAGGAGAGTTGGAAGAGCCGGGCATTTCCAATTTGATGTTAATATCCCCGCGGTTCTGAAAAGCAAGATAAATGAAAATTCCGCAGATCACGATTGAACCTGCTAGAATCAACAGTAATGTTGTCTGTGATAACTGAAACCCACCTGACTGCTCCACTGAGTGAAGGGCACCGCCACGTTGTTTAATTTTTCGTGCTTTAACCATCCTACCTATTGTAGAGGTTTATGAAGAGGTCGGGTCAGAGCCAAAGAAACTCTTGAACGTCTTCATGATTTCTTTGCCATCGCTGACAAGCGGCTTAAGATTATTTAGGTTTGCCATTAAGTCTTTTTGAACGGAGATTAATTTCTGAGTATCCGTTGTTAAAGCCTTAACCTGCTCGGGCTTGAGTTGATTATAGGCTTTCATGAATGTTGAACCCGCATCCATGTGGTGGTCGCCGTCCGCTTTCTCAGAAGGTAGGCGATATTTCTTTGTGGCTTTTGAACTTTCTTTGGGCTTTGTGCCCAAGAACTTTGCGCTAAGAGCATCTATGTCAGACGGCGCCGGCTCGGATTCATTACCCATGGCTTCTTCGCTTTCTACATCTTCCATTTCCTCCTTGACTTCCTCCTTGACTTCTTCAGCATTTTCCGCACCTTGGGGAGGTGAAGTGGGCGGCGTAAGGGATATCTCCGTAGTGGATTCGCTCAAAGGAGCCGTATCTTCAAAGTTTTCATAGAAACGGCGGCCACGGAAACGTCTAGGGACAAAAATCATGGCAATTAGCACTGAAATCAGAATACGAAGTCCAAGACTTACTCCCCGCACAGTTGATAAAGTCAAGTATGCTAGTAAGCCAAGGATGATGGGCAAGAAATTGAAAGCAGCGGCTGACTTAGTAATCGGGATGATAGCTACGAGCAAAATAACTAAGACGGCCACTTCACTTAACTTATAGCCAAAAAAACCGGACATTCCCTATTATATGCCTATAATATCTGATAGAAGTTGATAGCCCGCAAATAGTAGACCCGCAATCAAGGAAAGTAGCACCAGTCCCACCATAGAGAGTTCGGAGCCAGCACGAAACGCCCAGGGTGCGTACTGCATGATGGATGTGTGAAAGAGGGGTAGATTAAGAAGAAAGAAAAGAGCGGCAACAACAATAGGTGCGCGGATACGGTCAGCAATGTATGACCACATATCGCCCTTTTGAGTGGGGGCCATCATCTGAATCTGCGGCATAGGATTCTGCTGGGGAATCTGGCTGTAAGACCCCATCATTGAAGAGAAATCCTGTGCCGAAGGCATTGAGTTTCCAATCATATGAGCAGTAGCAGGCGACGGATCCATTGTGTATTCTTGCGTAGATGTAACCGGTGGTTCTTGGAGAACCAGGCGGGGCGGACCCTGTTGCTGAAAAGCGGCTCCATTAGGTGAACCTCCGGCACCTCCATCATTCATATCTGCCAGAATCTTACTAACAAGGCTTGCATCATTAGTGCCGGGGCCTTCTAACTTGTCTAGAGGCGTGCTTTGAGACATTTATTATAGATAAATATATCAAAGAAATTAGAAAAACGCAGACTAATTATCAGAATCTGCGAATGAAATTGTTTTTACTAGCTCTTTCTTATCAGCCGGGCAGACAACGGGTTTTACCTTAAATTCATAACATCCTTCGCCGATTTGATACACTGTATTTTTAAATTGGACAATATCGGGTCCCCGTATAATAATACATTCCGGGCCTTTACAGAGAGGTCGCATCATTGCGGCTAAACCGAAACCTATAACGCAACTTAGTATAAAAGCGATACGAGGATGTTCCATTAATTCCATTAAATCTAGCATTCCCCCTACTTTTATCTTCTATTATAATAGGTTAAGTATGCGATTTTTCAATAAATTACAACTTCTACCACTCATGGTAAGTTTTTTCATTGGATTCTTTTTGTTTATATTCTAAAACCGAGCCCTGTAATTATCTACAAAAATCCCAATTTGGATAATGCTGGTAAGGTTACTTATGTTGATCGCAATGATGTCTGCTTTCAGTATTTAGTTAAAAAAGTTGACTGTGATAAGAACGAAGATAAAATATCAATCTATCCTTTACAATAATTCACCTGCTTTTCCTGCTGCTGTAGGAGGAGGAATCGCTAAATTAATTTCCCGACTATCCGGCATAGACTCATATTTGTAATAAATATTTACAGGAGGCATTGACATGTTACCAGAGGGTGGTAACGGATACTCAAAGTTCTTAACTATACGTTCGCAGGAACCTTCCGGTTCGCATTTATCTCCTTTAGGAGCCTTAGGCGCTCCTTGGGCTTCTTTCTCATGTAGAGTCTTTTGCGCAATAGCAACACGTTTGGCTGCTTCAATGGAAGGACTAATTCTATAATTTCCAATTGCCTGAGCAAGTTCAACATAGGCTTGCTGGAGTGCTTCAACCCGTACTAAATTTAATTGGGCTTTATCTTCACGTTGTTTATTGAATGCCTGTAAAGAAGTCGCATATTTGTCATGCTCCTCTTTGCTTGCTTTATTACGGTATAAGTCCAAGGCCCTATATGAATCTACTAGGCGAGGTATTTGTATTTCTTTGACAGTTTCACTCAAGTTCTCAGAGTTCTTAACTATTGGAATTCCCTTCTCATAGTCCATAACAATATTTGAATATCCTTTCCTTGCAACTTTAGCCCATGTCTTAATATCAATAATTGCTTTCGGATTACCGAATGTACCCAGTTTTTTTGGAGGCATTCTCTCTAATAGAAAATGATTTATTATCTCAGAGATGAGTGACGCAACGGGTAAAATAGTTGGCTCAATGTTTCTTAATGGTATGATTCATACAATTCTTCCTGCTATTGGAATTGCGGCCTATATGAATGTTTCTAAAGAGCCTTTTCTTGAAAGCAATACGGCCTTTTTTACAGTGCTCTGTGTTATTGTCATAGGTTCATTTTTATCAAATCTTATTTCTTTTATGATAGTTCAAAGTTCTGTTTGTGGTAAAGTATTTCAAAGTGAACATCTGGCTACACTTGCGGGATATAGTGTAATTATCTCAATCTTATTTTTTAGTCTGTCATGGCACGTTGACTTCATTGGAAATATTATCCGAAATATGCTTCCCTCATCAGAAGAAAATTCTAATGAGCCTCAAGTGAAAAATCAATTTGGTGAATCCATCGTCCATGCATTTTATATGTTCTGGGCGGGGATGTATTCTTCGGCTTCACTTTCTTGGTTTGCTACAGCATGTCCTTTACCTTCAACAGATTCTAAGGCGACTTAATTTGCTGGAGGAGGCGAATCCCCATAATACACATACATAGGAACTTGATTTCTGCTATACTTCTGGGTATTTAGCACATAATATCCATTACGGGTTTTATTAAGTCCCATGTTTTTACTGACAGGTTCGGCTTCTGTAAGATTTGGTATATCTGTTTCTGCCACGTCCACAGGCTCGGGTAAGTCAATCGGTTCAAAATCGGCTGATTCTCCTTCAGGTGTAGGAATAGTAACCATCATACGCTGTATAAAACTAGCAATTAGATAACTGAGGAATGCCCAGAGTATAGAAAAAAGCCAAAAGGGCATATTTGTATGATTCGGATCTGGATTTAGGGAGAATTCTTTCCATGTCCCACCAGGATGAAACATAATTGATGGACGAAGATAAAGAACAATTGTTGTTCCAACCAAATAAATAGTTAATGCTAAAAATAATACATGCATGTTCCTGTTTTAACTACAGAAATATGTATATATTTTATTACTCCATTAGTCCATTAGTCCATATAGACGCTTGTCTCTGCTCGTTCCTGCGCATCTAAATCTTCAATGCCATAAGCACGGTCAGCACGAGATTCACCGGCAAATGAGGCAAACCCAAAATCTCCCGGTAGACTTCTACCTTCAGTTAATTGAGGAGCATCCCGCAGACCCATCTGGATACGCTGATTACGGTCGTGTTCATATAATTCTGCGCTATAATCTCGGACATTGAATCCCATTGCCCATTTACCTAGACGAAACTTCTTCTGTAATTTCTCAATTGCTTTATCCTCATCATCTAATCGGTCAAAAATATTAATAACATAGTTACGTTCTGTTTCAGCACGTTTTAAGAGAATTTCTTCTAATTCCTTTTGGGAAGGCAGACGTGATGTAGAAGCTGTCCGCTCCATATTTTCTGCTATAAAAACCACAACTTCCTTCATAATAGTTTCAGGTTCGGGTTTTTGCGCATCCGTATCAGTAGGTAAATTTCTATAGAGTGATGAACTGGTATTTGTTATATCCAAGAAGAGGCGAACAAATATAAATCGTAAAATATATTGTCCTTCCAATTCTGTAAATCCGAGCAGGGGATCTTCAAAGATGAGTGTTTTCCATTTTCTCATCCAAAGACCTATTTCACGACCGAGACGATTACAGACTTCCCGCATTTCAAATGAACCCCCATTAATTAACTCGGTGTGCTGTGCCATAATTTCATTCAGTAGTACTTTATGTTCAGGTGCTATCTTCATCCAGGGTTTAACATCTTTGAGAGACATTTTATCTTCTTTGCCCGGTCGTTTGATTATAGCAGCGTGCGAATATAGAACTTCTGTGCCCTTTCTATCTTTGATTTCTCGTAGCGAAGTAACACTGGATATCATATGAGCACGGGCTTTCTGAAGGAGCGGTGATACTAGAGCCGACGCAATAGTATCATATCCAGTACCAAAAGGGTTCTGTGTAACAATATCTAGATTATTCAGAAATCCAGCAGCCACTGCTTGTGCCCGAGTTTTCCGAGTTGCGGAGGCTGCCACTCTGCCACGTAAAGTTTCTTTGGCTAAGTCATATCGGGTTACAAAATTACCCCATGCTTCCGCACGAGCAATAGGTCTGCTGGCTGACTTAGAATCAGATAAGCCTTTAAGGATTATAGCAACTTCCTGCCACATTCCAGCATCATCCGTCATGACAGGTGTGTCAATCCATTGTTGAATATTTTTAAGAAGTTCCGGTTCATCCGGTTTTACAAAAGAGGCCTGTGATCGGAGTTCGCGTTTTTGTGCTAGAATCTTTTCAAACTCCGCTTCACTATAATCTACATTCTGATTATCCAAGGCCGGTTTGCCCTCTTTCTCGGGGTCAATAATATCGGGACTGACTGGGAATTGAAATCCACAGTTCTTACACGCATTGCCGTATCCAATCTTGTGGGGAGAGCCGATGCTGGGTCCCTTGTAGCAGTTGCGAAGGAAAAGTTTATACAAAATATTCTTAGGGATTTCCACTTTGAGCACGGGAATTTCCCGAGGCGTCCACGGTGTCCAAATATGTGTTCCAGCAGGAGTTGATGTGGGTGTCCGAAGTTCAATCGTCCGTAAAGCAAATGCTAGACGGCGGGCTTCTTCTTCAAGAGGTATGAGACCCAAGACTTGTATGGCGCCGCGTTTAAGATCTTTCAGTGATATGGGAGATGAGAAACTATCACTGCGCTCAGAACCATAAATAATCATACCATCCTTCTCGGCTTTCTTATAGGATTCCAATTTAAGTTGACTATAAATCACTGCTAGACGATATAGAAGATTCTTGCGGGGCCCATCTGTTCCAGCAATATTCATCGCAGCGATGGCTTGATTGGGGTCCGCTGACGTAGGTTCATTCACAACATTTTGTGGGAATTGAACAAATGGCTCGGGCATAAATCCTGTAGGCAGGGTGTCTTTTGCGGAAGCACGTTCTTTACGTTGCTCTAACTTCAGACTTTCAACACGTTTTCTTATTGCTGTGCGGATTTCACCGCTGATATAGAGTTGAGTTCCCGACTTTGATGATCCTAGCAAGAGATTAGTCATTGTTACAATTATTTTCTTGATTGTATCTTGGCGTTTTACAAGATCAGATAACAGACTCCATGATGTGGATGACCATGGATCTTCACGGCGTTGAATGGAAGCCACGCAGCAGGCTACGTAATCTAAAGCACCACTTCCCACTTCATCCGGATTCATTCCCTCAGTTGGAAATCCTTGGATAGAAAAACGACATTGTGTGAACGGATATTTTATTATGATGGATGGAGAAGCCGTTTGAAGTTCAATTACAAATAATGAAGCAATAACACCAATACGCTGATTGCGACTATATTCTTCATACGAGGGAAGGGCGCCGCGGGTCCCTCTAGTTCTTATTGCTTGAATCTGCTGTTCATATTGGTCGCGGGGCGGTACTTTCTCCTTCAAATAGACTTGAGCATAATGAATCATACGGTCCAAAATCTCTTTAGATAAATCCGCCGCTCCCGCGCGTTCACTGACAACTTTTATAATTTGATAGAGTTTAGTTTCATCTTCCGTAGGATACTGAACAACTTCCTTGCGACTTACAATTTCTGTTAAATCAAGTGCCTTCCTTTCTGTATCCGAGATAACAGAACGACCCGAAATAGGCCGGCCTTCATCGTCAAATTCTATATGTGTGTCGTATTCAATCTCTTGAATGGGGATACCGCAGTTCTTGCAGGTATAATGTCCTTCAAACACAGGTCCACCATATTCAATCAATAATTTCTTATGGAGGGATAATGCGCGGCCGGGGTGAAGAACCTCATTCAGTGTCATGATTTCGTGGACGCACACCAATTCTTTCTTACATTCTTGGCACATTATCCAATTTCCTTCGCGAGGGCCTTGAAACTTGGAGAGGAACTCCTTGAATAATTCAATATAGATAGAATGGTCGCGACCACGACTCATAGAACGACGAACTGCTACAAGAAACCGAACATGTTCACATGAGTTGATTTGGGGTTTAGAACCGGCGCGTTTTGCTTCATCTGCGGCTATAGTATTACGATTCTGCTCGGAAAGAATAATATCTTCCAACTTTGACTTGAGAAACTGAGGGTCAAAGACAGGTTCGCGGCCTTCAAGTTGTGTTAGAATTGTAGCATATTGAATAAAGGCTTCACTGCCAAACCCTTTCTCAAATTCAGCCATAATGACCTGCGGATTATTTCGTAAGGTTGTTTCTTTGTCATTTAGATTCTTAATTAGAATATTCAAGAAAACATCTTCAAGAACACGCTTATTAAGTGTATTAGGATGCTCAATGATGGGCTTATATGATTCGCCTTCTATCAAACCCTCCGCAAGTTTCTTAGTAATACGCTGTCTTGACGCGCCACTTGCTTGAATCCATAATTTCATATTCTGGTCAATAAACTTCCATATTTCATCTTGAAGTGTCTTGGGATAGTCGCTGCGATTTGGAACAAATGCGTCAAGAGCAACAGCCAAAAGAGGAGAGGCTGGGGAAAATCCATGAATTGGTGAAATTGTACGATAGAGATTATTACGAATCCAGATTTCCCAAAACTCGGGTGTAGCAGCGGCAACTTGTTCCTTTGTAAGCATCAATGAATGTGACTGCGAATTTGCGTCCGTAACAGCAACAGGATCTAATTCAGATAATTTCTGAACCCGCCGCTCTCTTTGATAGTCCGCAATTTGAATACGTGTCATAATAGAAGGAATATTTACAAGTGTGCGCGCATGAAGAATTGACGGTGTATCTAGAATTACATATCCTGTTGTAATAACTTGGTCTGCGGGTTGTGATACAGTTCCAGCAGAGATTAATTTATGAGCGGATGCTCGGATAGAAGGAAGAAAACGAGATGTTTGAGCTTTTAATGAAGTTAAAAATTCGCTTGTAAGAGGTATAATTGATTTTCCGAATGAATGTGCGAAAGAACTTTCATATCCACTAGGAAGTCCTTTGTCAAAACCAGATCTTAGAGTACCAGGCTCAGGCGCAATATATCCTTCTTGTTCATATGTAATAATATCTCTCGTGGTTCCTTCAGTAACCATAGATGCAGGTGTTGTACGTGCTAATTGAAAAAGTGTCTCCAAATAACTATAGAACGCAATTCCATTTGTTGCCATTTCACCATTCTCGTATAATTCTAGACGTCGTTGATCTTCATGTTCAATATCCATAATGTATTTAAAAAGTAAGTTCTGAGAAGGGCTTATTTCACGCTTATCCAAATAGATTGTCTTCTTAACATCATAAATGGGTACGCATGCCGGAATATATGAAGTAGATACCTCATTTGTTACATCTCCCAGTGTTTCAAATGTTGACTTTTGAATTCCGACGGGGCGATTAGCTACATTTAATTTGACAGTAGACTGCTTTAGTGCTAGTAAATATTCTGTAAGTTGACTAACTTCACGAAGGGCTTTTACATTTTTTTGCTTATCGGGAGTTAAATCCATTATGAAATCATTATACATATCTTGGCGCTGAATTGCGTCGGGGTAAAAACGTTCCGCAGATGGAATTTCTTCAATAACTGCTGTTGGCATAATTTCACGTAGTAGTTGTTCAATACTTTCAAATTGAAAGATTTCTGCTTTTTCTTCTTGTTGCTGCTCCGCCATCTGCTCTTCGGTGGCTTCTTCACTAGTGCTCTCTGTTGCTGTAGGAACTATGATTGCGATTCCCGTTGATGGGTCGGGTCCCATACAACCAAAATCTAAACGAATACCATTTGTTAGAATCAGGGCATCCTCCGAATCAGTCGCAATTAATTCACTGATAACGCCACTTGTCTCATTTGTTTCAGGGTTGATAATAGCAGGTGTGCCATCTAGGCCATAGAATTCAACCGTTTCACCGGGCTGAGCACCAATCATAGCAGAAAAATGATAATATTCCGATTTCTTGTGAATATCAACTAGCCAAACTCCATATTCTTCCTTAATTTCACCATTTGTATCTAGCAAATATTCCTTACCTGTTGTACGACTTTGACTGTCTTTAATGCGGATTCGTTCAGTGTTACAAAATATGACATTTCCTGTAAACGGAGGGTCTTCACTCGTATAGATTGAGACCAAATCTCCTAATTCTATAGTGGTTGCAAGGTTGTCAGACTCCATCTGTCCTATGATAGGCATGGGTTCTTTTCTTTGTCCTGCTTCCCGCATTGCGAAAAAAAAAATTTGAACACCTATAAAACCGGGATAAAAGGGGCACCCGTGTTGAGTATAGTAATAAAAATGTTTTCCGATTTTAGTAATTTCTTTAATGATATCGCAATCAAGAATGGCGCGGAGGGCACTGAGGCACTCTTTACCTATCTAGAGTCACCGGAGGGAGGGTCTCTCAAGGTGATTCGCAGTAAGGAGCACACACATCTTGCCATTATCCGTTATGTGAAGGGCGTTTCGGATATGACGCACACAAATACCCATTATTTCCGGTCTGTTGTTTGGAATACTGAGACAAACAGGCCTGTTTCATTTAGTCCTTTCCGTTCAGTCCCGCTTGAGGCTAGCACGTTTATCTCTAAGGACGGTCTTGTTGTAGAGGACTTTTGGGATGGCACAATGATTAACCTCTTTTATGACACCAAGATCTCTCAGTGGATTATTGCGACCCGCTCAAATATTGGCGGAAACTGCCGCTTCTATGGGCCGCAGACCTTCTATCGTCTTTTCTGGGACACCTTTGCGAGCCTAAATCTGAGTGTTGCGATGCTTGACCCTAATCTCTGTTATTCATGGGTTCTTCAGCATCCCAGCAACCGGATTGTAGTTCCTGTGCCTGTGGCTAATCTTAAACTCATTCAGGTTGTTAAGGTGGGCCCAACTCCCGCAGATTTGGATTTCGCGCTGCCTATTTCCGAGTATCCGGCGCTCATGAATCTGCTGAGCCGTCGTATTCCTCTTGCGGATACAGCCGTAACTATTCCCACAATGGAGAATATGATTGCGGTGAACAATACTGTCTATTGTCAGGGTTACGTGATTAAGGATACAGTAACGGGTCAGCGTTGGAAGATTCGCACACCTGCCTACAAGATGCTTCATGAGCTCCGTGGAAATACGCCGCGACTGGACTTCAAGTGGCTAGATCTTCGGCAGAAGGGTAGCCTGAATGCCTACATGCATCATTTCCCGGAGGATAAGGAGGCTTTTGATGCTCTATGGGCGCGACTCAAGGCACAGACACGGGTTCTCTATCAGACCTATTGTGACGTATTCAAGGCACGTAGTCTTCCTAG
>Ga0209829_10001929_pt1 | contig 16273 bp, 11 predicted proteins | sample C_140205_EF_Meta_FD_187311 | JGI IMG/M metagenome (GOLD analysis project Ga0209829, IMG submission 187311) | Freshwater microbial communities from Lake Croche, Canada to study carbon cycling - C_140205_EF_MetaG (SPAdes) (version 2) | ecosystem: Environmental > Aquatic > Freshwater > Lake...
GAAATCGGCGACGCCCCGGTCCCGCCATCATGACCGGATATAAGCACAACATCGGCATGGGCCTTGGCCACGCCGGCCGCGACGGTTCCAACACCCACCTCGGCCACCAGCTTCACGCTGATCCTGGCAGCGCGGTTGGAATTCTTGAGATCATGGATCAGCTCCGACAAATCCTCGATGGAATAAATGTCGTGATGGGGGGGCGGGGAAATAAGTCCAACGCCGGCGGTGGTGCCACGGGTCTTGGCCACCCAGGGATAAACCTTCTTGCCGGGCAATTCGCCGCCCTCACCGGGCTTGGCCCCCTGGGACATCTTAATCTGCAGTTCGCGGGCATTAACCAGATAGTGGCTGGTCACGCCGAACCGGCCGCTGGCGACCTGTTTGATCGCGGAATTCTTGGAATCACCATTCGGCATCAGCGTGTAACGCTCGGGATCCTCACCGCCCTCGCCGGTGTTGGACTTGCCGCCCAGACGGTTCATCGCCACGGCCAACGTCTCGTGCGCCTCCTGCGAAATGGAACCGTAGCTCATCGCCCCGGTCTTGAAACGCTTCACAATGGACTCAACCGGCTCCACCTCGTCGATAGGAATGGCGTTTTCATCCCAATTGAACTCCAGCAGTCCGCGGAGAGTGCAAAGATGCTTGGCCTGATTGTTGATCAGCTCGGCATATTCACGGTAGATTTTGTCGCTGTTGAGCCGGCAGGCCAGCTGCAGCTTGTGGATCGTCTGCGGATTGAAGAGGTGATATTCACCGTTGTCTCGCCATTGATACTGGCCGCCCGCATCAAGTTGGCCGTTGATTTCACGGTCCGGAAATGCATGGGCATGACGCTTGAGCACCTCCTGCGCAATCACATCCAAACCCACGCCTTGAATCCGGCTGGGGGTCCATGTGAAATAACGGTCCACCACCTCGCTGCTCAGACCGATTGCCTCGAAAATCTGCGCACCTCGGTAGCTCTGCACCGTCGAAATCCCCATCTTGGCCATGGTCTTGACCACGCCCTTGATGGCCGCTTTGATGTATTTCTTCACCGCCGTCTTGTGGTCGGTGTTCAACAGCAGCTTCTCAGCAATCAGGTCGTCGATGGTGTCATACGCGAGATACGGATTGATAGCGCTGCAGCCGTAGCCGATAAGCAGTGCGAAATGATGCACCTCGCGGGGCTCGCCAGACTCGAGGACCAGTCCGACGCGGGAGCGGGTCCCGGCCCGGATCAAATGATGGTGCAGACCGGCGACCGCAAGCAGGGCGGGGATGGGTGCCTGCTCCGGCGAAACGCCACGGTCAGAGAGAATCAAAATCGTGACCCCGTTCTGGATGGCGCGGTCGGCGGAGGTGAAAAGTCCGTTGAGCGCCGCCTCCAAACCGCCGTTCCGGTCCGCAGCCTTGAAGAGAATGGGGAGTGTTTCCGCACGGAATCCCGCCCGGCTCACATGACGCAGCTTTTCCAGCTGCTCGTTGGTCAGAAGCGGATGCTCCAGCTTGATCAGAGCGCAGCTTTCAGCCGTCGGCTTGAGCAGCCCACCCCGGGCCCCCACCATCGTTTCGGTGGAGGTGACAATCTCCTCGCGGATCGGGTCGATCGGGGGATTGGTGACCTGAGCGAAGAGCTGCTTGAAATAGTTATAGAGCAACTGAGGCTTGTTCGAGAGAACCGCCAGCGGGGTGTCAGTGCCCATGGACCCGAGCGGTTGCACGCCGTCATTAGCCATAGGACCCACGATGAAGCGCAGATCTTCGAAGGTGTAGCCAAAGGCCTGTTGCCACTGCAGAACCTTGCGGTGCGCCGGTTCGGTGACGTGCGGGGGTTCCGCCAGATCTTCCAGCAGAACGTGGTGCTCATCCAACCACTGGCGGTAGGGATGCGCCCCGGCGTATTTCTGCTTCAACTCCTCATCGGCCACAATCCTGCCCTCCAATGTGTCCACCAAAAACATGCGGCCGGGTTGAAGGCGTCCCTTGAGCTGCACCCGCTCCGGGGCGATCGGCAGAACACCCGCCTCGGAGGCCATGATCACCATGTCGTCCTTGGTGACGTAATAACGCGAGGGACGGAGACCGTTGCGGTCCAAGCAGGCACCGATGCGGTGGCCGTCGGTAAAGGCGACCGAGGCTGGGCCGTCCCACGGCTCCATGAGACAGGAGTGAAATTCGTAGAAAGCACGGCGCTCCGCGCTCATGCTTTCGTGATTTTCCCACGGCTCGGGAATCATCATCATCATAGCGTGGGGCAATTCCCGGCCGGAAAGCGCCAGCAGCTCCACCACGTTGTCAAACTGGGCCGAGTCACTGTTGTCCTCGTTGATCACCGGCACGACTTTTTTGATGTCGGCCCCGAACACATCCGACACGAAGTTGGCCTGGGAGGCCTTCATCCAGTTCACATTGCCGCGCAGCGTGTTGATTTCGCCGTTGTGCGCAATGTAACGGTTTGGATGAGCCCGGTCCCAGCTCGGAAATGTATTGGTTGAAAATCGAGAATGAACCAGCGCCAAGGCCGTGGTCAGGGCGGGATTGCAAAGGTCGGGATAGTATTTGCCCACCTGCTCCGGCATCAACATGCCCTTGTAGATCAGGGTGCGGCTGGAAAGGCTGGACACATAGAACCACTTGCCTCCGGGAAATTGGGCACCGTAGCGAATGGCCTGTTCCGCCAGCTTGCGGATGACGTAGAGCTTGCGTTCGAATGCCGCCTCATCGGCCAAACCGCTGCTCCGGCCGACGAACACCTGCATCATGAACGGCTCTGCGGCCACAGCCGTCCTGCCCAGTGACGAGTTGTCGGTGGGCACCTCGCGCCAGCCCAACAAGGTCTGGCCCTCGGCGGCTATGATCCTGGAAACCTCGGCCTGAACTGCGGCGCGCTCGGCGGGGTTTTTCGGAAGAAACAACATCCCGACCCCATACCCGCCCGGCTCGGGAAGCTTGAAACCCAAGCGTTCCGCTTCGGCGCTGAGAAAGTCGTGGGGGACCTGAACCAGAATGCCCGCTCCGTCGCCCGTGTTGGCCTCGCAACCACAAGCGCCCCGGTGATCCAAATTGACCAGGATCTGCAGGGCATCGCTCACGGTCTGGTGGGACTTGGCGCCCTTCATGTGCACCACGAAGCCCAACCCGCAGGCGTCACGCTCAAACTGCGGATCATACAAGCCCTGTTTGGGCGGGAACCCAAGCCGGGGTTCACCGCTATCGTTTGGCACTGCCAATTTGATGCTCATCTTTTATATCGGGTTGGATCGTACGGACCGCACCACTCAAATTGTGCTAGTGTTCACCAAATCTTTCCCGCTTCGCAATAGTTGATTTCATTTTTTTAACGCGAAGACTACGGATTGCATCCAACCCGGATGCGACAGGAAAAAGTTCCACCCCACCTGGCCGTGAGCTAAGTTGGAGCCATGACCACTCCAGTCAATCGTCGGCGCTGGTTGGGGGCGCTGTTTCTGGCCCTGGGCTTGGCTTTCCTTTTGGCAAGCCAGACAGGGTTGGCGGCTTATCTCGGGCCTCTGGGCCTCCCGGCCTGCTGGTTGGCCTGCCTGATCTTAACTGCCGCAGCCATTTTGGTGGCGATACAGGATCTGGCGGCCACCCGCCGGGCGGCGCGAACGGAGGAGCAGGCGCTCCTGTCAGAGACGCTTGGGGAAATTGCGCGCGGAAAAAAGAGCCTGACAGAACCCCAGGCATCCGCGAAAAACCCAGTAGAGAGCCCGGAAACATCCCGAACCCGGCAACTGAAACCTGAAACCCGGGATTGAACCGCCCCCAAGGGTGGCAGGATGCGGCATTCTGGAATCCGACTCCACCGGACCTCGCCTGCGGCCCCGGAAGCCGAACCGCAGCGCTCCCGGCACTACGGCTGTTGTTTCGGTTACCAATCCGGGTGAATCAGAAAAGCAAAAGCACTATTCAATGCGGAACTGCGTGGATAAACACGGATATGGGCGGCAGTCAATGGAGGCAGAGATCATTACAACGTGTTCACGTCAGCTTGAGCGTCGCGGAGTCGGCGGTTCTCATCGTGGTTCCAAACAGGAAAAGATCACGGCTGCTGCCCGAACCGAAAAGCAGCTCAATCATGATCAAAAAAACCGGTCTATCGGAACTGAGGGAATCCCGGGGGAAATAAGCAAAGAGGTCTGATGCGGAAATGGAAAACCCCGCCAGTGCCGTGTATAACAGTTCCTTTGAACTTACTAGAAACAGATCGGGACCCGCCGGGTTGTTTTCGACTTCCAATAAAGGCCTGTCGGCTGCAACCGCGGTTAAAGCCCCTGGATTTATTAACTACGGTTCAAGGACATAGTTTCTAACACGAGCGTAGGCAGGGTAAAGTCAGCGCCGGTATGTCCGGCTTCTAAATTGTTTTCCAAAGAACCACGGCGCGCATCAGCCGCGCCACAACTGGATCTATCATCGCTACTTTTCCGGATTCCTCAAGTGAAAAATGGGTGCCGGGGCCAGATTACGAGAGCGCCAGAGATAAAAAATGGCCGGATAGACCAGCAGTTCCATCACCGTGGAAGTCACCACACCGCCAATCATCGGCGTGGCGATGCGTTTCATCACATCCGCGCCGGCCCCGTGGCTCCATAGAATCGGCGCCAGGCCGGCGATAATCACGCAGGCGGTCATTGCTTTGGGGCGGACCCGTTTCACCGCCCCATGGTAAATGGCGTCACGCAGGTCGCTGACAGATCGCAGATTTCCACTTTGCCTCCACTCCTCAAAAGCGAGATCCAGATAAAGCAGCATGACCACCCCGGTTTCCGCATCGAGTCCCGCCAATGCGATAATGCCCACCCACACGGCGACGCTGAGATTGTAACCGAGCAGATAAACGACCCAAAAAGCACCCACCAAAGAAAACGGCACCGCCAACATCACGATGGCCGTTTTAACCAGAGATTTGGTATTGAGATAGATGATAAGCAGGATGATCAGCAGAGTCAGAGGCACCACGACAAGCAGCCGTTGGCGGGCGCGGAGCATGTATTCATACTGCCCGCTCCAGAAAAGGTTGTAGCCGGCCGGCAGGTGGACCTGACCATTAGCCACCGCTTCATTCACGGCGTGCCGGGCCATCTCAACATAGGTGCCCACATCCACCCCGCGTAGGTCGACATAAATCCACGCATTGGGCACCGCGCCCTCGCTTTTGATCCCCATCGGCCCGTCGACAATTTTTAAGGAGGCCAACTGCCCCAGCGGCACCTGGGCCCCGCCCGCCGTGGGCACCATGATATCCTCGCGCAAAGCCCGCAGGTCCGAACGAAAATCACGGTCATATCGCAGACTAATCGTATAGCGTTGCAGACCTTCCACCGTCGTCGTCAACGCCATCCCTCCCAGCGCAACCGACAAAACATCCTGCACATCGCCCAGCGTCAGTCCGTAACGGGCGATGGCATCGCGATCAATTTCGAACTCAATAAACCGGCCGCCCATCACCCGCTCGGCGTAGGCGCTGGCCGTCCCGGGAACCCGGCGGATTACCGACTCAATTTCAATCCCGATCCGTTCCAGCTCCTGCAAATCAGGTCCCGCCACCTTGATGCCCACGGGCGTTTTGATGCCGGTGGACAGCATGTCGATACGCGTCTTGATCGGCATGGTCCAAGCATTGTTAAGTCCGGGAATTTGCACGGCATTGTTCATGGCGTCAGCCAGTTCCTCCGGGGTGCGGCGGCGATGCGCGACGACCTTGCCGGCTTCATCCAGAATATCCACCAGCGGCCACTGCTCCTCCGGTTGCAGCTGGATCGTTGTTTCGATCATGTCCATCGGCGCCGGATCGGTGGCAGTCTCCGCCCTCCCCACCTTGCCAAACACGGTCCTCACCTCCGGGAAACCCTTGATCAATCGGTCGGTGATCTGGATGATCTGGCGCGCCTTGGTCACCGAGATGCCGGGGAAAGTCGTCGGCATGTAGAGCAGATCGCCTTCGTAGAGCGGGGGCATGAATTCGGAACCGATGTTTTGATAAGGGAAAACCGCGCCGGCTTTGAGCGCGTAATCCCGCGCCCGCCCCTCGGGCATCAAGCCTCTCACCAACGCGTTCCACGGCAGGAAAACCCAGACCACCACCAATGCCGCAGTGAAGACAACCGCCCAGCGCCACCGGATGACAAAATCAATCATCGGATGATAAATCCAGACCAACAGGCGGTTGATCGGATTTTTGTCCTCAGAGGGGATCTTTCCGCGGATAAACCATCCCATCAGGATGGGAGCCAGGGTAATGGACAGGAGGGCCGCCGCCGCCATCGAGTAGGTCTTGGTAAATGCAAGGGGTTTGAACATGCGCCCTTCCTGAGCCTGCAAGGTGAACACCGGCACGAACGACACCGTGATGACAAGCAGCGAGTAGAACAGAGTCGGCCCCACCTCGACGGCTGCGGCACGGATGATTTCCCAGTGGGGCTTTCTGCCCTGATCGCGCTCCAGATGCTTGTGCGCATTCTCGATCATGATGATCACCGCATCGACCATCGCGCCAATGGCAATGGCGATGCCGCCCAGCGACATGATGTTGGAGCTGATGCCCTGGCAGAACATGATAAGGACGGCGATAAGCACGGCGATGGGCAAAATGAGGATGGCGACCAAGGCGCTGCGGAGGTGGAGCAGAAAAGCGAGGCACACCAAGGCGACCACGAGGCTTTCCTCGAGTAATTTTTCCTCCAGCGTCCTGACCGCGCGGTCGATGAGTCCGGTGCGGTCATAAACCACGGTGCAGCTCACATCGGCCGGCAGCGCTTTCATCGCTTCATCCAGCCTCCGCTTCACGTTGCCGATGACTTCGCGGGCGTTGGCACCGTAACGGACGACAACCACGCCGCCGACAGTTTCGCCATCCCCGTTCTGCTCGGCAATGCCGCGCCGCATGTCGGAACCGAACTGGACATGGGCGACATCGCGCAACAGGACCGGCACGCCATTGGCGCCCAGACCGACGGCGACTTTGCGCAGGTCCTCCAGATTCTTCACATAGCCTTTGACCCGGACTATGAATTCGCGCTCGGAAAGTTCCAGGGAACGGCCGCCGACTTCCCCGTTGCTGCGCTCGATGGCCATGCGGACGTCCTTGAGTGCCAAGCTGTAGGCGCGCAGTTTTGAGGGATCCACGGTGACCTGGTATTGTTTGACGAAGCCGCCAACCGATGCGATTTCCGACACGCCTTCGACGGCGGTGAGCTGGTATTTCAAATACCAATCCTGCATGGATCGCAGCTCGGCCAGATCACGGTTGGTGGAGTTCAATGAGTACATGAAAGCCCAGCCAACGCCGGTCGCATCAGGCCCCAATGAGGGCGTCACCCCTTTGGGCAGCTGGCCACCGATGCTGCTCAGGTATTCCAACACCCGGCTCCGGGCCCAGTAAGGATCGGTGCCGTCTTCGAAAATCACATACACAAACGAGAAGCCGTAAAACGAATAGCCCCGCACCGCCTTCTGCCGCGGGACGGAGAGCATTTTGGTGGTAATGGCATAGGTAACCTGGTCCTCCACAAGATTGGGTGCCTGCCCCTCCCACTGCGTATAGATAATGACCTGGGTGTCCGACAGGTCGGGGATCGCGTCCAGAGGAATGTGCCGGACCGCGTAGATTCCGCCAAGCAGCAGTGCCCCAGTGATCAGCAGGACTATAAACTTGTTCTTCAGCGAAAAATCGATGACGCGTTGGAGCATGGGAGATCAGGGTTGGCCGGGGGCGCGGCGCTTGAGCCAGTTTTCCACGGCTTTTTTCCCGTCGGGCAACGAGCCGGTTGCCACCAGTTCCATGGCGCATCGGGGACATTGGCCGGGCTTGTCCGAGACGATTTCAAGGTGCATGGGGCAGGCGAAGAGCGGCGGCAGTTTCTCCGGTGCGGCCAAACCCGGTGTGTTGGTCGCAAAAGCCGGCGCGCTCATGACGGGAATGAGGGTCATGCCGCACTTTGGGCATTTGCCGGGCTTGTCCGCATGCACGTCGCCGTGATCGGGCATCGGACAGGTGTGGTAAAGCAAACGGCCGCCGGGGCTGATTTTGGCGAGCGTGCTTTTAGGCACCGGCACCAACGTCATCGCGCAAATGGGGCATTTGCCGGGATGATCATATTGGATGGAAACATGCTCAGGCATGGGACAAACCCAGACAACCTGCTCGGCGCGCCCTTCGGACAAGGCAAGTGATTGGACGGCTGCGGACGTTTGCCCCGGCGTGGTTTGGGCGGATCCTGACATCTTATCAATGGCCTCGCGCAGCTGGCTTTCCGAATCGAGCAAGAACTGACCGGAGGTGACGATTCTTTCGCCTTCGCTCAAACCCGCCAGCACCTGGTCCATGGAATCCTGAGCCTGCAATCCGAGCGACACGGTCCGTGCCTCAAACCTGCCGCCCGGCAGGGCGACGAAGACGGTGTTTTTGTGGCCGCTGCGCAGCACTGACGAATCCGGCACCAGAAGAACCGACGGCTCCAAGTTGCACTCCAGTTCCACCGTCGCGAACATTCCCGGCTTGAGGAAATAGCCCGGATTGTGAAACTCCATCCGCACCCGCGCGGTGCGGGTTTTATCGTCCACCGTCGGGTAAACATAGGTCACACGACCCCGGAATTTTCGGTCCGGCAAATAAGACAGAATCATCACCGCCTCCTGACCGAGCTGGACCGACGCCAGATCCTGTTCGTAAATCTGCGCGTAGACCCATACGATACCCAGCTCCGCAAGCCGGTACAATTTCATTCCCGCCTCCACCATCTGCCCCGAAACCACCATTTTTTCGGTGACGAATCCGCTGATGGGCGCGCTGATCGTCAGCGACTTTTTCGGCTCATGCGCGGTGTCCAGTTCCCGGATCTGCGCATCGGAGATGTCGTAGAACCGCAGCTTGGTCCGGGCGCTATCGAGCAGGCTGCGGCCGTAACCGCCCGGGGAATTGGAACTGGCGGCCAGGGCCGCGAGATATTCGGTTTGCGCGCTGTAAAGCTCCGGCGAATAGATTGAAAACAGCGGATCGCCCGGATTGACCAAAGCCCCGGTGGCATCGACATAAAGCTTCTCGATCCATCCTTTGTATTTGGTGGTGACGTCCGCCAAACCGGTTTCGTCATAGTCCACATTCGCCACCGTGCGGATGGTGCGGCGCAGCGGTCCCCGTGTGACGGTGCCTGTGCGCAGGCCCATCGTTTGAATGGTGGCCGGATCGATCACGATGCCGGAGGAAGGCGCGGCGGCGTCCGCCGGCTTCCGGACCGGTGTGAGTTTCATGCCGCAAACCGGGCAATTGCCCGGATGATCCTGCACGATATGCGGGTGCATGCCGCAAGTGTAAAGAGTCCGGACTGCCGGCGCCGCCGGATCCCGGCCGCACGACACGCATCCCAAAACGAGAACAAGCAGAAACAGGAGAGAGAGAAGTCGGTGAATTGGCATCATGGTGTTGAGCGGCCGGGGGCCGGTTGCGGACTGGATCGGGAGTCAAGGAGCGGCGCGGTTTCAGGAGGAACGCCGGCGATAAGCAGCCCGAGTTCCGAGAGGATCATCTCCCGTTCACTCCGCGCGCTGATTTCCGAAAGACGGAAATCCAAGAGGGTGCGCTCGGCGTCGATCAGGTTGAAAAAATCGGTTTTGCCAGACAGGTAAGCGGATCGAGCCAACTCCAGAGACTGGCGCGCCTTGGGTAGGAGCTTTTCCCTGAGGAGCGCAAGGGTTCGGGAATTCTCCCGGCCATCGAAACTTTTCTCCGCGAAAACCAAGATGAGGTTGATCTGTTCGAGCGACATTCGTGCCTGGGCGGCGAACTTATTGGCCTGGGCCGCAGCAATCTGGGCGGCTAATTTGTCCCGCCAAATGGGCAGCGTCAGGCCGGCCAGCGGACGGTAAAGTATCGGCGCCATTTTCGCGTCAGCCATCAGCCCCAGACTGGTGTCAGGCACCTTGGCCCGGTAAGTCAGTTGCAGCAACGCCTCGGCCGACCTCACTTCGGCGGCCATCGCCTTGAGCTGGGGATTGCGCGCGAACGCGGAGTCGAGAACTTGATCGGGGGTTAAATCCAGGGTGGTGGCCTCAAACCGCTCAGGCATGGGGGGATCGGGCTGGTCGCGAGTCAGACCCAGGGCGGCTTTGAATTCGGCCCTCAAAAGGGAGCGTGAATCCTCAAGCCCCGCGACTTCGGTTGCGAGCCGGTCTTCCTCGATTTGGGCGCGATAGACGTCCTGGAGGGTGGCCTGGCCCGATTCGTTTTTTGAACGCGCAATTCTTTCCAGCTCGGCAAGCAGCTGCAGCATCTCGCCATCCACCCGGATTTTTTCGTCGAGAAACCAAAGTCGATAATAACTTTTTTTGAGGGCGAAAGCGCTTTGCAGCACCGCGGTTTCAAACGCAAAATACTTTCCACGCCCCGCCTCCGCCGATGCGTTCCCCGCCGCCCGCAGTTTCCCTGGTCCAGGAAAACTTTGCGTCAAACCGGGCATCACCGACGTGACAACATCCATAATGTCCGCCTGAAAGGTCAGCTGCGGATCCGGGAGCGAGCGGGCCACGGTGATATTCTCCACCGAGGCATACCAGTCAAAATACGCCGCCTCCACTTGCGGATGGGCCAGCATCGCGTGGCGCAGGTATTCCGCCAGCGACGACTGGCCTGAAAGTGCCGGCAAGGTCGGACGCGCCCCCTCAGGACGATAGCGCATTTGCACCCAGGCCCGGTCCATCTGAGCCCCGCTCTCCAGACGCGTGGGAAACCCCGTGCATCCGGACAGAACAACCGCGACCACGGCCGGGACGCCAACGAGCCGGAAGATCCACCGTTTTTTTGGAATACACTGAGTCACAGTAATCAATAATCCGCCGCTTCGCCCCACAAACCCGGCAACCAAACCATGGATTCACACACGGGCACTCGCGCCAAGCCTTGCGAAAAAGAGGGGCGTCCGTCCGAAATGGGAATGCAACATCCCTCACTGAATCCGCCCGGATGCCGACCTCTCCTTGGTTTAAGACCCCCGTCCAGTCCCGTTTATGGAACCAGAAAAACGTCACAACAAACTCCGGTTCAACGTCGAATCTACACCGCTCCTAGGGATCCCTTACTGAAGCTGCTCCAGTAAGGGGTTGACTGATAAACTCAGCCTGCGGCTTCAGCTCACAGTTTGTCGCCAAGCTGTGGGCGATGCCTCACCGCCATTGGCAATTAAGCCCTTATTTTTTGGCCTTGCTGGCGGCTTCTATCTTGCGGATGTAGGGTGCCGGATCCTTGTCAAATTTCCCCTTGCAATCCTTGCAGCAGAGTTGAACTTCCTGGCCTTTATAGACAAAAACGTGCGGCTTCCCCATTTCCCCCAACTTTTCACCGGACACGGGACAGGTGGTGAGCTTATCCGGTTTGGGGGCATCCACGGCCGCGACGGGGAGTGTTGCGGTGATGATTGGCAAGGTCAGGAGAAGGGATCGTAGAATATTGTTTGTTTTCATGTTCATATTAAGTTTTTCGGGCACAACCCTATGCCACATGTGATAATACGCCGCGCCGGCGAATTCCACTCTAACTTTTTATTTCGAAACGGGAGCTGCCGGGAGTGCCGGCGTTTCTCATTTTTCCGCGAGCAGAAAAACCAGGCGGTCACGCAAAAACTGGCGCGCCCGGTAAATCCGCATCTCCACGGCCTTGACCGAACAGTCCATCACGGCGGCGATCTCCGCATGGGATTGCTCTTCATATTCAACCAGCACGAGGGGCACTCGAAGATCCTCGGGCAATTCCGCCAAGGCCCGGCGCACTGCATCCGCCCGTTCCTGCGCCTCAACATGTTCCGCCGGGGTGTTGCCAAAAGCGGGCAACCGGTCCGCCCAATCCCTCTCACCGCCCCTGCAGGCATGAATGGAAATCTGGGGGTGCCGGGCCAGCCAGCGTTGCCTGTCACGGGCCAGATTGGTGGCGATCGTATAGAGCCAGGTGGAAAATTTGTGCCGGGGCTGATAGCGGGCGCGATGGAGATAAACCCGCGCAAAAGTTTCCTGGGTCAGATCGGCCGCCTCAGCCTCGTCTTGCAACAGGCGGATAAAGTAATGAAAAAGCCTTTCCCCATGGCGCTGCATCAACGCCGCCAGCGCCGAGTCCTGCCCGGCACACAAACGCGCCAAATCCTGCCGGTCCTCGGCCTCAGTGGGCGGGGTGTTCATTTCCGGCAGGTAGTGGAGATGACATCATTGCGGAATGCCCGGTGCCCAGAGTGCGGGTGGTCACCCAGTCAAGATAACGATGTGCCTGAGGCGGGGGCATGGTTTGGCTGACAACATAAAAGTGCCGGAGCATCGCCACCTGACACTCGACACGCAGGAGGGCTATTTTGCGCAGGGCGCCTTCAATTTGCGGGGTCACGCTGTTTGTGGCTGCCAACAACCCTTTCAAAACGGTGCTTTTGGCGTCAATGTTCCGGCAGCGCCCGGCGCAATCAGAAGCGTAGTCATCATGCAACTGCTTGATCCGGACCAGGTCATGGTTGGAAACCTTAAACTCCCTTTGCAGCCAGGCCAGCTCGGGTGCCGGTTCACGCAGCAGACAGCAGGTGGGTGCCGACCCGACAAAATAACTCACCCACCAAGCAAGCGCTGCCAGTGCAATCCCCCCCGGAATAATGAATGCCGCGCGCTTCATGCCTTAGCGCCCCTCAATGGAATAGGGGTTCACAGCGCGCACGTAGAGCGCCCCCAGCGTCGCTGTGACACGGGTGGTCTCAAGGCGGGCGTGCCAAAGTCCGCCAGCCAGTCCCACAGCCACCAAAACCGTGGCGTAAGCGAAGGTGAAGGACGGGCGCGCGCAACCAGCCACCAGCCACTCCCGAAAACGACGCAGCGGCTGAACCGGCAAAGCCTCCTGCTGCGCGATGCGCAGCCACACTTGTTCCTCAAAGCGCGGGGGCAGGGTTGAGTTCACCTGCCAGGCACGCAGCAGCGGTTGCAGCGGAAAACTGTTTTTGGATGGCTCTATGGGTTTCATGTTAGATAAGCCTGCGACTGATCCTTCGACAGCACACCAGCTCAAGTTGCCATTTTCAGGCCGCCGCACCACTACTTTATCGGCGCCACTTGGAATCGGAATGCCCGCTCGCTCATCTGCTGCCTCAACCGCGGCGAGGCCGCAATCCCGTCATCAGGACCGGCAGTGGTCGAGACAAGGCTCTCTCCGGCGGCCGGGACGGATCGGAGAATGCTCGCTTGCACCGTGGATGGCACGGCCAAAACGGCTGGGAAAAGAATTGTATTCATGGGCTGCATGATTTGGCTTTCTCTGGTGGCAACATTTCGTTGCTCCACTCTTAATACGCCATCATGGCGGAAAGCCCTCAAAAAAAAGACGCGCCCGATTCCGGGCGCGTATGAGGAGGCTAAACTCCCGTCTCCCTGACAGGACGGGTGTTGGTAAGATCAAAGCGGCTGCTGAGCTGGCGGAAATCCAGCATCAGCCACCCGAGGGCGGCGTCTGGCGTGACCACTCGAAAGTGTGAGAAACGCCCGCTGCCAATCCGTTCGGATTCCCCTCGAAAAATCAATTGGTCGTTCGGCCCCGCCGTCACAGGGTTGAAAGTCTGCCCTCCCACCCCAGCGATCCTTACGGTCCAAGGAACTTCGAGCCGGGTGAGGGCTCCGATTGACGATGTTGAAATGACCCGGTGCAACGTCCGCACAATAAGCATCCACGCGCCACCATAAGACCTGGCTGCCATTGACCCGACTGGGTGTCAGTGGGACCTGTGATCTGGACCTGAATGGAAGTGTGCCGCTGCCCCCCGCCAACCCGACGGGAGCGGAAAGGGCGGCTGCGGCTGGCATAGCCGCCATCCAACCGATCATTAAAAGTCCTGAAACAATCCGCACAGAAAACACACAGCAGGTTTCAAGCCGCCGCAACCCCGTTTTTATTATATATTACAGCGCAACAACTTAACAAAAAACGTGGGGGTGCGGTCCGGAGTTGCCTGTCGCCTTCCGCCCAGCAAGGCGATTTTCCGTCACCCCCGTGTTGACTCACGGCTAAATGTTACCGGAGGCTGGAGCCCTTAGAGCCCCAAGCGGTGCCAGGCTGAGGGAATAGAATTGGCAAGCGGGCCCGCGCCCGCCACAATCCGCCTTCAATTATGTTTTGGACTAAGACTTTGATTCCGACTTTGAAGGAAACGCCTGCGGACGCGGAAATCGCCTCGCACAAGCTGCTCTTGCGCGCCGGCCTGATCCGCAAGCTCAGCGGCGGACTTTACACCTTTCTGCCGCTGGGGTTGCGGGCCTTGCACAAGGTGGAACAAATCATCCGGGACGAAATGGACCGCAGCGGCGGTTTGGAAGTGCTCATGCCGGCAATTCAACCCACGGAGCTCTGGCAGCAGAGCGGTCGCTACGAGACAGCCGCCGACGTGCTCTACAAAGTGCGCGACCGCTCGAAAAAAGAATGGGTTTTAAGCCCAACCGCCGAGGAGGTCATCACCTCCCTCGCCGCCGGTGAGATTAATTCCTACCGCCAGATGCCGCTCAATTTCTACCAGGTCAGCGTGAAATTCCGCGACGAAATCCGCCCGCGCTTCGGCCTGATGCGCGCCAAGGAATTCATAATGAAGGACTCCTACAGCTTCGATGCCAGCGACGAGGCGGCGATGGCCAGCTACAAAAAGATGTATGACGCCTATAAGCGCATTTTCGACCGCTGCGGGCTGCAAAACTTCCCGGTGGAGGCTGATACCGGAGTTATCGGGGGCAATTACTCGCACGAATACATGGTGCCGGCCGAGACGGGCGAGAACGAGGTGGCTTTCTGCGAGGGTTGCGGCTACGCGGCGAATCTGGAGAAAGCCACCAGCGGCGTTCCAAAGACAGCGGCGCGCGAACCCGGCGCGGGCGTCGAGAAATTCCCCACCCCCGGCGTCCTGACCATCGAGGCGCTGGGCAAGGCGCCCTTCGGCGTGCCAGCCAACCGGCAAATCAAAACACTGGTGTTCATGGCCGACAGCAAGCCGGTGTTGATTTTGGTGCGCGGAGACGACCAGGTGAATGAGGCCAAACTGGCCGGCATTCTGGGAACAACCCTCTTTCGCGCCGCCGAGGCGCAGGAGATCTTCAACGTTCTCGGGGCCAATCCCGGCAGCCTCGGCGCTGTGGGGGTCACCCAACTGTCGGTTTATGCCGACGAGCGTTTGCGCGGAGCCAACGACATGACAACCGGCGCCAACCAAGACGGATTCCACTTGAAAAGTGTTTCCATCGACCGCGACATCGCTGTGACCAGATGGGCCGACCTGCGAACAGTCAGCGCCGGTGAGCCGTGCGCCAAGTGCGCAAAGCCCTTGAAAATCCGCCGCGCTATCGAGGTGGGCCACGTCTTCAAACTCGGAACCAAATACAGCGAAAAACTCAACGCCACCTTCCTCGCCGAGGACGGCCAACGCCACCCCTGCGTCATGGGATGCTACGGAATCGGGGTCACCCGAACCCTGCAGGCGATCATTGAGCAAAACAACGACAAAGACGGCATCCTCTGGCCCGTCACTGTGGCCCCCTACACGGTGTGCATCACCCCGCTGGGGGTGGCACCGGAGAGTGCGGTGATGCAATTGGCGCAAAAACTCTACGCGGAACTGTCGGCGCGGGGTGTGGATGTGATTCTCGACGACCGCGATGAACGGCCGGGAGTGAAGTTCAAGGATTCCGAGCTGGTGGGTTTTCCGATTCGCATTGGGATCGGGGAAAAATCGTTGGCCAAGGCCGAGGTGGAAATTAAACCCCGCACCGGCCCCATGCTCGCAGTCCCGCCCGATGCGGCGGTGGAAAAGGTGTTGCAGTTGATACGCGAGCTAACACCCATGTCGAAGTAACACGGCCGTCTCGGTTTGCATACGCCCGGTTGATTGGACTTGCTCACAAACAAGTCCCGGATCCGAGGACTAAGTGGCGCTCCTGATTTGCGCCGTGGTCGAAGAGTCGACGGCAGAAGCACCGAAAAACAATGCAGTCGAGATCGTCGCAACCCGGGCGTTCACGGATTAGTATGGCCGGTTGCTCACGGCCGGCGGCAGGGATGTGACGGACAGGGTCAACGGGCACGTGGCCGAGCTGAGATTCTGCCTTGGCAGAGGCGGAATCGGCGCCCCTGATTGCGGCATCGTAACCGTTGACAGAAAGGGTCCTGCCATCCTAGTATAGCAACCTCTGGCAGGCGTGTTCGTCTATCGGCTAGGACGTGGCCTTCTCAAGGCTGAAAGACGGGTTCGATTCCCGTACGCGCTACCAACCT
>Ga0209829_10001932_pt1 | contig 16261 bp, 15 predicted proteins | sample C_140205_EF_Meta_FD_187311 | JGI IMG/M metagenome (GOLD analysis project Ga0209829, IMG submission 187311) | Freshwater microbial communities from Lake Croche, Canada to study carbon cycling - C_140205_EF_MetaG (SPAdes) (version 2) | ecosystem: Environmental > Aquatic > Freshwater > Lake...
GGGCGTCATCGAGGACCTCGCCCTCAGGTTCGATGGGCCGGGGCTGCGAATTATTGTGAAGGACGAAGCAGGGGGCGTCGTCATCATGGCCGGGCTGGTGAGCGCGAGGAATTCGCTCGAACAATCAGCGGCGTAGGGCGTTTTGGTGGCATGCCGAGACGGCCGGTTCACCTGCTCAATTGCACTTTCCCAAGTTCAATTTATGCTGGGCGCGATTTTGAATCTTTGAGAAAATCGATATGGCGCTGAGTGAGCTGGAACGCAGGAAAACCGATCAGGCGTTGCTGAAATATCAGGCGGGGAAACGGCCCCCGCCTGAAATGCGGGACAAACTCGATATTTCCTATCGAATTTCCGATCAAAGCGTGCTGATTTACATGATCCGACCGCGTTTTCTGGACCCATCGCAGAGCGCCGAGGAGCCTATAGCAAAGGCGACTTTCGTGAGGACTGCGGAAGTTTGGAAGGTGTACTGGATGCGTGCGGACTCGAGATGGCATTCCTATCAGCCCCTGCCCGAGGTCCCTTCCATCGCCGCATTTCTCAGGGTTGTTGAAGAGGATGCGTTCGGCTGCTTCTGGGGGTGAGCGCGGGCGATCATCATGCTTAAGTTTCCGTCTCCACACCCGTCTCTATGGAAGCAGGAGAAAGAGGCTACGGCGATGCGGATCACGTTCAATCCCAACATCATGAACACAAGCCCCATCAGGCCCATCCAGCGCGTCACGCGCAAAAAGGCGTCGATCACCTCCGAAGCGGTTGACCAGGAGGCCGAAGCCGCCGCTCCCGTCACCACCTCCGTGTCCGAACTGGGCCGTATCCGCTCGAAGGAGCCGGAGATCGGCGAGAAGAAATACCAAAAGAAAAACGCTCTCTGGAACACCATGCTGAATCTCTAGGCCCCGCCTTTTCGCAGTCGCCGCGCGCTTCATTTGTGCCGCCACTTGAGCCAGGATAATCTTCCCCCATGGTCGTGGATGAACACGCGAAGGGGGAGCATATGTCCGGGAGCGAGGCGACGCCGGGCCGTCAGTCCAAATCTTCCATTCTGGCTGCGCTGGCGCTGGCCTCCCTGCTGGCCGGGTGTTCCGACAGCGGTTCAGAGGCGGCCAGGCTCGAGAGGCGCATAGAGGACCTGTCCCGCGAATTGCGGCAGGCGCGAGCGGAGACCCAGCGCGGCAACGAGCGCGTCATCGCCGCCTTGCAGGACCATTTCGCACAGGGCGCGGGCTTCTCGGCCCCTGCCGCGCCGGGCGGCGTCGCCGTCGATATTGACCGCGCGCGCGGCATGGAGGCGTCCAAAGCCCTGCAGGCCGCCCATGTCACCATGAGCGAGCGCATGTCCTCGGTTCCACTCACGGGCGATCCTGACCGGGATTTTCTGGCGCAGATGATCCCCCATCACGAGGGCGCGGTCGACATGTCGAAGGTGCTGCTGAAAGATGGCGTGCGGCCAGAGGTGCGCCGCCTCGCCCAGGAGATCATCGTCCATCAGCAGGGCGAGATCGAGATGATGCGCCGCTGGGTGGAGGCGATCAGCAAATAGGGTTCGCCTCAGCCCTCCAGCAGCCCCTGCCGCGCTGTCCTGGCGAAGATCCAGCGCGCGAAGAGGAAAACGACGCCCGCTAGCGCCAGCGCCAGAATCCCGGCCACCAGTCCTGTCTCCCAGGAGACCGCGAGGCGCGTGGGCAGGTAGTTGAGCACCGTGCGCAACTGGCGCAATTCCCAGATCAGCTTGGTGACGCCAAAGCCCACCAGCAAGGCCACGCCCCCGCCAATGACGAGGCCGACGATGGACGGCCCCAGCACATTGGGAAGGAAAAAGCGCACCACATCGGCTGGCCCTGCGCCGCGAATGCGCAGCAGGGCGAGCGTGCGGCGATCCTCCAGATAATTGGCGTAGGCCACCGCATAGATGCCGATGAGCGCCAACAGAAAGCCGCCCAGCAGATAGATCTGCACATTCTGGCGCGCCAGATAGATATACATGTCGCTGCCCAGCCGCTGCATCTCGGACGCGACGTCCCGCACATCAAGCGGTTCGACGTCGATGGCCGCCAGGACGCGCTTGCGGAGATCGGCTCCATCCACCCCCCGCTGCGCCGCCACCGAAACCACGATGCGCGGCGCCAGCACATCGAGGTCCGCGAGCGCCGTCTCGTCCTGCCCGCCAACCAGATAAGGGGCGTTGGTGAAGAGGTGGTTCAGATAATCGACGCGGGCGGCGACGAAGCCCTCGCGGTCATTGACCGTGCGAAGGGGGACGCCCGGCAGGAAATGCAGCGTGCCGCCATAGGGCATGCGCTGCATCTTGCCGTCCGTCATGCGGCCCACGGGCATGGGCGCCCCAAAACCTTTCTTGTAGAAGGCTCCGACAGGGGCTGAGGCCAGAATGTGGCCCTTGTCCAGTTGTCTCAGCGTGGCGGCGAAGTCGCCGTCCACACCAAGGGCGGGTTCCCAATAGGCGGCGTCCAGATACCGCCCGGTTTCGGGCAGGAAATAGATGGGCAATCCCGAGAAGCCGCGATCAGGCATGAACAGGCCCTCGATCACCCCTTCCACCAGATAGGCCACGCGACGCACGTCAGCCTGCGCCTCGATGCGCGCGATCAAGGGGTCGAGCTTGAGGCGAAGGGCCGCCAGCCTCTCGCGCAGGCCCCCGCGCGCTTGCGCTTCGGGGGGCATCAGGTCCAGCGCGTTGATCGTCAATTGCAGGTCTGAGCCGAGCTGGATGCGGGCGCCGCGCTCGGTCTTGTTGTCGAACACCGCCGTCATCACGGTCGGATAAAGCGCCAGGCTCGCCATCAGCCCGACGATCAGCAAAAAGCTCGCCGCCCGGTGACGGCGGATCTGCATGTGTTTTACCGCCACGTCCCTGAGCGGCCCCGCCAGAAGGGAGGCGGTGGGGGTCATCAGCGCCGACATCAACCCCTTTCGGGAGGCGATCAGGGACACCAGCCCATAGATGAAGAAAGGGAAGGCGACGAAATCGAGCGCGCGGTCGACATCGGCGATCCACGGCGCGGCGAGGAAGGTCGTAAGCGAAGCATTCGCGATCCAGCCCGCCACTTTCGCGCCGCCCAGAAGCAGAGCCAGAAACTGTAGCGGTCCAAAGCGCACCTGCGCGCCATCGAACTCGCCGCCCTCGATGCGGCGCGAGGCCTGTAGCGGGGAAACGCGTGAGGCTTCGCGCATGAATCGTCGCCCCACCAGCAGCGCGATCCCCACCCCGACGATGATGAAGACGCCGAGCACCAGAGGATCCTGTATCCTGGCCAGCAGCGGCAGGGGCGGCAGGCCACCATAGTAGATCAACAACGGCGCAAGCGTGCCCAGCACGCCGCCCGCGACCCCGCCCGAAAGCCCGCCGGCGGCGATGGCGATGAGCATGGTGCGGCCGATGAGCCAGCCCGGCGCGCCGCGCAGGCGCAGAAGGCCCAGCTTGCGGCGCTCGTTGAGCATCAGCAGGCCCGAGAGATTGGCCAGCAGCACGCCCGCCATGAGCAGCAGCGGCAGGGACACGAGCAGGCTGATCAGCGCGATCTTCCTGGCGATATCGTCCATCCGCATGAACATCGTGCCCAGATTGTGGTCCACCGCCGCCGAGGCCGTGCGGTCCTGGACGCCATCGGTCAGGCGGCTGCCGGTGGCGATGATGCGGGTGAGCGAGCCCTCGATGTCCCAGCCCGAGACGATGGCGGGTCGGTCTAGTTTCGCCAGATGGATGATCTCGGGGAAGTAATCGCCGGGATTGCCGTGGATGTCCGCATGTCCCTCTTCATGCATGAAGCCGCGCGACGCCGCATCGAATTTCAGAATCAGCGAAGGGTCCCACGGGGGCACGATGATCATGCCCAGCTCCGGCACGAGGGTGGGCGAACTGGTCTGCTCCAGATACCAGCGATTGAGCTCGGTGGAATCGATGCGGATCACCCGTTCGATGCCGGTGCGCAGCGTCAGTACGCCCAGCGGATGCCTGTGCGCCTCCTCGACTTGCAGATCAGGATCTTTCGGCTGCACCACCAGTTCGAAGGTCTTGCGGTTTTGCAGCTTCAGGAAGGCGTCGCCCATCTGTCCCTTCGAGCCCACAAGCACGATCACGGCCTCTTTGCCCGACGGGCGCATATCCGGCGGGATCAGGCTGGGGTCGGTGGCGGTGAGGATCGAGAGCCAGGGCGTGCGCAATTGCTGCCCGTCGATCACGGGCATCACGGAATAGGGGGGTATGGCCCGAAGAAAATAAAGCCGTTCGGCTTGCGCGACGCCTTTTGTCGCGGCGATAGCGTCGTGGACCTCGCCCGCCTGCGGCACATCCGCCGTCTGATAGACCGAGACATCCCAGGGCACGCGTTTGACCTGATCGTCCACATAAAGCTGCATGGCGTGGCGCGAGGTCACATTCACGGCTGCGAGCAGGAAGACGACCAGAAAAGACACGAGGCAGAAGGTCTGGAACACAGGTCTGCCCACGACGCGAAACAGCATCGCCAGGATGGGCCAGTTCATCTTTACGTCAATGTCTCGCATCGGTCAGGTGACCTGCTCAACGGCGCCGTCGCGCATGTGATAGACCCTGGGAAATTGCTCCACCACCTTGGGGTCATGGGACGCCACCAGCACGGTCTTGCCGCGCGAGGTCGCAAGGTCGATCAGCATGGACGAGATCACCCTGGCGTTATGGGAATCGAGATTGCCAGTGGGCTCGTCGGCGAGGATGATGGGCGGATCGTTGACCAGCGCAAGGCAGACCGCCACCCGCTGCTGCTCGCCGCCCGACAATTCCTCCGGCCGTTTGAATCCCTTGGCCTTAAGCCCCACGGTCTCCAGCAGGCTTTCGGCGCGCGCGCGGCGCTCCTGCGGCTCCACGCCCGCCAGAAGCATGGGCAGCTCCAGATTCTCGATGGCCGAGAGGCTGGGGATGAGGTTGAAGAACTGGAACACGAAGCCGATCTTGCGCAGGCGATACAGCTCGAGCTGGCGCTCGTTCATGCCCGCGACATTCTCGCCATTAACCCAGATCTCGCCGCCGCTCGGCCGGTCCATGCCGCCCAGCAGATTGAGGATCGTGGTCTTGCCGCAGCCCGATGGGCCCATCAAGGCGGCGGCTTCTCCCCCGCCGATGGACCAGTTCATCTTTTCCAGCGCGATGATGCGGGCCGCCTGCGTTTCGTAGGTTTTCGACACGCCGACGAGGCGCACCGCGCGGTCGGCATCGGCGGTTTCGTTCGCCATTCCTTGCTCGCCTCCCCAAGCCCGCTTTGGCCCGTCGGTCACATCTCGCCGAAGGTTTGCGCCATATGCTGAGACTATAGTAAGCACCGGCGGCAGGCGCGCAAGTGACCCGCAGGCGGAATCATGGAGAAGCGGAATGGCGCATCATCCCGGGCCTTTTCTGGCGGTTCTCGCCTCTGGCGCGCTCCGGGCCTTTGCGTTGGTCACCCAACACGAGGCCGCTTCCGCCGTCCCCTCGATCAGATTGCCGGCACGCAAATGAGGCGCCTCGCGCTTTGCGCTCTCACCGCCGTTGTTCTGGGACTCCTCTCCTGCGTCAGCGCCTTCGCCCACGCCCATCTCGTGCAAAGCACGCCCGGCGATGGGGATCTGATGAAACAGGCGCCCCAGGGCGTTGAGCTTGTGTTCAATGAGGCCGTCGGGATCACCGCCGCCGCCCATGTTGATCCGCAAGGCGTCGTTACGCAGCTTCGCAAGCCGCAGGGCGCCAGCCCGCGTGTGATCCTGCCACTTCCCGAGGGGCTTGGGCCTGGCTCCCATCTCGTCAGCTATCGCGTCACCTCCGAAGACGGCCATTCGGTGAGCGGGAGCCTCGTTTTTTCGGTCGGCCGCGTCAGTGGCGGCGATGCGGGCGTCGCAGAGGAGCGGACCATCGCGCTCTCGGCGCTCTCCGTGCCCCTTGTCGCCACCCGTTTTGTGTTGCTGGCCTGTCTTTTGTCCGGCGTCGGCGCGAGCCTGTTCGCCGCCTTCCTGGCGCCCCTTGGCAAATGGCGCAGCGCGGCTCTGGCCGCTCTTGCGGTGGGGGCCTTGGCCTCTGTTGTGGCGGTCGGTCTCCAGGGCGCCGACGCCCATGGACAGGGGTTGGCGGCGCTGAATGATCGGGCCAACTGGCGTTCGGGCCTGGGTCTGCCGCAGGGCATGGGATCCTTGCTGGCGCTGACGGCCGTGGCTTGCGCCATGCTCGCCCTCCTGCTGCGCGCCCGCGCCGCACGGATCCTCGCCCCGGCGGGACTGGTCTTTCTGGCGCTGGGCCTGACCTTCACCAGCCATGCCCGGCTATGGCGGCCGGAGGTGGTGATGCAAGGCGCCGTGACGCTGCATGTCATGGCCGCCATCGCCTGGGCGGGGTCGCTGGCGCCCCTGCTGGGCGCCTCCTGGCGTCATGATTTCCCTTTGGCGCTGCGGCGCTTTTCCATGCTCGCGGCGCCGGTCTATGGCCTGCTGCTGGCCAGCGGGGTCGCGCTCGCCGCCACCCAGGCCTTCGCCCCCCGTGGGATCTTCGACACAGCCTGGGGACTGGTTCTTGCGGTGAAGCTGGGGCTTGTCCTTGTGGTCAGCGGTCTGGCCCTGCTCAATCGCTACCGGTTCACGACCCCGGCGCTGGCGGGCGATCAGATCGCGACGGCAAGCCTGCGCCGCTCGATCAGGGCCGAGGCGGGCGCCGCCCTTTTGATCCTGGCCGCAGCCTCCCTCTGGCGGCTGACGCCCCCGCCCAGCGCGCTTGGGGCCCCCAATGAGCGGGCCTTCCAGATCCATCTTCACGGCGTCGAGGCCATGGCCAGCATGACCATCACGCCCGCCCGGGTGGGCCCGGTGCAGATTCGCATCGAACCCAAGGGCGCCGATCTCTCGCCCCTGCGCGTTCAGGAAGTCGACCTCTATCTGAGACCTGACACCCCTGGCTTCGCCCCTATCCACCGGCAGGGGCGCCTCGCCTCCGGCGCCAATCAATGGGTGGTGGATGGTGTGACGATCCCGGCTCCGGGCGCATGGCGGTTGCGCGTCGAGCTCCTGATCGACGATTTCTCGCGCACCAGTCTGGAGGCGGTGATCTCGGTCAGGCCGTGAACGGGGCCCGATTGGGCTCAGTTCCGGTCGAGCACCTGTCGCGCGCGCTCGATGACGCCCGGCGGCAAGGCGGCGGCGTCAATGAGCAGCCCGTTGATCTCCTCGGCTGTGACCAGATTCACCTCGATACTGCTGCGGGCTGCGTCTTTCAGAAATTCGGCATCTTTCAGGGTGGCGTTGAAGGCGTCGCGCAAGGCACGGGCTCGATCTGCGGGGATGCCTGGCGGGGCGACGAAGGGGCGGCCCATCAGTTCGCGCGCCAACAGGAATTCCAGCGCCTTGCGGTCCGTTTCGTCCTTCACGAGGTTGCGGATGCGCGGCACGCCGGGCAGTTCTGCAAAATCGGCTACGCCCGTATGAAAGAGGATATTGACCTTCTTGTCCCGCATCCAGTCGGGCTTGAGCGACATGATGGCGCTCCAGGACCAATAGGCGACGCCTTGCAGCTCCCCCGTCTCCAGTTGCAGCGTGGCGTCCGCTGTGTCGCGATAGCCGGAGACGATCTTGAATTTCGTTCCCGCAAGGTTGTTATAGGCGCGCGGGATGATCTCCGAATCCGCGCCCGCGCCCGTGCCAGGCACGAGCAGTTCGGTCTTGCGCACATCCTCGAAAGTCTTGACCGGCGATGGCCCCCATGAAAAGGCGACCGCGATCTCCTTGTTCATGCTGCCGAGCCAGGTCAGCTTCAGGGGATCGAAGTCGATGTCCTTCTTGCCCATGATCGGATCGAAGGCGTTGCCGCGGCTGACTGTGCCGAAGACAGTGCCGTCCTTCGGCGCGATGCGGTTGAGATAGTCAACGAGTTTGAGGCCGCCCGCGCCCAGCATGTTCTGCACCACGATATTGGGCGAGCCGGGAATGAACCTGCCCATATGTCGGGCGAGCAGGCGCGCATAGGTGTCATAGGTCGATCCGGCGCCCGAATAGACCATCATCTGGATCTGCTTGCCCTTGTAGAATTCGGCGGGCGTCTGCGCCTGCGCGAGGCTTGCGCCCGCCATGAGCGCGATGGCGCCCAGGGCGGCGCGGCGCGTCAGTGTCTTGAGATATCGGGCAGACATGGTGATCTCCAGAGGAGTAATGTTGGGGTTCAGACCGTCGCCAGAATGGCGCTGCCGGAGGCGTAGACCTGCGTGTCGCCATAGGCGGCGCGGCGGCTGCGGAAGAGGGGTGAGGCTTGCGAGCCAAGCTCGACTTTCAGGAAATCGGCGTTCGCTTCGCCGCCGCCACGGTGCTGGTGGAACTCCATGCCCGGCAGGCCGATGAGCGAGCCGCGACGCCAAGGGGTCATGACCCGATCCGAGGTTTCCGACACAAGGGAAACGGTCACGCCCTCGCCGCGCAGGCCCAGCATATGGGCGCCCTGCATCTGGCGCGTGGCCCGTGTGACGGCGCCGGGCGCCAGAGAAGCGTAATCGGCGCCTATGGCGCTGTCGCCAAGTTGCAGCGCAGTGCTACCCTGCATGGCGGCCAGATCAATGCAAAGCGGCGACTGCATGGCCATGCGCTGGCGCGCGCTCACGGGCGAGGGATTGTGGAACAGGAAGTCCTCGTTGCGATAAAGCCCCATGAGGTAACGCAGGTCATTGAAGGACACGAGCCGTGCGCGCGAGGCGCCATCGGCCCTCAGGACGCAGTTTGCGTTGACGGGTATCGTGAAGACGCAGCCTTCGCCCCAGGCGATATTATGACGCGCGCCATCCGACAGGGTGATCTCGCCGACGCCGCGGCCTTCGAGCACATAAAAGCAATCTTCGTAAAGATGCCGCATGGGCGCACAGCCTTGTCCGGGCGCGAGCTCAAAAAGGAAGGCGCTGAGAAAATCGCAGCGGCCCTCCACATGGCAGATGGCGCCATTCACGCCAAAGCGCGCCCATGGCTTTGTTTCGAGCGTCAGCAGGTCGAGGGCCGCGCCCTCCACAATGGGGACGCCTTCGGCTTTCGCCCAGTTGAGATAGGGATCGACGAGATATTTCGCGCCAAGATCGTGGGTTGTCTCGCTCATGATCAGGCCTTCCTCACGAATTTGCTCTCGTCGATGAACGGACCCATGCGCGACTCCACGCCATTTTTGGCGATCTCCTTGAGCCAGAGGTCGTGCACGCGCATGTCCTGATCTTCATACTCCACTTGCGCGCCGCCCTGTTTCACATCCTTGTCAACGCCCACATCCCAGATCTCGCGTTTCATCTTGAGCAGGGGATAGCGCACCGTGCCGATCTGCAAGGCGAGGTAGCGGGAGGGATGGTCGGCCACGTTGAAATGCTGGTGGAACATGGAATCGGGCGGGCAATAGACGCAGCCATGCTCCCAGTCCACGCGCGTGAAATCCTCGTTCTCCTCGCGCCACAAAAGCGAATAGCCCTTGCCGGTGACAGCGAAGACGCAGACGCCGTCAAAGTGCCGGTGGCCCTTCTTGTAGGTGCCCACGGGCATCTCGGAGGAATGGGCGCCGATGGTGTTTTCCGTCAGCATGAACCGCAGATTGGAGCCGCCAGCGCCACGCTTCGACCATTGCCGCAGTTCGAAGCCGGAGAGATCCGGCACGAAATTCGTCTCCCACTGGTGCCGGCCCGGCGAAATCGAAATGAACTCGCCCTCCCCCGCGAAATAATTCGCGGCGCCGACACGCTCGGGAAAACTCACGGGGCAGTTGAAGATCAGCTCCTCATCGCGGAATCGCCCCATGGTGAAGACCATGTTGTTGACGGAGGCGAAGCGGGCTGGCTCGAGCCCTGACCCGTTGAAATATTGATGGCGTGCGTTGAGCGGAATGGAGAACAGGCTTTTCGGCCCCCATTCGAAATTGTGCTTGCGGCCGTCTTCCAGCTCGACGGTGGTCGAGCCATGGCCGGAGATGACATAGATCACCTCTTCGCAGATATGTTTCAGCGGCGCCGATTTGCCTCCCGGCGGCAGTTCGAAGGCGAAGATGGAGATATAATCGTCGCGCCCCTTCAAATGGCAGAAAGCGCCATTCATGCCATAGCGGTCCCAATGTTTGACCGGTACCTTGCGAATGTCGATGCCGAAATCCTCGATGATGGGCACGCCCTGCGCGCGCGCCCAGTCCAGATATGGATCGGGAAGTCTGATGGAAGGCATGTCGTTTCCTTGATGTCAGCGCATGGCCTTGCGGACGCGCTCAAGCGTTTCCGCATCCGCGCCATAGGCCTTGTCCACGAGGGTCTGAAGCGTATCGGGTGGCACATAAGCGATGTTCAGCCGCAGCTTCTTGCTTTCCTCGATCAGTTCGGGATCGCGCAGGGCGGCGGCGAAGGCCTCGCGTAGCGCCTTCAGCCGCTCCGGCGGCACGCCCGGCGCCACCACAAAGGGGCGGCCCATGCCCGCACGCAGGAGGAAGAAATCGACCGCGCGCTGTTCAGCGCCCGACTGCGCCAGACCGGAGAGGGTCGGCACATCCTTCATGCGCTCGTCGGGCGTCATGGCCCCTTGCAGCAGCAGGCGACGCGAACCATCGCCAAAGGTCGTTTCGCGGGCGGCCGTGTCATAGCTGATGAAGGTGCCATGCACCTCGTTGCGCTCCACCGCGAGGTTCATCTCGCGGGAGCCCGGGTAGCCCTGCACGATGCGCAATTTCCAGTTGAAGAGCTGCGCCAACACTTGCGGATAGGTCTGGCTGTCGGCGCCGCTGCCGGTGGCGGCGACGATGAGTTCCTTGCTGCGAAGCTCGGTTACATCCTTGAGAGGCGCATCCGTGCGTACATAGGCGACGATCACGTCGCTGTCGGGGCTTCCGAGCCAGTTGAACTTGCGGGGGTCGAACTGCACCCCGCCGCCGCCAAGGACCGCCTCGAAGGGCACACCACGATTGATGACGCCTATGACCGTGCCATCCTTTGGCGCGACATTATAGATCTGGTTGGTGGCCACAAGACTGCCGGCGCCCGGCATATTCTGCGGCACTACCAGCGGTTGCCCAGGAATGTGACGCCCCATGTAGCGCGCCACCAGACGCGCCCACAGGTCATCCGACCCGCCCACGCCGTACCCAATCAGCACCGTGATCGTTTTGCCGCGATAAAAGGCTTCGACGGATTGGGCCTGGGCCCCGGCAAGCGGGGCCCAGATGATCGCCAGCGCCAGAAAAGCTGTCACACCCCTCAACATTCACGTTCCTCCTGCGCCGCTCTGTCAAGGCGGCTGATCCGTGCGCAGTCGATCAGGCTCGCTGGCGCAGGTCAAGCGCTTGATGAGACAGGGCGGTTGACAGGCCTCATTGGCTTGCGCGACAAGGGGCTGCTTAAAAAATTTCAGGGGAGACAGGTCCATGGATGACGCCAAGATCGCTTTGCGGGCCCCGGTCACCGCTGTCGATAGCGCTGTGACCTTCTCCATGCGCAACCTGCCGCTGCTTGAGCAGGGCACCACCTATGATCCCCTCGCCACGGCGGAAAATCTCTGGGTTAGCGTCAAGGTCTACGCCAGCGGCGGCGAAAACGCGCTGCATTCCCATGGCGGCGAGGACCATTCCTTCATCGTGCTGCAAGGCAAGGCGACCTTTACCTTTGGCGACGGCCGCACCCAGCTTGTCGCAATCCATGAAGGCGTGATGATCCCCAGGGGCGTCGAATACCGGTTCGAGGCGGATGAGGCGGAAAATCTGGTGATGCTGCGGGTGGGCGGCGGCGAGCGCCAGGTCAAGGGCCTCGAGCATGTTTCCCGCGTGGGCACGCCCATGGATGTCATGAAACAGACCAAATTCGCCGATGGCGCCGTCAAGGTCGGTGACGACCCCAAGAATGGCGAGACATCGAAGAAGCGCATCTACGCCAGGGGCAAGTTCTTCTCTCCCGAGTGAAACTGCTCGTGTCCGACCCATCAAATTCCACTGACTGCGCAAAAAGGAAATCCGCTCATGCCTGAATTGCCCGTAGACGCCTCCAAATTCGCCGGCATGTCGGAAGAGCAGGCGCGCACCTTCCCCCGCCGCACGGTCGTTGGCGAGGACATGACCGACGAGCAGCTTTCCACCATTCCGAAGATGGTCTCCACCGACTCCCATGTGATGGAGCCCGAGGAACTGTGGCGCGAGCTGCCCGCGCGCTTGCAGGAGCATCTGCCGAAGGTTCCCTTCCGCAACTCGCCCCCCGGCGCCACCGACCCGCATCTGCGCTTGCAGGATCAGGACACCGACGGCGTCGCAGCCGAGATCCTCTTCCCCAATTACGGCATGGCGCTCTTCGGCATGGACGATGTCGAGACCCAGCAGGAGTCCTTCAAGCTCTACAATGACTGGATGCATGACTTCTGCCAGGCCGACCCCAAGCGCCTTTATGGCGCGCCGCTCGTGTCGGTCTATGACATCAAGGCGGGCATCAAGGAGATGCATCGCGGCTTCGACATGGGCCTCAAGGGCGCCATGATCTGGCAGGTGCCTGACGCGCGCCTGCCCTTCACCTCCGAACATTACGAGCCCCTGTGGGCCGCCTGCGCGGAGGCCAAACAGCCGGTCATCTGCCACATCCTCACCGGCCATTCCTATGTGAAGACTGGCCAGAAGGGCGGCGTGCAGGGCCTCAAGGACGCCACCAACACGAAGACCAACGACTCCGCCAATACGCTGTTCGACTTCATCTTCTCCGGCGCCTTCGACCGCTATCCCGACCTGAAGCTGCTGATGGCCGAGAGCGAGATCGGCTGGCTGCCCTTCCTGTTGCAGCAGTGGGACTACTATTTCGAGCGCTTCCGCCACAATCGCCCCCTGCCGATCAAGCGCAAGCCCAGCGAAATCTTCGCCGAACATGTCTATGGCACCTTCCTTGAAGATTATGTCGGCACGCGTTTCTTCCCCTGGTGGGGCGAGAAGAACTGCATGTGGTCCAATGATTATCCGCACTTCAACATGACCTTCCCCCATTCGCGGCAGGTGGTGGAGCATCATCTGAAGGGATTGTCGGAGGAGCGTCGCCAGCGGCTGACGCGCGACAACGCCATCAACCTGTTCAACCTGGAACTGGCCTGATCCCATGCGCGCTTCCGGCCTCCTTGGCGTGAGCCAGCGAGGCCGGCCGTTCGCCGCAGTTTTCGGTTATGCAGGCATGCCTTGCGCGCCACGGAAGAGGGCGATTGCGCAAGAGGGAAGGGGACGTCAGATGAAGAAAGCGATCACCGCCCTGGGATTCGGCCTAGCCATCGCCAGCTCCGCGATGGCCCAATCGCCGGAGCCCTCCTTCTTCGCGGGCAAGAACATCACGATCCTGATCGGCTATGCCGCAGGCGGCACCTATGACGCCACGGCCCGCCTTGTTGCCCGTCATATGGGCAAGCATATCCCTGGCAATCCAAACATGCTGCCCCAGAACTTGCCGGGTTCCGGTGGCATCAAGACAATCCTGAACCTCTATTCGGTCGCTCCGCGCGATGGCGCAACACTCGGCATGTTGTCGCGCAGTTATTCTATCGAGCCCGTTTTCAATCCGCAGACGGCGAAATATGATCCCAAGCGCTTGATCCCGATCGGCAGCACCAGCACCGAAGTCTCGGTGGCTGTGGTCTGGCACACCCGCGGGATCAATTCCATCCAACAGTTGATGACACAGGAGATCACCACTGGCGCAACCGGCGTCACCGACGATACCGGGCGATTTCCTACGCTGCTGCGCAATCTGACCGGCGCCAAGGTCAAATTGGTCACCGGTTATCCCGGCGGCAATGACGTCACCATGGCCATGGAGAAGGGCGAAGTGGATGCCCGCTTTGGCTGGTCCTGGGGCAGCCTGAAGAGCCGCTCGCGGTCGTGGCTTGAAGAAAAGAAGATCAACATCATTGTCCAGATGGCATTGGAGAAGGCGGCCGATCTGCCCGATGTGCCGCTGATCATGGATTTCGCAAAAACGGAACTCGACAAGAAGGCGCTGGAACTGCTGTTCTCGCCGCAGGTCATGGCATGGCCGCTGGTTGCGCCGCCAGATGTGCCAGCAGATCGGGTTGTGACTTTGCGCAAGGCTTTCGAAGCCACCATGAAAGACCCCGAGTTTCTGGCTGACGCCAAAAAGTTGAACATCGATGTCGAGCCTGTGACCGGTGAGATCATGCAGGCCCTGGTGGCGCGGGTCAGCAACTTCGACCGCGCGGTGGTGGACCGCGCGCTGGAGCTGACCGAAGCGAAGTGACGGCTCCGATCCTCACCATTGACTGTTGGTCAGCCAATTGCCCAAAGTGACAGAAATGGGCGGATTGACGGAGGCGGGAGTGCGTCCTTGGATTTGTGTGCTTTGCGGCGCTTGGGCTCTCGCCATGAGTGCGCCCGCTCATGCGCAAGCAAGAGCAGTTCCCCGGTCTCCCGACAATTTGCGGGAGCTTTTCCAGTTCCTGTACCAGTGCGCCCGCATCCCTCCGGGAACCGAGGGCTCGGAGCTGACGCTGCGTTTCAGCCTCACCCATTATGGCGCTTTGCGCGGCAAGCCTATGATCACCTATTCGAAACTCGTGGGAAGCCCAGCTGATCAGCGGGTTTTCGTCTCCGCCGCGCTGGACGCTCTCGAAAAATGTACGCCGGTGCCTGTGACCGAACACTTTGGCAAGGTGATCGGCCAGAAGATGATTGTCATCACCTTTCCGCCACGCAGCGAAAAAAGGGCGTAGCCGCGTTCTCAGCCGCAGTTATTTCATGACAGGTCTGTTTCATTGAAAATTCGATTGTTCAGTCGAAGGCGCGCCTCTATTCTGACATGGCGATCAACAATCGGCGTGGAAACAGCGCCGTAAGGGAGGATGCGTCGGGGCCACGGGCTGCGCGCGGACGCGTCGAGCTGCAAAATGTGCAGCCTTCCCTCACGGCAGAGTTTCCGCTTCATGTCTGAGGGGCTGGTTCCTTTGAAAATCACAGACTTCGAGATCTTTCCGGTCGAAATGCCGCTCGACGACAAGGACTGGACCTTCGCCCTGGCGACGGTCTCCTCCGCGCGTGGCTGGGGCGTGCGTGTGACGGCTGATGGTGTGCAGGGCTATGGCTATGCGCCCGCCGTGCCGCATATGGGCTCGACCTTCGAGGGCCTTCCCATCGAGTTGACGCGCTTCAAGCCGCTTGTAGTGGGGCGAGACGCTTTCGCGCTGGAGGAACTGATCGCTCGCCTCGACCGGTCGCTGGCCGGCGCCAATCAGGCTAAGGCCGCCATTGATTGCGCGATGCATGATCTGCAAGCGCGGACCTTGAACCAACCGCTTTGCAATCTGCTGGGCGGACGCCTGCGCGCCTCCATACCGGTGCTGCGCATTCTGGCCATCAAGACGCCCGACGAAATGGCCGCGAAGGCCGCTGAATTGTTCGACGAAGGCTATCGCTACTTCAAGATCAAGGTGCACGGAGATGTGGAGGACGATGTGGCGCGCGTGCGCGCCATTCGCCAGCGATTGGGCGCGGCCGCCCATCTGACCATTGACGCCAACCAGTCCTATTGGCCCAAAGACGCCATTTACGCCATCAACCGCATGGCGGAATTCGGGCTGGATCTGGTGGAGCAGCCGGTGCCGCGCCATGATCTGAAGGGGCTGGAGCTGGTGACCCGCTCCGTACCGGTGACTGTGGAGGCGGATGAGGGGGCCGGCACGCTGGATGAAATCGCCACGCTGGTCAGCAACCGCATCGTCGATGCGGTCAGTCTCAAGATCCCCAAGCTTGGCGGCTTGCGCAACGCCATCGCCGCCGCCCGAATCTGCGAGAGCGGTGGTGTGCGCTGCCGTGTCGGCGCCCATGTGGGCACAAGGCTGCTCAACGCCCATGCCGTGCATCTGGCCAGCGCTTTGCCTGTGATGGATTACGCCTGCGAAGTCGGCGAATTCGCGCGCATGAGCGGCGATCCCTTCACAGGGCTCGAAGTCGAGAATGGAAGCGTTAAAGTGCCGGAGGGGCCTGGCTGCGGCGTCGCCCCCGTGCGCGATATCCAGATGCTGGCGTCATAGGGGAGACAGCAATGATCCGTAACTCAGCATTGCGCACGCTGGCGCTTGGCCTGGCCGCCGGCTGCCTTCTGACCTTTGGCGCAAACGCCGCCTCCATCGAGGAACTGGCGCGCTTGCAGGGTCCCGAGCGGGAGAAAATCCTGATCGAAGGCGCGCGCGCCGAGGGTAAGGTCGTCATGTATTCGGCGATGATCGAGAATCAGGCGCTGCGACCGATCAATGAGGCCTTCCACCGGAAATATCCTTTCATCGAGGC
>Ga0209829_10001934_pt1 | contig 16257 bp, 15 predicted proteins | sample C_140205_EF_Meta_FD_187311 | JGI IMG/M metagenome (GOLD analysis project Ga0209829, IMG submission 187311) | Freshwater microbial communities from Lake Croche, Canada to study carbon cycling - C_140205_EF_MetaG (SPAdes) (version 2) | ecosystem: Environmental > Aquatic > Freshwater > Lake...
CGGCCTTGAACATCCGACGGTACTGCTTTTTCTCGTCAGCGCGGCCGATCTTCTGGCCGATGAACCAGCCCATCCGGCCCAGCAACCGCGGCTCACGCTGGTTGAAAGCGATACCCTGCCGGAGAAATTCGATGCCCTTCATCACCCAGGCATAGCGGTCGTGGTAGTCATCGAACTCGACGGAGATGTTGTACGACAGATTGTGGGCCTGAAAGTCCCATATCGAGTAGAAGTTCGGCTGGAGTTTCGTCATCTGCTCAAGCACGGCCGACAGGTTGGTCCAATCTTCCACCTTCTTGTAATGATTGGCCCGATCCCAGAGGAGCGTGACGGCGATATTCTTGAGCCCCAGCGTTGCCAGCCGCATCGTCTCGCTGGTCGGATCGACCTCGCCGAGATTGGCCTGGGACAGTCCAAACTGTTCACGGAGTCTGGCGAGCTTGCCCCCCTTGCTTGTTGAGTCGGCGGGCTGGCTCAGGGCGGAGAGCGGCACCAACAGCACGGCGATGCCGATCAGGCAGAGCAGCGTGGCCGGCCGCAGTCCGAGCCATGCGGCCGCTGGCTTGCGATTCCTCTCGGTGGGCCCGGTCGTCGCGGCTCGAGCATTGGAACGATCGTGGGGAGAGTTCGTCGGGGTCATGATGCCACCTCGCGGGCCTTGAGACAGAAGGCGCCGGCGATGAAAAACGCCAGCAGATACCCGAGCGTTTCCAGGCCGTGTTCGGCCACCAGATCCAACGGAATATCGAAGCCACCCCCGACGAACTCGGTCGTTCCCATCGAACTCAGCGAGGGAAAGATTCCGGCCAGCAGCCGCATCGGTGCGAGCAGGAAGGTGTCGAGCGTCTTCATGAACTGCACTCCCGGGGTGGGATCCAGATCCAGCGTGATGCTCGTCTGGGTCACAATCCGATACAGCGACTCGATCGGCCCGCCTCCCGGAATAATCGACGAGTCACCGGTGACCTGGCTCTCGAAAAGCCGCTGAATGAACTCGCGAAACTGACCAACGAGCACTACGGCGAGCGTGGCAAACAAGGCCAGCGGGCCGCCGAGGAACGTGCTGAACATCACCCCCATCGCGGTCACAAGCAACATCGAGAACAGGATGCCGAGACAACTCTTGGCGTAGTTCATGGCAAACGAACCGTCGCCGGCACGCAGGTAGAAGTCCGCCTGGGCCACCCCGTAATACTGCGAACGCTCAAGGCACTGGAGAATGACCTCGATGCGGCCGTCCGACACGATGTCGCCAAACAGGTCAATCTGCCGGGTGCCGCCGTCGGTCGAGGTGGCGGCAAGCTTGCGGGGGATGTTGAGGGAGTCGATCGTGAATTCCCGGGCCGTGAAGTAGAAGGGGTCGCTCTGCAGGCCGCTGGTGGGATTGCGAACCCGCACGCTCCCCTTGATGCCCTTCTCGATCAACCCTTTGTAGGTACGAAATACCCGCACAATCATCTCCAACGGCAGGCCCTGGGGATACTTGTTTTCGGAGTAGTCCTCGGCGCGGACGCCGTCAAACCTCCAGATCGCGGCGGCCAGGCTGCCGCCCTCGATGTACTGCCGGTAGGCCCACTCCGAACCGACGCTGATGCCCTTCGTGCTAGGCCGTCCATCGCGGTCGAGAAACCGCAGCGTGCCGCGCAGCGGCCGCCGCGCCTCCAGCATGCCCTCGGCAGGCCCCACGTCGTATCTCGGTGTTCCCTCAGCCTGCGGCTGGCGAATCGGATGACGATGCCCCTGCACGACGTCGGTCCAACCGCTGCCGCCGGCATCGAGTTCAAACCGGTGGCGATGGCCGCGGTCGAGGCTCGTGCGGCCCTCAAAACCGGTGACGGCACCGCCCACGTCCCGGATTTCAACGACATCCTCCGCGACGGCGTCGTGGCCGTGGCTCACGCTCCGCACGACGAAGGCCCAGCCGAACAATCCCATGACAGCGAGCAGCACGGTGCCGACGATCGAAAAGCCGATGATCCGTCCGAGCACGATCTCGCCAGTCCGGACCGGCTTCGTGGTGACCGTCTGGATCGCCTTCGCCTTGATGTCCGCAGGCAGGCTAAACACAGAGAGGACCAGCGTCACCATGCAGACAAGCAGGTTGGTTGCCCCCAGGATGAACCCCAGATAGAGCTTGCCGGGATTGACGCTCTTGGGATCCAGAAACCAGCCCGCGAACAGCAGGATCAGGAGAAACAGCGCCAGCGCCACCAGCACGTTGCGACGGAGCGACTCCTGGATCGCAAGCCGCGACAGCGCCCAGATCCGCCGCGGCGACATGCCGGCCAGATCGGCGATGCCTGTGAGAACGCCGCGGTAGACGCGGTCACCGGCCGCCAGCGGCCCGTGCAAGACCGACTGCGTCAGCCACGCCACAGCAGCAGCGACGACCGCCACGAGGCTGCCAGCGAACAGATACCACAAGAACGCCGGACCGATCCACTCGGCAAACTTCGGGATTTCCTCTTCCAATACCATGGTTGCTGCTCACCCCTTCCTGCCGTCGTCGGCAACAGCCGGCCGGGCGCGGCGGCCCGGGCGGGCCTGCGTATCGCGCACAACGTCGAGAAACAAATCCTCGAGCGTCGTCCGTGGATTGCCGATTTCGACATCCGATCGTCCGTGCCGCGCGAGCACCGCGCGAATCTCTTCGGTGGCCTCGGGCGAGAGTCCCTTGGCCCTGATCTGGGTGACATCGGTGACCCGCAGCAGTTCATCGACGCGGCCGAGTTCCTTGAGTTCACCCTGGTGCAGCACCGCGATCCGGTCGCACACATCCTCCACATCAGCGAGCAGGTGCGAGCACAGGATCACCGTCTTGCCCCGCTGCTTGAGGTCGATGATGAGATCTTTCATTTCGCGAGTGCCGATCGGATCGAGGCCGCTTGTCGGCTCGTCGAGCAGGACGAGCTCTGGGTCGTTGATCAGCGCCTGCGCCACGCCGATACGGCGGGTCATCCCCTTGGAATACTCTCGCAGTTGGCGTTTCTTGTCCCGCGAAAGACCGACCATCTCAATGAGGGCGTCGGCCCGACGCTTCCGCTCCGCCGGCGGCATGTCGAAAAGCCGGCCGTAGAAATCGAGCGTCTCCTCGGCATCCAGAAACTTGTAGAGGTACGACTCCTCGGGCAGGTAGCCGATCCGCTCGTTCTTCGACACATCCGTGGCGTCTTTTCCAAACACGAGCGCTTCACCGGACGTCGGAAAGACGAGGCCGAGCAGGAGCTTCATCGTGGTGGTCTTGCCCGAGCCGTTTGGCCCCAGCAGGCCAAAGATCTCGCCGCGGCGAATTTCTAAGTCGAGCGGCTTGAGCGCCACCTTCTTGCTGCGGCCCCAGAAGTCTCGATAGGTTTTGGAGAGGTTTCGCGTTTCCACGATGATGTCGCTCTCGCCGCGACCTGCCGTTATTCCGCCGGCTTGCGTGACTGCGTGCATGATTGGAACTGGCTCCTGTTTCCAAAACGTTGCGGGCACAGCGGGGGCCGCTGGAACGTGGCCGTGGAAACGACCCCTACGACGACCCTTCACTGATCATCTTTTTACAGCCACTTGCAAAACAGTGTAGGGGGGGCCTCAATTCCCGCAGTCTGCGGGCGTTGTGCGAGCTGCAACGGGGTCGGCGGGACGATGATCGGCCATGATCGGCCATGATCGGGCCGGAACTGCATGGCGAGGCACTTGACGCTGGCGACCCAATCTCTAAAATCCATTCCCGACGACATTGAGACTGAGTCTCAATGTCGTCCACGTCGTCGCTGGCAATGACTTTTGCAAACGTCGTGTTTCGCCCGCTGGCAGCGCCTTTTTTAAAAAGGAACCATTTATGGCACAGCCTCCTGACGGCATTGGCGAGCCTTCCCCAAAACCGAGCCTGCCTGCCGACGTGAGGCGGGCGGTCAGGCATGGTGGCTTCACGCTCGTCGAACTCCTCGTCGTGATCGCCATCATCGGAGTGCTCGTTGGGCTCCTCTTGCCGGCCGTGCAGGCAGCGCGTGAGGCGGGCCGCCGGTCGTCGTGCCAAAACAACCTCCGCCAACTGGGCGTCGCGTTGCACAACTTCGAAAATGCCAACCGTGTCTATCCTCCCAGCCGTGGCTGGGACGGCGTGGCCGATTCGGTCGGACTCGCGTGGTCGGCACAGTCTCGCCTGCTCCCGTTCGTTGAAGACCTGTCCATAGGTGCCGAGGTTTCCCGTAACCTCAAGGCAGACTACGACACAGCCACGCTGTCCGACGGCCAAACGCTGATCTCATCCCTCAGAATCGGCGTGCTGATCTGTCCCTCGGAAAAGAATGCGACGGCCAAGATCGACGGCGCAGAACGCCACTTCCCGTTGAATTATGGCGTCAACATGGGCACGTGGAAGGTGTTCGACCCGGCCCTTGGCTTGAGCGGCGGCTCAACGGGAGACGGGGCATTCCAGGTCAACGGCCGGCTCCGACCCAGCAACTTTAGCGACGGGCTTTCAAAGACACTCGCATTCTCGGAGGTGAGGGCCTATACGACCTACGTGCGAAACGCCGCCCTGCCCTTCTTTGCTGCGCCGGCGTTGCCTCAGGAAGTCAACGGCCTCGGAGGCACTCAAAAACAGGCGGGGGGCCACACGGAGTGGGTTGACGGCAAGACGCATCACACCGGGTTCACCGCTGTGTTTCCGCCGAACACGGTCGTGCCCATCACCGTCAATGGTGTCCAGGAGGACGGTGACTGGACAAACATGCAGGAGGGGGTTTCCGCAACGGCCCCCACTCTGGCGGCGGTCACGTCTCGCAGCCATCATGCCGGCGTCGTTTTTTCCGCAATGATGGACGGGAGCATCAGGCCGGTAGCCGGCACCATCGACGGCACGCTCTGGAAGTCGCTCGCAACGCGGGCGGGCGGCGAAATCGTGACGAGCGACTACTGATTCGACGCGTTTGACCCGCCAATCGCCGACGTGCTCACGTTCGGCGTTTTCCGACGGGTGGCCTCCTGCGTCGCCAACGCAACCACCCGATGGGCGTTGAGCAGTTCGGCCTGCGTGAAGTATGGCTCGTCGGGATTCCCGCCGGCGTGGTCGATCTCTTTGGCAGCCAACTGCTCCCATGTCATTCCGTTGGCAACGTGCCATGCCGCAGCCTGCGCCACATTCTGCGACAGTTCACCTCGGCCGAGCGACTGCAGCACGAGGTCGAGTTTGGGATCACTGGAGAAGGCGTCCACCTTGACGAACTTGTAGGGCATCCGGCTGGAGGGCTCCAGCTTGCCGTGTTCGAGGCAGACGGTCGTCACTCGGAAAACGCGGGTCCGCTCGGCCGGAATCGAAAAGGCGCCGCCGCCCATGCCGCCCATGCCACCGCCGCCCATGCCACCGCCACCCATGCCACCGCCACCGCCACCGCCACCCGTGGCCTGTCCGCCACCAATACCTCCGGTAGCGAAGCCGCCCTGCTGACCGCCACGACCGCCGCCGCCGCCGCCACCCATGCCGCCCATCTGTGCCAGCACAGGGATGCCCGCGAAGGCGGCTGGCAACCGAAGCGTGAGAGGGCGTCGCGATTTGTTGGTGACAATGACCTGCGCCGAACGCGAGTCGTTGGGGATGTACCGCACGCTGACGAGATCCTGCGACTGGGCCTCAAAGAGGTCCGGCACGGTCGTCGACGCTGAGAATGCCCCGGAGGCCGAGATAGGCTCCGCCGCCAGACCGTGGCTGTAGAGGGCACCGAGAAAGATCCCGGCGGACAGAATGCTGAGTGTGCGCGACATCGGGCGGCCTCGTTGAGCGAAGGACAAGAGCGAAGGCGGATGAAGGGCGGTGGATGGCTCCCGGAGCCAATGGGGCGCCCTGAGCGATTCCACTTCCAGTATGCCATCTGGTTTTGGGCAGGAGAAATCCGTCCGAGCCGCCGCTTCATCCGCTTGAAGCGATTATCGCGGTCATGCCGGCCTCATGGGCCGATCATGCGCTAATCATGCGCCAATTCGGGGCTTTTTTGAGGCCAGCGTTCACGCCACACGAAGAGGCGGAAACCCGACGGCATGGCAGAACGCACTGCGCAGCACAAGAAACCGGAGGGTTCCCAGAAGCTGATCCCAGAAGCTGATCCCAGAAGCTGCTTGTGAACAGGCGTCCGCCTGTCGAGACGGCAGGATGCCGTATTCGAGTGCAGACAATCAACGCTTCGAGAACTGGGTGCCACGACGGGCGCCTCGGAGGCCGTACTTCTTGCGTTCCTTCATGCGGCCATCCCGAGTCAGGAGTCCACTATGACGCAACGTCTCGGCCAGCTCGAGGTCAAACACCTTCAAGGCCCGCGCGACCCCCAATCGACAGGCACCAGCCTGGCCCGACAAGCCGCCGCCATCGACCTTGATGTCGATATTCACGACAGATTGCTTTCCGAGCAGCTCCAAGGCACCCGAGATGAGCACGCGATCCTTGATGGAGGGGAAGTAGGCATCCATCGAACGGCCGTTCACCGTAATGGTCCCCGATCCCGTCCGGAGTCGCACGCGGGCAACGGCTGTTTTCCGGCGGCCCGTGGCAATCACATCGGCTTCCGCTTTGCTCTTCTTGGTGGTCTCGGCGGCCATTCCTGTTCCTCTGTTCGATTCGACGTTAGGGATGTGTTGAATATGCGGGGGATGATGAATGATGACCAGGATGACCAACTGGAGCGGTGCGTGCGTTGCAGACGCATCCTGCCTGACGGGCAATGGGCCCATCGGGCACGATCGGCTGTCGCCGACTACCCAACGCCCAGTTCACGGGCCTCTGGTTCCTGCGCCTGATGAGGATGCTTCGGACCGGCGTACACCTTCAGTTTGTCGAGCATGGCCCGCCCCAGCCGCGACTTGGGGAGCATGCGGCGGACAGCCTCCTCAATGATCAATTCCGGGCGACGATCACGGCGGTGCTCGGCTGTCTCGGACCTCAGGCCCTGATAGCCCGTGTACCAACGATACAGCTTCTGTTGCCACTTTTTGCCTGTGAATCGCACCTTCTCGGCGTTGATCACCACGATGTAGTCGCCGGTATCGACGTGGGGAGTGTAGATCGGGCGATGCTTGCCCATCAGGATCATGGCGATGTCGCTGGACAGGCGACCAACCACCTTGTCATTCGCATCGACCAGCCACCAGCGCTGCTCAACCTCGCCCGTCTTGGCCATGAACGTCTTCATCTGTGCTTCCGTCGCCCTTCCAACCGGTGTCCGTTTGCCGCCATCATGTCTGGTCCGTGGCGTCCAAAAACGCCGCGTTTATGAGCCCCGGATAGTATCAGCCCCGGGTGGGGGCAGCAAGCGGCATCGTTCCGGCCGGGAAACGACCCGCATTCCTGGAAATTGAGGAGTTGTCAGACATGCCGTTTGAGACGACACTGTCCCCGCCCGATCGCTCCCCAGCATGAGCAGCATGGGCGTTCCTCACCCCCATTGCGGGCCCCCGACCATGAAAGTTGCCGTTCTCAGCGAGACTTTTCCAGGCGAACGACGCGTGGCCCTCGTGCCTGCCGCCGTGGGCCCACTGGTCAAGGCGGGGCTCGAAGTCGTCGTCGAGGCGGGGGCCGGTCTGGCCGCCGGCCATGCCGATGAAGCCTACCGTGCAGCCGGGGCGAGCATCGTCTCCAGGGACGATGCCTTTGCCGCCGACTGCCTGCTCACCGTCCGCACCTGTGGCGCAAACGGCACCGCCTGGGCTGCCGACCGCGACCGACTGCGGCAGGGCGTCATCCTCATCGGCACCTGCGATCCCCTCGCAGACTCGCAGTCCTGCAGGGAGGCGGCCGACCGCGGCGCCACGGTGTTTGCCCTCGAACTGGTGCCGAGGATCACGAGGGCCCAGAGCATGGATGTGCTCTCCAGCCAGGCCAACATCGCCGGCTACCGCGCTGTTCTCCTGGCCGCCACCACGCTGCCCCGTATTTTCCCAATGATGACGACGGCCGCCGGCACGGTCACGCCCGCGAAGGTGCTCGTGCTCGGCGCAGGTGTCGCCGGCCTGCAGGCGATCGCCACCGCCAAGCGGCTCGGGGCGCAGGTCAGTGCCTACGACGTCCGTCCCGCCGTGAAGGAACAGGTGCAGAGCCTCGGCGCCAAATTCGTGGAACTGGCCATCGAGACGGGCTCGAGCGAGGCAGCAGGCGGCTATGCGAAAGCGATGGGAGAGGACTTCTACGTGCGGCAGCGGGAACTGCTAGGCAGGGTCGTGGCCGACAGCGACGTCGTTGTCTGCACGGCGATGATCCCTGGCCAGAAGGCACCCATACTCGTCACTCGCGAGATGGTGGCGAAGATGCGGCCCGGTAGCGTGATCGTCGACCTCGCCGCGGAACGCGGGGGCAACTGCGAAGCCACCGCCTGCGGCGACTCCACCGTGGTTGACGGCGTCACGATCCTCGGCCCGACCAACCTGCCCGCCGAAGTGCCGTTTCACACCAGCCAGCTCTACTCGCGGAACATCTCCACCTTTCTCACGCACCTCGTGAAGCTCGGCCTGCCAGAGGTCTCGCTCGACGACGAGATCTGCCGCGACACGCTCGTCGCCCGCGGCGGCCAGCTCGTGCATCCCAAGGTCCGCGAACGGGCGGGCCTGGCACCGCTCGAAAGCCTTGCCCCCGTCGGCTCACCCGCCCCCAGCCCGCAGTCCTAAACTCCCGCAACCGCAGGAAGCTTTTCCCATGATGCATTTCACCCTGGCACCTCTCCCGTCATGTGCCGCGCAGGCGTGCTGGGCGGTCGTCGACGCGGGCATCACACACGGGATGACCGGGGAAGATCCGGCCTCACGGTTCATCCGTCTGCTCACGGTGTTTCTGCTGGCCATGTGGGTCGGCTTTGAGGTGATCACCAAGGTGCCGCAACGGCTGCACACTCCGCTGACCAGCGGTTCCAATGCGATCTCGGGCATCACGGTGGTGGGCGCGCTGGTCGTTGCCGGCTCGCTCCAAAGCGGCTTCGGCACGCTGCTGGGCTTCCTCGCTGTCATCCTGGCGATGATCAACGTGGTCGGCGGCTTCGTCGTCACCCACCGCATGCTTGCCATGTTCAATCCCAAGAAGAAGTGACCTTTCGAAAGCACCTGTCATGTCGAGTCATGCCTGGATCAACGTTGCCTACCTGACAGCCTCGATGCTGTTCATCGTGGCATTCAAGCTCATGACCAGCCCGCGGACGGCCGTCAAAGGCAACTACCTCGGCGCTGCCGGCATGGCGATCGCGATCATCGCCGCCTGCTTCGAGAAGCCGGTCATGCACAGCGTGACGTCTCTGGGCATCTGGCCGCTGGTGATGCTGGGCATTGCCGCAGCGATTGGCGGCGTGATCGGGGGGCTGATGGCGGTCCGGTATCCGATGACCGGGATGCCGCAGATGGTCGCGTTGCTCAACGGCTTCGGAGGCGCGGCCTCGACGCTCGTGGCCGGCGGAGAACTCTGGAACATGTCTCTCGCGGCCCGCACCGACGGCGCGGCCGCCGGCCTGCTCGCCCCCTGGACTCAGTTTGCCATCGCGACGGCGTTCACCGGCCTGATCGGCGCGGTCACCTTCTGGGGCAGCCTCGTGGCCTTCGGCAAGCTGGAGGAACTCCCGCAGTTCAAGAAGGCGTGGACCGACCCGAACCGTCATCTGATCAATCTTGGCCTCGCCGCGGCCACGCTCCTGCTGATCTTTGGCGTCTGCGCCGCCCCGCACTGGACGATCCTCTACTGGCTGCTGGTGATCGTGGGCAGTGTGCTGGGCTGCACGCTGACCATGCCCATCGGTGGTGCCGACATGCCGGTGGTGATCTGCCTGCTCAACAGCTACTCGGGCCTAGCCGCAGCGGCAGCCGGCTTCGTGATCGACAACTCGGTGCTTGTGATCGCCGGCTCGCTCGTGGGCGCCTCCGGCCTGATCCTGACCGCGATCATGTGCCAGGCCATGAATCGCTCGCTCGTGGGCGTGCTCTTCGGCGGCCTGGGCACGACCGTGGCCGCCAACGCCAACGCCGACGACATCTACGCCGGCAAGGTGAAGAGCGTCTCGGCCGTGGAGATCGCGATGCTCCTGGAGGGCGCCGACCGGGTGGTGATCGTGCCAGGCTACGGGCTCGCCGTCGCCCAAGCACAGCACGCGGTCCGCGAACTGGCCAATGCGCTCGAGAAGCGTGGCACGACGGTGGAATATGCGATCCATCCGGTGGCCGGCCGGATGCCGGGCCACATGAACGTGCTCCTGGCAGAGGCGGATATTCCCTACGAAAAACTCCGCGAGATGGACGACATCAATCCGACCTTCCCGGAGACCGACGTGGCGATCGTGATCGGGGCCAACGACGTGGTAAACCCCTCGGCGCGGACTGATCCCAAGAGCCCGATCGCCGGAATGCCGATTCTCGAAGTCGGCAAGGCCCGCACTGTCGTGGTGGTGAAACGGTCGCTCTCGCCGGGTTTTGCCGGCATTCCAAACCCGCTGTTCGCGGCCGACAACACGCTGATGTATTTTGCCGATGGCAAGAAGGCGATTCTCGACCTGACGGCCGCCCTGGAAAAGGGCTGACCGCGGCGACGGAAGCCGATGGGGTTTCAATCGCTCGATGATGGACGGGCTTCCGCCTGTCCTGGCGCACACGATGCCGCTTTTTCGCGTGAAGCAAGCACGTCGCCCCAGAGGGCGTCCGACACGAGCAGGCCGTCCTGGGTCAGCCGCACTCGCTGTCCGTCGTCCGTTGCAAGGCCGTCCGCACTCCAGCGGCGGATCGCGAGGCCGGCGACTTCGTCGAGGGACAGACCGCTTGCAGCCAGAAACGCAGCGCGATCGAGACCGTCTCGGCGCCGCAGGCCGAGCACGACCCGTTCCTGTGCAGCCTCAAAACCGCTCATCGTCTCGCGTTCGCCGGTGAAGTCTTCGCCGGCAAGCACACGCCGCATCCATGTCGTCGTGCTGCGATGGTTGGTGATCCGCTCGCGGCCGTCAAACCGGGCGGCACCGGGGCCGAATGCCTCCCAGGGACGGCAGTCCCAATAGGTCTCGTTGTGTCGGCAGCGGCAGCCTGGCCTGGCAAAATTGGAGACCTCGTAGTGTTCAAAGCCCGCCGCCCCCAAGCGTTCAATCGTCATCTCGAGCATCGCTCGCTGAAGCGGCTCCTCGGCTGGCTGAAGCGTGCCCCGCCGAGCAAGCGACTCAAACTGCGTGCCTTTCTCCCAGCTCAGGCAGTAGACCGATAGGTGCTGCGTGCCAAGCGAGATGACCGCGTCGAGGTCGCGGTGCAGATCCACGAGCGTCTGTCCCGGCGCTGCTGTCATCAGATCGACGCTCACGAGGAGCCCCTGCCCCAGCAGGAGGTCCACCGCTTGCCGCACGTCGGCGGGCGAGTGGTCGCGGTCGAGCGACCGGAGCGTGGCAGCGTCGAGCGACTGGGCTCCGAGGCTCACTCGCGTCGCGCCGCAGGCCTGCACGGCCGCGGCCAGGTCTTCCGTCACGTCGGCCGGATTCACTTCAATGGTGACCTCTGCGTGTGCCGCAGGCCGCAGCCGCGCGTGCAGAATGTCGAACAACTGCCGAAGGCCGTCTGCCCCCAGATGCGACGGCGTACCGCCGCCGAGATAGAGCGTGTCAAGTTCTAAACACGCATTTCCCAACGCCGGTTCCAAACACGCATTTCCCAACGCCGGTTCCAAACACGCATTTCCCAACGTCGGTTCTAAACACGCATTTCGGGTCAACTCCCGTTCGATCGCTGCAAGGTAGCTGGCGATGAGGTCGTCACGGCCAGCGATCAGCGAAAAGTCGCAGTAGCCGCAGCGGTGCCGGCAGAATGGCACGTGCACGTAGGCGGCCCGCGGCAGGAATGGAGCCACGGCGTTGCTCACAGCCAAATATGCAGGCGGCCGTCGAGCATGTCGGGCAGCTTCTTGCCCAGGATGCGGCGGATGCGGTCGTCGGTGTAGCGGGTGGAGAAGTGGGTGGCAATGACCACCTCGTTGTGAAACCGTTCCCGCCGGGCAAGCAGGTCGTCTAAGTGCATGTGGCCAAACTTGTGGATTTTTTCCTTGCGGTGGCTGTGGGCCACGAAGGTCAGTTCGGTAATCAGGATCATCGCCTCGTACATCGCCGGACAGCGGTCGAGCCCCTCGGGCGAACTGTCTCCGAGATACGCCACCAGCGGCGTCCGCACCTCGTGTGTCACATCCACGCCCGAGAGCCGCAGGTCGCGAATCTTCTCGCCAGGCAGTCCATGGTATTCGTGCTTCAGTTTCCGTCGACGATCCCAGACGACATAGCCCACACTCGGCAGCGTGTGAGTCGTGCCCGACACGGTGACGACGTGCTCCCGGGACAATTCGATCTCGTCGCCGGGTCTCGCGGGCAGGAGCGTGCAGGGCAGGCGACCCCGGTCGAGCCGCGCAACGGCCTTGAGCAGTTTTTCAATCGGCTCGATCGCGGTCTCCGGCAGATAGATCGTGGGGGGCTCCATCTTCATCATCCGCCGCCGGGCCACGTAGACCGGTAGGGCGGCGATGTGGTCGAGGTGGGTGTGAGTGATGAACCACGTGCTCGTGGCCATGAAGTTCCACGGCTGGCCGCCAAGATCGAAACCGAGCTTGAGTTCGGGAATCCGCCAGTAGCTCTGGACGGCGGCACGCGAGTAGCCCTCCACGGTGAGGCCTTTGTGCACAAAGCTGCGAACCGGTGCGTTGTCAATCATGCGTTGTCGATCATGTGGGGTCTCGAGGCAGGGTCGTCGGGGCCGGCTCGAGCCAGATCTCGTCGAAGATCCGATCCTGCCGCACGCGGAGCCGCGCTCGGCGCACAAGCTCCAGCACCGCCAGAAAGATACCCACGATTCTCGTCCGCGGCATATCCGCATCGAAGAGTCCCGAGAAAGTGACCGGTCCGTTCTCCGCCAGCAGCGCCTCGATCCGGTCGATATGGACTTCGATCGGGGTTTCGTCCTGAACGATCTCCCTGGGTCGCCGCTTCTCCCGCTTGCGCATCACCCGCGTCAGCGCGCCCACCAGATCCCACACATGCACGTCGCCGATCGTGACCTCAACGGGCGCGCCCCGCGGCGACGGATCAGCGGCGGCGACACGGGAAAACCTGAGCTCCCACTCGCGGGCCCGATCCTCAAGCAACACGGCGGCATCGCGGTATTGCTTGTACTCCAACAGGCGGCTGACGAGCTCCTCGCGGATCGTCTCCACAGGCTCTTCCGTCTCCTCGGGACGGGGCACGAGTTCCCGGGCCTTGATCTCCAGGAGCACGCTGGCCAATTCAACGAACTCACCCACCTGGTCGATCGCGATATCCTCGATCACGTCGATGTAGGCGACGAACTCCTCGGTGACTTTTGCCAGCGGCACCTGCGTGATGTCCACCTCGTGTCGCTTCACGAGATAGAGCAGCAGATCCATCGGTCCGGCGAAGACATCGAGGGCGATCTTGAATTCCACGCCAGAGCCTCGCACACAAGCCGACTGAACCGGGCCACGCAAGTATTTGCCGTGTACTCCGGCCACGTGTCAATGGCGGCTGACTGCATGCGAAATATCGGCGTTCTGCCAGCCAGTGCTTCAGCGTGTCGGTTTCGGATAGAATCATGGCCATGAGCAGGGAAACCCTCTGGGCACCGTGGCGGCTGGAATACGTGCAGGGGCACGACAAGGGCGTGTCGCCGGTATCGGAGGAACCTGCCCGCTGGCGGGAGGGCGCCGCCCAGGAGTGCTTTCTCTGCAGGGCGGCGGCGGCCGACGGCCGGCACGACAAAGCCCTCGGCGTGATCGAACGCTCGAATCTGAGCGTGGTCGTGATCAATCGCTTTCCCTATTCCAATGGCCACCTCCTCATTGCCCCGCTCGACCACCGGGCCACGCTGGCCGACCTCGCGCCGGAGCAACTCCTCGACCTGCAGATTCGCCTCGCGAAGTGGTGCGGCATCATCGAACGCTCGATGCAGCCGCACGGCTTCAATATCGGTCTCAATACTGGCAGCGTCGCCGGTGCCGGCCTGCCTGGACACCTCCACTGGCACATCGTGCCGCGTTGGCCGGGCGACGTGAACTTCATGCCGACCATCGCTGGCGTCCGTGTGCTGCCGCAGTCGCTCGACAGCCTGTGGGACCAACTCGTTGCGGCCGCCGCCGAGCCGCCCCGCACGTCCGACGGACCATCCACATGAAAGATGCCGCTCCAATCACTCAAATCAATCATGGCTATGCGGCTGCCGATTGGCAGGCCCGCGAGGCGATCCTGCTGGCACCATGGGCAATGCACGCGGCCGATTCCGCCGGGCGGGTGCACGCTGAGCCGCCGCACCCGTTCCGGAGCCCCTACCAGCGTGATCGCGATCGCATTGTCCATTCGGCCGCATTCCGTCGGCTCGCCCACAAGACGCAGGTCTTCACGGGCTACCATGGCGACTACCACCGCAGCCGCCTCACGCACACGCTGGAGGTAACGAGCATTGCCCGCACGCTGGCTCGGGCACTGGCCCTCAACGAAGATCTCGTCGAAACGCTGGCGTTGGCCCACGACATCGGCCACCCGCCGCTGGGCCATGCCGGCGAAGACACGCTCGCTGCACTGCTCGCCGACGAAGGGGGCTTCAACCACAACGCACAGGCGCTGCGCATCGTGGAGCTCCTGGAGATCCGCTATCCGCTCTTCCCGGGCCTGAACCTCTCCCGCGAGGTGCTCGACGCCCAGGCTACGCGGAAGCACGACGGCACGGCCCCAGCCCCGCTGCTGGAGACACAGGCCGTCGATGCGGCCGACTCGATCGCCTACGACACGCACGACGCCGATGACGCCGTTGAACTGGGCCTGGTAACCATGGACGAACTCCTGGAGATTCCGCTCGTGGCCGCGGCCGCCGCCCGCGCCCGCGACCGCTATGGCCCACTTGCGGGCGCCGAACTCCGCCGGGCGACTCTCCATGAGGTGGTTGAATTTGAGGTGGCGGAACTCGTGGACCGCAGCCGAGCCGCCATCGCCGCCTTTGGGGTCGAATCGGTGCCGCAGGTGCGCGAGATATTTGAAGGCTCCAACGGCACGCCTGGAATGCGGATCGTGGCCCATGCGCCCGCTGTGACGGCCGGAAAACGCGAGCTGGAACGATTTCTTTTCCAGCGGGTCTATCGCAGCGACCGCGTGCTGGCGGTCCGCGTGCCGGCGCAGCAAAAGCTGACGCGGCTATTCGAGTGGTACTGTGTTCACCCCGTGGAACTGCCACCTGGCTTCCGCATCCGTGCCGAACAATTCGGGGTGCGCCGCAGCGTGGCCGACTATATCGCCGGCATGACAGACCGTTATCTCGACCGGGATCACGACCTCCGCATCGGCGCCGACTGACACCGATTGATTGTGCACGTTACTCCCCCGAGCACGTTGGAGTTGACTGTTTCGAATGCAGAATCCGAACCGCGGCCAACTCGCGAGGGGCAAGTGTCAACTCTAGGATGCTCCCCGTTGGAACGATGAAGCGGATCAGCGGCGGACCATCGGCTCGGCTACTCCGCTGGATGCGATCCGCCGTCTCATCCAGCGCCATGTTCTCCCTCTTCATTGGCCTCACCCGGCGCTGGGATGCCAAGGTCGCGGCAGATCTTCTTGGCGAGGAAGTCGGAAATCTCCCAATGTCGTGGCACCGCAGACCGCTGCTTGAGGACCACATGACCCCACCACGAGTGGTTTCCTCCTTCGCGGACCAACTCGCAACCATGATCCACCGTATGGCGAACAAGATCGCGACGCTTCACGGCTGCAGCGCCACTTCCTCAAACTGCTCGCCGGCGGCCTTGCGGGCATCTTCACGATTCATTTCGATAGCTTCATTCAGGGCTTCGCGCAGATTGGAAAGAAGCTCCTCGCGCGTCTCGCCCTGCGAGTTCACGCCGGGCACTTCCTCTACCCAGCCGATCCACCATCGCCCATCGCGACGAATCACAGCGGTGTAAGGAGTCGTGCTCACGAGAGGCTTTCAGCTTGAGTACGAGAAAGATGATCCACCATGGAAGTGAGCCTACCATACCGGAGAACTCGTATTTCTACGGAACCGCGTAACACCCGTCGCTCGCTGGATACTCCCCCGAGCACGTTGGAGTTGACTGTTCAAACTGCAGAATCCGTGAGGGGCTGGCCGGGCCCCAAGAGCCGGCGTTGCTCGGGCACCGATCCGCCGTAGGCGGATTGGTCGGCGCAGGCAGGATGCCGGAGCGCAGTCAGCATCGAGAGAGCGGAGGCCAGGATGGCCGGAGCGAACGTCCGGCGATGGGGTCCGGTCAGCCCCGAACCC
>Ga0209829_10001936_pt1 | contig 16243 bp, 17 predicted proteins | sample C_140205_EF_Meta_FD_187311 | JGI IMG/M metagenome (GOLD analysis project Ga0209829, IMG submission 187311) | Freshwater microbial communities from Lake Croche, Canada to study carbon cycling - C_140205_EF_MetaG (SPAdes) (version 2) | ecosystem: Environmental > Aquatic > Freshwater > Lake...
CAACTAATAACAGGCTAAATTGACAGACTTCTATACAAATGTACAATCTCTTGGTGGCAAGATTCTCTACCGTGGTATCATGGGTGGTAAACGTGTTCGCCAACGGGTTGACTATGAGCCATCTCTTTATATACCATCTAAAAAGGTAACTCAGTATACCACACTAGATGGTAATTACCTTGACAAAAAAAGATTTGATGGCATTTATGAAGCTAGAGAATATGTAAAACAATTTGATGGTGTTTCTGGTGGTACCAAAATCTATGGTAATACCAGATATGAATATGCCTTTATTGCCGACCAGCATAAAGAAATGGTCGATTGGGACATGGATAAAATACTTGTCGGTATTGTTGATATTGAGGTTGGTTCAGAGAATGGTTTCCCTGACCCCTATCAGGCGAATGAGCCTATTACTGCTATTGCTATCACCTATCTAAACGGTGTCACGTATGTCTTTGGATGTGGCGACTATGAGGTACAAGGTGATGAACACTATGTCAAGTGTAAAGATGAATGGACTCTCTGTAAGAAGTTCCTACAACATTGGTCAAACAATTGTCCTGATGTAATTACTGGCTGGAATACCAAGTTCTTTGATATACCATATCTTGTAAATCGTTTTCGTAAAATTCTTGGTGAAGATGAAACCAAGAAGTTATCTCCATGGAATCATATCTCAGAACGAAAGACTGTGATTAATGGCAGGCAGATGATTGCCTATGGTTTTACTGGTGTTGAATCACTTGATTATATTGAACTCTACAAATGGTATGCTCCTGGTGGAAAGTCACAAGAATCATATCGTTTGGATAACATCGCTCAAGTTGAACTTGGTGAAGGTAAAATCTCCTATGATGAATATGAGAATCTACACCAACTCTACAAACTAAACTATCAGAAATTTATTGAGTATAACATCAAAGACGTTAAGTTGATTTTGAAGTTAGAAGATAAACTAAAGTTGATTGAATTGGCTCTCACTTTGGCTTATGATACGAAATGTAATTACGAAGATGTATTTGCACAGACTCGTATGTGGGATTCAATGACATATTCCTATCTGTTGAATAAAGGTATTATTGTACCACCACGGGAAGTACAAGATAAAGATGCGGCATTCGAAGGTGCCTATGTGAAAGATGTTCAAGTTGGTAAACATGATTGGGTTGCTAGCTTTGATTTAAATTCACTTTATCCTCACCTTATGATGATGTACAACATCTCCCCCGAAACATTGATTGAACCAGAGAACTACACGGATATCATGCGTGAGATACTTTCTTCTACTGTTTCTGTCGATAAGATGTTAATGAAACAGGTAGATACTTCTAGGCTGGTTAACATTACAATTACACCAAACGGACAATTCTTCAGAACCGACATTCAAGGTTTCTTACCTAAGATGATGGAAGAGATGTATGAAGACCGCAAGAAGTTTAAGAAGATGATGTTGAAGGCATCACAGGAGTATGAGAATGAAAAAGATGAACGTAAGAAATATGAAATCGACAAGCGAGTTGCAAGATACAACAACCTACAACTTGCAAAGAAAGTTTCTCTTAACTCTGCTTATGGTGCTCTTGGTAGCCAGTATTTCCGCTTTTATGATTTACGAATGGCTCTTGGCGTCACTACTGCTGGTCAGTTGTCTATTCGGTGGATTGAAGCTAAGATAAATGCCTACATGAATAAACTTCTCGGTACAGAAAAAGATTATGTAATCGCTTCTGATACCGATTCAATCTATCTCCGTATGGGTGAGTTGGTTGACAAGTTTATCAAAGATAAGTCCGACAAACAAAAAGTAATTGCTCTCATGGATAAAATCTGTGAAGAAAAACTACAACCTTATATTGACAAATCATATGAAGAACTGGCTAATTATGTTCACGCTTATGACCAGAAGATGCAGATGAAGCGTGAAGGTCTTTCTGACAAAGGTGTATGGACTGCCAAGAAACGATATATTCTAAATGTGTATAACAACGAAGGCGTTCAGTATGCCGAGCCTCACATGAAAGTGATGGGTCTTGAGATGGTTAAATCATCTACACCATTGGCTATCCGTGAGAAAATGAAAGAAGCAATTAAGTTAATGATGACCGGTACAGAAGATGATGTACAAAACTTTATTGCCAAATTCAAAGAAGAATTTAAAAAGTTACCACCAGAAGAAATATCTTTTCCACGTGGTATGAATGGTTTGGCTACATATTCGGATACTGTAACTTTATTTAAAAAAGGCACACCAATTCATGTTCGTGGTGCCATCATTTATAATCATAACCTAAAACTACTTGACTTAGAGAAGAAGTATCCTCGTATACAAGAAGGTGAAAAGATTAAGTTTACCTATCTGAAGATGCCAAATCATTTTAAATCAGATGTTATTTCTTATCCATCTAGATTACCAAAAGAATTTGAGCTTGACAACTATATCGATTATGATGTACAATTCGACAAAGCATTTCTGGATCCAATTCGTGTAATCTTGGATTGTATGCAATGGCAACCAGAAAAAACTAACTCACTTATGGACTTTTTCGGATGATTTTTCTAACATTTCTAACAGCAATGGCCTTATCAGGTGTTGCTGCTTACTATTCAGTTATAGGTTTAGCAGCCATATTTCCTGGTTCATTCTGGCCAATTATTATCATGGGTTCGACACTTGAGATAGCTAAACTCGTAACAGTATCTTGGCTATATAGAAACTGGAAGGTTGTACATATTGGTATGAAATCATACCTAACGGTTGCTTGTATTATCTTGATGTTGATTACCAGTATGGGTATTTTTGGTTATTTGTCAAAGGCACACTTAGAACATTCATCTGATACTGCACCAATGGCAAGTAAGGTACAACTAATAGATGAAAAGATTAAAGTCGTAAAGGAAAATCTAGATGCGAATCGTAAAGTTATCAAACAGATGGATGAAATGGTCGACCAAACTATGGGCCGCAGCAATGATGAAAAGGGTATTGCTAACTCCGTGGTCATTAGACGGAATCAACAGAAAGAACGCAGCCGTATACAGACTGAGAATGAAACCTACCAGAAAACAATTTCTCAACTCACAGAAGAAAGATTTCCGTTGCAGATTGAGTTACAGAAAGCGGAGTCGGATTTTGGACCAATTAAATATGTGGCCGAACTAATCTATGGTTCTGGCGATAAAGATATTATTGACAAGGCAGTTAGACTTGTTATAATGCTAATTATGGTCGTATTTGACCCTCTGGCTATATTGTTATTGATTGCTGCCAATATGTCAATGCAACCACAAACAAGAAAACAACCAGACTTAATTTTAGATGAACCTTTACCAGAAGAATTTACTGTACCAAAGGTTGCTGATGTAATACCTGAAGCAGTTAAAGAACCTGAATTGGAAATACCTGTATTTGTTCCTAAACAAGAAACAATAAACGTAGAAAAAGATAACTTAATTGTTTTGGATGAAATGACAGGTGAAACTATGCCAGCCATAACAGAACCAACACACGAAAAAGTAGAAATACATCATGCTCCAGGTGTTTATGAAGAACATCATGTACCTGTTAAAACACTTGAACCTAAGTATGATTATAATGAACCATTTGCATTTAAAGAGAAGGATAATAAATGAGTATACTTGACAAAATTAAAAAGAACAGTTCGATTAAAGATTCGGCTATTCTGGCGAAATCTAAATTCTTTAACAACAAAGATATGATTCAAACCGCTGTGCCAATTATTAACGTGGCACTTTCTGGTAAGTTAGACGGCGGCCTAACTCCAGGTCTTACAATGTGGGCTGGTCCATCCAAGCATTTTAAGACAGCATTTTCGTTATTGATGGCCAAATCTTATATGGACAAATATCCTGATGCAGCGCTTCTATTCTATGATTCTGAGTTTGGTACACCACAATCCTACTTTGACAGTTTCGGTATTGATACTAACCGTGTTTTGCATACTCCCCTTACTGATATTGAGCAGCTAAAGTTCGACATAATGTCACAGTTGACCAATCTTGAACGTGGTGATAAATTAATTATCGTCATTGATTCAATTGGTAACTTGGCATCCAAGAAAGAAGTTGATGATGCACTAGATGGTAAATCAGTTGCTGATATGTCTAGAGCAAAACAAGTTAAGTCCTTATTCAGAATGGTGACACCACATCTATCATTAAAAGACATTCCTATGGTTGTTGTCAATCACACATACAAAGAGATTGGAATGTTCCCTAAAGATATTGTGGGTGGTGGTACAGGTTCTTATTATTCTGCTGATAATATCTTTATTATTGGCCGTCAGCAAGAAAAAGAAGGCACCGATGTTATCGGTTATAACTTCATTATTAATGTGGAGAAATCTAGATATGTCAAAGAAAAATCGAAAATCCCTGTTACTGTTTCTTTTGATGGTGGTATTTCTAAGTGGTCTGGTCTACTTGACCTTGCACTTGAGTCCAAGCACGTGGTCAAACCAACGAATGGCTGGTACTCAAAAGTTGATACCGAGACAGGGGTTATAGAAGAAAAGAAATATCGCATCAAAGATACAGATACAAAAGAATTTTGGATGCCTATCATCAAAGATAAAGCATTTCAAGATTTTGTTGAAAACAAATATCGTGTTGCTTCAGGTAATATTATGTCGAGTGATATACATGAAACATTTGAGGTAGAAACAAGCAACGGAGTTGAATGATGAGTGATGAAGAAAGTCGAATTAAACATTCGAAACGAATTCTAAAAACAGAAAACACAATTAAAAAACAAACTAAGATTGCCAAGACACATGGTATGGAAATTAAAGAACCACATAAGTTAGCCAAACATCATGCACTAGATTGTGGTGTGCCAAATTGTCCTATGTGTTCTTCACCACGCAAAGTGACTGGTGAAAAAACAATACAAGAACAATCTTTTGAACAAACGGAGAAATGGAATGATTGAGGGTATAGATTATTGTTTCATCTATCCAAAAGAAGATGGTACAGCGGTACACATTAAATTTTTAGAAGGACCTTATACAGGTACCATTTTTAAATATGGCAAAGTGAAATTTAAGGAAGAAAACGAACAGGTCTATTTACTTTTTGCTTATGATGTGTTAGAATCACCAGTTGAGAAGCCAGCTAAACTGGAAAAAGATGATGACTTTAAAAACTACCTCGGTGACTTGTTAGTGGAATTAATGTCATCCAATATTGAACAGGAAATTATTGATGAAACTGGAACAGACGATATTAAAGAATCTAATTTACAATGAAGATTACCTCAGAAAAGTATTACCATTTTTAAAAGAAGATTACTTTACAGATAGAACCGACAGGACAATTTTTAATGAGATTTCATCGTTCACGGATGCTTACAATTCAACACCAACGATTGAAGCAGTTGTATTGGCCGTCAAAGAAAGGCGTAATCTTACAGCTGATGAAGTTGAGAGATGTGAAACTACTCTCAAAGAGATTGAACAAACTAAAGGCGAAGAATCCAAGATTCAATGGCTTGTTGACAAAACCGAGCAATTCTGCCAAGAGAAGGCCATATACAACGCTGTATTGGGGTCTATTTCAATCTTGGACGGTAAGGACAAGACACATGAGAAAGGTCAGATTCCCAAGATACTATCGGACGCTTTGGCCGTAAGTTTTGATAACTCGGTTGGCCACGATTACCTGGAGAACAGCGATGAGCGATATGAATTTTACCACAGAAAAGAAGAACGAATTCCTTTTGATTTGGATTTCTTTAACCGTATTACAAAAGGTGGGCTTCCTACTAAGACACTTAATATTGCTCTTGCTGGCACTGGTGTTGGCAAGTCACTTTTTATGTGTCATTGTGCCGCTGGAGCTATGTCGCAGGGTAGAAATGTACTTTATATCACTATGGAAATGGCTGAAGAAAAGATTGCAGAAAGAATAGATGCAAACTTATTGAATGTAACCATTGATGACTTGGTGAATTTACCAAAAGATATGTATGATAAGAAGATTGCCAAACTGAGAGAGAAAGTTGTTGGTAAATTAATCATCAAAGAATATCCAACCGCATCTGCTTCCGTCACACACTTTAGAACATTACTCAATGAACTCAATCTTAAAAAATCTTTTGTACCTGATATTATTTTCGTTGATTACCTCAATATCTGTTGTTCTTCTCGTATTAAACCTGGATCAAACATCAACTCTTATACCTATGTCAAGTCGATTGCCGAAGAATTGCGAGGTCTTGCCGTTGAATGCGGAGTACCAGTTGTTTCGGCTACACAAACAACTCGGTCGGGTTTTACCAGTTCCGATCCCGGACTTGAGGACACAAGTGAGTCTTTTGGTTTGCCAGCAACCGCTGACTTGATGTTTGCTTTGATTTCTTCCGAAGAATTGGAAGAACTTGGACAGATTATGGTGAAACAGTTGAAGAATCGTTATAATGATCCAACAATGTATAAAAGATTCACACTTGGTGTTGACCGTGCAAAGATGAGATTGTATGACGTAGAACAATCGGGACAAGATGGTCTTGCTGATGCTGGTATTGTAGATAAGCCAATCAATACATTTGGTGACCGTGAACGAACAAAGAAAAAGTCATTTGATGGATTTAAAGTATGATTAACACAAAACAATTGAAAGAAGTGAATCTTAGATTTAATAATAGTTCATGGAATCCAGAAAGCCATAATATTATTTTAAAGTATGATGCCGAATCAAAAATAGGATTTTCTGTCAATATAGTTCCTGTTTATGTTGAACCCAAAATCGAAGATTTGAGTTTAGCCAATAATATTTTGAAGAAATTTACAAAATGAATTTAAATAGAGAACAGGCATTGTATTGTGCAAATGCTTTCCATGAATATTTTAGTGACATGGGTAGTATTGAACAATACATGCGTGATGAGAAACTAAAATCTGTTGATGAAATACCAGCATCATTGTTTCCACCAGAAGATGATTTGTTTTCAGATTTCACTATGCACCCAAATGATATGGATATTGAAGTATGTGAGATACCAAATGATACATGGGAAACATTAGTTGCGATTACATCATCTCATGTGAACAAAGCACCAGTCGGTAGGAATATTCAGTTGGCAATCAAAGAGAAGAACACAGGAAAGATTCTTGGTTTTATCCGTCTTGGTTCACCAGTAATCTATATGAAACCAAGAAATGATTTGTTAGGACAAGTTTGGATTCAGAATCCAGACACAGCCAAACGATTTAATCAATCCACGATTATGGGTTTTGTTATCGTACCAGCACAACCCTTTGGATTCAATTACCTTGGTGGTAAATTATTGTCTGCCATTTGTACCTCACATACAGTTAGGGAAATGTGTAATAAGAAGTATAATATGGAACTTTGCCTGTTTGAGACTACCAGTTTGTATGGTACAACAAAGGCAGTATCACAATATGATGGTATGAAACCATATATTCGTTATAGAGGTCTTACTGAATCTGATATGGTACCGATGATGCATGGTCCAAGATATCATAAACTTAAAGACTATGTGGAGGATATTACTGGTGATTTATTGGCCGGTGATACATCAACCACTAGTAGAAAACTTAGGACTTTTACCAAGATTATAGCTTTAACTAAAGCGGCACTTAAAGGTAGTTCTGAAGGGGAGGCATTCCAAGCAACGATTGAGAACGCTAAGGGGTTGACAGAAAAGAAAAGATATTACACTTCAGATTACGGATTTGCCAATATGGTTGATTTTATGAATTGCAAAACAGATAAATTATTGCCTGGTGAAAATTATCACAAACATGATTTAGAAAATGTCGTTACATGGTGGAAGACCAAAGCTATAAATAGATACGATACCCTTAAATCTGAGGGTAGATTAAGAACCGAACTAGAAGTTTGGACTTCAGGTAAAGACATACAAATTATTAGGTGAAAATATGAGTGCTGTATCGGATAAATTCGAAAAAGATGTTGCAGAAGAAGTTGATAAAATTCCTGGAATAAAAGCAACACGACCGAGTGTTGGTACAGATTTCTCTGATGTTAAAGTTGAATATAAGAATATCAAAACTTGGCTTGAAGTTAAAATGTCACATAAAGACAATTTATCAAACCCAAGAGTATTCTATGATAAAGGTAAATGGCAGACAACATATAAAACACCTGCAGCAAAAGCAGCAGTTGATATACTAAACAAATCATCACAAGCAAAAAAATTCATCAAAGATATTGCTGAATACTCCGGTATTCCAGTAAAAGATATTAAGATACCAACAACAAAATCAGGCCTAAAAGAACCTGGTGCTGTTCCACTTATAATGATGAAGAAATATTTTGACCAACCTGGAAAGAATCGTTACATTGCAAACGAAGAAGGCCAAGATTTAGGTGCTTTAGTAACTGAACATTATACAATCGGCAAAACAGAACCAGCATATTACATGCAAGCAGGTGATGATTTTTATCGTATATCAAATAAGAATCCATTTAAACTAGATACAAAGATTCCTTTACTTAAAGGTTTTGGTGACTTTAAAGTACGTGTTGCAACTCGTTCCGAATTTTATGAAGTACAAGCAGAAATCAAGATTGATGAGATGCCAGATAGTAAATATTCCGTTGCACCAAAAACAAAGAAGTTAAATCCATTTTTAACAATGAAGAAATAAGATATGAAAAATGTAATTGACGATGATGATGATTTTGGATTCTCTGTCATTTCGGCAGCAGACTATGAAGCAAGAATAACCAAAGCAGCCAAAGATGCTGAGTATGAAGCATCATCATTAACAGCTGACCAGTATAGAGCACAACTATTGGAATTGGAAAAGATTATTATTCCATTCTTGGAAAAACTTCGTGATACTGGAGATAAAGAATACATATATTGGCCTAATAGAACTCCTGCTATTCAAAAACAAATTGCAAAAATTATAAAACTAACAAGAGAATAATTATGAATCCATTGATAACGGTGATAACACCTACCACAGGTGCACCATGTGTTAGACAAGCATTAGAATCTGTTAAAAACCAAACATATAAAAATATACAACATTTAGTTGTTGTTGATGGTCAACCAAAAGGCCATGTGATATCATCAGAATATCCACATATAGATTTAGTTGACCTTCCATACCCAACAGGAAAAGAACAATATAATGGCCATAGAATATATGGTGCAATGACATACATTGCTAAAGGTGACTTTTTTTGTTTCTTGGATGAAGATAACTGGTATGAACCAAATCACATTGAATCTTTGGTTAATGTTATATCAAAAGGAAATCAATGGGCATACGCACTGCGTAAAATTGTCAACCAAGAAGGTGAATACATATGTAATGATGATTGTGAATCTTTGGGTAAATGGGAATCAGTTATCAATGATAAATTTATTGATGTTAATTGTTTTATGGTACCAAAAGGTGGTGCAATAGGTTTTTCACCATATTGGTATCGTAGAGCCAGACACCCACAAGAACAACCAGAAGTTGATAGAATATTATCTCCATTTATGATGCAAAACTTTAAAGAGTTTGATACAAATGGAGAGTATACAATAAATTATAGAGTTGCTAGTCGAGCAGATTCGGTACAAGCTGGATTCTTTGTAAATGGCAATGAGATGATGAATAAAAAATATAATGGAGTTTTACCATGGCGCAAAAAGACCTGATTATAGGTGCATTTAAAAATTATAACTTCGAACAAGTTAAACCTTGGATTAAATCTATAAATGAATGTGGATTTAAAGGTGATAAAGTTCTGATTGCAATCGATACATCAGAAGAAACAAATCAAAAAATTGCAAAAGAAGGATTTACTGTTGTATCAACAAAATCCATGTCTGGTGCTATGTTTCATATGGAACGCTTTATTCACATCTATAATTTCCTAAAGGATCATACTGATTATCGTTATGTTGTGAGTACGGATGTTCGTGATGTTATATTTCAACGTGATCCAATGGAATATTTAAATGATTGTATTACTACGGATACTGCTTATGAATTGCTTGCTGTATCTGAATGTATCAAAGTCAAAGATGAACATTGGAACCGTGATAATATTCTGAAGTGTTTTGGTCAATATTTCTTCGATGAAATAAAGGAACGAGAAATCTTAAACGTTGGTACTTTGGCTGGTAAGTCACACATGGTTGCAGATTTGTGTGGTATGTTATATCAATTATCATTGAATAGAGCGGATTGGGTTGCTGACCAAGCTGCATATAATATATTAATGAATTGGTTCCCATATATTGGTATCACAAGAATTAGTGGACTGAATGATGGTTTCTGTTGTAATCTACATGTAACGAATAAACCAATTGAGAGAGACCACTTTGCACCATTCATTACGGAGAAACATCCAATATTTGAAGATGGTTTGATGAAAACTGGATATGGAAAAGAACCATACTATATTGTACATCAATACGACAGAGATCCAGTATTGAAGAAATTCTATGAAGAAAAATATGGCGTTGAAGAATTAATTACTTTTAGGACAACATGATGAGTGATATTACTATTGTTACTGCTTTTTATGATATTGGTCGTGGTGACTGGACACCAGACAAAGGATTGCCACATTACTTACAGAGAACCACCGATACATACATCGAAAGATTTTCACATATGGCTCAGATGGAAAATGAGATGGTTGTCTTTTCTTCACCTGATATAATTGAAAAATTAATACCATTGCGCAAAGACAAACTGACAAGATGGGTTCCTTTTGATTTCTTTAATGAATATGCAGATTTGATTCAAAAGATTCACAACATTCATAAGACAGATAAGTTTCAAAATTCAATTCATCCGAGTCAAAGAGCAAATCCTGAATATTGGAATGCACATTATGTGGTTGTGAATTTTCTAAAATCGGCATTTGTTAACATTGCAATGGAACGTAACTATGTTAAAAACGAATTGGTTTCTTGGTTAGATTTTGGTTATTGCCGAACACCAGATAAAATCCCACAAAGTAAAAAGTGGTCATATGATTTTGATGTTAATAAGATGCATCTATTCAATTACAAAGATTATGATAATAGACCAATACCAGAAATAATCTCAACAAATGATGTATACATATTAGGTGCAAAGATTGTTGGTGGTAAATCAGCATGGCCAAAGTTCAAAGAACTTATGGAACAAAGTTTGAAAGATTTGAATGATAATGGTTTAGTTGATGATGACCAAACACTTATGTTAATGTCAACAATCAAAGATCCTAGTTTATTTGAACTACACAGAATTCCGGATCACCAACTTGGTTTGGATCCATTTGTTATTTTTAAAGACTTTAATAAAGAGGTATAATATGAGTGATGTAATTAAATTTGATACTGTAACGCAGGCTTTTGGCATAGTACCTGGACAACATAAATGTTCTGGTTACGGACTAGGTGAATTAACCAAAGGTATGAAAGTTGGTTTGGAGATTGGTTGTTCAGAAGCTCATACATCAAAATTTCTATTGGATACTAATCCAGATTTGAAACTATATTCAATTGACCCATACGTTCCATATACAGATTGGAATGGAAATGTATTAAATGACCGACAAGAATTTTTTGAACGTGTGACAAAAGAGATGGTCGTATATGGTGACAGATTCGTTTTGATTAGAGACTTCTCAGATAATGTAGTTGACCAATTTGCTGATGGTTCACTAGACTTCATCTTCATTGATGGTTTACATACCTACGAACAATTAACAATAGACTGTAACAACTATTACTCCAAAGTTAAAACTGGTGGAATCTTCTCTGGCCATGATTTCCGAGTTATTCCTGGTGTTAACAAAGCAGTTTTGGAATTTGCTGCCAAACAATCCGTTGATAAAATACTCGAAACCGAATGTGACGTTTGGTATTGGTACAAATGAAAACTATTTTCATTGTAACTTCCTGTTTAATACCTGCAATAGGTGTTTTCAATGAAGAACAAAGATTAAATCAAACACTACAAACAATTGATTCTATTAGAAGAAAGTCACCAGAGTCAATTGTAATATTGTCTGATGTATCAATAAGACCATTAGATTCCAATTATGATGAACTAATTTCAAAAGTCGATTTGTTTTTGAATTTGAGTTCCGTTGACTTTTTATTACAGTTGACAAAAAATGGAATGAAAAGTCATGGTGAATGTATTATGACAAATGTTGTTTTGAATTATCTTTTGGAGAATCCAAATATATTAACCGATGTTAAAAGAATCTTTAAAATAACTGGTAGACTCCAACTCGATGATGGTTTCAACATGGAAAAGTATGAAACATTAAGTGGTAAATATGTATTTAAGAAATGTATACCAACTTGGATGACCAATCCTGTACATGGAGCAACTCATGTTTTTGATACCCGTCTGTGGTCTATGTGTACAACTTTGATAGAAACACACAATAAAGCATTGGAAAATGTATTCCCGTTATTGAATTCAATAGACCTAGAACATGCCTACTACGCATGTTTAGATAAAGAAAAGATTGTCGAATTTGAAAAAGTTCATTGCCGAGGTCAAGTGGCATCAAACGGTGAATGGAAATTCGACTGATTTTTCGTACTATATATCGGATCGAACAATTGACATTTTTGGTGGTCTCTGGTATAATCTATTATAAATAACCCACAGGCAACCAAAGTGTGTTGCATTTCTAAGGGTATAATCTATGTTATCATTTCAATCTTTCCTGAAGGAAGAAGCCGAAGGTGGTGAATTAAAACACATACACCACGCTGAAGACCGTCCGTTGATGCACGGTCATTCTGGTTTCGAACATGCACATGCCGCTTTAATGAAGGCTCATGCGCACATGACGGCTGGTGCCAAAAATAGTAATCTAACCATGAAATATGATGGTTCTCCATCTATTGTATTTGGTCACCACCCTAAAAATGGTAAGTTCTTTGTTGCTACCAAGTCGGCCTTCAATAAGAATCCAAAGATTAACCATACAGAAGCAGACATTGAAAAGAATCATGGTCACGCACCAGGTCTTGTACAATCACTAAAACACGCTCTCAAACACCTACCAAAAGTAACACCTAAGACTGGTGTATATCAAGGTGACTTGATGCACCATGCTGATACAAAATCAATTAATGAATCTTTGGTTTCGTATGAATCTTTGATTTATGAAGCAAAAGCAGGTGGAAAAGTATCATTTACACCAAACACAATTACATATACTGCTCACGGCAAAGAAGCAGATAAGGTTAAAAGGTCTAAAGTCGGTGTAGTAGTTCATCAAAAATATAATGCTGACATGACTTCTGCCTCTCCTCATGTTGACCATGAAAACTTTAAAGAACATCCAGATGTTCATATTCATGGTGCAGAACACGATACATCTAAGGTTAAACACTCACCAGCAAACGAATCTGGATTTCAAAAACACATGGCTGCTGGCAAAGAGATACATGATACTCACGGACATAAAATGTATGATGCCGTTCATCCATCACACTCTGGTGAAACAGGTCATCTATCTACCTATATTAACAAGACAGTTCGTACAGGTGAAGTTCCTAGTGTCAAAGGTTTCAAAGAACATCTGAAAGATGTACATGAGAAATTAGCAGCTAAAGTAAAAACTGAAAAATCCAAATCTGAAAAAACTGGTGAAGGTGCCAAACAAATTGCTCATGTGGAAAAGAACAAATCACATTATGGTAACTTATTGACCATGCATCACCACCTTCAACAAGCCAAAAACCATTTAGTTAATTCTTTAGAATCACATGAAGGCCATTACCAACATCATATTGCTGGTAAGAAGTCAAAACCCGAAGGTTTCGTTGTTCACCACGAAAATCAACCAACCAAATTGGTAAATCGTGCTGAGTTTGCTAGACAAAATTTATTAAAGGTAAGAAAATGAGTTTACAACTTAAAATATATTTAACAAGAGCCGGTCTAGTTACCGAAAGTAAAACACTCGAAAAAGAAATTGAAGATTTCTTACAATACTTACGCCAACATGACGGTGAAGGTGATGACGATGAACATCCAGATGAAATTGAAGATGATGAAGATGATAATACTGAAGGTAAAAAACAGTTAAAAGAAGAAAAAGAAAAAAGTTATACCTCTAATGATAAAGGGGTTTTACATGAGTTACTAGTAGGTAAACACCTATTGGGTAAACACATGACTTTACATAAAGATAAATCGGGTGATAGTCCAAAAGTAGCACATGATAAAATTAAAGATGCTTTACATAAAAAACATGGCAACCACGATGAATATAACAGATTGAATGCAAAAGCCAAAAGTGCAGCTGATGATATAAGAAAACATGTAGAGAAGAGTGGCCATAAAATACATGATGTTCACTGGACTTCAAAACCAGGTGATATAAAGAAATCGACAGGAATTGAAGCTTCACAAAAAGAAGATGCTTCCGATATTATGATTCATACACATCATGAAAAAACTGGAAAGAAAAAATTCGTTGGTGCCAGTTTAAAAGTTACTGATGGAAAAAACAAACACATTACCGCATCAAATCCTGGTATGGAAGCGACTCATGGTGCACATGATGTGGTTGAAAAACATAGAAAAGAACTTTTGAAGACACATCCAAAATTAGTCGGTGTAAAGAGTCCAGAGAAAAGAAAAGAAATGATGAATTCTGATCCGAAGATGAAAGAAGATGTAGTTAAAAGAAACCATAAAGCCACGGTTGATATTGCTAAACATTTACACAAACAATTATCAACTGGATCAAAAGAAAATTTGGTACATCACATAAAAACGCATGTGTTACAATCAAATAAAACTCCATTACAACACAATGGCCATGAACACATAAGACATACAACTTACCAATCTAGCAATAAGACAGGTAATAAAACAATCCACGATTCTGTTGATCCTAGTGAACATTGGAATCATAAATTAAACGACCATAAGAATATTTCGGTTCACCATGATGGTAAGAGTGGAACAATTCATTTTAAACATAATGGTAAAACTTTTGCAACACATAGAATTCGTGTTTCCTCTAGTAGTGATCCAATGACAAGTTTCAAAGGTGATGGAAAAGCAGTCGAATGAAATCCTTTTTAGATTTATTACAGGAAGATAAAAGTGGTGATGTTCACCACGTTATGGCCTTTGGCCGTATGAATCCTCCTACAACTGGCCATTTGAAAGTAATTGATAAGGTCAAAGAAGTTGCTGCGAAACATAATGCTGGACATACTGTTGTAACATCACATTCACAAGATAAGAATAAGAATCCATTATCTGCTACACAAAAAATTAAACACCTCAAGAGATATTCTCCAGGTACCAATTTTGAAGCATCCAACAAAGAACATCCATCTTTCTTACATCACGCTGCCAAACTACACAAACAAGGTGTAACACATCTTCATATGGTGGTTGGTTCTGACCGTGTTGCCGAAGTAAAAGAGAAATTAAACAAATACAATGGCACACATCCTGGTGCTCTATATAGTTTTAAAAAGATACATGTACATTCTGCTGGCCAACGTGATCCTGATTCAGAAGGAACAGCAGGTATGTCTGGCACCAAGATGCGTGAACATGCCAAAAATAAAGACATTAAATCTTTTAGGCACGGTGTTCCATCACATGTATCAGATACACATGCAAAACAATTAATGCATGATACTCGTACAGGCATGGGTATACACGAATCCTCTTATCATGGTTTGTTCAAAGCAGTCTTTGTAACTGGTGGACCAGGTTCGGGTAAAGACGTTGTTATCCGTGAGTCTATTCCACACCAAGGTGCTGTAGAAATCAATTCGGTTCAGGCTTTTGACTATCTGATGGACAAACAGAAGTTATCTGAAACCACAAAAGACTATCGTAGAGAAGCCATTCGTTCCCGTCTTCCTTTGATTATTAATGGTCCGGCTGATGACCATTACAGAATGATTACAATCAAAGAAGAGTTGGAAGAACTTGGATATGAATCAATGATTGTTTTTGTTGACACAACTAATGAAGCTAGTCAACAAAGAAATGAACGATTGACCAAAATGGTATCAGAATCAGTCAGAAAAGAGAAATGGGAACTGGCTCAATCAAGTAAAGAAGCATATCGTCAGAATTTTGAACGATTTGTAAATTTTGATAATAGTGAATCACTAGAATCAATACAAGAAGATATCACCTCAACATATCAAAAGGTTGATAACTTCTTTGCAGGCGAGTCTTATACTGAAACGGCAAATATGTGGATAGAAAACCATGTGCCGCTAAAT
>Ga0209829_10001937_pt1 | contig 16241 bp, 12 predicted proteins | sample C_140205_EF_Meta_FD_187311 | JGI IMG/M metagenome (GOLD analysis project Ga0209829, IMG submission 187311) | Freshwater microbial communities from Lake Croche, Canada to study carbon cycling - C_140205_EF_MetaG (SPAdes) (version 2) | ecosystem: Environmental > Aquatic > Freshwater > Lake...
GTGCTCACGCCGCTGACGCGTTCCAGAGTGCCCGCCGGAATCTTCAGCCGCTCATAGGCTGGCGCGATCCGCTCCTCGATCTCCGCGGACGACAGGAGCGTGGTTGGGAAGTGCAGTCCGAACGACTGCACGAAGACATGCTTGAAACCGAACGAAATCATCACGTGCTCCTTCACTGCACCGGACGTCCATCACGCGAGGCCATCTGCCGCCGCGGGACACCGGCCGGGCGAACAGTGCGACGCGCCCGAAGCGAACTTTTCCCGGCCCTTCCCATGATAGTCGATTTCGCGGCAGTTCTGCAGGTCGTGGCGTTTGTGGGCGGGGAATCGTCACCAGAACCGCATGGCAGGGGCCCGATGCCGGCGGCCGAGATGTCGTGCAATCCGTCACGATGCGCTATCATTAACAGCGGTTTCAGCGTGCCAGCGACGTCTGCGGGGGTGAGGTTTATCCCATGAAGATCACCAGAAGGTCAGCCCTCCAACGCAGCACGGCACTCGGCCTTGGTGCCGCCGTGTCGAGCTTTGCCTCCACGGCGGCGGTACGTGCCGATGGCCCTGCAGGCCGCAGGCTGCGGGTGGCAGTGGTCGCCCTCGGCCGCGGCATGGGACACGTCAACGCCCTCCTGTCGCTCCCCGATGTCGACATCGCCTATCTCGTGGAGGTCGATCCGAAGCGGCTCGCCAACGGCATGAAGACCGTGAAGGAAAAGCAGGCTGCCGACTGCCAGGGCGTGGTCGATTTTCGGAAGTGCCTCGACGACAAATCACTCGACGCGGTGTTCATCGCGACGCCGAACTTCTGGCACACGCCCGCGGCGGTGCTCGCGATGCAGGCGGGGAAGCACGTCTACGTGGAGAAGCCGGGCAGCCAGAATCCGCACGAGGCGGAGCTGATCGTGGAGGCGTCCCGTCGGCACAAGCGGCTCGTGCAGATGGGAAACCAGCGGCGGACCTGGATGCGCGAGGCGATCGAGGCCTTGCATGCGGGGCCGATCGGCGAACTGCGGTTCGCGCGAGGCTTTTATTACAACCGCCGGTCTGCGGTGCCGCGGACTGATCAGGTGCTGCCTGCCGGACTCGACCTCGATCTCTGGCAGGGGCCGGTCGCGGACGAGCCGGGCCGCGACATCAAGCGGTTCGTCCACTACGACTGGCACTGGCTCTGGCACTGGGGCAACGGGGAACTCGGCAACAACGGCGTGCACCTGCTCGACATCCTCCGTTGGGGGCTGAAGGCCAGGTATCCCAAACGCGTCACCTACAACGGCGGACGCTACTGGCACCGCGACGAGCAGGAAACGCCCGACACCGGCACGGCGGTGTATGACTTTGGTTCGACGGGCGCCGAGTGGGTGCAGAGCGGCTGTGCGCCACGGACCGCCGAGAAGCCGCTCGGCGAGTGCGTGTTTTACGGTGACGGTGGCACGTTCGCGATCCAGGGCTCATCGTGGACGGTGTACGACCCGGCCGGGGTGAAGATGGGTGAAGGCACGGGTCCCGGCGGCGGCGATGCGGCGCACATCGGCAACTTCATCGAGGCGGTCCGCGGCAACGGCAGCCTGAACAGCCCGATCGAAGAGGGACAGGTCAGCACGATGCTCTGCCATCTCGGCAACATTGCCTACCGCACCGGTACGGTCGTGCGGTGCGATCCCGAGACGGGCCGAATGATCGACAATCCGGCGGGCGAGAAGCTCTGGAAGCGGCCCTACCGCGCCGGATGGGAACCGGTGGTGTGAGTCGACCCGCATACACACACAGCAAGTTACAAACTTGCTGCCACGGGAGGATCTGGCGGCCGCGACGCTCTGCAACTCAGTTCAGTCATGGTCGTGCGGGTGGGCATGACGATGCACATGACGGCCGTGCGTCGGCTTCTCCTGATGTGGGATCGGCAGGCCGAGCAGGTCGCCATTCGGCGTGAAGCCGTCGCCCTTCACGTCGACGAAGATCGGATTCGTCAGTGCCACCGGCCGTGGGCATTGTCACGCTGCCGGGAGTATCGGCCACGACGCCGCGGCTACTTCACGGCACCGGCCTTCACCGGTGTCGACTCGATCTCGAAGTTCGCTTTGTTACTGCCTCCGGTCACGGTGTACTTCAGCGGCGTCTTGCTGTGGTCGGCGTAGACCTTGGGAATCCATCCTGGACCGATGGGCGGGTTTTCCAGAAACTTCGTCACCGCAGCCAGATGGGCGAACCAGTCCTTCGGCGGATCGCCGTTGACAGGTGTGAATTCAGTGCCGGGCTTGGGGATCGACTCGGTCGAGTTGATGAACGTCACCGCGTAGTCGCCAGGCATCGCACCCGGCTTGTTCATGGTCTTCAGGGAGAACAGACCGTCGGCGGCAACCCATCCATCAGCCGGCCGGGTATTCCCTTTGGGGCTGAAGAACACACGGGCACCGGCCATCGCGGGCTTGCCATCTACCATCAGCGAACCGTTGACGGGCACGAGCCCGTTGCCGCAACCACCGCCTACCAACGTGGTTGCCGCCACGCACACGAACGTAGTCAGGAGTCTTCTTGTTGAACCGTGGCGCGGGATTGCTGGTTGCACGACGACGGTTTCTTGAATGTGTGAGGGTGGCGATTGAAAGGAGCCGCGAACGTGTTGCGAAATGCTCGGGCGTCAGTCGGGCACGGCGGCCGCCTTGCCATCCTGGTGGTGACCCAGCAGTTGCATCACGTCCATGTTGATGTTCTCGCTCAAAAATTGAACAGACCCGTCCCCGAACGCGAAGTTTGAGCCGCGGACATGCCGCGACTTGAAACCGATCGACACACCCCAATTGTCGGTGCTGAAGTCGCCGGATGTGGCGTCGCAGTTGCCGTAGTAGGGGGTGAACGTGTTAATCGGAATCGTCGTCGAGATCGGACACATGCCGTAGGCGATGAACGCGTTTCGGTTGTCGATCTGCGTCCGGTGCTGGCTCGGCAGAGACTCACCGAGCATGAGCGTCTTGCTGAGGCCGTCTTGAATGTCCTTGAGACGGGTGAAGAACTTGGCCTCGAGCGCGAATGCGTTCGCCCCGGAGGTCTGCTCTGTAAATTGTATGAACATGCCCCGTTGCTGCGATCGCGCTGTTGCACGGGTGTAGCGACAACCGCCTGCACCAGGCCATGGGCTGGCATATGTCGCGTATGGGTAGGTACACGGAGAGACGTAGGCGTCACAGAGCAGAGGGCCTCCCGAGGCGTAGTAATTCGTGGAACTGGACGCAAGCGGGGTCGTGTTGTAGCTCGTGGCGCCGTCACTGGGGCACCGAAGCCAGGTCGGCCCTTTGATCGTGGAGTAGACCACGTTCGACAGCCGGCGGCCTCGCAGTGGAAAACTGGCGGTTGCCGTCGGATCAGTTTGTTCGAGAACCTCACCCGGTTGGACAGCCCCGGTCTGATAGAGCTTCATTTCCTCCATGAAGGGCAGGACAAAATACATCCAGCTCCAGCCTCCCGTGCCTGCCGTCGGCTGCGGGCTCCAGTCGATGCCGCCGTGCGGCAGCCGTTTGTTAGCCGATTCGTATTGCATCACGGCGCCGGCCAGTTCGCGGATCGTGTTGGCGCACTTCGACATCCGGGCCGTTTCGCGGGCCGACTGCACCGCCGGGAGCAACAGCCCGACCAGGGTGCCGATGATGGCGATCACGACGAGCAGTTCAACGAGTGTGAAGCCCGCCGGACGCAACGCCCGCCTACGGACAAGGGACGGCCTGGAAGAAAGGAGCATGGCAACCCCCGCGGAATCGTGGATGAAGAGAATGCAGAGACATCTGGAGCATCGGGTGGCAGGGCACGCACGATTGAATGAAAGAAGAGTGATCCCGCCGCCTGCCAAATATCTTCCCCAAACTGCCCTGACACGTCAAGCGAACAGCCGGCAAGGTGCGGGGTGGCACAACTGCCCGCGGACACGGGAAAGCCCTCCCGGGGCTCACGCCGGCGTGTAAACCTTGCGGCCGAGCATGCGGTCCATCGAATCGCTCGTCTGGAAAACCAGTGCCTCGGGGTAGTGCTCGTAGGGATGGAAGTATTCGAACGTCAGGTAGCCGTCGTAGCCGACCGTGGAGAACGCCTGCATCACGGCGGGCCAGTTGGTCGTGCCGTCGAGCAATGGGCGAAACGATTCGAGCGAGGTGTCGGTGCCCTTCTTGGTGAACTCCTTTAGGTGCACGTTCGCGATCCGTTTCCCCAGGATCGGAATCCAGTGCTCCGGATACTGGTACATCATGATGTTGCCGGTGTCGAAGTGCACCCGCACATGCTCGCTGCTGAAGCCGTCGACGAAGTCGACCATCTCCTGCGGCGACAAGAGGAAGCCGTTGAAGAAGATGTTTTCCATGTTGAGCGTCACCCCCGCCTTCTCGGCGGCCGGGATCATCCGGCTGACGGCGTCTTTGGCCCGCGTGAGGCAGACGTCGTTGGGCACCGGCTCGTGATCTGTCCGCCACGGGATGCAGACGGCTCCCGGCACCACGAGCACGTTGCGGGTGCCGAGGTCCCGGGCACATTCGACGATCTTGCCGGCCAGTTCGAAGCCCCGCTCTCGCTTGGCGGGATCGTTGCTGGTCAGCGGGTAGGGCCAGAAGAGGAACGAGCAGAGCCCGCTGATGGCGATGCCGATCCGGTCGGCCATCCGGCGGATCTCCTGATAGTGGGCCGTGCCATGTTTCGGAGAGAGGTCGCTCTCGAGGTCGTAGTTGAGTTCGACCCCTTCGAAGCCCGCCTCCTTGGCCAGCCGGAGGCACTGCTCGAGCGTCATCTTCGCGGGGTAGGGCATCGCCCAGAGATTCAGCGACTTGCGGAAGGGATATCGTGGAGCGGCCGCCACGGCATCGCGAGGCGACTCGGCGGTCTGCGCAGCGACGGCCGAGGCGGCGACGGCCGACGCTGCGGCCACGCCTGCGGTGGCGTTAAGGATGCCGCGTCTCGAGAGAAGAAGAGACGGATCGAATGGGCTGGTCATGGGTGGCTCCAGAAACACGAGCAGGATTCAGCAGATGGGCCCCGCCGTAGTGTAGCTGGTGCCGTTCATCGCATGACAGCGGTTTGACGCGGGGGAGTTGAGCAGAGCGTGAAGCGGCATGACACTGGGCGACGCCCCCATGTGCACGGCGGAAGCCACTCGCCCCGACGCGAGTCCCGTAACGGAACAAGACATGTCAAAGACATCAACGCCCATCACGACCTTGGCCCTCAGGTTTCTTCTTGGAATCCTCATGCTGGTCACTGCACCGGCGGTGGCTCAGGCCCAGGCGCTAGGGGAGAGCATTCAGTCCATTCTCGGCCCCGCCATTGAGCAGCAGCATCTCGCCGGCGCGATCGTGCTCGTCACCGACGTCAATAAACCGGTGCTCGTCGAGGCCGTCGGCGCCGCCGATCTGGCGGCCCAGCGGCCGATGACGAAAGACACGATGTTTTGGATCGCCTCGATGACCAAGCCGATGACCGCAGCCGCCCTGATGATCCTCGTCGATGAGGGCCGCGTCGGCCTCGACGATCCGGTCGCCAAACACCTGCCGGAGTTTCGCGAACTCTGGGTGGAGCGGGAGCGGACTCCGGAACGGCTGGAACTGACGCGTCCGTCCCGGGCGATCACGATTCGCGATGCGCTCTCTCACATGAGCGGGCTGCCGTTCAAGTCGGCGGTCGAGGAGCCGAATCTCGACGTAGCGCCGCTTGTGACCGTTGCCCGCAGCTACCCGTTGCTGCCGCTCAAGACCGATCCGGGCACCGGCTATCTTTACTCCAACGCGGGCATCAACACGGCGGGACGGATCATCGAGGTCGTCAGCGGCATGCCGTATGAGCAGTTTATGCAGGAGAGGCTATTTGCGCCGCTGGGCATGGTCGACACCACCTTCCAGCCGACCGCAACGCAGGTGGCGCGGCTGGCCACCGCGTATCGCGCCAAGGAGGATAAGAGCGGGATCACACCGGTGCGAATCCCGCAGCTGAAATATCCACTCGACGGCCCAGGCCGCTATCCGATGCCCGGCGGCGGGCTTTTTTCGACGGCTGATGACTGCAGCCGGTTTTGCCGGCTGGTGCTTGGCGGGGGCGAGTTCGAGAGCCGCCGCATCCTCTCGGAGGCCGCGGTCGCCGAGATGACGAAGCGGCAGACGCCGCAGAACGTGAAGGAGAGTTACGGGCTCGGGTTTACCGTGGGGGCGGACGGCACCTGTGGCCACGGGGGGGCCTTCGCCACCAACATGTCGATCGATCGCGGCCGCGGGCTGGCGGTGGTCTGGCTCGTGCAGGATGCCGGCTCGCCGCCGGAATGGCGGGCCTATGCCGGCGAGGCGCAGGCCTGGGCCAAGCGGCACTGTGCCGTCCGGGCGAAGTGAGAGGGTCGAATCGCGCCGCTGCCCAGCGAGCAATGAGACCTGCGCAATCGAGCGATTAACCGAAGCCGGTTGCGTTTGACCTTGAGTTCTAGGGGAGTGGAGCCGATAATCGGGTGAAGAGAGGCAGCGCCCGTGCGATCACTCGTCGGCATCATCACGACCATCGCGACGGTGATTCATTTCACCTTCGGCTGTTGCCTGCACCCGTGCCACTTTGGCGGATGCATTGAGACCGTGGCGCACGCCGTTGAGCCTGCGGCATGCGAAGCGTGCTGCCACGACCACGATGATGTGGCCAGCGAGGGCGAGAACTCGGCGTGCGGCCGTATCGAAGACGGCCACGCCACAGTTGGCCGCGCCGAAGATGGCCATGCCATGATCATGGTCGCCGACCACTGCCTGGGCTGTGACGGGTGTCAGGGTTGTCACTGCGTGGCAACCTCGACCGAAACCGGAGCGATGGCGTTATGGTCGTCGCTGGCATCCGGCATTGTGGCGACGCTCGACAGCAAGGCCATCGTGCTGTTTGCCGACGCCTGCGAAAGGCGCGCGATTGTCCAGCCTGTCGATCCGTGCCGATGTCGGCATGCTCTCTTCGAGCGTTTTCTGGTCTGACGCTCTGCGCGGCCGGTCTGGTCGCGCGATCTCTCCGTTTCGCCCGTCGCGCACCCTCGTTGGGGCGCGGGCTGCCGGTCTCATGCCGGCGTCTCATCGGGCTCGATGGCCTCCACACGCGCAGGCGCGTCCATGACCGTATCGACCACCGCTTCCCCATCCAACTCCATCGCTCGGCTCCTCTCGCTGGTGCCGCTGCTGCTCGTCGCCGCCGCTGGGATCGGGGCTGCCACCTATTGGCAGTGGCCCCAGCCTCTTCGCGAACGCGTGATCCGCATGCTAGGCGGCATTCCCGCCGCTGGCAACGCGGCCGTCGCGTTGTCGGGGGACGATCCGCATGCCGGTGACCATGACCACGCAGACGGGCACGATCATGACGACGAACACGCCCACGAAGGCCACACCGAGGAAAACTCGCTCGAACTGAGCGAGCAGGCCCGCCGCAGCATCGGCCTGCGGGAAGGCGACATCGCCCTGACGACTTTCCACCGCACGATCAGCGTGCCGGGCATCGTGGTGGAGCGCCGCGGACGGTCGCAGCTCACGATCATCGCCCCCATGACCGGATTCATCACGAAGATTCACGTGACGGAAGGCGAGGCGGTCACCCCCGACCAGCCGCTCTTCGAAGTGCGACTGACCCACGAGGAACTCGTGCAGGCTCAGGCGTCCCTGCTCAAAACGACGGAGGAGGTGGACGTCGTCCGCCGGGAGATCGCCCGTCTGGAAGGGATCGGACCGGAGGGAATCGTTGCGGTCAAAACCATCCTCGAGCGGAGGTATGAGCTCCAGAAACTCGAGGCGGTCCGCACCGTACAGCGGCAGACGCTGCTGCTCCACGGGCTCTCGGAGCCGCAGGTCGAGGAGATTGTCACGAAGCGCACGTTGCTTGGTACGGTCGTCGTGCGGGCGCCGGGGGCATCGGGTGTGACGTCCGGCTCAAACGCCGCTGTCACCCTGCTGGTCCAGGAACTGAAGGTCGAACGTGGCCAGCATGTGACGGCCGGCGACACGCTCGCCATCCTCGCCGATCACGAGACCCTGCTCGTCGAGGGGGAAGCGTTCGAGCAGGACATCCCGCAGATCACCAAGGCTGCCGCCGAGAACAACCCGGTGGTTGCGATCCTCGAATCGAAGATCGAGCCACAGCAGCAGGTCGAGGGACTGCAGATCGCGTACGTGGCCAATCGCATCGACAGCGAATCGCGGGCGCTTCATTTCTACGTCAGGCTTCCCAACGAAATCGTCCGCGACAGGCGGGCCGCCGACGATGGCGATGCGCGGTTCGTCGAGTGGCGTTACAAGCCGGGCCAGCGGATGCAGCTTCGCGTGCCGGTGGAGGAGTGGACCGAGCGGATCGTGCTGCCCACCGAGGCGGTGGCCCAGGACGGCGTGGAGAACTATGTGTTTCGCATCAACGGCGACCACTTCGACCGGCAGGCCGTCCAAGTCGAGTATCGCGATCCGCAGTCGGTCGTGGTCGCGAATGACGGCGCGTTGTTTCCTGGCGACCGTGTCGCCCTGTCGGCCGCCCAGCAGCTCCAGCTGGCGCTCAAGAACAAGTCCGGTGGCGCGATCGACCCGCACGCAGGCCACAGCCACTGATGCGCGCCGCCCATCCGGAGAAGCCGCTGACAACCCGCTGACAGCCCGCTGACGATTCAGGCGATCAACCCAGGCGATTTATGCTCGACGCAATCATCAAAAACGCCCTCCGCTTCCGGCTGCTCACGATCGTCGTGGCGATCGCTGTGATGGTGTACGGCAGTTACACGCTCTCCCGGCTGCCGATCGACGTCTTTCCCGACTTGAATCGGCCGCGGGTGACCATCATGACCGAGGCGCCGGGCCTCGCGCCCGAGGAGGTCGAGACACTGATCACGTTTCCCCTGGAGTCGGTCCTCAACGGGGCCACAGGCGTGCAGGCGGTGCGGAGTTCTTCGGGTGTCGGTCTGTCGGTGATCTACGCCGAGTTTGGCTGGGGAACCGACATCTATGTGGACCGACAGATCGTGGCCGAGAAGATCGCCGTGGCCCTCGATCGCATGCCAAAGGGAGTTCGGCCCCAGCTCGCCCCGATCTCGTCGATCATGGGGCAGATCATGCATGTGGGGATGTACAGCGAGACCGGGGCCACGCCACCGATCGAGGTCCGCACGCTGGCCGACTGGGTGGTGCGGCAGCGGCTGCTGACGATCCCCGGCGTCGCGCAGGTCGTCACGATGGGGGGCGGACGGAAGCAGTTTCAGGTGCTCGTCGATCCGTCGCTGCTCTTGAGGTATGGCATCAGCCTCGCGGAGGTGGAGGCGGCCGTGCAGGCGAGCAATTCCAACGCCACCGGCGGCTACCTGAACCAGGGTGGCAACGAACTGCTCGTGCGATCGCTCGGCCGGATCCAGACGGTGGGCGATCTGACGTCGGTGGTCATCAAGGCCACCGGCGACAGGCCGGTGGTGCTCGGGCAGGTGGCCCGCGTGGCCGAGGCGGCGCAGGTCAAGCGGGGCGATGCGGCCGTCAACGGCATTCCCGCCGTCATGCTCGTGATCGCCAAGCAGCCCGGCGCCGACACGCGGCGGCTGACCGACGCCGTCACGAAGGCGATCGAAGAGCTGCGTCCATCGCTCCCCGACGACATTCGGATCAATCCGGAACTGTATCAACAGAAGACCTTCATCGACCTGAGCATCAGAAACGTGATCGAGGCGCTCCGCGATGGTGGCGTGCTCGTGGTGCTCGTGCTGTTTCTCTTCCTGCTCAACATCCGCACGACTTTCATCACACTCACCGCCATTCCACTCTCCATCGTGATCACGGGCCTGGTCTTCAAATGGCTGGGCATGTCGATCAACACGATGACGCTGGGGGGGCTCGCGGTGGCAATCGGCGAGCTCGTGGATGACGCGATCGTCGATGTTGAAAACATCTTCCGGCGACTCCGGGAGAACAACCAGCTGCCGCAGCCGAAGTCGGCGTTGCGGGTGGTCTACGAGGCCAGCAGCGAGGTGCGGAACTCGATCGTGTTCAGCACGATCCTCGTGGTCTTGGTGTTCGTGCCGCTCTTCGCGCTGGAAGGCATGGAAGGCAAACTCTTCACGCCTCTGGGGATTGCCTATATCGTCTCCATTCTCGCGTCACTCGTCGTGTCGTTGACCGTGACGCCCGTGCTGTCGTACTGGCTGCTGCCCAGCGCGAAGTTCATGGACCACGACACCGACGGGCTGCTGCTGCGGATCCTCAAGTCGCTGGCGGGCTGGGCGATCCGGCTGAGCGTGCGTTATCCGGCCCCGATCCTGATCGCGGTGGCGGCTGCGGTGGCCGTGAGCATCGGCGTGGTGACCCAGCTCGGCCGCGACTTTCTGCCGCCGTTCAACGAGGGCTGCGTGCAGGTCAACGTGCTCCTGCCGCCGGGCACATCGCTGGAGACGTCGAACGCCATCGCCGGGATGGTCGACGAGCGAATCAAGAACGTGAAGGGCGTGCTCAACTTCGGACGCCGCACGGGCCGCGCGGAGCTCGACGAGCATGCCGAGGGGGTGAATGCCTCGGAGATCATCATCAGTTTCGACCCGCAGTCGGGCCGCGGCCGCGAGGAGGTGCTGGAGGAACTCCGTGAGGAACTGACGCAGGTGCCCGGCGTCGTCGTGTCGGTCGAGCAGCCGCTGGCTCACCTCATCAGCCACATGCTCTCCGGCGTGAAGGCTCAGGTGGGCATCAAACTCTATGGCGACGACCTCGACGTGCTCCGCCGCACCGCCGAGCAGATGAAGGCTGCCATCGCAGGCGTGCCCGGCGTCAAGGATCTCATGGTCGAGCAGCAGACCGAGATCCCGCAGCTCCAGATCAGGCTCAAGCGGGACAAGCTCATGCAGTATGGCCTGACCGCCGACGAGATCAACGAGTTTGTCGAGACGGCGATGAACGGGAAAACCGTCTCGGAGATCGTGCAGGGGGAGCGGAAGTTCGATCTCGTCGTGCGGCTCGACGACCCTTATCGGGTCAACGTGGATGCCCTTCGACGGCTCTCCATCAACCTGAAGGCGGGAGGGCGCGTGCCGCTCGAGACCGTGGCCGACGTCGTCCAGGGGAGCGGCCCCAACACGATCAATCGGGAGAACGTCCGCCGCCGGATCATCATCCAGTGCAATACGGCCGGCCGCGACCTGAATGGCGTCGTGCTCGACATCCAGAAGCGGCTGGCCCCCATCCAGGCGGCGTTGCCCACGGGCTATTTCGTGGAATACGGCGGCCAGTTCGAGAGCCAGCGGCAGGCGACGCGGATGATCGGCATTTTGAGCCTCGTATCGCTGACGGGGATGTTCCTCGCCCTCTACACGCTCTTCAGGTCGACCAACCTCGCCCTGCAGGTGCTCGCGGCGCTGCCGATGGCGGCGATCGGATCGGTGGCGGCGCTCGTGCTCACCCGTCAGTCGCTGACCGTCGCCAGCATGGTGGGATTCATCTCCCTGTCAGGAATCGCATCTCGCAACGGTATCCTGCTCATCGCGCACTATCTGCACCTCGTGCGGCACGAGGGGGAGCGGTTCACGCCTGAGATGGTGGAGCGTGCGGGCAGGGAGCGGGTGGCACCCATGCTGATGACCGCGCTGACGGCGGGCATCGCCCTCATTCCTTTGGTGCTGGCTGCCGGTGAGCCGGGCAAGGAGATCCTCTATCCCGTCGCGACGGTGATCCTCGGCGGGTTGATCAGCTCCACACTTCTCGATTTCTTCGTCCATCCGGCGCTCTTCTGGTGCTTTGGACGAGCGCAGGCCGAGAAGCAATCGGCGGCAGCGGATCATGATGAATTGGCGGCGGAGTGACCGGTGTGTTGTTGAGAATAAAGGAGGATGCGATGCGACTGACAAAACGTGCTCACGGGCTGGTTGCGCGAACGCTAGCTGCGTTGGGACTGGCTGCGATGGGGCTGGCTGCGATGGGGCTGGTTGCGGTGTTCGGGACGGGAAGCGTTTCGGCCGTGGCGGCCCAGCCCAAGGCGCAGAAAAGCGGGCATGCCCATGCGCACCCGACCGAGGGGCCGCACCATGGCGCGCTGATCGAACTCGGCAGGGAGGATTATCACGCGGAACTGGTGCACGACGACGCCACCAACACGGTGACGATCTACATCCTCGACGGGGCGGCCAAAGATGCCGTTGCGATCGAGGCCAAGCAGCTCACGCTCAACCTGCTGGTGGGCGGCAAGCCGCAGCAGTTTCAGCTGGTGTCCATGCCCCAGTCGGACGATCCCGAGGGCAGGTGTTCGGCGTTCGGCTGCACGAGTGAGCCGATGTGCAAGGCGATTGATGCGAAAGGCACGACGGGACGGCTCAACGTGGAGGTGTCGGGAAAGAGATTCGTCGGTAAACTTGGGCCGCACACCCATCCCCATGCCCATTGATCTCCGGCCCTTCGTTTCCCCACCGCCCCATCAAACGCTCCATACAGACGACACATGATTTCCTCGAAAGCCTACGCAGCCCTTTCGGCGACCAAGCCGTTGCAGCCGTTTCGCCTCGAACGCCGCGATCCCCGGCCGGACGACATCGTCGTCGAGATCGCCTACTGCGGCATCTGCCACTCCGATATTCACACCGCCCGGGCGGAATGGGGGCCGACCGCCTACCCGTGCGTGCCGGGGCATGAAATCGTCGGCACGGTCGTCGCCACGGGAAAGAAGGTTCGGGGCTTCAAGGTCGGCGACCTTGCGGGTGTCGGCTGCCTGGTCGATTCCTGCGGCACGTGCAAACCGTGCCGGGCCAGCGAGGAGCAGTTCTGCCAGAAGCATATTGCGTTCACCTACAACAGCACTGAGCTGGATGGGAAGACGCCCACGCAGGGCGGCTACTCCACCCACATCGTCGTCAGGGAGAAATACGCCCTGCGGATCAAGAAGGGCGTTCCACTTGCTCGTGTCGCGCCGCTCTTGTGTGCAGGCATCACCACGTATTCGCCCCTCAAGCGATACAAGATCGGCAAGGGAAGCCACGTGGGCGTGGTCGGGATCGGCGGTCTCGGTCACATGGCGGTGAAGATCGCGCGGGCGATGGGGGCAACCGTCACGGTCTTCAGCAGATCGCCCGGCAAGGAACGCGACGCCAAAAAACTCGGGGCCAGTGTCTTCGTGCTCAGCACGAAGCCGGCGAACTTTGAGCCGCTTATGGGCACGCTCGACTTCATCATCGACACGGTGTCGGCCAAGCACGACTTCACGCCGTATCTCAACACGCTCAAGAACGACGCCACGATGGTGCTCGTCGGCGCCTCTCCCGATCCGAGCGAGTTGCTGGCTTCCTCGCTCATCATGGGCCGCAAGCGGCTCGCCGGATCGCTGATCGGCGGCGTGGCGGAGACGCAGGAAATGCTCGACTTCTGCTTTCGCAAGAAGATTTATTGCGACATCGAGCTGATCCCGGCCGCAAAGATCAACGAGGCGTACGAGCGGACGATCAAGGGCGACGTCAAGTATCGTTTCGTGATCGACGCCGCGACCTACTGAGGTCGAGCCGTCCAGAATTGCGTGTAGGCGTGGTTCGCGTCATACATCTCTCGCTGCTTTTCGATGTTGAAACGCCGTCCACCCCGCGGGTCTGCGCCTTGGCCGGCAATGTATCGCCAATTGCCGACGTTCGACGCCGGGTCGTAGTCGATCAGGTGGTGAGCAAAGTACGCCTCGCCAACCGGCCACGGCCAATCCAATTCGTTGATGCAGTAGCTTGCAACGATCTGCCGCATGCGATTTCCGAGAAAACCCGTGGCATTGAGTTCTCGCAGCCCGGCGTCGACGAACGGGTGGCCGAGCTGCGCCGTCGAAAGCCTCTGCCACGATGCGTCGCGGGGGTCGACGTCGCCTCTGTCGCCCCTCGCGTGATCGGCACGAAGCGAGAAGAAATCCCGCCACAGGAGTTCGAACCAGAGCCAATAGGTGCCCTCGTTCGCACCGAACTCAGCCTCGTAGAGTACGAGATCGTGTGCGATGCGTCGCGGAGAGATGCATCCCCAGGCGAGCCAAGGGGAGAGCTTGCTCGAGTAATCGGCCCCGAGCAGTTCATTGCGTGTCTCTTTGTAGGTGTCGGGCAGTCGCCGGTCGCGATACTGCTTCCAGTGACGAACGGCGGACGACGCCCCGCCCGTCACGATCATGGTCACGTCAGGAACCTCGATGGTCGGGCACACCACGCCGTCGGGAAGAGGCGGCAGCCGATCCGGCGCGGCAATGGGGGCGGTGGAGCGCACACCGGCGGCTTCGATGCGTTGTCGAAACGGTGTGTAGGTGCGCGGCATCTCCGAAGCGTCGAACGGCAGGTCGTCATCGCCGATCATGCGGATGGGCGACGTGTAGCGGTCGCGCAGATCGGCAGGCGGCGGCTCATGCAGGAGCAACAAGTCGGAGCCCCGTGCTCGCAAGGACGATTGCAGGTCTGCGAGCGAGGCGAGGAGAAACGCCTCCTGATGCGGCCCCCGCATGATCGACGGGTCGAGTGCAAACACCGGGAGCAAACGCTCGCGTGCGGCTGCAGAGGAAGCAAGCAAGGGGTTGTCGTCGAGACGCAGGTGCCGTCCCAGATGCAGGAGTGGATCGCTCATCGGTCAGGAGCCTCTCAAGCAGGGGTGAGCCCAGCATCGACTTCGGCGGCCTGGCAGCCAGACCTCGTTGCCGATACTTGCGGGCGATCGAACAGAGCGACGTCGGTCCTCGAACACGAGCCTCGCGTGATGTCTCAGGCCTTGAGCGTGTCGTCGTGCCGGCCGGTGGCGGGTGGCAGGTCGGAGGCGTGAAGGGCACGCAAAGCCGCCACGGCGCCCGCCCGCTTCTCCGCGTCGTTGTCCTCCCACTCGATGTTGATCGCACCGCTGTAGCCGGAACGGTTCAACTCGACGATCACCTCCTCGACATCCACGGCATCCCGACGGCTGCCGGCGGTGACGAAGTTCCAGCCGTTGAGTTTGCTGCCCATCGGCCGGTGGCCGCCCAGGCGGCCCGCCCGAGTCGGGCCGTCGATCACCTGCACACCCTTGATGTGTGCCGAATGGATCGCGTCGGCATACTCGCGGATGAAGGCGATCGGGCAGACTCCCTGCCAGACCATGTGGCTGGGGTCGAGGTTGAAGCCGACCACGTCGGTGCCGTAGCCGGCCTTGTTCAGAAACCGCAGGTAGTCGCCGGCCGACTCGATGTCGCCCATCGCCCGCTCGCCGGGATGGCACTCGAGGTCGAAGGTCACTCCATACTTCCTGCAGGCGTCGAAGACCGGCGCGAACCGCTCGACGAGGAGTTCGAGGCTCACGTCGAGCACTTCGGGGATCGGGCAGCCACCGATCGCCCGCGGCCGCGGCGGAAACTCGAACCAGTGGCTCCAGCAGTTGGCGGGGGAGCCGACGAAACCCGGCACGGCGACCTTGCGATCCTGGAGTTTGCCGAGATAGTGGGCCAGGCGGACGGAGCGGATGAGGTCGGCCTGGGCCTTGTCGTGGATCATCTTCCCGACGTCATCGGGCACGAAGTAGGGGTTTGTTCGTGGCGGCTCGTTGCCGGCCTTCCGCCAGGCGACGTAGGCCTTCACCGGCTCGCCGCCGACGAATTGCAGCGTCTTCGCCGATGGCTCGTCGCCGAGCGACTGCCCCTGCAGGTGCGTCGCGACGGTGAAGATTTCGAGGCCGCGGCTCTTTGCCTTCGCGACCCGCGACTTGGCGTAGGCCTCGGCGCCTGCGTCGGTGTCGCACTGGGCGAGGTCGAGCTCCCAGGCGGCCTCTTCCCAGCCGTCGAAGCCGCTCGCCGCCAGGAAGTCGAGCCAGTTGTCTTCGGGGATGTCGCCGAACTGCCCGCGGACGAGCCCGATCTGGTGATGGGAATGCTTGCCGGTGCGATGCTTTGCGGTTTGATGGAAGCCCATGATTTTCCCCTGTGAGTTGATAAGTGGAGGAAGGATAGCCCAGACGGCGGCACTCTCGCCAGTGGCCATGGGACTGCCGGGCGGATCGCTGGAAAAACGGAAAAAGGTGCCAGCCACCAAATATGGGTAGTTTACGCAAGAAGGACATGGCCGACTTGGATGCAGTCGACCCGGCGATGGGGCGGCAAGAGGTTCGCAGGCGGTTAGAGCGGCGCCACCGATTTTTCTAGGAACTCGATCATCCAAGGGTATGATGGGAGTGTTCAGGCATTCCTGTTCAAAGGATCATGTCATGTTCCAACGATGGCTTGGCACAGGCGCGGCGGTCTTGCTGACGCTTAGCGAGATCTTTTTTGGACATCAGGGCGTTTACGCGCAACAGGCTA
>Ga0209829_10001940_pt1 | contig 16228 bp, 15 predicted proteins | sample C_140205_EF_Meta_FD_187311 | JGI IMG/M metagenome (GOLD analysis project Ga0209829, IMG submission 187311) | Freshwater microbial communities from Lake Croche, Canada to study carbon cycling - C_140205_EF_MetaG (SPAdes) (version 2) | ecosystem: Environmental > Aquatic > Freshwater > Lake...
TTGCAGGAAACCCATAGTCGGATGCGGAAATTAATGTGTTTGCATATGTTGAAATGGCATCATTAGATACAGTATAAGTATTTGAAGTTGAATTTGCAATACCTGTTGTATCCACACCATCAACGGCAAGGTCAAGTGCAAACGGAGAAATACCAGAAACTGCAATATCTCCGTTGAGCTCAAATCCTGCACCACCATAATTCACAACGATAGCATCAATATAACCTTCAACAATATCGTCAACTTGAGCAGTAGCATCTGTTACTGCGCCACCACCCGTAACAATAACAGGGTCGCCAACATTATAACTTGCACCACCATTGATGACATTTATTCTGTTAACGATTGAAAATGTATCAGCTCTTAAAGTTATTAAGGCATCGTTATCATCAATAATTGTAGATTGAATTTCTTCACCACCAGAAAATGTTCCTACTAATGTTTTATCACTAATAAACAATTCAAATGGAAAACCAAGATTCAATCTGTCAGTAATAATTCTCTTTACAGATTTTTCAACAATTGCAGTTGCACCAGAAGTAACACCTGTAATTTGCCTATTTTTAAGCAAAGTAATATCAAAATTTGTATAAACAACTTTGACTTCTGAATTTGCAGCCGGTGCAATATTAAAAACTAATTTTTTAGATTCTTTACGAATATAATAATCTGTGGTGATTGTTTTTAAAACTCCACCTACATAAACTTCTACTTCATCATTATTGACTTGTTGTGCTAAAGAAAAACTTGTGTTACCTGTTGCAGTATAAACACTTCTTATATCGGTATCAATTCTGAGAATATTATCAACTGTCCATTTACCATCAGAGGCTCTAAGAACATTATTTTTTGGATAGATTAATTCTAGTTCTTCAGAAAATAACATTCTGAATAAAAGTTTAAAAGACCCCTCTGATCCTTTAGAAAGATATATGGGTAAAACATTCTTAATTAAAAATGCTTTATCTACAGTTACATCTTTAGGTAAATATGTAGCAAACGAATTGAAAAATTGTTGTTCAAAATCTTCTATTGAATCATCAACATCTGAAAGATTTTTTAATTTTTTTGATACTGAAGTTAAATCATTTAATTGAGTACCTTGTTTTGTTTCAAGGTACTCATAATAAGCTTCCAAAAATGTAATGAACAGAGGATATTCGTCCCGAACAAATTCGGGAACCTGACGATTAATCAGTAAAGAAACTTTGTTATCAGACATTAAATTGCAGAGAGTTCGGTGGTTATGGAAGTTGTATCAGTATCATCAATAGATATGATTGTGTTCTTTGCTGTTTTTACAATACCTTTTCCTGATTCAATAGTCAATCTAATTAATCCATCTGTAGGAACAACAGATAATATTCTCACATCATTTATGGTAATTGTTCCTGTAACATAATTGATTGTTCCGATTTGTTCATTGATTGTTTGTTTTTCTGCATTGTCATCATAATAAATTGTTCTTAGATAACCAAACTTACCATCTAACACAGCAGACCCAGCAGCACCATATCCACTACCACCAGTAATTGTAACGATGGCTCTAGTGTAGTTAATTCCTCGATTTGTTAATACAATACTTTGTATTTTTCCGTTTACTACTACTGCGTTTGCTACAGCACCAGTACCATCACCGGTAATTGTTATTGTTGGTGTTTCTGTATATCCAGTTCCTGCGTTTGTAACTTGTATCTCAGAAATACCGGTAAATGACTCTGGTACTTCCTCAAACAAAACAGTTTTTATTGCGCCAGTAGAATCATAAATTCTAAACTCAGAAGAAGTTAATTTATTTGTTGTTGTTCCACGATTTAACGGTGCATTAAAATTAATCGTATATGTTGTTGATACACCCAAAGTAGGTTCAAATCTTTTCTGTAAATATAATTTTGTCTCAGAACCACTAATAGCATTTAAATCAACACCATCAACACTATCTTGTAATTTTGAAAGAACAAAAGTTGATCCAAATTTATTTAAGTTTGTATTTCTATACAAAAGTATAGCATTTCTTATTGAAGATTTGAGTGCTTCAACTGTTTGAGTAGTTTTATTTGTATTGTATTCAACATAATTTTCAATTAATAGATACAAGTATTCAGGATCCCGAATGATTGTATCAACAGAAACAATTGATTTTGGTTTAATAATTTCATCAACAATTCTTTGTTTTTCTGTTTCTGAAATATAATAGTTTTCTTTTGGCTTCAGAGATACAAAAACTTTTCCATATACTGGTGGAACTTCTTCTTCACCACCCCATACCGAAATAGAATCAATTGATGGGTAATTTCTTTTTAAATATGATTCATAATCTTTTGTCGTAATCAAACGATTTTGTGTAGTAAACTGTGCAGCTGCACCAAATTTAATATCATCAACAGATTCTCTCTCTGCACCACCAGATGCCGATGAAACAGGAGTAATTGTAAAGTTTGTTAGAGTTGTAGCCAAACTATCAGTTAAAGTCAATGCACCAACAAAATTATTTGCTTTGTTTGCAGTTGTTCCATTGGTTAACAAATATCTCACAGAAATAATACCACCATCAGGAATACTTTTTCCAACTATATCATTTCCAAAATAGATTTGATACTTACCATTTTTTGATTCTTGTAAATAATAAACCGCAGAAGTAGAGTTAACATCTAAAATATCTGTAACTAAATTATAAACTGTAACTGCGGTAGATATTGATGATGGTGATACAGTAACTTTAATTGTTGTTGTATCAATATTGTTATCTGGTAATGTAAATATTTGTTTTGGATTTGTGGCTTGATTGTGTGTAAAACTATAAGTTATTAATTGACCTTCGTAAATATCAAGGTTTTCAAAATAATATGAACTATTTGCTTTTGTTACTGTTGTGTCTTCCAATACAACAAAGTTATAAACTTTACTGTCAATTTGATTTGATAAAAAAGAATATCCTGAAGGTATGGTTAATGTTGCAGCCGTACTTGTTGCAGCAGTCACCAAAAAATTAATGGTTGCAATTGGTGCTCTCGTTGAGTATGGAACATATCCCAAAGACTTAGCATGAGACACAACCGAATCTCGCAACAATGCGGTATCCATAAATGATTCATTTGCAACCATATTGAGGTAATAACCATTATAATGTGTATTATATGCTAAAACATCAAGCAATACAGAAAGGCCAGAACCTTCAAAATCATAGTCTGTAAATTCAGATTGTTGGTTTAAAAATGTTCTTAAATTTGTCTTGATTGTATCAAAATCAAGTTCTGTTACTCTTAAGCGGTCTGCCATATTATCTAATCCGTTCTAGGAAAAAATTAATTGTAATTGGATCTGGATTGTTTATCACAAAAAATTCCAGTCTAATTTTATACCCGTTCTCATCAGGTGAAGGAATTGCAGTAGTAGAAGACACTTGAACTCTAGGTTCAAAATTATTAATTGTTTCTTCTATTTCTCGTTCAATTTGAGCTGCTATTATAACATCAACATTTTCAAACAACATTCTACGGATATTTGATCCAACTTCTGGTTGAAATGGTCGTTCAAAATGGTTAGTTAAAATTAAATTTTTAACTGAATTTATTACCGCATACTCTGCTTTGTATGTGTTTATGTCTTTACGAATTGGATGAATTGCAAAATTCAAATCCAAATCTACAAAATTTCGTGTGGAATCTATATTTACTGTTGCCATTTTCTATTTATCTCATCCACCGATAACAACTGTTGCAGAACCGGTTTCAATTATGTTAGTTCCTGCACTATTAGTATCAAAGTGACCACCAGTTCCTGCATCTCCAGTATCAGCCGTATCACCAATACGAGCTGCGCCGTTTGTGCCATCATTCAAATCTATTAGTGGTGCGTTAAGTTTCATATTTCCAGTAGAACGAATATTGCAAGTTCCATCTACATTCATATCAAAGTTACCTTGAACATATAATTCTGCATCACCTTGAATTGTGACTTGACATTTACCCATAATGTAAACTTTGTCATCACCCATTACAATCTGATAATTGTCTTTAGTAATTTTTTCTACTTTATCTCCATTAGGAAACCATTCTTGGAAAGAACCATTTCTATGTGCCAAATGAATTCTTTCTGCTTCTGGAGTATCATCAAATTCTAATAGATGACCAGATTCAGTTTCAACAACATTGTTGTAAGGATAAACTGTATTGTAAAGAGTTTCTGGTTCGTTCCATGTATCACTTACAGTTTGAACTCCTGTTACAAGATTATCTTTTCGTTCCTGTATAAAAGTTTTTGTTATTGATGCGGCATCATTCCTTGCAATACGAGAAGTTGATGGCTCATCTAAAATTTTTGGATATGATTCTGCTTGGTCTTTTTCAACAATTAGTATTCCAGTACCATCAGTATTATATGTCTTTTCTTTTGGAGTTTTTGGTGCAGAAGCTAATTCAGTTGCAGTTCTTGGGTCTGCAAATGCTTGTTGTGGATTTGCAGCCTTCAAAGGAATATTAGGTAAAATTCCCATCATCACACGCTCTTGTGCATTTTCTCCGTCAATGAAGAAACCTATGACCATGTCGCCTTCTTTTGGTGCATAAACTTCTGTTCCATTTACTGGTAACAAAGGTTTGGCCCAAGGCAAGTCTTTTGTTGGCAAATGCATTTTATTATCGGCATCCCATCCAACACAACGAACTTGGCATTGACCCAACTTCAATGGGTCATTTCTATTTTCAACGACTCCAGTCCACCAAATGAATCCGTTTTTACCAGCAAAGTCTTTATCTTTTTCCATATCAATACTCTAAAACTTCTTTCACTTGATTTATACTTGCTTGTGGAATGAAAGGTACATTTTGTGATGTTGTTGCGACTTCAATAATAGTTTCGTGTTTATCAAAACCAATCATATGCCTAGTTGCAATAATCAAATACTTACCACTTATAGATTCATCTGAATTTTCTCCACCTTTTTCTTTTTTACCAAAATTAGGTGCGATAACATTCACATTAAAACCAGAAGTCAAATTGAAATTACCAGGCATTGTTAACTTGATTCTTCTACTCATCAAATTGGCCAAAATCGATTTTCTTTGTAACAAATATGACTCTGTATTATCTTGTTTACTTAATGTTGTTGGTGCGTTTTGTTTAATGTAAGCACTAAATTGTTTTGCTGCACTAAAAAAACTTACGGTTTGTTTTGAATCAAACATTTCAGTACTATCTTTACCATCACGGTTTGGTATGGCAGACATAGTTGGATTTTCATTTGCATGTTTCATGGAAGAAAATACGTCTCCAAAACTAACATTCTTTTTAGTAATTGAACCTGTTGTTGGATCAAAACCAACAAATTTTCCAGCATTAACACCAGACCTTGCTTTTTCCATACCATCAGTTTGGGCAACAACCTCTAATGACCTTGCACTACTGATTTCAGATATTGGATTTCCACCTTCTTGATTTTTTGGCTCAAATCTGATATCAAGCAAATCAGGCTTGGTTAATAAATTTGAAAGAGTTGCAAAATTATATCCTAATATATTTTGATAGAATACAAAATTTGGTGATTGTTTAATATCAACTGCACGTTTTGCACACCATTCAATTGCATCCAATGGTCTTAAATTTGGTATTGTAATATTTCTGATACCGTAAGACACATCAAAAACACCACCAGAATTATTATTTGAAATTTTTAAATAGTCTAAAAGAATTTTTTGAATTACTTGAGTGTATGTTAAATCATAAGATTGAGTAACCTTTTGTTGGTCAGAATACATCAATTCATCTGATACAAAATTTAAAACAAATGATTCACTATTTTGATTTTCATTTTTTCTATTAGATTGTTTATACACACGAAATGATTTTTTAAAAACTGCAACATCAGAGTTTTTATCTTTTGCAATATCCATTAATATAGATTCAGAACCGTCAAAAATTAATTTTGAAGACAATCCATTTGAATCTCGGATAAGTATGTTTCCTGTCATAACAGGGCTTAATAAACTATCAAAGATATTAATTTCTTCATATATGTTGGAGATATCAATATTACCACCTTTAGTAACAAGAATCAACTCATTAATATGAAATTGCGTTGACCGTTTAATGGCAAGTGTCATTATTTAATCACTCTTTTAAATTCTTTTTCAATTTGAGGCACAAATTCGGGTTTTAGTAAATTGATATTTCTTTTATCTTCATTCAGTCCCATTTCATAATCATAATAAGTTTTCTTTGATTTTGTGACTGTTTGAGTTATTACATCACCGCTTTGCAATGTAACTGATGACGATGAGGTTGCCACATTTACATATGTATTTGCATCAACTTGAATAGTTTCAACAATTGATTTGTTATCAATATTTGTTCTGGTTACAATTTTATAATATGATTGAACATTATTAACACTCATTGCCCATGCAAGTCCAGTTTGAACTGTTGTATTTGCGGCACCATTTGCAGTATACTTTGTATCAACAAATTTAATAAAATTTTCATATCTTAAAGGCCAATCAAATTGTGGATCAATTATATCATTAAACATTAAAACAATCCAATGTCTTTCTGGATTGTCATAATACTTATGAGCAATAATTTCAGGTGTATCGGTATCTTGTATTGAATATTTGTAAAATGCTGCAGAATTATCTTTAAGTTTTTGTTCAAATCCAAATCGTGAAATAATATTTGTTACAGTATCTAAACCTGAAGAATTTGTGTTTGCAGTATAAACTGTTTTTGGAAAGTAATTAAAAAATCTAGCCATAATTGTTAACCACCATTACTGTTACCCATTGCATCAACATTACTAAAAGTTGATACATCGGCTGAAAATGTTTTTGATGTTGAATTTTTATCTTTGCGACCAGAAGATTTGAAATCGTCTTTTGTGAGGAAAGTTGTTTCTTTAAACTGTAACATCAATTGAATTGCAACTGGCATACCTGTTCTGCCTAGTGCAGGTTTGGTTTCACCAGGCACTTCATATGCGGTGAATCCATTTGGTGTATAGTTAACATCTATTTGTGTTAATACTGTAGTTGCAATTGCAGGAATATTAGGATTCATTGAACCTGCATAATAGAATTTAATATCAAACTCAGAAGGAGGAATTAAAAAACCTTCCGCACCTTTAACTAATTCTGGTGCTTGATGAAATCTAAATCTTTCAATAATGCGCTGAACTTCAAGTGCTTCTCTTTCATCTCTTGGATAAAATGTAAACTCAAATTGAAATGACCTAAATCCCGGTGATGAATATACCATTTCCAACATCGGGTTTCTAACTGTACCTGTTGCGGCTTGAAATCCTAATTGTGCAGTCTGAGCACCAGCAAGACCTCCAATCGCACCGGCAATCGCAGAAGCTCCTTCTAGTCCAGCAGTTGTACCGGCAGATTTTAAAACTGCACCGGCTTTACCCATTGCACCTTCACCACCTTTGAAAGCATCTATCAAAGAAGAACCTGCGGCTAATACTTTACCACCTAATTCGTTACCTAATTGCAAATCACTATATGATTGTGTATATGAATAATTGAGTGTATCCGGCATATACAAAGCAATTGCATCAGTTGTCAACTCTGTTGTTTTTAACAGACTTTTATTTGTAATTGCTTTTATTGAAGTGTCAATGTGAGCACTTGTTGATGCAGAGTCACCACCTACGGATAAACTTGCTTTAGAAAAAACATTATCAATACTATCAGCAAGACCTCCTGCAGCTTTACCTAAAGCACCAGTGAGTCCTTTTAATGCACCATTTGTTTGAGCATTCAATTGTGCCAAACCACTATTGACTTTTCCTAAAATTTCTTGTCCTAATTTTTGGCCACCACCACTTAATATTCCACTAATCGGATTTACAGTTGATCCAGAACCAGCATAATCAGATGCTTTAAAATCGGTAGCTTTAGTATATTTGAATTGTGTTGCTTTCTGTGCTTTAATGTAAAACACCATATAATGTGATTTATCTGCACTACCAACATCTAATGGATATTTTAAAGTTGAAGTTTGGAATTGATTGCCAACTAAAGCGGCTAAAGGACCTTTTGATGGAGAAGTTCCTTTATTAAAAGTTATGTCTGAAAGACCAAAAAGTGCCATGATTGTCCTATAGGAGTTATAGATAGTATTTATGTCATATAAAGGAATCTTTCACCCCAAAAACCCAAAGAAATATAACGGTAATGCTAACAATATTATCTATCGTTCTTCATGGGAAATCAGAGTAATGAAGTGGTTAGATGACAACCCCAAAGTTATTTGGTGGGCATCGGAAGAGTTGCCGATACCTTATAAGTCTCCTATCGACCAAAGGGTGCATCGTTATTTTCCAGACTTCATCGTTAGGATCAAACGGAAAGATGGTCAGGAGATGACGATGGTGCTGGAAGTAAAGCCAGAGTCACAAACAAAACAACCAGTGCGAAGGCGCAAAACGGCACGGTTTATCCAAGAGTCGGCAACATATGCCGTTAACCAAGAAAAGTGGAGAGCTGCCGATTTGTTCTGTAAAGAGCATGGTTGGCAATTCAAAATATTAACCGAAAAAGACTTAGGTATTTGAGATAAATAGATAATGGCAAAATTAATTGATAAAATCAAAACATCACTTGCAAAAGAAGGTCTAACTCCTAGAACCAATGCATCTAGAGCATGGTTACGGGCAAAAGTCAAAGACTTAAAACCAACTTCAGATAAGTTAATGGCAGATAGAGATAGACTTAAAAATAAATCTATGATTGGAAAAATGTATTTCTATTTCTATGATCCAAAAACAAAAGACTCAATGCCTTATTATGATAGGTTTCCTCTAGTGATTCCTATTGAACGATATAACGATGGGTTCTTAGGACTAAATTTACACTACATTCATCCAAAAAACAGAATGGTTTTGTTGGACAAATTAAGTGATACTATTTCTAATGATACTTATGATGAAAACACTAAATTAAAAATTAATTACCGCTATTTGGCCGCAGCTTCTAAAATATTTGAAGCAACTCCTTGTATTAAAAGATATTTATTTACTCAAATTGAATCACGATTTTTAGAAATCACCGCAGATGAATGGGACATTGCTGCATTGTTACCTGTAGAATCATTTGTTGGTGCCAGCACAAGTAAAGTTTACGCAGACTCAAGGAAAAAATTCTAATGGCATTTTCACCAAATTTATTTCTCGCAAATGTAAGGTCCAAAGACGGATTGGCCAAAACTTGTAGGTACGAAGTTGTTCTTCCTATACCACCATATATCAATTCATTTATTGGAAATTCAATATTTGAAAAGATTTTGAATTTTCCTAATTCAATTTTTAGTGATGTGTCGGACGCTATCAACTCGACATTTGGTCGTGGAGGACAACAAGATGAATATTCTAGAACATCAAATTCATCTATGTCCAGAAACTTGGCACTACAATGTGAAGCTGCAGAATTACCAGGCAAAACATTAACAACTGCCGATGTTAAAATTTATGGACCAACTTTTAAAGTTCCATATCAAACACAATATGGTGATACATCACTAACTTTTTTATGTACCAACGAATTCTATGAAAGAAAATTATTTGACCGATGGATGGAAGCAATTCATCCTTCAGATACAAACAATTTAAGATTCCCAAAAGGTGATAAAACAAGGTATATGACAAACATTAAAATCATTCAATATGATGATTTTATCAAACAGATTTATGCAGTAGAATTGATTGATGCGTTTCCAATTGGTGTTGCACCACAATCATTGAGTTGGGCAGATGATGGGTTTCATCGTCTTGTCATTTCTTTTGCATATCAAAAATATCGTACCATCTATGAAGGAACTTACGATATTGGTGCCGCAGCTGCCAGTTTATTTGGTGCGGCAGGATCAAGACTTTTACCATTCGGTAGAGCACTTTAATAATTAACAAGCGAGGATATTATGCTACCTAAACTAGATGTTCCCATCTATGAAGTGAAACTTATTTCAACTGGAAAACCTATACGATTTAGGCCATTTTTAGTCAAAGAACAAAAACTTTTTCTAATGGCCGCAGAATCAGAAGACCCAAAAGAAACTGTTAATGTTATCAGACAAGTTTTAAAAAATTGTATCTTGGATGAAATTGACATTGACGGACTACCAACATTTGACCTTGAATATATTTTTATGCATATGAGAGCAAGGTCAGTTGAAGAGGTTGTTGATTTACAATATAAATGTAATAACACCGTAAAGAATGATAAAGACGAAGATGTTCGTTGTAACGGAACTGTAGGTTTTCAATTCAACTTGTTGGAAATTGAACCAACAAAACATGCAGAACATACAAATCAAATTAAACTAACAGAAAATTTAGGTGTCTGTTTAAGATACCCAACATTTGAAATGGTTAAAAAATACGAAGACATGGATGAGAATGAAGTATTATCTCATATTCTTGTTGATTGTATTGATTACATATTTGATAAAGAACAAATTTATTATGCAAAAGATTCAACGAAAGAAGAGTTGGAAGACTTTATTGATTCTATGCAGCAAAAAGATTTAGAAAAATTCAAAGACTTTTTTGAAAAAATGCCTGAGATTAAAAAAGATGTAAAATTTAAATGTCCAAAATGTAATTACGAAGAAGAAATTACAATTAAGGGCATGCAAAATTTTTTCGCTTAATATTTCGTTATGATACATTAGGTAACTATTATCAGACAAACTTTGCATTAATGCAACATCACAAATATAGTTTGTCTGAGCTTGAAAACATGTTACCTTGGGAGAGAAGCATTTATGTTGGACTTTTAATTAAATACCTTGAAGAAGAAAAAGAACGAATTGCATTACAAAAACAAAGTAGAAGATAATGGCAAAACAACAACCAATTCTTGACCTGCTTGCTAAAGAGTTAGGGTATAAAGACGGCGGCGACTTAAAAAAGAGACTGAAGCAAAGTCATGGAGATGATTTTGCTGGAAGTTTAAAAAGTCGATTAGAAGACGGTCAAGGTATTGGTGAATCTTTGAAAGGCGGTTTTTCTGATGCAAAAGAAGGAATTAAAAAAGCATTTAGTGCAAAAAGTATAAAGCAAAAATTAGTTCAAGGTGCTTTTGGTGGTGATAATGTTCTTTCTGCATTTATTCGTGGAAAAATAAAAGGTAAAAAATTAGAAGCTAATTCATTATCTCCAACACCTGTAGGTGCCGAAAGCGGAAGTGTTGAAGGTGGAGAAAGTTCTATATTAGCAAGTATTGCAAAGAGTTCCATGGTTCTGCCGGATATGGCAAGAGACATGCATACTATGCAATTGAATGTCAAAGAATTAGTTAAAGTTAAAGGTGGTAAACCAGCAACTGGTGCATCTTCTTTTTTCCGTAAACAAAGAGAAGAAGAAGAAAAAGCCGAAAATGACCGCAAAAAATTAGGAACAAAAAAACAAGAACCTGGTGTTCCAAAACCAGCGGCTGAAGGTGGTGGATTTTTAAGTGGAATTTTTGATATGTTGAAGAATGGCCTATTCTCAGCTGCCAAGTTTATTTTCAATCCAAAAAATATAATGAAAATCATTGGTAAACTTGCGTTACCATTATTAATAATTAGCACACTATTTTCGGGTATCACAGATGGTTTTAAAAAGTATCAAGAAACTGGTAGTTTAAGTGATGCAATAGTTGCAGGTTTAGGAGGAATGTTAAAGTTTTTAACATTTGGTATATTTGATGAGAGTACAATACAAGATGTATTCAATACACTAACAGATGTATTCAAACCAGTTATTGATACTATATCTGGAATATTTGATAGTGTTAAAGGATTTTTTAAAAATATATTTGGTGATACAATTGATGTAAAAGAAATATCTACAACAACTTCAGCCGGCGTTACTCCAAAAATGGATGTTCCAGCTGCAGCAGATAGCATAAAGAAAGATGTTATTGCTGCCTCAGATGGTGCGGGACCACCATCATCAACTTCACCAACTATTGCTGCAAAAACTGAGACTTCTACATCTCCAACTCCAGCGGGTGTTGAATTAGGCAAAAAAGCAGAAACAAGTCAATCTGGTGCTCAAGATTATTTAACCAAAATAATTGGTATCAAACAAAATGATGACGGTACATATACAGATACTAATACACAAAAAACTCTATCTGAGAGTGAAGTAAAGAATAGAATATCCGCAACAGGACAAAATCCTGATAAAGTATTAGAAACACTCAAAGGTGGACAACCAAAAGGCACAATGGAGGCTTCAGGACCCGCATCATCTGGTGTTGGTGGTGCAGCTGCAAGTGCATCTGGTGGCGGAGGTGGTGGTGAAGGAGGTGGTGAGTCTGGTGGTGCCGCTTCTGCAAGTGCAGTTTCTCCTTCACCAACAGCAGAAGAACCCAAGAGTGGTGAATCAATTTCATCCGCATCAACACAAGTTGCAGAATCACAACGTATGGAGTCTGCTGCTGACCAAGGTTCAGTTATTAATTCACCTACAAATAATAATTCAACAAGTTCTGAAGGCAAACCAAGCAAACAAACTGCGAGTGCCTATGATGAAGATTTTGTTAATAGATTGGTAACAACATGAAATTACCAGAAGGTTTAAAATCTGTTATCTTAACCAAAGTTTTGGGTAAACCAAAAGAATCTTCACCAGGATCACCAGAAGCTTCTGATGATAAAAAAGATAAAGTTACACCATTAAAACAAATAGCAGATAACTTTTCATTACTACCTGATATTGCTAAAAGTTTAAATATTACTAGACAAAATATTTTTAAACTTGTCAAACTTGAAGGTGGTGAAGGAACAAAAGCAGATAACTTAGCACCAGTTGGAGGAAGCGAAACTCCTAAAGATTCATCTAGTGCCAACAGTTCTCCAACACCAAATAAGAAATCTGAGTCTGGTGGTAAAAAGGGTGGTATTATGTCTAAATTGGGACCACTACTTAAAGTTGGTGCAATCATCTTTGCACTATCACAAATACCTGGTGGTTTTATTAAAGATATGTTTGATGGTATCGTTGATTCTATTAAAGAGTTGGCGAGTGCATTATGGGAAGAAATTAGTACCGCCTTTACTTCACTATTAGATACATTTAAAACATGGTTTAATGAAGTTGTTGACCCAATACTCCAACAAATAAAAGATTTTCTAAAACCTATTTGGGATAAAATTACAGAATTTTTCAAACCTATTTTTGATTGGGTTGGTGATAAGATAAAAACTGTTGTTGAAACATTACAACCTGTGTTTGATTTTATGAAAGGTGTCTTTGATAAAATTACTGGTGTTCTAAAAGGACTAATGAACAAGTATGAATTTCTGCGTGAGGGTGTAGAGAAAGCCAAAAACTTTTTAGGTTTGGGTGAAAAGAAACCAGAAACACCTAAAGAAGTAAAAGGACCACTTGAAAAGAGTAAAACAACAACTACTAATAATGAAACTGCGGCCGAAAAAGCAAAAAAGAATTTAACACCTTCTCAGTTAAGATGGTTGGGTAATGCAGATGCGACTGATCCATATATTATGGCAAGAATGCCGCCACCACAACCTGGTGAAAAAGGTGGACCTCCTGCCCAACCAGGTCAACCTGCACCTCAGGCGCCTGCGGGTCCTGCTGCAACACCGCCTTCACAAGCACCTACTGCACCATCACCCGCAGAAAAGCCAAGCAAACCATCTGATACTAAACCTGGAAAGATAAGTTCTCAACAAGGTGAAAGTATTATGATTAAAGCATTGGATGATGCTAAAATTACCGACCCAAATGCAAGAGCCGCAATCATGGCACAGATTGGCCATGAGTCTGGTAATTTTACCACATTAAGTGAAAATTTAAACTACAAAGCACCAACCTTGATGAAGTTGTTTCCTAAGAAGTTTGCAGGAGAACAAGATGCACAGGCAGTTGCTGCAGGTGGTCCAGAAAAAGTTGCTGAAAGGCTATACTCAGGACGCATGGGAAACGCACCAGAAGGTGCAGGAGAAGGTTTTAAGTATCGTGGTCGTGGATTCATTCAACTAACTGGTAAACAGAACTATACCAAGTTTGGGTATGCAAGTAATCCAGATGCAGTTGCCGAACCTGCAGTTGCAGCTGAGACTGCTATTAAATATATGTTGGGGTATAAAGGTGATTGGTCAGATATAACCAAAGTGACAAAATTTGTTAATGGTGGTACTATTGGATTGGAAGACAGATTAAAACATTTTAAAGCATATCTAAACGATCCAAAGATTACAACAGTTGGTGCGGCGTCTACTGTGCCAAGTGGTGGTTCAGTTTCTTCAGCATCTACACAAGTTGCGGCAGACCAAAGACAACAACAGAAACCACAAACACCTGTTATAATAAATGCACCATCAACAACTAATACAAGCGTAGTTAAAAACGAAACAAAAGCTGCACCAGTTAATACTGCAACTGGTGGTGCAAACGCTTTATTATCAAGAGCGACATAAAAAACCCTGCCGAAGCAGGGTTCAAACAAAATCTTATTTGTTTATTGTGCAAGTGATTTGAAGTAATCCAAATCTTCATCTTCTGTAACTGGTTTATCAATCACGGAAATATCATCATCATTAAACTTGCTTACTACGGCAGTATCAGCCTTAGTTACAGGTGCGATACCTTCAAAACCTAGAACTTTTTCAAGGCGAGTCTTGAGTTGGTCATAAGGTTTGAATTGTTTCTTCTCTGTAAAATCTTTCAGAGAATATTCTTTCTTCCACAATTCTTCAAGTTTAGTATCATCACCATCAAGTAATGCAGACTTAGCAGCAAATTCTGATTTATCATAATTGCGATAGCCTTCAACATTACGAATCTTCAACTTGAAGTTAGCACCTTCCCATAAGTCAAATGGGTTAACAGGTGTCTCATCTGCAAACTCAGGATTCATTGCTTCAGTAATCTTATCAAAGATTTTCTTACCGAATTTGTATAAACGAATTTCACCTTCGTTGGATGAATTACTTGGGTCTGATACGACCAGAATGTTTGCAACGTAAGTCAACTTGCGTTTTTGTTTACGAGCAATTTCTTTATTGGCTTCGATGCCAGAATTCCATAGTGTATTGTTGTGTTCACAAACTGGACACTTCTCATTAAGAGTTGTGAGACAGTTATCAATGAACCAACCACCAGGTCCCTGAAAACCGTGACTGAATGTTCGAACCCATGGAAGAGCATCGTCACCATCAACCGCAGGAGCAGGAAGAAAACGAATAACGGCCATGCCATTACCTGCCTTATCTACTTCTGGTTGCCAGAATCGTGTGTCATCTTTGGATCCTGCCTCAGCAGGTTGAGAGGTTGCTTCAATCGCTTTTGTAAGTGTTTTGATATCACTACGATTGCGCTTAAGATTAGCAAATGAACTCATATGTATTTTCCTTGTATAAATTGTATGTTAATATATTTTCTTATCCACATTATGCATTATATCAGATTATATATGTCTTCTGTAACCAGAGATTTCAGTTTCAACAAAGTGTTACCGACCTCTTTATGCAGAATACCTATACCACCTGCCGCATTGAATGATTGAATTACATCAGGTGTATCATCAATAAGGATTGTGTCTGGTTTTGCATATTCGGATTTTGTTTTCCGACCTGCAACGACATTCGCCTTAAAAATAATTCCTTTAGAATCCAACCATACTTGCTTCTGCTTTGCCACTTCTGTATGATGTTTTTGTCCACCAGAAGAAGTTAGCATTTCTACTTCAATCCCATGTTCGTTATGTAGAAAACAAACATAAGTCAGTAGTTCTTTACCACCGGGCCACCAGTCTAAAGTTTCAAACTGATAATTTAGAATGAAATCGTCCCAATGTATATTAAAGTCTTTTCGGTCACGCATTGAACCGGGTAACTCATTGTATCTCTCAAAATAACGGCGTTCAAAATTACAAAGAACACCATCCATATCCAAATAAATCTTAGAGATTTTCATTCAACACCTTTTTCAAAATCAACTTGTATTTTACACTATCTTGTGGTAGAAAAGAGGTATACTTGATACACTTTCGCCTAACTTCTGGCCATCGAATAGTATCATTGATTTTACTTGTCCACATAGGAAAGAATCCAAGAACCTGATTAAGTAAGCACAAGGTTTCAACTTGTGTTTCTTTTCTTAGAGTCTTGGTTAGTAACACCGGGTAATCACCATCAGTCTTCAATACTTCATTGGGATTAACTTTACAATCTTCAAAAATAACTTTACAATCATTTTCAAAGGTATATGATAGTG
>Ga0209829_10001942_pt1 | contig 16209 bp, 13 predicted proteins | sample C_140205_EF_Meta_FD_187311 | JGI IMG/M metagenome (GOLD analysis project Ga0209829, IMG submission 187311) | Freshwater microbial communities from Lake Croche, Canada to study carbon cycling - C_140205_EF_MetaG (SPAdes) (version 2) | ecosystem: Environmental > Aquatic > Freshwater > Lake...
TCCGCAGGAGATGGAGCGGCTGGCCGACGAGTTGGCGATCGAGCAGGTGGCGAAGCGCTGGATTGTGTCGTCGGATCCGGACGAGGCGGTCGAGAAGGTAGCCGACTACGTCAAGTACGGACTGAATCACCTTGTATTCCACGCCCCCGGCCACGACCAGCGCCGGTTCCTGGAACTCTTCGAGCGGGATCTGCTGCCGCGGTTGCGCAAGTTGGGCTGAGTCGGGTCAGCCGGGCGCGGCGCGCTTGTCGTCGATCGGTTCGAGGACCCGATAGATCCGGTACTGCTCTTGAACGAAGACGCCTAGAACCGAGGACATCAGTTTGCTGATGCCCGCGCCGTCGTCCCAGAGGGTCGGATAGCGAAGGTTGATTTGCATCGAGTGGCGCATTGCCCGAATGAATAGCCACGATGTACCGCACCCCTGTTTCCCAGGGCCGGTTGAGTTGTGCGCCAAAGTCGTAGTCGCTGGTAATGACAAACTGTCGGGGATTCCTCGAGGCGTCAAACAGTCCCCACGTCGTGAAGCTGTCGGTCAGCACCGACCCGGCGGGCAAATCCTTGCGGTCGAGCTAGTCGATGAGCAGCCTGTCGTCTGCCAGGACCCGTCGGTACGAGCGCCCCGCAAGATTCATCTATATCGGCCACCACCGCGGCGGACAAGGTAGGGGCCGCAACCGAACTCGTTCGGCAACGAGAGCCCAGCCTGCTGGTGGAAGGCCCGATCCAGTACGACGCCGCCGTCGATCCGGTTGTGGCGGAGGCCAAGATGCCGGGATCGCCGGTCGCGGGGCAGGCCACCGTGCTGAAGTCCAACCCGGCGTTGCTCGGGGTCGACCGGCTCGACGAAACGATAGACCCGGAAGCCTTCCCGATCAGAGCCGCCTTACCCGAGTGAGTCACGACGCGATACGTGACACCGAATCCCCACGGACGGTCGAGCATGGTTTTGAAGTCGTAGCCGGGGCCGCCAGTGGTGTCAGTGATTGGAAAGGTTTCGTTGTTTCAGGGCTTAATCCAGCTCCGCACATTCTTGTTGATTCTTTTCATCAAAACAGGCGAGCGGGTCGCGAGAAAATCGTCGACAGCTTTCCTGCATCCGACCGTGAGGCCGTAGTCGTCGACAATGACAACGCCGCCCCGGACAACGCGGTCGTACAGCGATTCCAGCTCAAACTTGGTCGTGTCGTACGTGCCGGTGTCGAGCAGCAAGAGGGCGATACGATCGACTTCGAGCGTTGGGATTGTTTGTAGGACGTTGCCCTTGACTATGCGCAAACCGGAATATCCGACCGAACGCATGTTCGCGATCGCGCCTTCGCTGTAGTCGAGCCCCGCCTGCGGAACACCAGTAGCGGACCGGGTTTGCTGATGGATGTCGAACTCAGCATTTCTCTTGACGGGCCCGGAGAACGTATCGAGGGCGTAGACGTGGCGCAAAGGCCCCTCGTGGCGTGCAAGGATCAACTCGACCGCCATAACCGACCCGCCGAGATGCACCCCGCATTCCACGAAAGCCCCCTCGATCCTGCGCGTCACTAGATATCGCGCCGCGCAGTACAGATTGTGCAATGCGAGGACGGGAAGCTCTGTGTAGTCCCACACTGCTGCCGCAATGTCCCAGAAATCACCATCTATTATGTCGGGTGCGTTTGCTTTTTCTTTTTCGAGATCGAATCCGACCTTCGTGTGACCGAGTTCTCGTAGCTTCTTCCTCGCACCCGTCGAGACAGGGCTTTTCATCCCGACGTCTTTGTACAGCAGTTCGGTCCGGCTCAGCGCCAATTCTGTACCGTCTGGAAGCGTCCGGCCACCGCTTTCGAGAAACTCAATCACTGCATATTTGACCTCATCATCGTCGACCGGTTGATACGACCTTCGGCCGTTGCCATGAATAGCGGGAAGCATACTCTCGAAATCTACTGCACCCTTGTATCCCTTAGATGAAAGCCTCTTGTAGGCGGTTTGAAGGCTTCCAACAATAGTTTCCATCTCCGCGTCGGATAATGTCTCAATCACTTTCCGATCGTCACCGGAAGCGCAGCGGTCGTGTACGAATTTAACCATTGCTCGTCCATACACTTCTTCCAGAGCAAATTTCTGCGCAAGTCCCGCGGTTTTCGCGCTTATGTCGCAGTATTTGCGGCTCCAGCTCTCATTGACCGGATTTGCACTGTAATTTTGTATGATTGAGAACAAGCCATCATCGAGCTTATCTGCAAGACCCACAGCATCGAAGAAATCTACTAAAATGTTTCCGTTCATGAATTGCTGACGATCGTAGGATCGGATTACTAATTCAAGACCATCGTCAGCTTCCACTGCGTTGAGAAATCCGTCAATGAGACGAGCGTAGGTAAAGCAGCAATACCCGATACCGCTGCGGGCGCCCATCGACGTGGGATTAACTTCCGAAACTGCGAGGACGCCTTGCCCCTGCCCTGCGGTCCCATGCGCAATTCGGATGTAATCGAAATTGTATGGACGGGAATTCTCTGCCGCCCAGGCCGCAACCAGTTCGACCGGCGGACGAACGTAGATGATTGCGGTTCGTCTATAAGTCGCAAACGCCTCGCTACTGATCGACTCACGCCGGCCCATCAGCCCTTCCTCGGAAATGATGATGTGGCGACACGAAGAAGCCCTGATCACATCTTTCACATGCTGCACATCGAAATTGTTATCAATGATGAGATCGGCGTTGGTGTATCTGTTTGGATCGAGACGCGATGGAGAAAATGAGATATAGTCTATGTCGAGTGAAAGCAGCTGCGCTCTACGTTCGGTCAGAAACTTCTGAATGTAAGTGGAGGCTGTTTTAATGGTCCCGGCGTGAAAAATTATATGCTTTTGAGGGTCGTTCAATTCGGTCACTCCGCAACATTAGAAGGTTGGTCCCCCCAACTCCTGTTTCGAGTACCCGACGCTAACACACGGACGTCTGGAAAGCCCAAAGATTTTGGGGTGGGGCCATGGCAGGCCGGTTTGAGTCGATGCTCGGTGTGTCGCTGGCATTTTTTGGGGTCTTCACCGTCGTCTCCCGGGATCGACCGGCCGAAATCTTCAATCACGTCCGCGAAGCGTTCGAACGCAGGTTGAGTGTGCGCTGAGGTCGGATGCGAGGTACACACTTCGCCCTGGATGCTGTGTTGGGGGCTCTTGTTTGTTATGTCAGACGGTAGCCGCCGCGGCCCGGGCGATCGCCAGTTCCTCGTCGGTGGGGATCACCAGAACCGTGATCCGCGGGGTTTTCGGAGATCACACCGGCCGGCGGCGTGCCCGATTCAACAGCCAGCGTGCCGCAGGGCAAGGTGTTATCAGACGAGCTGCGTTCGTTCAACCTGATCTCAACGCAATAGTAATCTGTTGGACCCTCCACAACCGCTGTTGTGAGCAAACGGCCCTAACATATGGGCGTCAGCCCCAGGCCATCGCCTTGCTGGCGAAATTCTTGATCGCGTTGAGGATGCGGTTGACGTGGTGGCGCTGGCCGCGGTCCTCGCCGAGCGCGGCCAGTCCGTGATCGGCGAGTAAGCGGCGAAAACTTTCTGCTGCGCTGGCCTCGTCGCCGTCGAACGCCGCTTCGGCCGCAGCCCGCTGTCCTATTACGCAGAGTCGTTCAACCGGATCGGCGTGCATATCGATCGCCGCATCGAGAAGACGGAGTGCCTCATCGCGCGGCATGAACTGGAACTCGTCAACACGCTTTGGAATTCTCGTCGATTCCCTCACAACAAACACGGCCGAGTTGAAGGCGCCGCGTTCTGGCTCCGGCTGTCCCACATAGGCAAAGGCATCGGCATATTTCGCCATCGAACAGGCGATCCAAGGATGGCCGGGGTGGAAATAATCCTGCTGGTAGAGCAGTGTGTCGGTATCAAATTTCGGAAAGAAATTTGAATAGACGAAATCGGTCAGCGAGGCGCTCTTCAGAATATCAAAGAAGGCAATGGAGACTGGTCCACCATCGTAAGGATAGTCCCGGATGTCACCGATGTGGTGACGTACAGAGCCGCGACGGTCGTCGATCAGTGACTGTAGGAAGTCTCCGAAGCCGTCGCCCGCGGCAAAGGGACGCCCTGTCAGTTTGGCTGCAACCTGGGCGTTGTAGTCGTTAAAGACGCCGTATTCGTATGAGTAGATCGCGCCCCGCGCAGCGTCAGACAAGGCGAGTGCCTCACAGAAGATTTTGGTCGAGGCGCCGAGAAACGCACCCGCGTCGATGATGGTCGAACCCGGCCGCCAGCAGATTTGGGCGAGGCCGAACAGCGCCCGGCGCTCAGCATCGCTCACCATGCCGGGATGTCGCAACAAGGCCTCCGGGATCGGGGAGCAACCCAATTCTCGGATCTTTTTTTGGTTCAATACTAGGGAATTCATTTTTCCTCTCAGATTGCGCTTGAACCATTCATCCGACCATGTTTAACCTGATCTCTCCGCAACATTGGAAGATTGGACGCCCAATTCTGTGTCGAGAACCCGAACCTAACACACGGGCGCCTGGAAAGCCCAAAGATTTGGGGGTGGGGCAATGGCAGGCCGGTTTGAGTCGGTGCTCGGTGTGCCGCCGCCATTTTTTGGGGTCTGCCATCGCTTTCTTAGTGGTCAGTGAGTAATCGTCATCACCGTCGTCTCCCGGGATCGACTGGCCGAAATCATCAATCACGTCCGCGAAGCGGTCGAACGCAGGTTGAGTGTGCGCTGAGGTCGGATGCGCGGTACACACTTCGCCCTGGATGCTGTGTTGAGGGCTCTTGTTTGTTATGTCAGACGGTAGCCGCCGCGGCCCGGGCGATCGCCAGCTCCTCGTCGGTGGGGATCACCAGAACGGTGATCCGCGAGGTTTTTGCGGAGATGCGCCGTGGTCCGCGATCGGCGCTGCCGTTGAGTGTGTCGTCGAGTTCGATTCCGAGGCTTTCTAGGCCGCTGAGGGAATCGCGACGCACCTGACCATCGTTCTCGCCGACGCCGGCGGTGAAGGTGATGACGTCGGTGCGACCCAGCACCGCTAGGTAGGCGCCGATGTATTTGCGCAGCCGGTGAATGTAGACGTGGTAGGCCAATTGCGCGGCTTCATCACCGGCGGCGATGCTGGCGTGCAGTGCCCGGAAATCACTCTCGCCGGACAGTCCGAGCATCCCGGAGTTCCGATTCAGCATCGTCTCGATCTCGTCGACGCCCATACCGCCCGTGCGCCAGAGGTAACCGATGATTCCCGCGTCGATGTCACCGGATCGGCTGCCCATCACCAGACCCTCGAGTGGCGTGAGCCCCATCGAGGTGTCAACGGGTCGGCCACCGGAGATCGCCGACGCCGATGCTCCGTTGCCCAGATGCAGGACGATCTGATTCAGCGACTCCGGCGGCGAGCCGAGGAACTGCGCGACCTGATCGCTGACGAACCGGTGCGACGTGCCGTGGAATCCGTAGCGCCGGATCTTCCAGCGCGCAGCCACGTCGCGGTCGATCGCATAGGTGGCTGCCGCAGCGGGTAGGTGGTGGAAGAACGCCGTGTCGAAGACCGCCACATGCGGCAGGTCGGGCAACACCTTTCGGGCCACCTCGATCCCGAGGACCGCCGGCGGATTGTGCAGGGGCGCCAGGGGCGCCAGTTCGCGGAGTTGGTCCAGCAGAGCGTCGTCGACGATTGTCGGCCGGTAAAGATCGGGGCCGCCGTGCACCACGCGGTGACCGACGGCGACCAGCCCGAGATCCTCAAGGTTCTTCTCGCCCGGCGCCAGCACCTCGAAGGCCGCTCGTAGCGCAGCCTCGTGGTCGGCCACTCCGCCGTCCACACCGATACGTTCGACGATGCCGTCCACGAGCGACACACCCGTATCGGGTTGCACCAGAGAATATTTCAGCGACGACGATCCGGAGTTGAGCACCAACACGGTGTCTGCCATCACAGCCCCTGAGCCTGAATCGCGGTGATCGCGACGGTATTGACGATGTCTTCAACGAGTGCACCCCGCGACAGGTCGTTGACGGGCTTATTGAGGCCCTGCAGCACCGGGCCGATGGCAATCGCACCCGCACTGCGCTGCACGGCCTTGTAGGTGTTGTTGCCGGTGTTGAGGTCCGGAAAGATCAGCACGGTGGCCTGACCCGCAACCGGTGAACCCGGCATTTTGGCCTCCGCCACAACCGGGTCGACGGCGGCGTCGTACTGGATCGGACCTTCGACCAGCAGGCTGGGCTCTCGCTGCCGAACGAGTTCGGTTGCGGCCCTTACCTTGTCCACCCCGGCGCCACTCCCGGACTCGCCGGTGGAGTAGGACAGCATCGCCACCCGCGGCTTGATGCCGAACTGCGCCGCCGTGCGCGCCGAACTAATCGCGATATCGGCTAGTTCCTCGGACGTCGGGTCGGGCACTATCGCGCAGTCACCGTAGGCCAGCACGCGGTCGGACAGACACATCAGGAAGATGCTGGAGACCGTCGAGACACCGGGCTGAGTCTTGATGATCTCGAAGGCCGGCCGCACGGTATGCGCGGTGGTGTGCGCGGCACCGGAGACCATGCCGTCGACGATCCCGTTGTGCACCATCATCGTGCCGAAGTAGGAGACGTCGACGACGATCTCACGGGCATGCTCAAGCGTGACGCCCTTGGCTTTGCGGAGTTCGGCGTACTGCGCGGCGAACTGCTCGCTCAACTCGCTGGTGAGTGGGTTGATGACGGTGGCGGCGGTGAGGTCGACACCCAGTTCGGCTGCCCGGGACCGCACCTTGACCTCGTCGCCCAGAATCGTCAGCTCCGCCACCCCGCGCAGCAGCAGCCGGCCGGCCGCCTGAAGGATCCGGTCGTCGTCGCCCTCGGGTAGCACGATGCGCTTGCGATCAGCCCGGGCCCGATCCATCAACTGGTGGGTGAACATCTGCGGCGTCGTCACCGCCGGAATCGGAATCGCGAGCCGGGCGATCAAATCGTCCATGTCGACGTGGCGGTCCATCAATTCGATGGCGGTGTCAATCTTGCGTTGCGATGCGGCGGTGACCCGACCGCGGGTGTTGGACACCGCACCTGCAGCCTCGAAGGTGCGCAGGTCGGTGTAGATCACCGGCAGCCGAAGACCCAGGCCGGCAACGAGTTTGGCAATCAACGGGTTAAGTACCAGCCCGCCGTTGAGGACGATCGTGGAGAGGGTGGGAAACCCCTCGGCGGCGTGCGCACTGGCGACCGCCAGCACTACGTCCGACCGGTCACCCGGGGTGATGACCGCGACACCCTCGGTCAGCCGCTCCAGAACGTGGTCGACGGTCATGCCCGCGACGATCACGTCGAGCACCTCGCGGGACATCAGCGAAGCATCACCGTGGATCAGCGTGCCCTGGACTGCGGCGCACAGTTCAGCCACCGTGGGCGCCACCAGGAGTGGCTCCTCCGGCAGCACGTAGACGCGGGGTTCGAGGTCTCGGCAGGCCGCCGCGACAGCGTCCATGTTGGCCAATTCGCAGCGGTTGGCCACCACCGCGGCGGTGTGGGTGTGCTGCAGCGCCAACTCGGCTTGACAGAGTTCGATCACTGCGGCGACCTCGTCGGGCGTGCGACCGCTGGCCCGCACCGAAAGAAGCACCGGCGCACCCAGGTTGGCCGCGATGCGCGCGTTGACGCTGAGTTCGGTCGGCGAGGCCACGTCGGTGTAGTCCGATCCGACGATCACCATGGCGTCGCAGCGTTCGGCCACGGCGTGGTACCGGTCCACGATGTCGGCGATCGCGGCATCGGGGTCGGCGTGCATGCGCTGATAGGTCACCCCGACGCACTCGGCATAGGTCAAGCCGGCGTTGCTCTGGGCCAGCAGCAACTCGAGGATGTAATCGGTGTCCTCACGTCGGGCGATCGGCCGGAACACCCCGACCCTGGGCACCTTCGCGGTCAAGCGGTGCAGAATTCCCAGCGCGATGGTGGACTTGCCGGTCTCCCCCTCCGGGGAGGCGATATAGATGGATCTGGTGGGGCGCTCGTCAGTCACCCGCCTAGCTTTGCGTAGCCGGGCTTTCCATGGAAGCGAGTCTTCTATCTTCGGGCTTATTAATTTACCGTTAATCTCGGGGTCGACCCGCCGTAATTTACGTTCGTCAAGTCAGTTCTCAAAGGCAGCCGATAAACAGGCAACATCGACGAAATCTTCACCACCGACGTGCTGGTGGTCGTGGAGTCGTTCGATTCCGAGCAGCATCATGTCGAGGCCGTAGGTGAATTCTTCGGCCAGCGTCAGTGGTGGTGCGCTGGCGGCGATTGTGGCGGTGGCGGGATGGTTGGCGGGGTCGGCGTCTGTGAAGTCGCGCCTGGCCGCTGCTGGTGCGGGTTCCTGGTGCTGTGCGTGGTCTTGGTGTGGGAGTTGCATGGCGAATCCGATCGCGTAGTGGGAGATGGTGGCGTAGACGCGACGGGCGGCGTGCGGGGTGAACCCGTTGTGGAGCAGCACCCCGAGGAACAGCTCTCGTCCGGCTGAGTAGGCCGGTGTGTGGCTTCGGTGTTGTCGATGAGCAGGGAGGCGAGGTTGCTGTGTGCGGCGAGGGCGTCGAAGGAGTTTTGGGCGATGCGTTTGCAGACTTGCTGCCATGGTGTGGTGGTGTCGTTGGTGTCGTCGATGTCGATCTGGCTGAGCACGCGGTCGATGACGGCGGCGATCAGTGCCGCCCGGTTTGGGAAGTGCCGGTAGAGCGTGGCGGTGCCGGAGTGAAGGTGGGTGGCGAGGGCCTGCAGGGTCATGGCCTTGGCCCCGTGGGTGTCGATGATCTCGAGTGCGCCATCGAGGATGAAATCCCGGTCGAGGGGTCTGCGGCTGCCCGGGATGCGGATCGCCGGCGCGGTGGCGCTCATGGCAGACGGTTGGGGTGTCATGGCGCTCAGTATTGCTGACGTTGACACCCCGGCCCGCTCATTGACGGCATTTCATCGGTGTGGCTAGTATGGCCACTGTTTGCTTACCATGCGTCTGCAAAAATCTGTCGAACTGCACCCGGGAGGCCCCGTGTTACTGACTCGTATCGATCTGCCAGCTGGATCTCGGCAGCAAGATGCGCGAGGACGCTGTCCCCGCCGCCCGGACAGCGCCTATCAGGCCCGTCTCAGCCAACAGTCCGTCGCCGCGCGGGAGAATTAAATCTGATACATTCCCACAAGGGTATTCCCAGTACGCACGAATCCGACCCAGTACCCACGAACCTTACGAGGATAAATGACGAAGCCCGGTGAAATGTCCGCAGAGGAAATGCAGAAGGACATAGCATTCAAAACGTTCGCAGTGCAGTCTCTTATCGGTCAGCGTCAGAGGCTGCTGGCTCTGATGGACTTGATTGCTGACACGAGCGGATTAAGTGCTGAGCAGATTCAGGATATTCTGAGAACTGTACCCGAGACCCAATCTCAATTCAAGCAAGAGTTATTCGCGCTGGTGGCCGCAAATGGAAAACGCAACGGTTATTTTGTCGAATTCGGAGCATGCGATGGGCGTCATTTAAGCAATACCAACATGCTGGAGAAGATGTTCGACTGGCGAGGAATTCTCGTGGAACCCTCCCGTGCGTGGCATACCGCTCTGGAGGCTGACAGGTCAGCGATCATCGATTTGCGGTTCGTATCGCCCGAATCTGGCAAGACCGTGATGTTCGAAGAAGCGAAGGAGCTCGGCGAATCGTCTGTCGCTAAGGGGCCAAAAACGACGAGGACGAAATATCCCATCGAGACAGTGTCTCTCATGGATTTGTTGGACGAGCATCAGGCGCCGAAAAATATCGATTATCTGTCGGTAGACACTGTCGGAACGGAATTCGATATTCTCGACGTTTTTGATTTTGACAAATACAAATTCGGCTTTATCTCCGTGCACAATCAGGATGACTATCCAGTGACAAGCTTGCTCGAGAGCAATGGTTATAGGACGCTGTTCCCGCGAGAGCCAGACCTTATCAGCTGGTCGCAAGTGACCGGTTTTGATTCATGGTTCGTACCGAAGTGAGTCCCGCAAAGTTTTAAGCCACTGCGGGGTATGAGTTTGCTCGTTCCGTTCGCCGGCCCTGACGCTTGAGTTCCCGACGGGTTTGGGCATCGCGTCGCGGGTAACCCTCGCGTCGCGGCTCGGTTGGAGTCTGACTGATAGTTTCGCGAAGGGCACCCCGAGCACAGTCGATGACTGGCCGAAATCTCCTCCGGGCCCGCAAGCCCACACCTCAGTCTGATCTTTGGCCGTGCGGTACGCTCGGTTCATCGGGTGCAACACGCTGGAAGCGCATATGCTACGGTCTAGCTTCGCGCGATAGGGAAAAATTTCGGTCCGGTGTCACGGGGGGTGGAAATGGGCGAAATGCAAAAAAATATCGTCTTCCACGTCGGGACTATTAAAACGGCTTCCACGTACATTCAGAAGTTCCTGTTTGAATGCAAGGATCAGTTGTCGGTTTTCGACATAGACTATATTTTACTGTCACCTCCACGCCTCGATTTGCCACGATATGCCAACGCCGATTTCATAATCGATAACGATTTCGACGTGCAGCATGTAAAGGATGCGATCACAGCCTCTCCGTGCCGGAATATCATTTTTTCCGAGGAAGGCCTAATGGGTCGGCCGGAGTCAATCATGAGCGCGGCCTTTGCTGATTGTAGTCGGACCGCAGTCATGTACGTTCGCCCCCCAGTCGATTTAGTCGCAGCCTGGGCTGCAGAAAATTCCCGGCCCTACAATTTCGAATACATTCGACGTGCAGAGCAGGCACCTTCCGAGGAAGAAGGCGTCCTAGCTATTACAGAGGTCAACTCCACCTCGTTAGGCGCGCTGAGCGGCATTGAGTATTGCAGCTTTACCTACGGACAGCTAATCGACGGATTTCTCAACGCTGCTGAGGCTGATGAAACGCTGAGACTTGCAGTTCGTCAATACGGCCGTAATGAATTTATGGGCGGAAATATACTGGTCGATTTTTTCCACGCCGCAGGACTCGGGGACAAGCTCGACTACGGTTTGCTGGAGGTCATAGAAAGGTACGATGCAGGGCCGGCTAATGAAAGCTGGTGCCGGAAGTATTGCGACGTGAGTGCGAAAACCGCGCGCCTTGTCCAAAAGTTTGCTCTGGAAGAGATATTCGGCGAAGCTTTAGTTGATGTCGTTTACGAACGTTGCGCCTCCGGTGACGATAGGACAGTGATCGAGACATTATCTGACGTAGAAATGGAAACTGTTGTTGGAAGCCTGAGGGGCTCCTATCAGCGGCTTGCCCCGAAAGGCTACAAGCTCGCAAGCGACCTCCAGGCGATGCTGCCTGCTATTTATGGCAACGGCCGAAGGACTTACCAACCAGTCGACGACGATGAGATCACGCGTGCCGTCATTGAATTTCTCGAAGACGGCGGCCGGATACTTCCGGACGGCACGGAACTGGCGGGAAGTCGGACGGATCCTCTGTACAAACATTTTGAGATGCAGAGTGTTTCGGCACTACCGGACGAAAAGGAAGTTGGTACGAATCAGAGCAGCGAACTGAGCAAGGATCTGGTGATGGGGGATGGCGTTTCAGTAAAACCAAATGGGGGGTCCATGAGGAAACTTCGCGATTTACGGCCGACGGCGGAAGATTTCGATCTCAGCAAACAGAAGGAGGAATCACCTGACATAGTTGGGAACGATTTCTGGGACATCGCGGCAGCCGTTTGGGATTACACAGAGCTTCCCATTGCCGCGCTGCACAACCTGTACTGTTCGGCGCGATATTTAGTGGCGGCCGAGATCGAGGGGGCGTTCATCGAATGCGGAGTGTATCTCGGTGGGTCGATTATGGCGGCGGAGCTTGTGCTTGCACGCCACGAGGGGACTTCGCGCCCCGTCTACGCCCTTGATACGTTTTCCGGATTCGTCGCGAGAAACGCTGAACTCGACGTCGACCAGGTTACCGGGACCGTTGAGTGTGTCCCGCAAGAGGGGCTCGATTACAGCGAAGGCTCGTTCGCGAATATGCGATCGGTCGGATATTCCGGATTGCGCATAGTCAAGGGCGACGTCCTACAAACAATCCCAACGCTCGAAGTCGATAGTATCGCCCTCCTGCGCCTCGACACCGATACGTATGAGACGACCAAGTTCGAGCTGGAATCGCTGTACGACCGTGTTGTCCGGGGTGGCGTTGTCATCGTCGATGACTACGGTTACACGGTCGGATGCAAGAAGGCTGTCGACGATTTTCTTGCGACACGGGCGCCCGTTCTGATGCAGAGAATCAACAAGAACGTGCGGTGCTGGATCAAGCCCTGAGGCCACGCATTCACCCGCAGCCCTAGCCGGCCGGGAAGTTCGGACCTGCTGTGGAGCGCCCGGCGGTTGTGGGTCGGCGAGAAACGGTAGATCTAAGTGCGCTGGCCGGAAATTCTGTGCACTTCGTCGCGGGGTGCGAAGTTCTGCGTGGTGCCGTTGGCGGGCCTCACCGGATACAGTGCGTGACCGCTAGGCGGTAGACGAGCGTTCGAAGAGCGGCAAGAACTTTTCGCGTAAGAGCTGAAGTGGGGCTGTAGCTGAAGTAAGGCTGTGGCTGCGACCAGTTAAATTGCCGTCCGATAGCTGGTACGGCCCATAAAGCGACCGTGGCCTTCCCGCAGTGCCGATTTGGTCTGATACTCCAGAAACAACAAACCCACCCGATCGATGCGGCCATCGGGTGGTGCCTCTCGGCCCGAAGTGGCGAGAGGGTGGAATTCCAGCACCGGCGACGCCTCGGAAAACCAGAGCGCTTCGTAGTTTGCGTGACCGGCCGTTACTGTATGGCGCAGGATATGACGCGGAGCTTCGGGTTCCCTATGGCGCACCCGTCTGCCGACAAAATAGGAGGCATAGCGCGCTGCGTGCCTTTGGCCGGTGCTGAGTTCGACGAGCCAGGGGTAGAGGTCGCCAGGGCAACGGCGGCTCAGCTCGATGAGCCATGGTTTCTTGCCGTCCCAGATGAACTGAACATGCAGGAGACCATCAACCAGATGCAGCGCCTGGGCTAAGCGTTCGACCGCGGATTGAACGGCCGCAATTCCATCGGCCGGCAAATCGTCGACGACGTGGGAAGTATCGACCGCGAAAGGCGTGACCGAGCCGTCTTCGCAAACGATGACCGCCTCGGCCACCTTGCGGCCTTCCAGGAAGGCGCTGTAGCTATGCAGTTGGCCGTCGATATAGGTTTCGAGCAGCGCCTCACCGTTGGGGCTTTCGGCACGTGCGGTCGCGAGCGCGCTCAGGCCGGCGGCGCGGTCTGCACCGTCGAACACCGAAATTCCGCGACCGCTGAAGGCATCCGAAGGTTTGGCGATCAGCTTGCCCTCAACGGGCAGATCTTCGATCAACACGCGTCTGGGTGAAGGAAGGTGGAGGTCGGCGCACAGCGCGCGGAACTTCGACTTATCGGCGATCTTCTGATAGGTATCCGGGGTGTCGAGTAACGATTTCGGAAGCCGCAAGCGCAGGGCCGTCGCGATCGACACGTCGGTGCATCCGGGTACGACGAAATCTATGCCTAGTCGGTCTACATGAGATTGCACGACGACAGCATCCGCGTAGTTGTCGTGCAGATAGTGCTTGGCGTCGCGCCGGGCCAGGACGTCCTGAGGCCGGTTGCTGATTGTCCAGACCTCGAATCCTTCTTCCAGCAGCCAGTCATGGATCGGCCTCGCCGCAAAACTTGTATCGAGGAGAAGGACGCGTGTCATCAGGCAATCTCGGAAATTCTGACTTCTCTGTTCAAGCTCGCAGCTTTAACTATCGCTTCGACGATCACCATATTGAGATAGCCATCGTCGGCGGTGACACGCGGAACAGCGTTGCCGCGCACCACATCCACGAAATGCCTGAGCTGAGTTGTCAACGGATCCTGCCGCGTCACTGAGAGCTGTCCCTCGTCGAATGGTTGCCACCAGGAAGGATTGGGCGAGCCGAAGTACGTCCGGAACCGCATCGAGGGAAAATCCAGCGAACCCATGGTTCCGCCGAAGTGATAGCAGTTCTGCTCCGGGAAATACGGGTAGATCGGGTTCTCGCCGGATGTCATTTCCCAGCTCTTGCTGCTTGCGCTGGCGTCCGACAACAGAAAGGTGCCGATAGCGCCACTACTGAACGAAAAGATGATCGCGCTGCTGTCTTCGACTTCAAATTCACGCGTCGCTCTGCTGAACTTCGCCGCCACGCTTTCGATTTCGCCGAAGAGGAAACGCAGGATTCCTACCTCATGGATCATGTTGATGAGAATCGGTCCTCCGCCCACGCGGGTCCGCCACGGCCCACTGGCGAAGTAGTCCGCCGGCTTGTAGAACAGAGCCGCCCCTTGGACGCAAACAGTATTTCCGAACTTTTCGGAGGCTATGAAAGCCCGGGCGACCTCGAGCAGAGGGCTGTAGGTCCGGTGATGGCCGACAAGCAGGGCGACCTTCCTCTCCGCGGCCGCTGCTGCGAGAGCGGCTGCCGTGGAAAGCGAATCCGTGAACGGTTTTTCGACTAGAGTAGGAATGCCGCTCTCCAAGCAGCGCATCGTCTGATCGTAATGGTAGATATTTGGCGAACTGATGATCGCAGCATCGATCTGTTCGGTGTCAATCGCTTCTTCGACGGTTGAGAAGAGCCTGACACCTTCGGCCGCAGCAAACTCAACATTTCGAGCATGCGGAGGAGCCACGATCGCCGCGAGCCGAGTATCGAAATTTTCTCTCAGCAAGGCCGCATGGTTGCGGCCCATGAGCCCCGGACCGGACAGCAGGAACCGAAGCTCGCTCGTCATGATCAGCCGACCTTCGAAACCGATGGCTCCCGGCGTGTGCAGTGAAGTTCGGTCAGCACATCGGCAACAGCCGCAATATGCTCGGCCTCAACTCCCGAGTGGAAGGGCAGGCACAACACTCGATCCTTGACGTTGTTTGACACGGGTGCGTCATGCACAGTGTGGATCGTGAAGTTTTTGTAGCAATCGAAATCGGTGCAGATTGGCCAAAAGTACTTCCGCGAGAAAATCTCTCGTTCCTTTAGCGCATCGTATATTTCGTCTCGAGTTGCACCATAAACTTGCGGGTCCACAATGATCATGTAGTACTGTTCCGATTGCTTGACGCCGGGCTGTTTGATCTGCGCTCGCAGGCCGGGCAGCCGGCCGACTACCTGATCGTATTCCGCGCGCAGTGCCCTGCGAATGTCACGTTCTTCTTCAAATATCTTGAGATTCAGCAATCCGATTGCCGCGTGAACTTCGCTCATCTTGCCGTTGATACCCACGACCGCTACGCGTTCTTCATTCATGATGCCAAAATTGCGAGCCAGTCGAAGGCGCTGCGCCATACCTTCGTCGTTCGACGTGACCAGCCCGCCCTCGAAGGTGCTGAACAATTTGGTTGCGTGCAGCGAAAAAACGCTGAGGTCGCCCATGGTACCCACGGGGGTCCCGCCCTGCATCGCGGCGAAGGCATGAGCGGCGTCATATAGCAGCTTCAGGTCGTGTGCTTTGCACACCCGATCAAGGCCTTCGACGTCACAGAGAGTTCCGTAAACATGAACGCCGATTACCGCCTCTGTCTTACTGGTGATTGCTTTCTCCACCGCGCGCGGATCAAGGGTTAGCGTGTCCTCGCAAATATCAGCGAAAACCGGTTTGTAGCCGCACGCGGCAATGGCATGTGCGGTCGCAGCAAAGGTCAACGGTGTGGTGATTATCTCGGCGCCCGGAGTCAGGTCCAAACTAAGTAGAGCACACAGCATGGCAACCGTGCCATTGTTGAACAATTTCGCAAACGGCACATTCAGGCGTTGGGCAAGCTCAGCTTCGAGTCGATTGTGGAGCGGACCTTCGTTCGTGACTATTCCCGACGACCAGATCTCGCCCAGCAGCTCCGTGAGATCTTCCAGAGGCGGCAAAAGGGGCCGCGCGACATAGAGTGGTGTCATGAGATTCCTCGGCGTCCAGGTGGCTTTTTTGGGGCTACCGCAGTAGGCGGTGCTGTTGTGATCTGTGAATCGACGGTCGTCAGCGATAAATTCCAGGATGACGTTTTTGCAGACCGTGTCCAAGCGATCGCCGTCACATCCATAGTCCGGCATCGTAGCGGTCGCTCGATGATAATCATAGTGCCTGCTCAGCCAAGTCCAGACGGACCGCTGGGGTTATTGGACGAGCCGGCCGGGAATAACTCGTATTCATTGTTCATAACTTTGACGATGCGCGCCACATAATCATCCAACCTATAAAGTTT
>Ga0209829_10001943_pt1 | contig 16194 bp, 9 predicted proteins | sample C_140205_EF_Meta_FD_187311 | JGI IMG/M metagenome (GOLD analysis project Ga0209829, IMG submission 187311) | Freshwater microbial communities from Lake Croche, Canada to study carbon cycling - C_140205_EF_MetaG (SPAdes) (version 2) | ecosystem: Environmental > Aquatic > Freshwater > Lake...
ATGTGGCTGCAAGTTTTCCCATGTGGCTGCAAGTTTTCCCATGTGGCTGCAAGTTTTCAACTTGCAGAATCGACAAGATGAAATCTTGTCGCCACAAGAGACAAGATGAAATCTTGTCGCCACAAGAGACACGAGAAAATCGTGTCGCCACGGCGGAGAAGAGGATTCCGACACGAGAAAATGGTATCGCCACGCGTGTGTCCCGAGGATAACTCCCCTGATATAAGATAGAAGGCGTGAGCGGCCACGAACCATCCGACGACGACGAATCCAGCCCCGCCGATACGGGTCGAGCCGCGGACGGCGTCGACTCTTTGGCCGCGGCCCGGAAGGTGAAGACGTTTCCGCAGACACCGGGCGTCTATTTGATGAAGGACGCCGCTGGCCGTGTGATCTATGTCGGAAAGGCGAAAAACCTGAGGGCGCGGGCCTCGAGCTATTTCCTCAAGGCAGCCGAGCAGGACCGGCGGATCGCCGACCTCGTGCAGGAGATCCGCGACATCGACTACCTGGAGGCCGACAGCGAGGTCGACGCGCTCCTCATGGAAAGCCGGCTCATTAAGGACGTGCAGCCGCGTTTCAACTCCGACCTCAAAGACGACAAGACGTTTCCGTATCTCCAGATCACAACCCACGAGGATTATCCCCGGATCGAGTTCACGCGGTCGCCGCGGCAGAAGGGCGTGAAGCTCTACGGGCCGTTCACGAGCGCCGGCAGCCTGCGCGGGGCGATCGTGGTGCTGCAGAGGATCTTCAAGTTTCGCACCTGCACGCTCGACATCGACGCCGACGAGGAACAGTGGCGGTGGTTCCGGCCCTGCCTCCTCGCCTCAATTGGCCAGTGCACTGCGCCCTGCAATCTGCGGATCTCGAAGGAGGAGTATCGCCGCGATATCAACCGGCTGAAGACATTCCTCGAAGGCGGCAAGCATCGGCTGCTCGCTGAGATGCGCACGGAGATGCAGGAGGCTTCAACGCAGCTGCTGTTTGAGCGGGCGGCCCGGCTGCGCGACGAGATCCGGCTGCTCGAAACGCTCAATCAGCGGGGCGACCTTGAAGAGAACGTGCAGCCCGAGGTCTTTCTCGTCGATCCGAAAAAGGGGCTCGCCGGACTGGAGAAGGTGCTCGGCCTCAAGTCGCCGCCCCGCGTGATAGAGGGAGTCGACATCGCACACCTCGGCGGCAACGAGACGGTGGCCAGCCTCGTGCAGTTTATCGACGGCCTTCCCTTCAAACCGGGCTATAAGCGGTATCGCATCAAGACCGTCTCCGGCATCGACGATTTTAAGAGCATCCACGAAGTGGTCTCGCGGCGATTCGCGAGGCTCATGCGGGAGGGCGGGCCGCTGCCTGACATCTTCCTCGTGGATGGCGGCAAGGGGCAGCTCTCCGCGGCACTCGACGCCCTGGAGAGCCTGGGCATCAAGGCCCCCTGCGTGATCTCCCTGGCCAAGCGGGAGGAGGAAATTTTCCTGCCCGGAAAGAGCGAGCCGCTACGGCTGTCCCGCGACTCCTACTCCCTGCGGCTCCTGGAATACGTCCGCGACGAGGCCCACCGCTTCGCGCAGCACTACCACCACCTGCTCCGAGGCAAGCGGACATTCGAGGAGTGACGGCCGCCGCAGGCGGCAGGTGTGGATCGGCGGCCTGCGGGATCGGACGATGGGGTCCCAGGTGCCCAGCGACTCAAGCGACCTGCGCCGCCTGCCCAGCCCCGCCATGCTGCCCGAGCAGGCCCGATGGTTTCGACGTGAACGGGCTTACTACCCCGAGCACGTTGGAGTTGCCTGTTTCATATGCAGAATCCGTGAGGGGCTGGCCGGGCCCCTAGCAGGCTGTGGATAAACCACGTGTTGGACCGCACGATGCGGTCCCGGGTGCGTAGCACCCGCAAAAAACCGGAGGTTTTCAAAGTGGAAAAAGGTCAGGGATGACTTTTTCCGCGGACAGTGAGCTCGGCTTTTGCAGTTTACACAGCCATTGCGACAGCGTTTTCCAGCCGTCTGATCAGCTTTTTGGAACCGTGTCCGCTTTGGTGCCATCGCTCAAACGTGCTGCCGTACACTGGCCTGCTGCAGTGTGACGAGCATGTCGAGGAAGGATCGGTCCGAAAAGAGCTGCGGTCCAAGCCTTTTGTGGGTGCAAGTTTTCCCATGTGGGTGCACATTTTCCCATGTGGGTGCAAGTTTTCAACTTGCACTTGCCTTCGACACGATGAAATCTTGTCGCCACAAAGAAGGGTGGGGAGGAGGAATTTGAATTGTGGCAGCAAGTTTTCAACTTGCTGATTCGACAAGAGACAAGATGAAATCTTGTCGCCACAAGAGATACAGGCATCTGATCCTCAGCTGGTTCCGAGCTGGAGTTTTTTGAATTGTGGGTGCACATTTTCCCATGTGGGTGCAAGTTTTCAACTTGCACTTGCCTTCGACACGATGAAATCTTGTCGCCACAAGAGATACAGGCATCTGATCCTCAGCTGGTTCCGAGCTGGAGGCAGTGATCTCATCGGGCGTCGTCGAGGACTTCAGCGGCAAGGCGAAACTGACCGTCAGAAAAGCCTATGGATTGAGAACGCCACAAGGCCTCGAAATCGCCCTGTTTCACCCGATGGCATACACCCTACCCGAGCCCAAATCTACCCAAAGATTCTGCTGAGGAGGCTTTTTCGGAGGGCAGTTTCAGCCAATGGGAAAAAGGGCACCAAAACAGCAAAAGCCGAGGTGAGAGCCCTGACGGCTCCCCTTGCCCCGCTTCTCTTGATTCGGCGCAGCGAAATCGGCATCCTCCCGCCCCCTGCATGGCGCGTCGTCACGCAGGCATCGCAGCAGGCAGTCGATCAATGGACGAATTTTTCCACGGGCAGAGAGGCCACAGGAGCGTCGCCGTGCTCGCAACTGGAACCCATTCACTGCAAGCGACCCCACGATCATACGGCTGGACTGGCGTGTGGATCGCCGCCGTATGCTCCAGCCTCGCCCTGACTCCATTAGGCGCCGCGGAGGAATCCGTCCCGGATCGACCGATCGTGACCGTGATCGCGGCGGGCACGATGGTCGATGAACCGGAGCGTGACCGTTGGAACAGGATCGTGCTGCTCGCCACACCGCGTTTTACAAGCGGGGACACGGCCGACGTCTCCGAGTCGATCACAAACGCCGTCTCCCAGTTCACGTTCACCATTCTGGCCACGGTGCGGCCCGCCGCCGATGCCACCGAGCCGGCGGCCCATGATCTCGTGGAGGTGGGCATCGGTTACAGCGTGCCGGTCAACGGCCAACTCACCGTGATCGCGCCCGACGCCCAATTCCCCAGCGTGCCCCTCGACTTCATGGGCAGGCAGGTGCTCAACGCCGAGCAGAAGAGCCTCGGCGACATCACCTGCGTAGGTGCGAACGATACGGCATTTGTCTTCGACTCCCCCACGATCACCCTCCGGGATGACGAGCACATCAATCTGGTCGTGCGGCATATGGTGCGCATCGACCGGCGATCCGGCGCATGTTCGAGCTGCGCCTGGCTTCTCGAAGCCGGCAGCGACGGTTCTCTTGTCCCGGTGGACGAACCGTTGCGGCTCATCGACGGCGGCACGAGGGAGGAGCGATCGATCCACGTGGACGGCCGCCGATTCATGTTTGGCTTTCCCACCAAGCAGGCCTTCGCCGTGGAGGACCTGCCGCCGGGCCGCCGCATCGACTGGTCGACTACCCTTCGAACCGCCGCAGACGCGCCGGCCTACACGGCACCCGCCCTCGACACGCTCACGGCCGCGCTCGACGCCGCCATTGCGAGTCTTCGCACGCTGCGGAGCGCCGAAAGCAGCAACGCGGCCGGGGAGTAGCGGCCGGCGGTGCTTTCTCCCATGGCGAGGAAGATTCCTGTCGCCGCGAAATCAGGCGGGCTCACCCGACTTTTTTCATAACGACCGCGGCATTGTGGCCGCCGAAGGCGAACGACTGCGTGATCGCGGTATCGATCCGGCAGGGCCCAGCCTCGCGGACAAACCGCAGATCGCGGATCGGATTCTCGAGATTGTGGCACGCGTGGGTGGACTGGTGCGCCAGCGACAGCGCGGTGACCGCAGCCTCGATGCCGCCGCTGCCGCCGATGCAGTGGCCGGTGAGCGACTTGGTGGCGTTGACGATCGGTTTCGCGCCGAACAGCCGCTCGATGACGGCTGATTCAATCTCGTCGTTTAAGGCGGTGCCCGTCCCGTGCGCGTTGATGTAGTCGATGTCACCCGGCGTGCAGCCGGCGTCCTGCACCGCCGCAACGATCATGTCGGCAATGCGTGTGCCGGAAGGATCCATCATCATGATGCTGTAGCCGTCGAAATTCTCGGCGTATCCCGCGATCTCCGCGTAAGCCCGCGCGCCCCTCCGCTGAGCAGACTCTGCCTCCTCGCACACCAGCACCCCAGCGCCCCCTTCGGCCAGAAGGAAGCCGGTGCGATCGCGATCGAATGGACGATTGGCCGTGGCCCAATCCGCGCCCGCCGCCAGGGTGCGAGCGGCATCGAAGCCACGGAACATACCGCCATAGGGATCGCCGACATATTCCGCGCCGCCCGCGAGGGCCAAGTCGACCTCGCCCGAGGCAATCGACCGGAAGGCGTGGCCGACCGCCACGGTGCCCGCGGCGCAGGCCTGGGCAAAGGTGAGGTTCGGACCGCGCAGCGACCAACGGATGCCTGGCAACGCCGACATGGCGTTGGGCATCATGGCGGGGACGGCATACGGATTGAACCGCGGCGGCATGGGAGGCAGCAGCGACTGGTCGGCAATCGCGTGTCGAACCGCCGTGAACGAGTGGTTCGTGAAATTGCCGAGGCAGGAGGAGACGCCCCCCACGCCCGTCCCCATGAAGACACCGCAGCGATTGGGCTCGGGGCCTTCAAGGCGAAACGTGTGTTTCTTGGCATCGACCACCGACGTGCCGATCCCGGCATCCTGAAGGGCCTCTTGCGTGGCCAGGATCGTCAGCATGCCGCTCACGTCGAGCTGCATCTGTTCGATTCTGCTGATCCCCATCGCCTCCCAGTTGATTGGCGGCAGGGCAGCCCAGATCTTCGATGTCGTTACGGTGTACCGGGACCATTCCGCTGGGATCGGTGCCCCTGCCGCCCGTCCGGCAAGCAGTGCAGACCAGCATTCACTGGCCGACAGACCAACCGGCGAGATCATGCCGATACCGGTGACGACCACCCGCCGCCGATTCATGCCAGAGCTTTTTCTTGAACACTCCGACCGATGAAGGCGATGATGTCGCCTACCGTCGCCAGCGACTTCGCGTCGGTGTCGCTGATCGAGCCGCCGAATTCATCCTCGAGCGCCATAACGAGCGTGACCGAATCGAGGGAATCGGCCCCCAGATCCTCGCGGATTCGCTGATCGCCGCCCAGGGCCGACGGATCTACCTTCAGCACTTCGACGATCGTCTTCTCAACGCGTTTGCTGATGTCTGCATCCGCCATGTATCTGTTTCCTCAGTCGTAGCCGATCCCTGAACTCCGCGAGTTTCGCCCAACTCGCATCCGTACGTCAAGAGGTTTCGCCCTAGGGCTCAGTCGCACCATGCCACCGCCCCACGCTAGCTTGCCCATCTTCCAAAGATGGCTGCCGTCGCTGTTTTAGCCAGACCGCATCCTGCTGGACGAAAATCGTGTAGTCTGAGGCGTTCCGGGAATCCCCGGTGCTTTATTTCCAACTCTTCGTTCGTTTGATCGTTGCTGAAAGCGAGATATTTGTGCCCCAGCCCCCCTCCGCCACGCCGGTGGTGCGGATCGCGTCGATCGGCTTAGCCACGCCTCCGCTGCGAGTCCTCCAGGCTGACGCCATGGCTCTCGTACGGGCGAATTATCCGGACGGACTGACGGAACGCAGCCTGGACGTGCTCGCCCAGATTTTTTCGCACCCCAGCATCATCGCGAGGTACGTCGCGCTGGATTCGGAAGCCGATATCCCCTCGATGATGAACGAGGATCCGGACCGTCGCATGGACCGCTTCACCCGCTGGTCGACGGATCTGTCGCACCGGGCAGCTCGCAATGCACTGCAGGATGCAGGGCTGTCGGCGGCGGACGTCACCTCGGTGATCGTCAACACATGCACTGGCTACATCTGCCCTGGTGTTTCGACCTACCTGCACCAAGCGATGGAACTGGATGGCAGCGTCCGTGTGTTCGATGCCGTGGGCAGCGGCTGTGGCGGCGCGCTGCCAAACATCGACCTCGGGACCCATGCCCTGTATGCGGATCCAAAGGGCGTCGTCCTGTCAGTCGCGGTGGAGGTGTGCACCGCCACCTACCAGATGGACAACGACATGAGCCTGCTGATTTCCAACGCGATCTTCGGCGACGGTGCGGCCGCGGCCGTGCTCTGGACCCGGCCAGAGGGGCTGCGCATCATCGATTCGGCGGGCCGGATCGATGTCTCGTTTCGCGAGGATGTGCGGTACGTCTACAAGCAGGGGCGTCTCCATAATAAGCTCGCCGTCCAACTTCCAAAGGTGGTGGGAGCCGTGGTGCCGCCGGTGATCGACGGCCTGCTGGCGCGGAACGGGCTCACGCGTGGCGACGTGCGGCATTGGGCGATCCACCCGGGCGGCGACAAGATGGTCAACACCCTCGAGGAGGCGCTTGGCCTGACCGTGGAACAGATGGCGCCAACGCGGCAGGTGCTCGCTGACTACGGCAACATGTCGTCCCCCACCGTCCTTTTCGTGCTCAAAAAGATTATGGAAAGCGGCATCCAGCCTGGCGAAAAAATCCTTCTCACCGCCTACGGGGCCGGCATGTCCGCGTATGCGATGCTGCTTGAGGCGTGATCGGCGGTGGCTGCCGTCGGCCGGGCTCACTGCCCGTGGAAAAAGCCATCCGTGTCCTGCCCGAAAATGAAAGCGGTTTCCACTTGAAAACCGCCTTTTTTCAGGATGCTGCGCACCCGTGACCGCCTCGTGCGGTCCAGCCCGCACTGTATCCACGGCCTGCTCACCCTCGCGGTGCTGCAAGCACGACTCCTGTCGGGATGGTAGCCTCTCGGCAGGCGGCCGAGCCTCGCTGTCCGTGGAAAAAGTCACCCGTGCCCTGCTCATCATGTGGCCATGCGGTCATAAAGTGAGCTTTCACTTGAAACATTCCGTTTTTTACGGGCACTGCAATCCCGAAACGAGAGTCGTGCGTCGAACAAACAGTGCATCGAGAGCCTGCTAGCAGGCTGTGGATAAACAAACTTTTCGACCGCACGATGCGGTCGCGAGTGCGCAGCACTCGGACAAACCGGAGGTTTGCAAGTGGAAAAAGGTCAGGAATGACTTTTTCCACGGGCAGCTAGAGTCTGATCCTTCCCTGGGGGCCACTTCCATGTCCGCGAGCGTCGATGTGCCCGGAGTTGTCCGGACCCCAGATTCCGTGGCGGCCGAGGCCGAAACGGTCGCCCACGCCCACCGCCGCATGATCGCGGCCCTCTCGAAGGTCGTGATCGGCCAGGAGAAGGTTCTCGAACTCCTTCTCATGGGCATCTTCTGCCGCGGCCATTGCATTCTCGAGGGCGTGCCCGGGCTGGCGAAGACCCTGATGATCTCGAGCCTCGCCAAGTTGCTCTCGATTAGCTTCAACCGTATCCAATTCACGCCCGACCTGATGCCCTCCGACATCACCGGCACCGAGATCCTTCAGGAAGACAGGGAATCCCACCAGCGGGTGCTGCGGTTCGTGAAGGGCCCTGTATTTGCCAATCTCGTGCTCGCCGACGAGATCAACCGCACGCCTCCCAAGACACAGGCGGCCCTGCTGCAGGCGATGCAGGAACACCAGGTCACCGTGTCAGGAAGCTCGTTCGACCTGCCCCAACCGTTCTTCGTGCTCGGCACGCAAAACCCCATTGAAAGCGAGGGCACCTACCCTCTGCCCGAGGCACAGCTTGACCGCTTTATGTTCAAGATCTCGGTCGATTATCCGACGCTTGCAGACGAGATCCTCATCGCCACCTCGACGACGTCCCGCCAGACCGTCGACCTGCAGCCGGTCATGAACGCAGCCGACATCATCCGGATTCAGGGGATCGTGCGCGACGTGATCGTGGCCGAGCCAGTCTCGGCCTACGCCGTGCGCCTGGCGCGGGCCAGCCGACCGGGCGATGCCTCCAGCCCGCCGGAGATCCGTCGCTGGCTTTCCTGGGGCGCAGGGCCTCGGGCCTGCCAGTCGTTGCTCCTGGCTGGCAAGGCCCGCGCACTGCTCGATGGCCGTCCCAACGTGTCGTTCGACGACATTCGGGCGATCGCCAAGCCGGTGCTTCGCCACCGGCTCGTCACCAGTTTCACCGCCGAGAGCGAGGGTATCCGGGCCGACGCGATCATCGACAGGATCATCGAGGCACTGCCCGAAAACGGCTGACCTCCGGCACGCCCCTGAGCGTGGATTTCATTCTGACTTCGGTCTGAACCCCAGTGCCGAAACGCGGCGCACAGGTGCACCATGGCTTCATCCTCAAACGGTTCAACAGCCCCGGCCACAGCCGCCGCCGCGGTGCCAGCACCGTCGACTCCACAGCGTCTGCCGCTCGACCCACAGGGCTTGCCGCTCGATCCACAGGGCCTGGCGCTCGTCGCCCGCATGGAACTGGTCGCGCGGACGGCCGTCGAAGGGCTGCTGTCGGGCCTGCATCCCAGCCCGTATTTCGGTTCGAGCGTGGAATACGCCGACCACCGCCCCTACACCCCCAGCGACGAATTACGGTCGCTCGACTGGAAGCTCCTCGCCAAGACCGACAAATATTACGTCAAGCTCTTCGAGGAGCAGACCAACACCCGGATCACGGTGATTCTCGACACCAGCCGCTCCATGGCCTTTTCCGGCGGCGACGGGCCGACGAAGCTCGACTATGGACGCTTCCTCGCAGCCGCGGTGTGCCACCTGGCCCTCAAGCAAAACGACGCCGCGGGGCTGGCCACCTTCGACCGGGCGGTGCGGTCATACATTCCGCCGCGGTCGGCCGCCAATCACTTCCGCCATATCCTCACCGACCTGGGCCGAGCGACTCCGGGGGCCGACACGTCGGTGAGCACGTCGCTGCGTGAACTGGCCGGCCGCATTCCCAAGCGGGGCATCGTCGTGCTGATCAGCGACCTCATCGACGATCCGGCGGGCATCGCCGCCGGGTTGTCGCTGTTGGCGCACATGCGGCATGATCTGATCGTGTTCCACCTCGTCGATCCCGTCGAACGCACCTTTCCCTTCGAGAAGGTGACTCGCTTCCGCGACATGGAAGGGGAGGGACGGATCGTCACCAACCCCCGCCACGTGCGGGCGGCCTACCTGGAACGTTTTGGGGCGTTCCTCGCAGCGATGCGGTCGGCGTGCCTGGAACGCAAGATCGGCTACGAGCTCACCCAGACCGATCTACCCTACGCGGAAGTTCTGGCGTCGTACCTCGCGCGGCGCGGCCGCGTGACCGGATGATCCCGCTCCTGTCGCCGCGACACAGCACGTTCTCATGCTCAACCCCCTGCTGCTCTGGTTTCTCCCGCTGGCCGTCATGCCGGTGCTCCTGCATCTGCTCAACCTGCATCGCCTGCGGGAAGTCGAACTGCCGACCTTCCGCTTCCTGATGGAAGGCTACGTGCAGCAGCGCCGCCGGGTGCGGCTTATGGAGTGGCTCCTGATGCTCCTGCGCACGAGCTTGGTGCTCGCGGTGGTGTGGGCCTTCTCCAGGCCTGTCATGGAGCGATTCGGCGGGCTGTTCGGCGGCGGCGGGGGCCGCGACGTGGTCTTCGTCGTGGATGCGGGCATGACGTCGGGACTGGTCTCGGAGGGCACGTCGGCCATCCACCGGATCCGCGAGGCAGTGCGTTCGGCCGCGGGCCGCTTTCGACCGACCGACTTCGTGACCCTCGTGCGGGCTGGAATGGAGCCGAAGGTGCTCCACCGGGCGGCGCTGGGCGACGGCAAGCGACTGGCCGCGGAGGTCGACACGCTCGAGCCCGATCCCGGCACCGCCGATCTCGTCGCCGGCCTGGCCGAGGCGCTCTCCGGGCCGCCGCGTGGCCCGCGGAGCGTGTGGATCGTTTCCGACTGTCAACGCCGGGCATGGCGGCGGCTGGCCGAGGACTCCGCCACCGCAAGGGTGCCCGAGAGCGTGCAACTGGTCGTGATCGATGTCGGCAGCCGGGGCCGGGTCACCAATCTTGCCATCCTCGGCGATCCACCACGCGCCCAGCGCCCTGTGGTGGGCCTGCCGGTGGAATTCACGCTGCGGGCGGAAGGGGCCGGCATTGATGCGCCCTTGGAGACCAAGGCCACCGTGGTGCTCGACGAGGAAATCGTCGCGCAGGTGCCGCTGATCGTCACTCCGGGTCGCGTCACAACCAGCACGGTGGCAGTCGTGCCGTCGCGGCCGGGCGTGCTGCGGGGCCGAGTCTCGCTGCCGGCTGACGCGTTCCCCGAGGATGACTCGATGCTCTTTGTGCTCAACGTGGAGCCGCGGCTGAGTGTGTTGGTCGTTGCACCTGCTGGCGTCGAACCGATCTTCGACCCGGGCTTGTTCCTCCGTGCTGCGCTCGACAGCCCACGCGAATCGGTGGCGGCAACGCGGCGGAGCGAGACGGCCGTGCCGGGGCGTTCAGAACTGGCCGGCTGCCTCGACGTGGTGGTCGCGCGGGCCAACGCAGTCGAAGAGCGGCAGGTGAAGGCGGCAGATGTGATCGTGCTGGCCGACACCCGCATCGATGGTGGGCGTCAGCGATGGATTCGCAGCCGCGTGGAAGCGGGGGCAGGCCTGCTGGTGCTGGCCGGGTCGCACATTCGCAGTGTTCAGAAGCTGGCCGAATTCGCCGCCGGACCAAACCCGCGAGACAGTCTCGCGATCAGCTTCGGCGAACCCGTCGGCGACCCCGCCGATGAAACTGCAGGCCACCGGCTGGGCGTGGTGGACTATTCCCACCCCATCTTCACGGCATTTCGCCCCACGGCCGACACGGCCCCTGGCGGGGGTGCCGCCGCGGGCACGACTGTCTTCGACACGCTCCAGATATTCCGCCACGCGCCGCTCGACGTGGCCGGCGACGAAAAGCAGGCTGGCCGCTTCATCGTGATCGCCCGGCTCGATGATGGCACACCGATTCTCACGGAGGCGCGGCTCGGCCGCGGACGCGTGATCGTCTCCGGGCTCGCCGTCACGCCGGACTGGTCTAACCTCCCCGTGCATCCTGCTTTCGTGCCGATGATGCTGCGGGCGGTGCAGCACATCCGACCGGAGCCGCCCGCCGTGGCGGCCGAGAGCGTGCATCCCTACGAGCCGGCGCCGGTGCGGTTGCAGGATTCGTGGCGGCGAGCGGTCGTGCAGGCGACTTCTCCCGCCGGTGGCCGGCGTGCGATCGAGACGGTGGCCGGCGACAGTGGCGTGACGGGCGCGCTCGACGACACTCGCATGGTGGGCTTCTATGAATTCGACGTCGAGCCTCCGGCCGGGCAGCCTGCGGCGCCGCTGCGACTGGGCATGGCAGTGAACTGCGACGTCGAGACGGCGGCCTTCGAGCCGCTCTCACCGGCCGAAGTCACGGCCACGTTTGCACCGCACGCCACCACCCTCCTCGCGGGCACCGCGGAGGATCCCACGTTGCACACGCAGCTCACCGGCCGCCGGGAGATCTGGCGCTGGCTGATTGCCGCCGTATTTGGGCTCTTTGCGCTGGAGTTTTTCCTCAGCACGCTGCGGCCGCCGCCAGCAGCGGGACAGGCAGCGATTGAGCGGGGCTGGCGGAATCGGCTCAACGACTGGCTCGGACGCGCGGTCGGCAACGCGGCGGATTCTGCCACGGTCAGATGACACTCTGATGATTTCACCCGTCTTCCTTCACCCATTTGCCACATTTGCATAGCTTCTCGAGGACAACTCACATGGCGAGCGGAACCTGGGAATCGCGTGCCGACCGAATCGCAACGGTCGTCGCCCGCGTGCGGATGCGGATGGTGGCCGTGGCACTGGCGGCAGGCCTGCTGCTCGCGATCGCAGCCGCGATTGCATGGGTGGTGGGCGGCCTGCTGCTCGACCTAGCGGCGCCGCTTTCGGTGCCGCTGCGGGTGGTGGCCTGGAGCGGCTGGTGGGCGGTGGTGGCGGCGGGCGGTGGCGCGTTCGTGCTGCTGCCGGCGCTGCGGCGGCCGCTGCTCGACACGGTGAGCCTTCGGATCGAACGCGCGCTCGGCGGCATCCACAACCGTCTGCTGACGGTCGTGGATCTGGCCCGTGGCAACCGAGCGAGGCACGACCTCGAGCCCGACATGGTCGAACAGCTGCTCGACCAAACGCAACAGAGGCTGGCGGGATTTCGCCCCTCCCGAGTCGTGCGATGGCAGGCACTGGCCCGCAATGCCGCACTGGCGATCGGGGCCTTGGCGTTGGTCTTCGCGCTCTACCTGGCGCTCGGCGAGCGGCTGATCGTCACGCTCCAGCGGCTCCTGTATCCGACGGCCGACATCCCCCCGGCCACCTGGCTGCAGCTGCGGTCTCCCGGCGACGTCGCGGTGCTGGAGGGGGAGCCGCTGGAGATCGAGGCCCGCGTGGTCCGCAGCAGCGTTGACGCGGTCGAACTCGTGATCTTCGACACGGCGGGCCGCGCGCTCCGCCATCCGATGCGATCCTCCGGCGCAGGCGGGTTTATCGCGCAGCTCGACGGGCTCGACCACGCGGCGACCTATCGGCTCGAAGGGGGCGGCACGTGGACGAAAACCCACGCCATCACGCTGCTGCATCGGCCCGAAATCACGGCAATCACACGACAGATCCGGCTGCCCGACTTCATGCGGATCGACGCAGCCATTCCGGTCGCGGACGACGCTCGTCGCATCGAGGCACTGGAGGGATCGACGGTGGAATTCATCGCCGATGTCTCCGAGGACGCCGTCGAGGGCAGCCTGCAGATCTCTGAGCGAACTCTCGAGAACCGTGATGTGGAGCGGTATGACGAGCGAATCTGGTTCGAGGACGACCTGCCTCGGGACGCCGTGGCGGAGACGCCGTGGAAGTGGACCACCACGCACGCGGCCGGCGGCCTGCGCAGCTTCACGTTTGGCTTTGAAGGCATGCCCTTCGGGATGCGAACGCGGCTGGAGCCGCTCGTGCTGCCCCGCGATCTGCTCCCGCAACGGGCGGTGATGCTGATGGCGCGACTCGACCCGGTCGATCCGCCAGGCCGGCTGGCGATGCTGCTGGAGTGCGATGACAGCCGCATGGAGCTGGTCTGGGGCGACGCCGGCGCCGCGGCCCCGGCCAAGGGCGTTCTCCGCTTCGTCGCCGGCCCGCTGCCGCCGCCCGGCGAATGGGTGCGGCTGACCGCGGAGCTCAAGGATCTGCCACAGCTCAAACTCGTCGGCCGCAGCATGACCGCAGTGACGTTTAGCGTCGATCGCGGCCGCGTGCTGCTCGATCGCCCAGGCTGGGTGGACCGCACCACGCAGTCGGTGCAGCAGCCCGTCGATCGACCGATCGAGCCGATCCCGGTGCGTCGCCTTGCAAAGGCTGAGACGGAATCGCACGTTCGACCGGTCGCCCTTTCGGAGCCAGCGACGGGATCCGTCGCCAGCCTTGTTGCCACACAGACCTGGATCGGCGGCGTGCCGGTCGAAAAGCCGGTCTGGGCCTCGATTGAATTTCGCAGTGCGGCGGGCCATCCCAGCCTGCCCGTGCCAGCCGTCGAGATCGCGCCCACGATCGATCGCCCGCCTTCGATCGTGGTGGAGCAGCCGCCCGCGCTGCTCTCGCTGCGGATCGCCGACGACGTGGAGATTCAGGGCCGCGTCTTCGACGACTGGGGGCTCGACAGCATCGCAGTGCGGATCGGCCCCGATGCCGAACACCTCGCACCGCCCGTGCCGCTGGCGGGCGTGACGCTGGCCGATCGGCCGCCCGACACGCAGGTTGTGCTCTCCACCGTGCTTTCGGCCGAGCAACTCGGCCTCGCGCCGGGCAAGACCGTGGCGTGGAGCCTCGTGGCCCGCGACACCAAAGGGCAGATCACCGAGACGAAGGCATTTCGCGTGACGGTCGTCCTGCCGCCGGAGATGGCGCTGGCCCGCACGCAGGTGCCGGCGCTTGAGCAGGCCCGCCGCGAGGCCGAGCAGGCCGCCCGATCTGCCGAGCAACAGGCCGCTGCGATCGACGAGAAGCGGGAGGCGGTGATGAAGGCGGTGGGCGAACAGCCACTGGAGGCCATCGAGGCGGCGGAGCAGGCTCAGCAGCAGGCCAAGGCGAGCAGCCCGCCTGAGGGCAAGCCCGATCCCGACCTCGCGAAGGCTGCGGAGGAGAAGACGGCCGCGGCGCAGGAGTCCGCAGACAAGGCCGCGCAGGCGCTCGAGCCGCCGCGCAAAAACGACCTTGCCACCGTCGACGGACAGCTCGAACAGCAAAGCCGCGAGGCGGAGCGACTGGCGAAGTCGATCGCGCAGGCCGCGGACCAGGCGGCGCAGAGCCCGCTCGTGCCGCAGCCCCAGAAGGATCAGCTCGCCGCGTTGGCGGCCGAGGCAGAGGCCTTGAAGGAGTCGCTCGCCCGCAATGAGGCCTTCAAGGGCGACACGGCCAAGCTCGACCGCCTGGCCGATGCGCCGACACCATCGGCCGTCGCGGAAACAGCGAGGCGGCTCGAGCAGTCGCTCAAGGATGTCGAACAGCAGCTCGACGCAACCGGCGCTGCGCGCCGACTGGAATCGCTGTCACAGGATCTCGAGCGCCGTAGCCAATCGCTCACTGCCATGGCGGAGCAGCGGGCAAACTCCCCGCAGGCAGCGGCGCAGAAACAGGCGGACAATGCCTCGAAACCTGAACCACCGTCCGACACACAATCCGAGACACTGCCCGCCGAGGACAAACAGAAGCAGCAGCAGGATCGAGCTGCGGAGCGGGTTGCCCGCGAGCAGATTCAGCAGGTGGAGCAGATTCTCGGCCAGCCGGTCGCTGCGATGATGAAGCCCGACGCTGCAAAGCCTGACGCTACGAAGCCCGACGCTGCGAAGCCTGACGCTGCGAAGCCTGACGCCGCGAAGCCTGACGCTGCAAAGCCTGATGCTGCAAAGCCTGACGCTGCAAAGCCTGAAAGCGCGAAGCCTGACGCTGCAAAGCCTGATGCTGCAAAGCCTGACGCTGCAAAGCCTGAAAGCGCAGGTGAGGCTGGCTCGCCACCCGAGTCGGCTCTGCGAGAGCCACGGACCGCCGCGGTTGAAGCCGCCGCCGAGGCGGCAAGCATGACAGGCCGCACAGTAGCGGCACTCGCCGAGCAACTCACACGCCGCAAACCGCTCCCGCCGCAGCAGGCTGCTCCGGAGCCCGCGAGCCCCAGTGCTGGAAAGCCGGCCACTCCTGCCAGTGCCGATCCGTCTGGCACCACGCCACCCCAGCCCGGCACGCCTGCCCGAGAAAAGGCCGGTGCCGCCCCTGGAGAGATGGCTGCGGAGTCGTCCGTCGCCGCGCTCGGGGCGTTGCTCGAAAGCAGCGCTGTGCAACAGGCCCTTCAGATGGCCGAGCGGGCACGAAGGCTCCAGGAGCGTGCGGCCCGCGAGGCGGCTAGACAAGCGGCAGCGGGCAAAGGCGAGCCGACGCCTCCGGGGCCTGGACAGGGCCAGATGCCAGGTGAGCCGTCCGACATCCGCCAGCCCGGTGAGCCGATGGCCCAGCTGACCGACGGCGGCGCAATGGCCGGGCAGACGGAGGTGGCTGACCCGCTCCGGGGCCTCGATGCCAGCCGGCGGGCTGCCATCTACAAGCTGCCGCCGCGGGTGCGAGATCCGCTGCTGGAGGGCATGCGGCAGCGCGGGCCGGCGGCCTATCAAGACGTGATCGACACTTACTTCCGTCAGTTGGGCAGGGACATCCCCCAATGAACTCTCTGCTCCCAACCCTGAACCCGCTGTTGGTCTGGCTGGCCCGCTCCTGCGGCATCGGCCACGAACTGGCAGCGAAAATCGACCGCGTGGAGTGGCATTGGGCGCGTCCTGATCTGCTCATCATCGGGCTGGTGCTGCTGGTGCCGATCGGCTGGTGGATCGCGCGCCGGCACCGCGAGCGAATGCCCTGGCTCACACCCCGCCTGCAAACGGCCCTCACCGCCTGCCGGATCGCCGTGCTCGGACTGCTCATCTTCGTCGTGGCCGGACCGTCGTTGCGGCTGGATGAACGCGTCGCGGAGAAGCCGGTGGTGGCGTTGATCGTC
>Ga0209829_10001947_pt1 | contig 16179 bp, 12 predicted proteins | sample C_140205_EF_Meta_FD_187311 | JGI IMG/M metagenome (GOLD analysis project Ga0209829, IMG submission 187311) | Freshwater microbial communities from Lake Croche, Canada to study carbon cycling - C_140205_EF_MetaG (SPAdes) (version 2) | ecosystem: Environmental > Aquatic > Freshwater > Lake...
TTCCTTGATTGGGTCCGAAATGGCGAGGATCGCGACTGCCGTTTGCCCGCAGGCGACCCAGACGACGGTTTGGGCGTCACGTTGCCTCTCCTCCGCTGACTTGATCAGATGATCTGCCAAGGTAGTCCCTTGAGATCCGATGAACGACTGCTTGCCAACTCGCCAAGTGATTCCATCGATCACCCCGGAGATGCCCCCGCCGGTGGTGGATTGAAATCCGCTGATGGCGGGCAGCGTGAGATTGGCGTCACGTGCGTGATCCAGAATCGCGCGGGCCAGCGGGTGCTCGCTCTGGCTTTCCAACGCCGCGGCAGCAGCAAGAACCTCGTTCTCGCTGGAATCAGAGGCGACTACAAGACCCACCACCTTCGGTTTCCCCGCAGTGAGCGTGCCGGTCTTGTCCATGACCAGCGTGTCGATCTTCTCGATGGTCTCGATGGCCTCCGCGTCTCTAACAAGAATCCCCTCCTGGGCGGCACGCCCGATTCCGACCATGATCGAAACCGGCGTCGCCAGCCCGAGCGCACAGGGGCACGCGATGATCAGCACGGCCACCGCATTGATCAAACCGAGGGCCATCGCGGGCTCAGGTCCCCACAGCGACCAAACCATGAAAGTGATCACCGACGCGATCATCACGCCGGGCACAAAGTAGCCAGCCACCGTATCGGCGGTCTTCTGGATCGGAGCCCGGCTGCGCTGGGCCTTGGCCACCATCTTGACGATCTGGGCGAGCAGCGTGTCTGCTCCGACCTTCCCGACGCTCATGACGAATGATCCGGTCTGGTTGATCGTGGAGCCCACCACCGGGGCCCCCTTCTCCTTTCCAACCGCGAGCGGCTCGCCGGTGATCATGGATTCATCGATCGTGCTCGCGCCTTCGACAATCATCCCATCGAGGGGGATCTTCTCACCGGGCCTCACCCGCAACCGATCGCCGACGACAAGCCGGTCCACGGACACCTCCTCCTCCGAGCCATCCTCCTTCAGACGCTTGGCCGATTTCGCCGAGAGGTCCAGCAAGGCGCGGATCGACTCCCCGGTCCGGCCGCGAGCCCTGGCTTCGAGGAGCTGGCCTAACAAAACGAGGACGATGATCACAGACGCTGTTTCGAAGTAGAGCTCCACATTTCCATGATGCCGGAAGGAGACCGGAAAGAGTCCCGGTGCGAAAACGGCCACCACGCTGTAGGAGTAGGCCGCTCCGACCCCGATCGCGATCAAGGTGAACATATTGAGGTTCCAGCCCTTGAATGAGCGCCAGCCCTTCACGAAGAAGATCCAGCCCGCCCAGAACACCACCGGGGTCGCGAGCGCGAATTGGAGCCACTTCGAAATCGATGAGCTGATCAGGCTCTTCATTGGAATGCCCGGTATCATGGGAGGCATCGCCAACAGGAACACGGGGAACGTCAGCGCGAGACCGATCCAAAACTTGCGCGTGAGGTCGCGGATTTCACGCCGGGCATGTTCGTCCGCTTCGTTGGTGACAGCCTTCGGGTCCAGCGGCATGCCGCATTTCGGGCAGTCCCCAGGGGAGTCCTGCTCGATTTCGGGATGCATCGGGCAGGTGTAAATCGTGGCCCTGCTACCTGGCAGCGGAGTCACCTGCTCGAGCGCCATCCCGCATTTCGGGCAATCGCCCGGTCCATCGGAAATGACCTCGGGGTGCATCGGACAGGTAAACTGGCCGGGCTTCGCCGCGGATTCGACGGGAGACTTCCCATGCCCCCCGCAGCAGGAAGGCTTCGGCGGTGTCGGATCGGTGGGCGTGGGGCAGCAGTTCATGGCAGATGGGTGCGGAGGGACGCTTCACCCATAGCCTCGGAAGACCTCAATTGCCGATTATTAAAACAGTTTGGAATAAACTCATCCGTCTGCTAGTCTACCAGACGTGAAGGCAATCAAATCCATGGTGGGTCTGTTCCTGGTGCTGGCGATCCAGCTCCTCCAGGTGCACTCTGGCTTTGCCTCGATTGCTGATGCATCCTGCGCCAGGAAAGCACATGCCTCCTGCTGCTGCACCGGTGCCGACCAGTGTCCCTGTGCGAAGTCCTCACCCGATAAGGAGTCAAACGCTCCCCTGAGCCCGATCCCGGTCGGTGCGAAGGTGCAGGATTTCATCAAGTCGGCCAGCGAGACTTCCGTCGTGGAGTCGCCCGTACGAATCTCCCCGGAAGCACTCGCGGCGTTGGTTCGCGGGCATCTTCCGATCGGTTTCGACGGGGTGTCCTTGTCCGTGGCTTTTTGTCGATTTGTCATCTGAGTCTGCGTTCTGACAGACGTACTGCGCCCAGCCATCTCGTTGCTCGACAACCATTTGGCGTGGAGTGCTTGGGAAAATTCATTCCAATGACTCACATGATCCATGAACTCAATTTGCTATCTATCCTTCGGCCCGCTCATGGCCGTTGTGCTGCTTGCCAGTGAACCTGAACTGGTCGATTCCGGCCTCCTTTCTCGAATCCGCTCCGAGGCCGCCAACCACCACCCTTCCGCTGCTTCCGCCGCCCTCAAAGTCGCGGCGGCGGCAGAAGAGGTGCGAGCCGTTCGGCTCTGGAATGATCCCACGCTTGGGCTGTCGCTGATGGCCGCAGAACGGGCGAAACGCCGCGACGATGGCGATTTGCGGCTCAGCTTCGAGCAAGCCCTTCCCCGCGCTGGAATGTTCGACGCGACCAAGGCCAAGGCTGATGCACTTCGGAAAGCGGAGGTCGAAGGAGCACGCTCGACCCGTCTCGGAGTCTCCGCCGAAGCGGCGAACGATGTCATCGAACTCGCCCTCGCCGATGAGGCCATCGCCCTTCAGTCAGCACAGGTCGGATGGATTACCACCATGGCGGACAATGCGAAACTGCGGGCGGCGAACCCTGACGGATCGAGCATCGATGCCCTGCGCCTGGACGTCGAGCTTGCTAAGGAAACCCAGGTGCTCGAAGCCGCGAAACGCAGTCGCACAAGTCTGGCGCAACGTGTGAACCTGAGGCTCGGTCGTCCCTTGGACTCCCCTTGGCCAACCTTGAACCTTCGTGACTCGCCACCGCCCTCACCACCCGCAGGCTCAGAGATCGCACGGATTCCCTATGCCAATCCCAAGGTGCGATCGCTGCGCGCAACTGCTTCCGCCGCGCACGCCGAAACCCGCATCGCCGACCGGGAAAAGCAGCCCGCATTTGCAGTCGGGGTCGAAACCGGTCTCTACTCAGGAGGTGATTTCCGCGATGCCACGGTGGGCTTAAGAATGACCCTCCCGTGGTTCAACGAGCCTTCCTACGACGCAAAGATCTCGGCCGCCGAGAAGCGCGAGCACGCAGCCAATCGAGATATCGAATCCGCCCGCCTAGAAATTGCCGCCAAGGTCCTGGCTGCCGCCAACGAGGCATCGAACGCCGCGGTTCAGGCCCGCGCCTACTCAGGCGATATCCATGAAAGCGCCGTCAAGGCGGTCCACTTGATCGAAAGCGCATGGATCAGCTCCAAGGCAAGTCTCACCGACCTCCTCGAAGCCAACCGCACGCTTCTTTCCATCCGTTTGGAGCAGCGCCGTTTCATCGCGATGCAACTGGTCGCCCTCGAAGAACTCAACCTGTTGGTTCCACCCACGAACCAGAACTGAACCATGAAAACTCTCTACACCATCCTTCTAACAGCCGTCCTCGCGGTGACCGCCACCTGGTTTGTCTTGCGCCAGCCCGATGCCTCAGTCTCCGCCGAGCGCAAGCCCCTGTTCTATCAGAGCCCCATGCATCCGTGGGTCAAGAGCGACAAGCCCGGCCGCTGCACGATCTGCGGGATGGAGCTCGTACCCATTTACCCAGGGAATAAGTCCTTCGATGAAACCGGGGGCGGCAATGTCGTCGCGCTCACCCAAAACCAGATCCAGGTCGTCGGCGTGCAGACCGTGACGGCGAAAGTCCAGCCACTCACCCGCACTCTGCAGGTCGCCGGGATGATCGATGATGACGCCAGCCGCCATCGGTTCCTGTCGGCCTACGTCGACGGCCGTGTGGAGAAACTCTTCGTCAACACCATGGGAGCCGAGGTTGCGGAAGGCCAACCGCTGGCCGACTTTTACAGCCCGGGACTCCTCCAGACCGAGCGTGAGTATCGCCAACTCAGCGGGGATCTCAAGATTCAAGCCGGCCTTCGACTCCGCCAGATGGGCCTCAATCAGGAGCAGATCCGCGCGGTCGATCAAAAGCCGAACGACGTCCTGACGTCACAAATCCTCTCTCCAATCAGCGGCACCGTTGTCGGCCAGAATGTCTACGAGGGCCAGACCGTGGCGACCGGTGACAAGCTCCTCGAGATCGCCGATTTCTCAGACATGTGGTTCGTGTTTAGAGCCTATGAACAGGACCTGCCGTGGGTGAAGCTCGGCGAGACCGTGAGCATCACAACGCCCTCGCTTCCTGGCCGGACTCTTGAAGGAAAGATCGCCTTCATCGATCCCAACTTTGACGAGGCCACACGTTCGACGAACGTCCGTGTGATCCTTCCAAACCCTCTGGTGAACGGCCGACGCGAATTGTTGCACAAGCTCTATGCCGACGGATCGGTCAGCGTGGAAGCTCCGAACGTCCTCAGCGTGCCCCGCTCCGCCGTGATCCAGACCGGACCGGAGGCCGTCGTTTACGTGGATCGCGGCAACGGAGCTTATGCCCGGAATGTCGTGAGGATCGGACGACGTGGCGATGCGCTGCTTGAGATCATTTCCGGTCTCAAGGAAGGCGACAAGGTCGTGACCAACGGTAACCTACTCATCGATGGCCAGGCGGAGATGAACCGCTCGTTCACGAGCGAAGAAGCACCGCCAACCAAGGCAAGTGAGGTGAAGTCGTTGAACGAGGAGCAACAGAAGGCTCTCGCGGTCTTTCTCAAAATGGCTGACGAAATGGCGAAGTCACTCGCCACCGACGACCTCGCCGCCTTCAACGCGGCCAGCGCCCCCTCGATGATGCAGACCTCCGCATTGACCGATGCCCTGCGTAAAACCACTTCGGATTCCGCCGGACTTGACGCACTCGACGAGGCTCGTCATTTCCACGGCTCTGAGGATTTGAAGAGCGCAAGGGCGGCATTCCTGAAATTCACGCTCGCCGCGACCAACGTGTTGCAACCCCTGCATGACATGACGGGCGCCCCGGCATTCGAAGTCTGGGAATGTGCCATGGTGAACCAGGCCATCCCCGGGGCTGCAAAGAAAGGACGCTGGCTTCAGCTCGGCGGACGGCCCGGGCTCAATCCATTTTTCGGCAAGGAAATGCAGGATTGCGCCACCGAGATCAAACCCTAACAGGACCAAACCATGATCGAACGCATCATTGAATGGAGCCTGAAGAACCGGTTCCTCGTCGCCTGCGCCGCGCTACTGCTCATCGCGCTGGGCGTGAAGGCGCTCTATCAGACGCCGGTCGACGCCATCCCCGATCTAACGGAGAACCAGGTGCTGGTCTATGCCGACTGGATGGGCCGCAGCCCGCAAGAAGTGGAGGATCAGGTGACCTTTCCATTGTCGAGCGGACTGCAAGGTCTCGCGGGCGTGAAGGAAGTGCGGGCCAACTCAATGTTCGGCTTCTCGCTCGTGACGATCATTTTCGAGGACAAGATCGACACCTACTTCGCAAGAGCCCGGGTGCTGGAGCGGATGAACTACCTTCAAAGCTCGATGCCCGAGGGCGTGAAGCTCCAGCTCGGCCCGGATGCCTCCGGGCTCGGCTGGGTTTATCAGTACTACCTCGATGTTGATCCCTCGAAGGCGAAGGACGGCGGCTATGACCTCGCTCAGCTCCGATCATTGCAGGATTGGTATGTCCGCTACCAGTTGGGCAGCGTCCAGGGAGTGGCGGAAGTCGCCAGCATTGGGGGCTTCGTGAAGCAGTATCAGATTGAGCTTTCCTCGACCAAGATGCGCGCCACCAACGTGACCCTGATGGACGTGATGACCGCCGTGCAGAGCGCCAATCTCAACGTCGGCGGCAAGGTGGTGGAGGAAAATGGCGCCGAGTTCGTCCTGCGCGGCATTGGCCTTGTCACCAGCCCGGAGGATCTAGAGTTGGTCACGGTGAAGGCCATGGAAGGCACACCCATCTATCTCAAGGACCTCGCGACCGTGCAGATCGGCGGTGATTTCCGCCGTGGCGCGCTCGATCTGAATGGCCACGAAGCCGTCGGCGGAACCGTCGTCATGCGGACCGGAGAGAACGCCAAGGCCGTCATCGAGCGGGTGAAGGAGAAGATCGCCCAGATTGCCCCGAGCTTGCCGCCTGGTGTAACCATCAGGTCCTTCTATGACCGCAGTGAACTCATCGACCACACGATCGATACGCTCAAGCACGCACTCATTGAAGAGATCATTCTCGTCACCCTCGCCCACATCCTTTTCCTCTGGCACTTCCGCAGCATTCTCATCGTCACGCTGCCGCTTCCGATCTCGATCCTGATCTCGTTCCTGCTGATGAAGCAGTTCGGCATCACCAGCAACATCATGTCTCTAACAGGCATTGCCATCGCCATCGGTGTGCTGGTCGATGCAGCGATCGTGGTGACGGAAAACGTGATCCGACACTGCGAGGAGGCGGAGGACAAGAAGGGTTCGCCACTCAGTGGAAATGAAAGCCTCTCGGTCACTCTCGCGGCCTGCAAGCAGGTGGGCCGGCCGATCTTCTTCGCGATGGCGATCATCATTCTGGCCTTCGTGCCGGTGTTCGCCCTCAGCGGACAGGAAGGGAAGCTCTTCCACCCTCTCGCGTTCACCAAGACCTTCGCGATGATCGGTTCGACCCTGCTCGCGGTGACGCTGGTGCCGGTGCTTTGCTCACTTCTGGTGCGTGGGCCATTTCATTCCGAGGACCGGAACGTCGTGATGAAGCTCTTGCTCCGGATCTACGAGCCGACGCTTGACTGGGCCTTGAAGCATCGCAGGACCGTGGTGACAGGAGCGCTTCTCATTCTGTCGTTCGCGCTGCTGCTGGCCCTCGGACTTCCCCGTCCGATGGTGAAGCATCTCCGCGATTCCGGACATCCAAAAGTCGCGGAGCTGGTCACGGGATTCGGGCGCGAGTTCATGCCACCACTCAACGAAGGCAGCCTGCTCTACATGCCGGTCATGATTCCGAAGACAGGACTCAAGGAGATCCAGCGCGTGATGTCCTGGCAGGACAAGGTCATGAGCGAGGTGCCGGAGGTAGAAACAGTTGCCGGCAAACTCGGTCGCTTTGAAACGGCCACCGACCCCGCTCCGACGGAAATGATGGAGACGACCATCATGCTAAAGCCTGAATACCTCGCTGATGGCTGGTTCAGTGTGAAGCGAAACCCGGCGTGGCGCGAGGGAATGACGATCGACAAATTGAAAGCCGAGCTCACTGAAAAGATGAAGCAGGTGCCCGGGTACGTCCCCGCGTTCCTCCAACCGATCGAGAACCGCATCCTGATGCTCTACACCGGCATCCGTGCCCAGGTCGGCATCAAGATCTACGGTGACAACCTCGACATGCTCCAGCGCAAGGCCTTCGAAGTCGAGAAGCTAGTCAACAGCATCGATGGAGCCAGCGGTGTTTCCCCCTCCCGTATCCAAGGCAAGCCCTACCTCAACGTGCAAGTGGATCGTCGCGCGATGGCCCGCTACGGCCTTAGTGCGAAAGACGTGCTGGACGCGGTCGAAGTCTCCATCGGCGGAAAAAATGTCAGCACCACCATCGAGGGCCGGGAACGCTTCCCGATTCAGATTCGTGTGCAGCGCGGCGAGCGCGACGATATCGACAAGCTAAGCAGCATTCTGGTCGGAGGTGCCGGTGACACAGGGCCCATGGGTTCACCCATTCCACTTGGCATGGTCGCGAAGATCACCCGAGAAGTCGGTGCGAACGAGATTGCTTCCGAGAACGGACTGCTTCGCTCTTATGTCCAGGCGAACGTTCAGGACCGTGACCTCGGTGGCTTTGTCAAGGAAGTGGAGCAAAAGCTGGAGACCCTCGAATGGAAGAAGGAAGGCATGACTTACAAGATGACAGGTGACTTCGAGAACCAGCGCCGCTTCGTTCAAACCATGGAACTCGTGTTCCCCATTGTCCTGCTGGTGATCTTCGTGCTGCTCTACATCGTTTACCACAGCGCCCTGGAGGCGGCCCACGTCATGCTCGCCGTGCCCTTTGCTCTCAGCGGTGGCGTGCTGTTGCAGAAGCTCTTCGGCTACAATTTCAACGGGGCGGTCTGGGTCGGCTACATCGCACTCTTCGGCACCGCCGTGCAAACCGGCGTGGTGATGGTCGTCTATCTGGAGGAGACCGTGAAAGCCCGACTCGCTGAGAAAGGATTGAATTTCACTTATCAGGATCTCGTCCAAGCCGTGAAAGACGGAGCGCGGCTCCGCCTTCGGCCTAAAGTCATGACCGTCGCCACCATCGTCGCGAGTCTTCTTCCCATCCTCTGGAGCCATCGTCAGGGCTCCGAGGTCATGAAGCCCCTTGCCGTCCCCGTCATCGGCGGAATGATTTCCAGCCTGCTCCACATCCTCATCGTCACGCCCGTGATCTTCCTCTGGTTGCGCGGACGTGAATTCAAAAAAGGAACTCTCCACCACACACTGAAACCATGAACACCATCGTCATTCCACTCGCCATCGCCTCCCTGCTGCTCGTCTCGTGCAAGCCCTCGGAAACGACTTCAACCAACACCACGCCGGAAGCAACTCCTGCCGTCACCACTGGCGCCGTCAAACCCTACCCGCTCGATGTCTGCCTCGTCTCCGGCGAGAAGCTCGGGGAAATGGGCGAACCCCACGTCATCACCTATGAGGGCCAGCAGATCAAATTCTGCTGCAAGAGCTGTCTCCCGAAATTCGAGAAGGACCCGGCCAAGTACCTTGCAAAGCTCAAGTGAGCGAGCGTCCCGAAAGCGCGATCTGCATGGCGAGCTTGTCGGACGCCGCGTAAAAGGCGGAGTTCGCCAAGGCTCCTGTCGGCGCCCATGGCAGTCGGAGTCGCCAGTTCTCGCCACCGACCGTGCCGGGGAGATTGTAGCGATCGCTCAAGCCAGTGAGGTCGGTGATGAGCAGCGCGGCGTAGCGGGAACGCGACGCCAGCAGGCTCTTGATCAAACGCCACTGGTGAACATCCGAATAGACCGGCCACGGACCGTTGGCGGGGATGCCTGCGAACTCGGCGAGGAGCCTGAGATTGGCCTCTGCTTTCCGGACATCATCGGGATCGGACTTGGGGTTAGAAATGTCGGCGCGAAATGCATTCCACATCCCGGCGAGGGTGTCGTGATCGTGCGTCGCGTAAGTGGCGAAGCTGCACTCGGGCAGTTCGGACGGAGGCACGACGTGGCCTTCGTCATCGAAGTCCCATTGCGGAATCCTGAACCCGGCGATACCCAGAAGTTCAAGGTGCGGACGGACATACACGGGCACGCAACCAAGGTCTTCGCCGACGATTTCCGCTCCGCCTGCGGCTTCGATCACCATCCTGAGACGCCGGTCGCCTTCATCGCAATTCGCCGCCATGTTTTCCGGCGTGTCGTCCGGTCGCCACGCCCATCCCGGCAGCAGGCCACCGGTTTTCTCCGCTGCTTCAGTTGGTGTAAGATCGAGGAACTCGGCATTGCGCTGCGGACGCCATGGGAAGGCATAGATGCGGTAGAAGCCGAGAATGTGGTCGATGCGGAAAATGTGGAAAATCTCCGTGAGCTTTGAGATCCGCTGCCGCCACCAGGGAAAGCCCTCGGCCTCCATCTTGTCCCAGCGATAGAGTGGAATGCCCCAGTTCTGGCCCCACTTGCGGATGAAGGGATCATGCTTGAACATCAGCTCCGGCGGAGCACCACCGCACCAACCGAGGTCAAAGTCGTCCTGGCAGAAAAAGACATCCGCGGAATACCAGCTCACGCCGATCGGGATATCGCCCATGAGCTTCACGCCACGCCCGTCGGCATGCTTTCTAACAGCCCGCCACTGGCGGAAGCAAAGCCACTGGACCCAGGCGAAAAACGACAAGCGCTCCTCAACCTCGGCTGGATGAGCGGCTTGCTCGCTGGAGAGAAGCGCGCGCGCCTTGTCCGGTGTATTGCAGTTGTCCGACCACAGGTCCCAGGTTTCACGACCACCATTGCGTTCCATCAACCAACGATAGATGCAATAGTCGGACAGCCACGCGGTCTCGGCCTTACGGAAGCTTTCAAACTCCGCCTTCAGGCGCGGCTCCGCGGCAGCGAAGCGGGGCCAGGCAATCTCCAGCAGTGCTCGCTTTGATCTTCGGACCGTTGGGTAGTCGACGAGACGGTCGTGCAGCGCCGCTCCCATCGAAAACCGGACGTCGGCCACCTCGTCGGCGGTGATGCCGGGCAGATCGCCCGGATCACAGCTCAGGTAAACCGGCTCAAGAGCGATAGACGAAATCGCGTTGTAGGGGCTGTTGTCATCACCGGTTTCCTGAATTGGCAGGAGTTGGAGAAAGCCCACTTGATGCTCGGCCGCCCAGTCGATCCAGTCGCGAAATGACCGTGTATCGCCGACTCCAAGGTCATCGTGGCGTCGTGGGGAAAATGCTGGGAGAAGGATTCCAGCGGAACGTCCATGGGGTGATTTCATTCGTGAAAAGCGGCGCGAGGCGATGATCGTGACCCATCCAGCCTAGCAGGCAAGAGGTTTAGCCCGCCTCCTTCATGAAGAATCGTATACCGTTCATCGCTTGAACCTTGGCGTTTCCTCGTGGAACCGCCATGGTTCCGCCGTGACCCCGATCCTTGCACTTGGCAGGCTCAGCCTCGACTTCCTCACCTACCTGGGTGAGATCGCGCTGCTGATCAAAGAGGTCTTCATTTCAATCACCCGAGGGAAGATCCGGCCACGCATGGTGCTCACCCAGGTCATGGAGACCGGTTTCCGCTCGCAGCCGGTGGTGATTCTAACGGGCGCTTTCACGGGTGCCGTGCTGGCGGCGCAGGCCTTGTTCCAGTTCAAGCCGCTGGGAATGGAAACCGGTGCCGGTGCTCTCGTCAGCGTGGCGATGCTTCGTGAACTCGGCCCTTCGATCACCGCGCTGATGCTGGCGGGTCGTGTGGGTGCGGCGATGGCCGCCGAAATCGGCACGATGAAGGTCACGGAGCAGGTCGATGCACTGCGCTCGATGAACGTGCATCCGATCGACTATCTCGTCACCCCACGCATTCTTGCCATGCTGATTGCGATGCCGCTCCTGATCGCCGAGTCCGCGGCCTTCGGTATTGTCGCCTCCGTGCTGGTGGGCACCGGTCCCTTCGGCGTCAACTATTCCTACTGGGTCAATCAGATGGGCCGTTACACGGATCTTACCGACATCGCGATCGCCATGATCAAGGGCCTCGTCTTCGGCATGCTGATCGTGATCATTTCCTGCCACCAAGGCCTGAAGGCCAATCAAGGTGCCGTAGGGGTCGGACGAGGAACCACCCAGGCGATGGTCAACTCCGCCCTCGCGATCCTGATCGTAAACTTCTTCCTGACCCTGTTTATGAACCTCATCTTCCCTTCCGGCGCGGCGGCGAAGTGAGGGAATCATTGCGGCGCTTTCCAAGCGCCGGGCCTTCTGCAAGAGGGGCGTGGGCGGCCCGCCTGCAGCGAATTCCTTATCACGGGCGGGCCGCCCGTGCCCCTCTTGTGCGTCTTCTGCCCTTCAATGCACGGTAACCAGTAAGCTGGCGATTATCCTCGTCCCAGAGTCGGAAGTTGATCGACTTGAAGCTCTTCCTGAGCGTCAGCGGCTCTACCTGCTGAAACATCGGCTCGGACTCGTGGGCGCGGGCGAGCTGGTAGTTTGGAATCCGTGGACTGAGGTGGTGGATGTGGTGGAAGCCGATGTTTCCCGAGAACCACTGGAGGACCTTTGGCAGCTTGTAAAAAGAGCTGCCAGCAAGCGCCGCTTGGGCGAAATCCCACTCCGGCTTTCGCTCCCAGTAGACGTCCTCGTACTGATGCTGGACGTAGAAAAGCCAGACCCCAGCGACACTGGCAACGGTGATGATAATAAGCTGGATGAGGAGGTAGTTCACCACTCCAAAAGCCAGCGACAGCCCCACCGCCATCGCGAGGACTGACAGGTTCGTCACCATCAACCAGTTCCGCACACTGCGATTCGCCTCCTTCACCGGGATACGATTGACTACCAAGAAAAGCAGCAACGGCGCGATTCCGAAGAGCACGATCGGATTGCGGAAAATACGGTAAGAGACGCGCCGCCATCGGGAGGATTCGAGGTATTCCTGCACGGTCAGCGTCCAGACATCGCCAATGCCCCGGCGGTCGAGATCACCCGCAGCCGAGTGATGGACGGTGTGCTCCATCCGCCATTGGTGAAAGGGAGTCATCGTTAGCAAACCGGTCACGAAACCGGTGATTTCATTTGCGCGCTTTGACTTGAAGAAAGAGCCGTGGGTGCAGTCGTGAAAGATCACGAACGTGCGGATCAGGAAAGCGCCTGCCAGCACGGCCATAGGAGCAACCAGCCACCAGGAGACGCGCATCGCGAAAAACATCGCCACCCACAGCAGGGCGTATGGGATTAGCGTATTTCCGAGCTGCCAGGCACTCTTGCGCTTCGACGGAAGCTGATACTTGCGGACAATGTCCTTCCACCCGGTGGTTTCCGGGGGCGTCTTGCCGCTTTCCGGCATGGGTGCATGCCGTTCGTTCATGGCGCGGGGACCTTTGTCGTGGAAGACCAAGCGGGCAATGGGAAATTTCCGGATAGAGACGGAACCAGGTAAATTCACGAACCTGACCCGATCATCTCCCCTTCGCCTGCTGGCGAAAGGCTCCGGGCGGCAGTCCGGTGAGACGGTGAAAATGCCGGGTGAAGGCGCTTTGATCGAAGAAGCCAGTGGCCTGGGCGATCTCGAAAAGCGCCTGGTCACCGGCGGCTAACAGATGCAGGGCCTCGTCGATCCGCGCCTTCATCACGAGCTGCTTCGGGGTGAGATGAAACCCGCGCTCGGTCCACTGCGCGAACTGGCTTTGCGAAAGCCCGCTGGCCTCTGCGAGTTCCGCCAAAGTCTGGGACTCGGCGATGCGCTCCTGGATAAGTTGGAGGGCACGAGCGAGTTCCGGGAAGTCACGATTCATGGCACCTCGCGCTGAAGTTTCAACGTCACGTGAAACGCCGAGGATGCCGACGACCTCCGGGGTGCCGGGCGCGGCAACCGCATATTTGCTTGTCAGGCACCAGCCACGACGGCGACCGGGATAGAGATGAAGCTCAAGTTGATCGACCAGCGGCTTCCCCAGGCGGATGACCCGCTCATCCTGCCGCTCATAAAGCGGAGCCATGGTTTCAGGAAAGAGATCGGACGGCCGCTTTCCAAGCAACGGCGACTTGTCTGTTAGACCGCAGCGATCGACCAGAGTCCGATTCACCCAGCGGTAGCGCCCTTCACGATCCTTGGTGAAGAAGACCAGGCCGGACAAATCATCCAGCAGACGCTCAGGCGGTAATGGAATGCGCAATCCATCCACGGAAATCGAGGCCAATAGTTGGCCGGCAAAGTCGGGTGAGGATGGAGCGCGGGCGGACATGTTCGGGATCTTTTAGCGTGCCCGGACCGATCTCCAACCTTGGAAAAAACCAGAAACTCAATCGGCTTGATTTTCCAGACTGTTCGATTCATCCAGATTCCAACATGGAGATCCAAGAGAGTCAGAATGACGTTAAATCGCATGAGTCTATCGGCCACTCGATCATTGGTTGCACAATCGAAGTGATCAATGAACTTGGCAGTGGCTTTCTGGAATCGGTTTATGAGAAAGCGCGGATAATCGCACTTTCGGACAAAGGACTGTTGCCCGGATCACAGCACGAGATGATCGTTCATTTCAAAAGAAAAAACGTCGGACAATTCTACGCAGACTTGCTTGTGGATGGGAAAGTGCTGGTCGAGCTGAAGGCAGTGAAGGCCCTGCTGCCCGAGCATCAGGCACAGATCATCAATTACCTCAATGCCACGGGAATCGAAGTCGGACTGCTGATCAATTTCGGGAACTCGAAGCTGGAATTCAAACGCTTTACCCGGACGAAACGAATCACCGAATAGGCCGAAGAGTTCCGACATCGATGAACGGGATCACCAGGATTGAGAACGAGGAATCCGATCCTCTCCATCCTGTCCATCCTGTCCATCCATGTTCCCTTCTCTCAAATCCTCACCGCCTTCAGCGCGATGAACATCGGGAACTCGACGGCGGCGCGATGTTCTCCCCGACTGCGGGGTCCGGGTTGGGACCGGCGGTGGCTGTAGAGCTCCTCACAGGCGGTGATCGCGAGCCCTCCCTGACCCATGGCGTTGAGCAACTCCGCGAGCGGGCGATGATGAAACATCGTCTCGCCCGCGGTTTGGGCGCCGGGATGGGTGGTAATCGGAATATCGAGCGTCGAACCGTAGCGATCGAGCCGGCGGAACTGGATCTTGTGCTCGGCGTCCCAGCCCCAGTGCGACTGTCGGGGAATGCGGAAGCAGGGGTGCATGAAGACCATCACGGCGCGACCGCCGGGCTTCAGTGACTTTGCGACGTTGGTGAACATCGCGACTGGATCGGGAACATCATGCACCGCCATCAGACAGGTGGCGGCATCGTGTGAAGCATCCGCCCACTTTCCTGGCTGGCAGGCATCGGCGGTGATCAGGTTGACGCGCGGATTGCTGCCGTGACGGGTTCGTGCCGCAGCGATCAGCTTCGGACTGGCATCGACTCCCGTGAAGCTTGCAATTCCAGTCTCCAACAATGGCCGAACCAACACGCCCTGGCCGCAACAGACGTCAATGACCGACTCACCCGCTTGTGGATCAAGCAGCTTCAGCGTCGCGGGAAGAATGACGTGCTTGTGGTAATCAGAGCCCTCCTCACCAACGAGCTTGTCATACCACGCTGCCACTGGGTCCCAGCCCTTGTCGCGCGGCGGCTGTGAAGGTCCGGGACGTTTGTTGTTGAACGGGCGGCGTGGAAGTCCGGGCATTTTGAAGAGAGTTAATAGTGAATGGTTAGAAGTTAGTAGTGAAGAGTATGGTTCTTCGCTTCGAATTTCAGATTTCGAATTTCGTGCTTTCTCAAAATGCCCTTCGCCCCTCCAGGGCGCGCATCAGAGTGAGCTCATCGGCGTGATCGAGCCCGCCGCCCGCAGGCAAGCCTTGGGCGATGCGGGTGATCTTGCAAGCACGTCCGCGCAGCAGGTCGGCGAGGTAGTTCGAAGTCGCCTCCCCTTCCACGTCGGAACCGAGTGCGAGGATGACTTCGAGTTCGTGTTCGGAGTCATCGATGCGCTTCAACAATGATGGAATCCGCAGGTCTTCCGGAGACACGCGGTCCAACGGCGAAAGCTTTCCGCCGAGGCAGTGATAGCGGCCGCGGAAGGCCCCGGAGCGCTCGAGCGGCAGGACGTCGGTGGCCTGCTCGACGACACAGAGCACGAACTGGTCGCGCTTCGGATCGTCGCAAAGTCCGCAGCGTTCAGGAGTGGCGAAAAAGCCGCAGGTGGCGCAGGGAATGATTGCCGCCTTCGCCTCCTGAAGCGAGGTCGCCAGCGCAAGCGGATCCGCCTTGGGATGTTGGAGCAGCCAGATCGCGATGCGCTCGGCACTGCGTGGGCCGACTCCTGGAAGGCGCTTGAGCTCGCCGACCAAGGCCTTCACCGGTTCTGGATAGTCCGCACGAGTCATGAGGTTCAGCGCTTCTTGGAGGGGCGACGTGCTCCGGCGGTTCCCCCTTCGCAGGGCATCCAGTGTCGCGCTGCGTAGATGATCGCACACAGGCCACTCCACACAACGGCGACCAGCACCGGGGCCTGCGACCACCATTTCGCGGAAAGTCCGAGCACGGGCAGCACGCCGAGCACGATCATCAAACAGCTCAGCCACAGCATCACGCGGCGGACGTGGCCGGGTGTTTCAAGTATCGAAAACGGCAGCAGGAATCCCAAGACGACCGCGCTCACCCAACCGATCGACGCGGGCAGAACCACCGGAGTCGTGCCGAGCCCGATCGACCCCAGCCACGCCAGCAAGGCAACGTCGAGCCGGGCATTCAGGCCAACTGACTGGAAACCCACCGCCAGGACCAACGACATCACACCGATCGCTGACGCGGGGACGGCGACCGTTCCTCTCGGCAATTGGGCAGGTGCGGGGTGCTTCGACATGGAACAGGTGAGCCGT
>Ga0209829_10001948_pt1 | contig 16177 bp, 9 predicted proteins | sample C_140205_EF_Meta_FD_187311 | JGI IMG/M metagenome (GOLD analysis project Ga0209829, IMG submission 187311) | Freshwater microbial communities from Lake Croche, Canada to study carbon cycling - C_140205_EF_MetaG (SPAdes) (version 2) | ecosystem: Environmental > Aquatic > Freshwater > Lake...
ATTTATTGATTAGAATAGAAATAATTCTGTCTTGCACAGAGGCACAGATATCTGCAAGATTTTGTTCAATGAATATTTTTTTATCTTCTTCTGATACTTTAAATTCTTCTTTGAATACATTGCTGGTTCCCGCATTGTTTAGAAAATATAAGATGGATGTTTTGAGTCCGCTAAAACTGAAATTTAATCCTGGTATTTTTGGTTCTGGAAATTGAAATCGATTGGGGTTTCCTTGTTGTGCGTATTTATCCACCAATGGACCACCAGGATAGGGTAGTCCCAATAATTTAGCAGTCTTGTCAAAGGCTTCACCCGCCGCATCATCAATGGTTTCACCTATCACTTTCATTTTCGATGGACTTTCACAAAGAACTATTTGAGTATGGCCTCCACTGACTGTCAAACATAAAAAAGGGAAAGAGGGTTTTTCATCCGCAATTAAATTGGCCAATACATGGGCTTGCATGTGATGCACCGCTATCAATGGTTTATCTAAAGAAAGCGCCAATGATTTTGCAAATTGTGCGCCAACCAATAAAGATCCTATTAAGCCCGGTGCCTGTGTAAAGGCAATGGCATCAATGGATGAGAGGCTACAGTCTGCTACTTTCAATGCCTCGGTAACTACAGGAACTATATTTTGTAAATGTGCTCTACTAGCTAATTCTGGCACTACGCCGCCATATTTTTCATGCACCGCTTGATTGGAAATGATATTGGATAATATTTCTCCGTTGCTACAAACAGCAGCAGCAGTATCATCGCAAGAAGATTCAATAGCTAAAATAGTTACCTTACCCATTGGCTTAATTTGTTCGGAATTTTCATCATGATTATCGGATTCTGTACCAATCATTGTACAAAAATAACTGAATAGATTTTTTTAAACAATTATCTTAATTGTCTTTTAAAAAAATGAGAGGCGGTATCCAAATTGAATGGGGAATATTTAGTTACTCCTAATCGCTACTACTGGATCCATTTTAGCAGCTCTAGAAGCAGGAAATATACCGGCTAAAATGCCTACCACCAAGCAAATAATTACAGTGCTGATCAATAGCGGAAGTGATACATATACTGGAAATTGCAGCGGTCCTGAAAGTATGAGCGTAAGTATATAAACCATGGTTAAACCAATAGCTCCTCCCATTAAACAAAGGATGGTGGCTTCTAATAAAAACTCAAATAAGATACTTCCACTTTTTGCGCCAATCGCTTTTTTTAATCCAATCACACTGGTTCTTTCTTTTACTGTTACAAACATAATATTGGCAATTCCAAACATCCCTACAATCAAACTAATAATACCAATTAATCCACCTACAATATTTACGGTACTAAACAATCCAGTGATTGCTTTACTGAACGCTTCTACGCTATTGAGTGAAAAATTATCTTCCTGAGTAGGACTCAATCTGCGGATCTGTCTCATGATACCCCTTAGTTCATCCATCATTGCAGTAGGTGTTATTTTATCTTTTCCTTTCGCAATCAATACTGGATTGGCATATTCTACTCTTACAATTTGTTTGCAAAATTTATATGGAAGCATCACACAGTTATCATAATCCCATCCAATAAAATTTTTACCTTCTTTTTTTATGACACCAATGATGTTTACTTTTTTTCCTTTTATTTCAAAACTTTTTCCAAGCGCCCTATCAGCTGAACCAAATAATTTCTCTGCATTGTCATATCCAATTAGTCCAACGGCAGAACCACTTTCAAATTCGGCGGAAGAAATAAATCGACCTTGGTAAAAAGAAATGGGTTGAATTTTCATTTGCGATTCTACAATACCATAGACCGAAGCATTTTGCATTAAATCATCATTGTGAGAGATATTGCCACTTGCTCTTACTAAAAAACTGATATCATCCATCAATTCAGAGCGCACTTTGATGAGATCCATTTCTTCGTATTTCATTACTGGACGAGCCCTGAATTTCCAAAAAGGCTTATCCGGTCCGCCACTGTATTCCCATTTATCAATATAAATTGTATTGCTTCCTAGACTGCTTACTTCATTTTGGATATTGCGTTCTAAACTATTTACAGTAGCCAATACTCCAATAATACAAAAGATACCAAAGGCAACTCCGGTAAGGCTAAGCGCGGTTCTTAATTTATTAACCCTTAGTTCCTGAAAGGTAAGACGTACTGAATTCTGAAGTATGTTGAGCGTTTTTCGCATTTATCAAAATTACAGCTTGAAAATTAAATTGGGTATATTTTTATATAAGTGGTTGATGGAGGGTATAATGGGCTCAATTTTAATGCTTATACAGTTAAATTAGCCTATAAAAAAAAGGTTATCTCATAATGGGGAGATAACCTCTTTTTTAAAATTAATTTTAGTGAATTACATCTTTATTCCCAAGGTAATACCATAGGTTTTTGGATCTCCTAATCTAACTGATCCAAAATCATATCCGTAACCTACATAATGTGTGTCGGCAAGATTGCGTCCCCATAATTTTAGTGACCAAGAAGGAGCACTAATTCCTATACTCGAATTGAGTAAGTTATAAGAATTTTGTGATAAGGTATTTCCTAGATCAAAATATTGCTTTCCTATATATTTCCACTCACCTCTAAAGGTTATTTTTAATTGATTCTTCTTTGAAATTGTTGTGCCATATTGCGCAGCAAACATAGAAGTTACATCCGGAGTAAAAATTTGTTTTTTTCCTGCTAGGTCAGCCACTGATCCGTATTGTGCCAATTTAAGATCTTTGAAATTAGCATCGGTATATCCAAAATTATAATCCAATTGAAAACCATTAAAAAGTGCATGGCTCTCTAATTCTACACCCTTACTAGTTAACTTACCTGTATTTTTTGTAATGGTAACAGCATCTGGTAAAATTAGTGTTGGTACTTGTGCATCCGTTACTCCAGAATAAAATGCAGTGATATTGATGAGTAATTGGTTGTTTAATAAATTGTTTTTAATTCCAATTTCGAAGTTATTACTGTATTCAGGTTGAAATGCAAATAAGGCAGGTTGCGATGGATCAGAAGATAATGGTGTAAGTCCACCTGCACGGAAACCCTTGCTATAATTGGTAAATAGTAAATTATTGTCACTGATAGAATAGCTAAGTGATAGCTTCGGAGAAACTGACTGAAAAGAAGCACTAGCAGAAGTATCAGTTCTATAATCAAAAATGGGAGTAGGGTTAGGATCCATTTGATATTGTCCAAGAATAGATTGTTTCTTTTTTTCCTTGTCATAGCGAAGACCTGCAGTAAAATTTAATTTGCTAGTCAGCGCGTAAGTACCTTGAGCAAATAAGGCCATTCCCATACTAGTTGATTTTGCACTATTGATGAGTGAAAAATTCTTGTCTGGAGATCCTACCATTGCTGCATCTTCTCCAAAGTGAATGGCTTGCTTGGTGGGATTGTCTTGATAATAAGTATAGGCGCCCGCTGTCCACTTAAATGCAGAACTTGAAGCAGCAGGAGAGGAGAATTTAAATTCCTGTGTTATTACTTTTACTTTATTCCAATCTTTACCATAATTGTTAATGAGTGTTATACCATCGATGGGAGAAAAATCTGCATCCATTGGTTTGTCATAAAAACGGTAATTAGATTGGTAAGCAGTCTGTGAACTAAAACTAATATTTTTTCCAAAGTGGTTAGCTGATAAAGAGGCATTGAAAATATTGTCCGTCATATTAGAAACTGCATTCTGGCTCAATTGAAAAGGATTTTTTAATGCATCATCAATTCCAGATACTAGCGGAAAAGCTCCCTTATTGCGGTTGTTATTGTGTTTAACATTTAAAGTAATCGCCCATTTGTCTGTAGGCAAGTATTTTACATAATAATTTCCAGTAAAGCTATTCTGTTTGTCAAATTGAGTATTGTTAAATTGATTGGTATAAAATCCATTTGATTTGTCATACAATGCTGCCATTCCGAAGTACAATTTATCTTTGATCAATGGCAAACGAAATCCGCCTGAATATCTCTGTAAACCAGCATTGCCAGTAGTGATTTCTAAAAAGCTACTTGCCTTATTACTCGGCTGCTTAGTAATAATATTGATTACTCCAGCGGTAGCATTTCTTCCATATAAAGTACCTTGAGCACCTCTTAAAATTTCTATGCGTTCTACATCAAATAATTGAGCGATATAAGTATCCAAACTAAATTGATTTACCCCATCAATATAAGTAGCAACTGCAGGATCATAAGAGGTGGTAGCAATTCCTCTGAGTGAAGAAACGTTTCTTCTATCCCCTGGATCTGCAGTGTATAAATTAGGAACAATTGCTGTAAGGTCCTTGCTATTCCACAATCTGTATTCTTCTACTTGTTTAGAGGATACTGAAGTTATACTCGCAGGGATTTCCTGCAAAAGCTCTTCTGTTTTTTGTGCAGTTACTACAACTTTATCTAACATTTTTGGTGATAATTGCAATTGAATATTCAAAGGTGCATTCGATGATGAACTATTCACTGAACTGCTATAATCTGCATAGCCATTGGCTGACACTTGAAGTGTAAGAGAACCTGGATTAACATTTAAAAGAGTGAATGCGCCATTCTGATCAGTAACTGAACCGATGGATGTATTTAATAAACGAACGCTTGCACCTACTATTGCTTTGGATGAAGCATCGGTAATTTTTCCCGAAATTTTTGAAGGCTGTTGAGCAAATGCATTGAAAGTAAAGATTACCGTGAGTAGGTAAAAAAATGTTTTTTTCATTTGTTAATTTTTGTCCAGTTAAAATTTATTTTAATTATTTAGAAGATAAATTCTTCCACCACTTATTTTATGTGGATTATTTCATTAGGTAGGTAATAACGTATAAGAAGGTGTAAAGTTTGTTTGTAACGATCTTTTTTTAATACATTATGGTTGGCAGCAATTCTATTTATAAAAAAACCCTTTACCTGAAGTCTATTTCAGAAATAGATTTACAAATATAATCAATGACAGTGAATGGAAAAAAATAAGCCAGGTAATTTTACCTGGCTTATGTGTATTACTCAATGAATCATCATTTAGATGAAAATAAAATAGTTGATAATTTTAATGTGTTGGGTTCTGCTGAATTATCGGCTTTACTAACAATAAATAGATTGTGTAAATTACCAGCAGTCGGCTGCAAATTCAATAGTAAACCTGCTGTTGCTGTTTTGCTATTGGGTAATTGAACGATCTTAATTTTTCCAGCTTCTAAATTGGCCTCGCCTACTTTTGTTCCACTCGGAGAATCTAATCTGATTTCAAAATGATAATTACTAGTAGGTGCTTTTTCCCATACGAAGCTGAGTTCAGCCGAACCAATACCAGTAAGATCGATGTTATCAATACTAAATGAGCCAGTAGTTTTTGGAACAATCAATAAGAAATTATCGTCTGTTGTTGAAGCGGTATATTTTGATAAGTTATTCGCTTTATTAAAATTCAATAATGGATTTCTTAAAGCAACCGATCCAAATGCACTCTGCGACTTTAATCCAGGTGCTGCTTTATCAATATAAGTAGCAGAAAGAACCAACACACCATTTTGTTTAACAGGTTTGCCTAAGGTAGCATCTTTAATAGATCCATTGACTGGAAGTGATTTTTTAATCTCTGAAGTACTCGCCAATGTTTGAATCCAAGCAACAATTTGTTTTGCTTCTGACTCTTTCAAATTCGGATGTGCTGCCATTGCTACTTCACCCCAATTGCCAGAACCTCCTTTGATTATTTTAGTAGCCAAAGTAGCTGCTGCACCTGGTTCTTTTTGGTAACGTTTTGCTACATCTAAAAATGAAGGACCTACAGATTTTTCTGCTTGTTTGTGACATGAATTACAATCGCTCGATTCTATCAAGCTCTTACCTACCAATGCTTCTGTCATTACTTGATGGCCTAATGAAGCAGAAGCTTTGTCTAATCCTTGAACGTAATCAGCTGAAATAAAAATACTTTCCACTCTTTTGATAGCCGTTGGATCTTCTTTGTCTTCAATCTGTAAACTATAAGCAACTGGCTTATTGGGGAAATAAAAAGTTTTATTTCCTGGCACAACAAAATTCACCACTGGAGCTTGATTTCCTGCATACACAGCAATCTCTTTACTCTTTGTAGAAGCCCCTTTATTGTCATTTACTGAAACAGTGATTGTATATTCACCTGGTTTGTCATAAGTATATTTAAGCGTAGGTTCAGTAGTTTCTTTTGTAATTCCATTTCCTAAATTCCATACATAATGAAGGGCATCTTTTTCAGGATCAGTTGCTTCAGCTATTGCTTGAACAGTGAAAGGCAAACTGCCTGAAGTTTGATCTAGCGTAAATGAATTAACTTTTGGAGAACGATTTCCTGGATTAAATTCTATTCTAGAAAGTCCAGCATCCGGATTTTGTTGGAACCATCCGTTTCCGTATTCTAGAATATATAATTTTCCATCAGGACCCACTTCCATATCAATCAATGATTTGAATTTTGTGCTTCCCATGAAAGGCTCCATCTTATCAAAATCACCATTGGGTTTCATGGTCACTAATTTTACCCAGCCCCTTATCCAATCATAAATAAATAGTTTTTTATTAAAATAATCAGGTAATCTAGTTTCTTTAGGATACATGTCTGTATAATAAACGGGCCCTGCCATTGCATTTCGTCCACCATTTCCTGCCTGTGGGAAATCTTTTGAATTGGCATAAGGATACCAAATAAAAGCAGGTTGAGCTGGAGGTAATTCTTTTATACCCGTATTGTTTCTTGAGTCATTGATCGGTTTGGCAGTATCAAATAAATAATCTGTTTTACCAATACTATAATCGTATTTATGATAGGCGTAATTATTTCCTACAAAAAGAGGCCATCCAAAAAAGCCAGCTTTTCTTGCTTGATTCACTTCATCATAACCCCTTGGTCCACGAACGTCAAAACTATCCTTACCCGCATCTGGACCAACCTCTCCCCAATACAAGAAATTATTTTTTTGGTCAATTGAAATACGGAAAGGATTGCGGTTTCCTTGAACATAAATTTCTGGGCGAGTACCCGCAGTTCCTTTTGGATAAAGATTTCCCTCTGGAATATCATAAGTCCCATCTGACTTTACTTTGATCCTTAAAATTTTTCCTCTTAGATCATTGGCATTACCAGAGCTGCGTCTTGCATCGTATTGTTCGTGACCTGGTCTGTCATCCAATGGAGCATACCCATTGTTTACAAAAGGTTGATTCGCTTCATTGAATGGAGTTGAATTATCACCCGTTGATACACAAAGTAAACCGTCTTTATCAAAGGCAATAGATCCACCAGTGTGACAACAAATTTCGCGTTGTGAGTAAAATTGTAATACTACTTTTTCAGAGGCAAGATCAATTTTATCATTGGTATAAGTAAAGCGTGAAAGCCTATTTACCGAAGTATCTATCGGACTATAAAAAATAAATACATAATGATTGGTTTTAAAATTAGGATCTATTTTAATTCCTAATAAGCCTTCTTCTGCATTCGCGCCATTGCCCGTTTTATGATAAACATTTAAAAAACCAGCTTGCTTTAAGACCGAATCTCCGTTTTTATACAACATAATTTCTCCTCTACGTTGCGCTACCAAAATATCTAGATTGGGCAATATGGTCATTTCCATTGGTTCGTAAAATTGACCGTTTACCATTCTTACTTTATTAAAACGGTTTTCTTCCGGAACCTTTAAGGTGGTAGCTCTTGAATAGTTTAAGTTATTGTTATCTCCAATAGCATATTTAATTCCTCCTAAAATATGATTGAGGTAGGGCGCTTCAGAAAAACTTTCTGTGGTATGTCCTAGGTTGGTATAAAATGCTCTTCCTCCATCATAATCATGGTACCAAGCCATTGGATGGTTGTCACCATTTTTGCCGCCATTGTATGATTTTTCATCAATAGTGATCAATACTTTAACGTCTTTATTTAAATTTTTAAAGCTATAAAATTCATCGGTACGGCTCCATTGCTTGGGAAGCTGCTTGGTTGAAATATGGTTTGCATCAACAACGTTGAATACACCAGGTTGTATGTTTTTAAATGTATCGGTAATACCTGGGTGGCTGGTGAAATATCCACCTACTAGTCGGCCATACCAACCCCAATCATATTCACAATCTGCGGCAGCGTGAATTCCTACAAATCCACCACCTGCTTGAATATAACGTTCAAATTCAGCTTCTTGATAATTGTCCAACACATCTCCAGTAGTACTTAGAAATACGACCGCAGCATATTTTTTTAGACTGTCTTCTGTAAACCAACTCGCATCAGAAGTGGTATCTACTAGAAACTTATTTTGTTTTCCCAATGTTCCAATCGCATCGATTCCAGCAGCAATTGATTCATGGTGGTATCCTGTTGTTTTAGTGAAAACCAATATTCTTGGATCACCTGAACGTTTCGAACAAGAAGAAAAAATAAATAGAAGGCTTGTAAAAATAACAACCGCCTTAAAGCTAGCAATGTATCGATTCATGATGTTGAAGAAATTAATTTAAATAAAAGGATTTCATGATAAACGTTAAAGTTATAGAATTGAATGGAAACCTCCTTAAAATTAATATTTGAGGGAGATTAATAGATATTATTTTTTAATATATATAAATGACTACAGGCTTGGAGAGTAGTAACAAAATGGGTTGGAGTAAAAGTATTGCTGAATTTTAAACTGAACTTTTACTAAAACTAAACGGGTCGATTAAATCGACCCGTTTGAAAGTATTTGGCTAGAGATTAGAAATTGAATTATACGTTAAATCTGAAGTGCATCACATCACCATCATTGACTACATATTCTTTTCCTTCAATTCTTAATCGACCATTTTCGCGGCAAGCTGCCTCCGATTGGTAGGTGATAAAGTCTTCGTAGGCGATTACTTCGGCTTTGATAAATCCTTTTTCAAAATCAGTATGAATGACACTCGCCGCTTGTGGTGCTTTCCATCCTTGATGAATTGTCCAAGCTCTTACTTCTTGAACACCTGCGGTGAAATAAGTAGAAAGATTGAGTAATTTATAAGTAAAGTGAATCAAACGATCTAATGCTGGTTCTGTCATTTTATATTCTTCCATAAACATTGCCTTGTCATCTGGATTTTCAAATTCAGCAATTTGCGCCTCAATGGCATTGGTCATCACGATTACCTGCGCACCTTCATTTTTAGCAGCTTCTATCAATGCATCAGAATATTTATTACCAGTATGCATAGAAGCTTCGTCCACATTGGCTACGTATAAAACCGGTTTTTCGCTTAGTAAAAAGTTTTCAGCAATGGCTGCTTTTTCTTCCTTACCTAAATTCATTGAAAGAATACTTTTTCCTTTGTTTAGCTGCTCTTTACACTGAAGCAATACATCATATTCTAATTTCATTTTAGCATCTCCGGTCTTCAACATTTTTTCCATGCGAGATAACTTCCTTTCCACACTATCTAGGTCTTTCAATTGCAATTCTGTTTCTATAATTTCTTTGTCACTGATTGGATTGATTGCACCTTCTTCTCTAAGAATATTTTCATCTTCGAAACAACGGATCACATGAATGATGGCATCTACTTCACGGATATTGGCTAAAAATTTGTTGCCCAATCCTTCGCCTTTGCTAGCGCCACGAACTAGCCCAGCAATGTCTACAATTTCAATTTGGGTGGGCACGGTCCGGATCGGCTGAACTAGTTCAACTAACTTATCAATCCTTGGATCAGGGACATTTACTAGACCTGTATTGGGTTCAATGGTACAAAAACGGTAGTTGCTAGCCTGAGCCTTTGCGCTGCTGCTAACTGCATTAAATAAAGTTGATTTTCCCACATTGGGTAATCCTACGATGCCTGCTTGTAATGCCATTGTTGATTTGATTTATTGATATTTAAACGATTGCAAAGGTAATGGGTTAATTTGAAGATTCTGTATTTGTATCATCCGAATAGTAGGATGGACCATCGTTATTAAAGGGAAAGCTGTATTTTGGTATTTTATAACTAATTTCCAATATTATTTTCACAAAATATAACCATGACACTTAGTCGAATTTGGTCGTCGTTTATAATTATTGCAATTTTATCAGCAGGGCTGTTGGCAATTTTTTCACCTTCCCAAAAAGCCATTTTTTCAAATATGGTTACAGGAAAATCTGGCGATACTATTAAAATTAAAACCACCTCCATTTCCGATACCTTTATTGATTCGACAAAAGCAGAGCAATCAAAATCAATTGTAGCTAGTGGAGAAAAGTTAATTCAGGTAGGGGGAAATCAACAAATGGTCTATCGCATTCAGTCTGCTGATGGGATTATAGAAACTTGTCAGACTGCCGTAACACTGTGTTTAAAATTAATTGGATTCTTAGCCTTGTTCATGGGTTTTTTATCCATTGCTGAAAAGGCAGGTGGCATTAGATTCTTATCTAGAATTATTGGCCCTTTCTTTTCAAAAATATTTCCTGAAATTCCCAAAGGCCATCCTGCTATGGGACATATGGTGATGAATTTTTCTGCAAATCTTCTTGGGTTAGACAATGCGGCTACTCCTTTTGGAATTAAAGCGATGGAAAGCCTACAAGAAATTAATCCAAATAAATCAGTTGCTTCCAATTCTCAAATCATGTTCTTATGCTTGCATGCATCTGGACTCACATTAATTCCGGTTAGTATCATTGCTTTGAGATCTGCTGCAAAATCAGCCAATCCTATGGATATTTTCATTCCTTGTATGATTGCTACATTCTTGGCTACCATTGCTGCTATGATGATTGTTGGGTTTAAACAAAAGATAAAATTATTTCAGCCTATTATATTAGCATGGGTTTTAGGAATTTCATCTGTTATCGCTTTGTTGGTCGTTTATATCCGTTCTTTGAATTCAGACGCCATTCAGTTTTTTTCAGGATCATTGAGTAGCGGCTTGATTTTACTTATTTTTTTATTGATCATCTGTGGTGCACTGTACAAAAAAATTGACCTGTTTGATGCATTTGTAGAAGGAGCAAAGGGAGGATTTGAAACAGCCATCAGAATTATTCCTTATTTGGTAGGCATGCTAGTTGCTATTAGTATGTTGCGAACCAGTGGTAGTTTTGATTATGTAATTACCGCAATCAAAAATATATTTACATTGTTTGGTACCGATACTCGTTTTGTAGATGGACTACCTACTGCTTTAATCAAACCCTTTAGTGGCGGAGGTGCAAGGGGAATGATGGTAGATAGTATGAAAACCTTTGGACCCGATTCATTTGCTGGCAGGCTATCCTGTATTTTGCAAGGATCTTCCGACACTACTTTTTATGTGATAGCAGTTTATTTTGGAGCCGTATCGGTAAAGAATACTCGCTATGCGGTAGGAGCTATGTTATTGGCTGATTTGGTTGGTATTATTTCTTCTATTGTCCTTTGCTATATTTTCTTTGGATAGAAAGATAGGAGATATTTTATCAGCAAAAGATAAATTTTAAAAAATGGATTCTATTTGTTCAAAGTAGTTTATTGAATCTCAGTATTAAACTATTTTGATTTCTTTTTCTTGGATTTCTTTATTTTTTTTGCTGCTATTTTTTTTACAGGAGCCTTGCGCTTCTTATTTTTAATAATTTTATTCTTGGTATATTTTATTTTCTTAGAAACTTTTGGAACAGCAATAACTGAATCTGGCGCATTTAAAATGCTGGCCTCTAATTCATCCTCTTCACTATCACCATAATAATTTCCAAATAAGCTAGCCAAATCTTTTGCATGATAGATACCACGATTGTATTTGTTACCCAATACTATAATGGTTGCTGAGTCCTGTATTAATCGAATGAATGCTGCATTATTGCCATGCCACCAGCCATTGTGGTAAATCATTTTTTTTCCTGAAGGAAAAGTATTGATTCTCCAACCGAGACCATAGTTTCTTATGCCTGGCTTCTCATTGCTGTAGGGGGTATAGGCTTCCTCTAATGTTTTTTTATTAAATAAATTTCCTTCTGAGAGTGCTCTGTCCCATACTAGTAAATCGCGGGGAGTACTGTATATATTTTTATCTCCATAAACATCATCCAAAAAATTAAACGGAATTAATTTTCCTCTATAATCATAGCTCATGGTTACCTTCCCAGAATCTTTATTTTTATACACAAATGTGTGGTTCATTTGAAGGGGAGTAAAAAAAGTTTCTTGTAAATAATCACTGTATTTTTTACCGCTTACTTTTTCTATTAATAAAGCCAATAATGCAAAGTTGGTGTTGCAATAGGAAAATCCTTTGTCTGGTTCCCCCACATTTTTTATAGATTTTTTTTGGTTGATTAAAAAGCTAAGAACATCTTCGTTGGTAATTTTGATTCTTTTATTCCATCCCATATTTTCCATAAAATGAACATAATTGGGAAGTCCACTTCGGTGATTTAATAAAGTACGAATAGTAACACCTGGGTAGTTGAATAAAGGGAAATATTTGCTCAATTGATCATCAATATTTAATCTACCATCCTGCCAAAGTTTTAAAGTGGCCATTGCAGTAAAGGTTTTGGAAACAGAGGCAATATGAAGCGAAGTACTGTCATTCATTGAATCTAGTCCATTGAGGTGACCGCTTCCATTGTATGCTTCAAAAATAATATTCCCTTTTTTTGCAACGACTATTCCACCATTGAAGCCCTTTGTTTTTAATACCGATAAATACCAATTTTCACAAGCAATCCGCAGACGTTCTACCTCAATTTTTTTCAATGAACCTGGATTAGGTAAATCTATTCGATTCTTAGAAGGCTCTTGCTTTGAGGAAATATTGCAAGCCACCAGTGCAATAGATATAAAAATAATCGCATACCTTGTTATGGCTATTTTATATTTGGAAAGGGATTTTTGAGTATTGAATAAAGAACAAAAAAGTGGGTTCATATTAATATTAAGACTTAGATAGAATATATTTGTGCAAATTAAGGAGATATAATCATGGTAGACAAAAAAATAACCAGTTATCCCAAAGAGAAAATTAATATTTTGTTTTTGGAAAATATTAGTGATGTAGCTGTAAAGTACTTCAATGCTGCTGGCTACGTGAATGTTAGGAAATTGAACGGTGCCCTTAGTGAAGAGCAACTGATTAAAGAAATAAAAAATGTTCACTTAGTAGGTATTAGAAGTAAAACTCAGCTTACTGCTAAAGTTTTAGCGGCTGCCGAAAAATTACAGGCTATTGGCTGTTTTTGTATTGGAGTTAATCAGGTTGACCTGAAAGCCGCTACCAAACAAGGCGTGGCAGTTTTCAATGCTCCTTACAGCAACACAAGAAGTGTGGCGGAGCTGGTAATTGGCGCATCTATAATTCTAATTCGGAAGGTTTTGGATAAAAACAAAGCAGCTCATGAAGGAATTTGGCTAAAAGATGCCACAGGTAGTTTTGAATTACGTGGAAAAACATTGGGTATTATTGGTTACGGAAATATAGGAAGCCAACTGAGCGTGTTGGCAGAAGGATTGGGAATGAAAGTGATTTATTTTGATGCTGAAACTAAACTTCCTTTGGGAAATGCAGTGAATGTTAAAACTTTAAAAGATTTGGCAAGCAAATCGGATATTGTTTCTCTACATGTACCCGAATTACCTTCTACAAAAAATTTGATTAATAAAACCATTTTGAAATCTTTTAAGAAAGGAAGTATTTTAATCAATTATGCAAGGGGTGAGGTAGTTGATATTGATGCATTGGCTAAATCCTTATCTGATGGTCATTTGGGAGGTGCAGCGATCGATGTATTTCCATGGGAACCAGAAAAAAATGGTGATAAATTCACCTCTCCTTTACAGGGATTAAACAATGTATTATTATCTCCTCATATTGGGGGTAGTACCCAAGAGGCGCAACATAATATTGGTGATGATGTAAGCTCTAAATTATTTAACTATCTCGAGAAAGGTATTAGTTATGGCTCACACACTATACCAGCCCTTAGTTTGCCACCTCAGGAAGGAACTCATAGAATTCTTCATATTCATAACAATGTGCCTGGTGTGTTGAGTGAAATCAATACCACCTTATCAAAAAATAAAATTAATATACTGGGGCAATATCTAAAAACAAATGATACAATTGGTTATGTTGTATTGGATGTAGACAAAGGGCTTAGCAAAAGTGCAATGGAATTATTGAAAAAGGTAAAGGCTACTATTAAGGTTAGAATCTTGTACTAAAGATTTTTAAGCCTTAAAAATTTTCAAATATTTCGATCATTTTTTTGATCTCTTTGCTCATCGTTGTTACGCTAGTCAACTGTTCATTCATACTTTCATTGATGAATTCCATTTTGCTGTTAACAAAAGTTCTTGCGGAGCTATGAAATTCTGTGGCGTTGGTATTTCTAATTAATGTTTTGATATTATCTGATTTTACGCCACTTCCAGGCATAATGATAATTCTGTCATTTGCTTTTTTTACTAATTTATTAAGTAGCTCTTCGCCATCGGTTGCTACTGTTTGCAGTCCGCTGGTAAGTATTCTTTCACAACCAATGGATATGATATCCTCCATCGCTTGGAAGGGGTCATTCGTTCTGTCAAATGCCCTGTGAAAAGTTACCTTCATTGGATTGGCAATTTCAACCAGTTGCTTAGATCTTTTTTTATCGACCGTTCCATCTGCATTGAGTATTCCGATCACCACACCGTCACATCCAAGATTCTTGCAGACTTCTATATCCGCTTTCATCACTTCGAATTCAATTTCACTATATAAAAAATCACCTCCTCTTGGACGGATAATAGGGTAGAGATCAATGGACAAATTTTCTCTTGCAGTTTTGATAAAACCATAAGACGGTGTGGTACCGCCTTCAGAGGGGTTGTCACATAATTCAATGCGATGGGCACCTGCAGCCTGAGCTATCAGACAGCTCTCTATCGTAAAACCGATTACTTCTAGCTTAAATTTCATAGGGTAAACTTTACTGAAATACAACTAAGCGCCCAATATAAATTTTGATTCGTGTATTTTATTTTCGTCTTTCGTTTTTACTGAAAACACAAAACCTTTTTGGATGGCATAGGCACCATATTCTCCATTTTTATTCATTGCTAAATATCCTACTTGAAGTGTTTTTGCTCTCTCCGGATTTATTTTAATAATTCTTTCTACCGCTTTTTTGCAAGCTTTCTCAGGGCTAAGACCTTGTCGCATAAATTCTACTACCAAGTGTGTACCGCAGGTTCTTATAACTTCTTCCCCAACGCCACTACTGGTTGCAGCGCCTATTTCATTGTCTACAAATAAACCTGCACCTATACCAGCAGAATCTCCTACACGTCCATGGAGTTTAAATGCCATTCCACTAGTTGTTACGCCACCTGATAAATTCCCCTGTGAGTCTTTTGCCAATAATCCCATCGTATCATGGTTGGGCGTTCCATCGGGAAAAAAATTAGGTGCGAAAGGTCCATTGCCTTTATTGTTTTCAATATTTATGTGTGGTTTGTATTCGGTTTTCTTTAACCATTCTTTATAAGTATTTTCGGCACTTTGCGATAGCTTCGCCGGTTCTTTAGTGAATCCATTTTCAACTGCAAATTGTTGTGCTCCATTGCCGACTAATAAAACGTGGGGTGTATTTTCCATCACTTTTCTTGCTACAGAAATTGGATGTTTTATTTGTTCCAAGCCTGCAACCGCCCCGCAATTCGAATGTTCATCCATGATGCATGCATCTAGGGTAACAATGCCATCCCGATCAGGATTTCCACCTAAACCCACACAGCAGTTAATCGTATCTTCAATTTGATTGGCACCCGCTTCAATTGCATCTAAAGCTCTTCCATTAGTAGATAGTACTTTCCAAGCTGCTGCATTTACTTCCATACCTGAATCCCAGGTAGAGATTACAATGGGAAAATTAGAATAGGTTATTTGTTTTGCTAAGGCTTTCTTTGATAGAAATAGTGGTGTTGAAAGTGCGGAAAGTTGTAAAAATTTTCTTCTGTCAAGTTTATTGGCCATAGCTTTCTAAGTTTTTTTAAAGTAAATAATAGAATTGATAACATTTTTAAAACTCTAAAATTACCTTCTCTCTATTTATGATTTTGAAAAGGTAAATTTTATTACTTTGAGATACGTTGTTAAAGATACTACTAAAATCTACTGTAATTCCTTCGCTATTAACTTTTCGATCTTGTTGATCCAATTTCTAATTCTTTGTGAATAAAG
>Ga0209829_10001949_pt1 | contig 16163 bp, 17 predicted proteins | sample C_140205_EF_Meta_FD_187311 | JGI IMG/M metagenome (GOLD analysis project Ga0209829, IMG submission 187311) | Freshwater microbial communities from Lake Croche, Canada to study carbon cycling - C_140205_EF_MetaG (SPAdes) (version 2) | ecosystem: Environmental > Aquatic > Freshwater > Lake...
TACGCATTGCGGCTAGATAGCGGAGGCTGCTCCGGTGGGGATCGAATTAGACCGTTCATCTTCTATTTCTTACGCAGGAAATTTAATATGCGCTTGCACCAGGCACAATTGTCGAAGGAAAATACCTTTTTGAATTGTTGCAGACCACACTACGCGCACCATACGCCAGTGCCGCCGTCTGCTTAGTACCCTGGAAGGACGGTAGATTATCACACGCTCCAGGAGTGGATAAGTATACCAGGGGATTCGCATAGGGTGCGGGGTTTCCTGAGTATTGATAAGGGACCGGTATTGTATAAGGAATCTGAAATCCACCCTGCGCAATAGGCGGAAGGTAGAAATTAGACTGACTCTGAATAATACCACACGACACCGCAGGAATTGGTGGCTGTATAGGAGTTGTATAATCGCCTCCAAATCCAATACGCGTGCTATCAAGCAGATCCATATTTGTTAAAGAATTACCCAATTGCTGTGTTGATATATTGTAAATTGAATAATTAGTTGTATTTGGTAGCACAGCGGGAAGACTATAGGGAGGAGTATACGTCTGATTTGTTGCCTGCCGAATAGCCCAGGTACGAAGTCCGGACTCTGTAACTCCGCTACGACTAGTAAAGGTACTCAACGAGCGTGTTTTGTATCTCATATACTGACCGGCGTCCATCTTGTAAGGAATAAGAAGAAAAAGAAAATCAACCAACCCATTAAGAGAATCGCATGAGCACAAATACACTAACACCGGCTGTAAGCATCTCTATTGCGACAGTATTAACCCTTTTTGTTGTTGGAGTATCACTATATAAGCGAAATTTACTCATTGAAGATAATTTTGCTGATGTGAATACCTTAAAGTCTTTAGAGAAACCTAGACTCTATTGGTTTGTTGATGCTGAGACAAATTCCCGCCATTGGTGGGACTTTGGTGCACGTAATAGCAATATGCCGAATCGTGGCTACCTCCAAGTATCCCTAGAAGCCCTGAAACGCACACAGGGTGCTGATTTCAGTATTGTACCACTCATCGGACGTAGCGCAGTACTTGCCCTTTTTCCTAATATCGATAAGAAAGTTACCCGTCTACCTCCTGCCCTATGGCGCCGCTGGGTAATTGCCAATATATGTAATACTCGCGGCGGACTTGTAATGGATGCGAACTCAACCCTATGTCTAGGTCCAAGCTTCTACCCGCTAATTAAGGGTCTCGATACGGCAGTATTCGGCACCGACCCCGATGAGCCTCGTGTAAGTACTGCAACCGCCGTCGCACCCGGACCTTCTCCATATGTAGGTTGGGCGGCGGTACCAAACACAGCGTCGTGGACGTATGCCGCAAAAGAAATAAATGATTTATTCGAACGTGGACCTCAAGCTTGGAGCGCAGCAGTTGCGCGCCGTCAATCACTCTACGTATGGGAACATCAGAAGGATCTAGGAACGGTAGTTCTTCGTGCCGCCGACGGTGGTAGACTTCCTGATGGACGCCCGCGTGAACTTGAAGATCTTTTTGGACGTCTGAGAGATGATGAAAATGACCCCAAATCGGCTGTGCTACCCAATACAGTATTTATGTCTTGGGACGGCGATCAGCTTGTACGCCGCTTTGAGTTCAATTGGTTCTGCGCACTAAATGCCGACGAAGTGAAAAACAGCGACACATTATGGACAAAACTAGCGGGGTACTAAAGTGTTATTTACTCGTCATTGACTGAATTGAGTGAGAAAGCGTAATAAATATCGAGCAGTTCCTCTAGCGCTTCACGATTCACTCCACCAGGTGAACAGAAAGCGCGCACTAGACCACGCGTGAAGTTGTTTTCATTGGCAAGGTTATACATCACATGGTCGCGAATCCTACGAACAGTCTCATCAATGCTAATATTAGGATTCGCATACAGATTAAACGGATGATCTGGCTGATTGATACTATAGTCTATATTATCAATAAGCAAATGAACAATGGCATTGGCGACAGTCGTATGCTCTTGGGAGTCATCAAATTCACGAACAAAGTTTTGAGCTAGGTTTGTGAAATTGTTTAGTTCGATTTGGTCGATAGGCATAGTGTTGAATGAATAGGAAGAAGGATGCTATTAACCCTGTTTACTTAGTAGCCTCATCAATTTTTTCATTTTTACGCCGTCTGACTGGCGTTGCGTGACGGTAACGAGACTTAATAGGACGAACTGTATTTGGTGGCTCATTAATCCATTGTACAAGTTCAGCTTGCGGAAAGCGGAAACGTGGAAAGCTGGGCGCAGCTGGATCGTGGAGTCCTAATGCAAGTAACGCAGTAGGAACAAGTGTATGAGGCAATCCTAAAACAGCACCCACCCCGTCGGAGGAAAACCCTTCCATTGGGCAGCTGGCAAGTTTAAGTTCTGCCGCCGCCGCTAAAGCAAATCCTAGTGCCAAATATGTCTGATGCTTCGCCCACTGAACCGGATGACTATTACCAGATAAGGCGCTACGAATCATAGATTCTAGATTTGCCGGTGGCTTCGTTTGAGTTAAAAAATGCTCTAGATGCTCTTCTAGATTATTCCGAGTACAAAACACAAGTAAATGAGTACACTGCTCAACTTGGGGCTGTCCATAGCACGCTGGTATTAACGCCTTCTTCACCTCATCGCTTGTCACCACCTTTACAACGTAGGGCTGAATACCAAAACTACTCGGTGCGTTGACAACGGCATTAAGAATCGGTTGAATATCGGGAACAGGAGACATTGCTGTTGGTTTGGCGAAGCCTTTCTCGGCACGTCGCCATTCTAAATTAGCAAGAAAAGACATTGTATGGCTCTTCTCGTGAAAAAGGTTTGTATTCCGCGGGTTTTACGAAAAAACTGAAATGGGGCTGGACTTCGAACAATAAGTTAAATGGTTCTACCGTCATTATCGCCTATGGCAAACAGAACAAGGTTTACAACAGTTGAAAATGGTGATCCATTCATTATGTTTGGAATACCAAGTATTATTATTATCCTTATAGGAATTCCTGTGATTCTTATCTTATTATATCGCCATTATAATAAGAAACATCACATATTGCCTCATTTTGAACCTGTAATAGTTAGGACGTCCCCTCACGCCGAAGGCGATGGGGCTGCCTAGATTTCGGCTTTGCCGAAACCTAGGACGTCCACTCCGCAACCGGGCTTAATGTAATTCCTAGATTTGGACGACTAATTACCTCCTGTAGGAGTTGGTAATGAACCGTTTTTACGTAATCGTAATTTCCCTGTTCATACTGCGTGGCGAATATCGAAGCGACCGTAGGCTCCGCTGACTCCTTAAACTCAAAGTACTTATCAAGCGTCGGAATCTTGAGAAGGCTATCACGAGGTCCCTTGAAGCCTGTCTTCATTGTGCCACCCTGAGTTTCGAACAATTGCTTAATCACATTGGCGGGGAACTTGGCAAGTAGAAAGCGCCGGTTATTGAATTCCGTCGTATACGTATCGATCTTTTTGGCGTGTTTGAGTCCGAACTTCTCTTCAAAGCCGGCAAGGACCGATGCGACGGCTTCGGCGTTGGAAAGTTCATAGGCGGTGCAAATGAGTCCGCGACCATTATTAATATCCGCTTTAATGCAGTCAACAACGGGTCCACGGCGGAAATAGAAACCGGACTTACCGTGGAAAACGGTCACGTCCTTCTGTGTGTCATAGACGATGCTAACAATGCCGGCTTCACTATCCTTACGTAGATGGTGTTCGGCAGGTAGATTGTTTACAGTGCGGTTAAGTGCTTGTAGGGTCTCGGCGGCTAATGGTTCGCAAAAGATGGGCATCGTCTATGTTATAGAGATTATTTCGGGTTTAGGTCTTAATCGGTGGTCTAAAACCCTACCGATATGGAAGTATTAGAAATGGCGTCTACTAAAAAGACGATATGTCTAAATATGATTGTGAAAAACGAGTCTCATATTATTGTAAATACACTAAAACATATTATGAAGTTTATTCCAGTGGATTATTGGGTAATTAGCGATACAGGTTCAACCGATAATACGCGCGAACTCATTAAGGAGTTTTTTGCGTCGTGTAATATATCAGGCGAACTTGTTGAACACGCATGGCAGGATTTTGGATACAATCGTACCAAGGCATTTGAGGCTGCCTATAATAAAACCGACTATGTCTTTGTATGGGATGCCGATGATGAAATTCACGGAGACTTCAAATTACCGGCTGTTCTCGATGCGGATTTTTATAAGTTTATCTTTGGCGGTGGTGAAGGTATACGTTACTCGCGTCCGCAGTTATTTAACAACCGCAAGAAATGGTGTTTTAAGGGGGTTTTACACGAATATGCCTCGTGTCTAGAAGAATGTGCGGCGCCAGTCGATGTGCTAGGAAATTATTTTTTCTTTTCAGGTCGTTCAGGAGATCGCAATAGGGATCCTGATAAATATCTCAAAGATGCGTTTATCTTGGAGAAAGCTGCCGAAAAAGCACTTGTTGAGAAAGATCCATTGTACAATCGGTATATATTCTATTGCGCGCAAAGTTATAACTCCGCAAATCGGCACGAGAAGGCGATTGAATACTATAAAAAAGCCCTTACACTCAATCTATGGATACAAGAGCTCTATGTTGCGTGCCTAGAAATCTTTGATCAATATGTTCTTCTAGATAAACCGTTTGAAGGCTTGAGTTATCTTGTAGAGTCTTTTAAGTACGACAAAACCCGCATTGAATGTATCTATCGGCTTATCAAATATTATTGCATTCACGATGGTCCTGATATTGCATATATGTATTATACACTCATACAGAATTATTTCGAAAATAATTACAATCCAGACCTGCTAGGCGATAAACTATTTGCTAAGAAAGTGGAATATGAATTCTATTTGCCATATTATATGATTATTTTATGCGATAAAATGAAGCATTATGATACATATATCAAAATGTATGAGATAATTTTTAAGTATAAATATGTTGCAGGTGAATGGTGGATGCACAATTTGATTTTTAATTTACAATTTGGTATATCCCATTTACCCAAGAATACTGAATTCTTACAAAATTTACTCATCTATATTGATGTAGCACGGCACCGCGGTATACGGTTCAATCATGCACATTATGATATTGTGACAAAAGTTATTCAGTTCTATCGTCCTCAGCTTACGGCACCCGTAACCCGTAAAATAACTCCGCGCACCGCAAATCCCAAGATTATGCTGACAATGACTACGTGTAAACGATTTGACTTATTTGAGCAAACGGTTAATTCCATTCTTAATAATTGGCTAGATGTGGATAAGATTGAGTATTTCTATTGTATGGACGATAACTCAAGTGTAGAAGATCGGCAGAAGATGCGCACACAGTATCCGTTTTTCGATTATTATATGAAGTCGCCTGAGGAACGGGGTCATCGCGAAAGTATGAACTTAATATGGAAAAAATTATCCGAGATGAAACCGCTCTATTGGATACATCTTGAAGACGATTGGGTATACATTCGTAAGGAATTCTACGTTTCGCGTGCGCTCAGCTACTTAATCAAGTATGAGGAGCGAAATGTCCATCAAATTGTATTTAATCGCAATTATGGAGTCGTCTACGACCAACTTCGTGGAAATGGGGGCATTGAATTAGAACCTGGATTTACCCTTCACGAAAAGCGCGATGATATTGTTGGACCTAACAGTGGATATTGGCCTCATTATTCATTACAGCCTTCAATGACGCGCGTGTCGAAGATACTTGAACTCGGCAATTACGATAGTCCAAACAAGTTTTTTGAACGTGATTATGCAGATAAATACTTCGCAGGCGGGAATCAAACCGGGTTTTTTAGTTCTATTCACAGCATTCATATTGGAAAACAGCACTGGGAAAAGGATGGGATGAATGCATATACACTCAATGAAGTCCCCCAATTTGTATCATCTATCCCTAAAAATATGCCGCTTCCTGCGCAGGGCACAATGCGTGAACATCTCGATATTCTACTGGATAAAATTACAAAGGGTGTACCGTTTGCCATTATTCGTCCCAGTGACGGTGAACGTTCAGTTATGCTAGGAACTACACTGACAAACTGTGATAATTGGACGTTTCGTGCGGGCGGACGCCTTCAACAACAATTACTAGATGCGGTTAAAATAGTGGATCCCAATCTCTATATCGGCATTCCTTGTAATAGTTGTAATAAAAACTGGAATTGTACCGCAGAAATTTACAACGATTTTATTACAAAATTCAATATTCCTCTATCGCAGCGGACGTATGCGAATATTTTTGGAAATTCGAACTGGGATGTATTCATTAAGTTTCTAAAGGGATATACGAAGGGATTCTATGTTGTTACATCGGGTACAAAGGATGGAGTTCTACCAATTAAGGCACGCCACATTATCGATGCGCAACTTGTCGATATATGGGATACGAAGAGCAATGAAGAGACTGGTCGCCTTCTTGAGTTTATAAAACCTCTCAAACATGAGCTTATTTGCTTCTCAGCGGGACCCCTTTCAAAGATATGGATTCCTATGTGTATGAAACTCCATCCGACCAACACTTATCTTGATGTGGGTGCGTCGATCGACATATACACAAAGGGAAAAACTGTACGCTTCTATACAGAAGCGGAGCATCCATTTGCAAAGGAGACCTGTAAGTTTCTAACAAATAGTTGATGTGGTGGTGTGGCATTTATTATTTTATATAACGCAATCAAATCAATTTGGTTGCGTTATATATATTTTTTACGCGATTACTTACGGGTATTCTTACGGCGTGTTCGTCGGGTTCGGTGTGCACGCTTTTTTCCAGCAGCTTCAGCCTTTTTTAATGAATTATACGATTTCTCTAGTTCGGTCGGTTCTCTAGGTCGCATAGCTGCTGCTACTGCTGCAAGATGTGCGTGGTGCGCAGGTGTAAAATTGCTTAAATTTATATTTCGCGGGGCTCCCTTTGGCGCAACTATTACAGGTAGCGGAGATTTAGATGATTTTGTATTCCCCGCCAATTGTTGCGCCGCTTGTATTTTTAGCATATTTGCGTACGTCTGTGCGGTCTCGGGCATCTGCTATTCTATTGTTAGAATTTCAGCGAGCCAAAGCTTGCTAATAGATCATTGACACCTGCATTTTTCTGCTTCTTTGCCGCATTACGATTAATCATACGCTGTAGTTTCTTGATATTTGCGTTAGTTACATTGTTGTTCGCCTTATTACTACTGTTGTGGGATCCCATCATATTATTGTTGTTCATTACGGCTTCTGTCTTATGCTTCTCTAACGCTTTTTCGCACGATATACGAATCTTGCCAAGGTGAATCGCCAAGTCTGCTTGTAAATCGGAAATAATATCGCCATCGTTTTCTACAATGCGCTCTACCTTGCTTACCATCGGGGCTAAGCGTTTAAGGGCTAAGCCGTATCGGGTGGGCAAAATATTCGCATTACGGTTAAGCATACTCTTAACGTTACGCTTCGTAAGTTTTACCTTGAACGCAGCGGCGGGTCGGTATTTACGGGTTGCATGACCTATTTTTGTCATATCTACTTACGACGCCGAGTTTTCTTGGAGGCTTTACGGGCTTTGCGGGTTTTGCGGGACGATTTTGGTTTTTTACCAAACGTTTGTGACCACCAATTTACAAATGTTCGTGGTGCACTAGGTATAGGCATAGGCATAGGCGAAGCTATAGGAGCACCAAGCATAGAACGACGGCGCCAAGCAGGAATTTCGTCACGATTATGTCTTGCGCGCAATTCTAAAAATGTATTATTTAGTGTATAATTCACTCTGTCTTGCGAACTATTTTGCGCTCGTCTACGCGCAACAGGATCATCCCCTTCTGGACGCATATCACGAATACTATCTTTAATCATTTTATCGGTGTCTCTCATTTGCTTTAGAATGTCTACCTTAATAATACTTTCATCATTTCGTCTTCGCTCAAGATTGCTTATCATAGTGGCTTCAGTAACATCATCTTCTACTGCTTCAAATATTATACGTCTTATAAATTTTGGATCTTGATCCTCCGTATTCTCATTATATTTTGTATGCCAATAAGCTTTTCTTTCAGGTGTATTTAATAATCCACATATTCTTTCGATACGATTAAGCATAGCAGCATATCGATCTTTAATCCATTGAATAGTTTCTCCACGTTTTGCTATTGTTCGAATACTTACGGGAAGTGGGGATTTTCTATTTTTCTCAAGAATAAGTTTATAAGCAGGGTCATCACTTAAATCCATAAATAGTTTATCTAATGGACCATAATCGTCCTGACCGCTGGCAGAATTCGCACGAAGTTCTGATGATGTTACAGATGATTTACGCTTACCGCTAGGAGAAGAGGATGGTTGCGGAGATGGGGGTGGTTGCGGGGGCGGTGGCGGCAGATCTTTATGTATCATAGCCCATATTAAATTTGGATATGTTGTATTAGTACCATTTGCATTAACAGTTACAGCACTTATAATATATTTATCATCTTCCTCTCGTTTTACACAGGTAGCCCACTTAGGAAGAGACGATTCTTGTACATTTAGAAAACATCCTATAATATCCTTCATTAACTCGTCACTGTCTGGTATAAAATCACCGGTGCCATCCAATCGTGTATTTTTAATGTATAAATGATTACTTTTAAAGTTATTACACATCGCACAAGAACCATCGTAAAGACTCCTCATTATATCAACATCGGTAACTGGATATGTTGAATTTGCCAAGTAGTCTAAAAATGCCATTAATGCGGCAGGAAGTATATGCTCACACTCAAATTGATTTCTGCTAGGATCACAGATTGTTAATACTTTACCATCTTCTTGAATATATTGTTTACTAGGATTCTTGAATAAATTTGTACCATAACCACATATCCAACAAGGTATTGTATTATTTCTTATATCGTATCCTGCCAGCTGGCACTGTTTACTTGTCTTACTTGATTCAAATTTATCACGATTTATATTATACGAATCTAATATTATTAACGCTTTATTGTATGTCTTAACCACATAATCCTCGTTTTTATTAATTCTTCTTTGCGCCTGCTGTCCTGGAGTTTCTCGAGTTCCACCCGTAAGCAAGTAAGATTCATTTGACTCTTGTTTGTCTTTTTCTTGTTTATCAACAGTGGTTTGAACAAAAAAATTTACATCTGACCATTCATCGTCTGGATTCGTAAAAATCAATTCTGCGATTGCTTTTGTAAGTTCATCGTCATCTTTATGATTAAAGTTTAATCTAGTCGCAGCGTATGTATTGATTAAATTCTCCGAATTACTGTTCGAATTTGACAGCAAAAGTATATTTGCCAGCGCACCTTTAGGCGCCCGTTTCATTTTCAATGACGGTGGAGTATATAAAGGGTCTAAATATTGTGGCGGAAAAGGTGTGGAAAGCGGAGGTATAGATAGAGTCGGTCTAGCATTACTAAGACTTCTGGCATTACCCATACTTATACTTCCAGTTCCAGAATTAACATTGCCGACCGATCCAGGAGCTGGAGCACTTGCTGTACTTGCATTCATAGTCCTATTTCCAGAACTAGTATTACCAATCGATACTGAATCTCTTATTGGTGTCCCAGCTGAATTTTGATTCGCACTAATCTTAATAGACGTCTTACCCGTCGTACCTAACCGCTGTAAGGTATTACCATGTGCCGCCGCTGCTCTAGCCACATTTATTTGTGTAGGTGGTGATGGCGGCGGCAAATTAATCGATAAATTAATAGGTAGTTTACCAGGCATCCCTTATTTAACCCCTTGATTTAATTCATCACACAAACAACACGCTGGTGAATAGAAGTTGCCTTTGTATTAGAGAATGCACGAATTGTCACTTGGGTGCCGGGCTCGTACACTTGTGCTGTAGTATGAGCCGCTCTTACTGTCCGTTTCCAATCTGGAATATAGACTTTTGCCGTCTTCATCTCTGTGTTGTAAGTGATAACAATGCCTTGCGTGGTTGTAATAGATCCGTCTGGATTAAGATGTTGAAGGAACCAAATAAGACGCTCAAACTGCTTAATCAGGTGGGCTCGGTGATTAAGGTGCTCTGACAGTGTAACAGCATACGGCATCTGAAATCCGAACACTAGATGCTTCAGCCAGCGGTGATTGACAACATCCGCATAGCGGCGCAAGGGCGAAGAGGCGTGACAATAGGTTGTGAGTCCAAGACCAGCGTGAGCTGTATCAGCGGTGCTAGCAGACACATATTGACCGGCGGCGGAGCCCAGAAATGCTAATTCACCAATACCGGTTTTGTCTGCAAGATAGGTATAGGCACTATTGATGGTACCAGCGTGTCGGCGCAGAATCCCCTTTCGTGACTGTTTAAGCACCTCAGCGACCTTTGTATTATAGAGAATCATTGCCTGCTCCACCCATACGTGAGGATCCGTGGATTGCGGCTGCGTGGTAATAATGCCAAGCAGGGCTGGGAGCACTTCAGAAATGGTAGGGTTTTCTAACACAGATTCATATGTGTAGGCGGTGCTGACAGCAACCTTGAGAAGCCTCCAATCTGTTTGTACAACCTTATCATCTTCAATAAGATATACAAGGGCTATGATGGGGCGTTTTACACCGTCCGCGCGCAACGACGCCTTTTGTGCAGACAAGTATGTGGGAAACATCGGCTCGACTGCCTTACCATCTATGTACAGGGTTTGTACTGCTTGTTTAGCTTCCAGGTCCAGCGATGATTCTTCAGGCACCCATGCAGAGATATCCACAATGCCAATAAAGAATTCAGTGCCTGACGGAGTTCGTCGCCATCCCATCACGTCATCTACATCTTCACACCCAGGTGGATCAATATTAAAGACAAGGTCCCACGGCTGGGTACTGTGATGACGGGTATGATTTTCTACAATATTATCCTCTTCATCGGGCTCGCCAGGTGATTTAGGGGTACTAATACCCATACGCAGTGCCGCCGTTTCGGCAGACTGGTCACCCACCGGTCCAAAGATATGCTGAATACCCACGCGCGGATGCTTCTCATTCCAGTGCTCCAGCGACGCAATTGCCACCATATTTGTGGTAGGCTTAAGCTTGGAACTGACAATCATTAGTGGATACGCAGGGTCATAGGGATGAAAGTTATAAAGGGGAACGCCACGTGGCGTCATACCTATTCGTATGCGATTGAGATAATCAATGATTCCCACAATCGATTTATGGTTTTTAATATCTCGGAACTGGAGTTCATTTGTGGTTGGATTAAGAATATCCCCGTGTAGCCATTTCTTCGTAATAGGCTCAGTATATTCCGTTGTTGTAGTGGGTGTTGAGTAAGAATATTGCCCTTGAGCGTAGTTTCTTATACAAAGATACATAGAATGACGGTGTATGAGGGTATTTGTGGAGGCAGGGAACTCAATTTTTCGTTAATATGATACAACTAGGGTTCCGAACATAAATAAGGTAATAGCGGTGACTTGGAGCCATACTGGTGCGTAACTGATGGCAAGTTGGGCAAGAATAAACCAGGCAAGCCCATATACGGTATCACCTATCGGGGCTCCCAGAGTCGCCTCTTTGCCATATCGCTGGAAGAAGTCAATATACTTTGTGGTTGGCTTGAGTTGGCTGATGAATTTGAAGTACGTAAGATCACCTGTCCACTGAACTGCTGTGAAGGTGGCGAAACGCAGTAGCCACTGGACTATGGACTTCGGCGGGGCTTGTTTGAAGACAAGAGCAATGACCTGCTGGGCGACTAAGAGCAAAAATGTAGAGTAAATAAAGTCACCGAATGCCACAATGGCAAAGGGGAACTTCGAGTAGTATTCCTGTGTTGTTTGCCCCTTGCTCACCTTCGGAATAATATAGAAACTTGCCGGCTCTAAGACGGCATATGCAGCTGTCCACGCAAGAAGGCTCTGGGCGCTAAATTGGAAGATATCCACCATTTATATTATGTGAAGAATTTCTTAAGATTAAAATGCGTCCTGCCAGCGGCGCTGGATCTGCGCGCACGCGTACTCGAAAGCTGCGACGTTGACCTGGGATTTCTAACAAATAGATGATTTGGGTTTGGGCGTGCTAGAAAAAAATTGAAACACAGCGGCGTATGATATACGCTATTGTGCTTCTTTCTTCGCCTTTTTGCCCCTTTCTTCCTTCTTCCCTTCTTTCCAAATGGGTATTTCCTCCAGCAAGTCCGCGGCTACTGCCCGTGATGCCGATATCACGGCGGCGTTTGCAGATATGTTTGCCGACGCTATGGAACGCGCCGACTGGCACGGGCGTCGTAAGCCTAGCTGGCAGCAGGCACACGACCACTTTGTCATCCAAATGCGCGCCGGCGGGGCGGCGGTCGCCTGATCCAGTTGCGGTCGAAATTGATACCACTAATAATGATACTCAGTCAAACTTTTTAGGTCAGTTTACGGTTCTAATTTTGGTGCCTCAGGGGGTAATCAGGGCAACGGGCGCGCGCGGCGGGCGCCGGTCGCGGAGCCGTGTATCCACAACATCATTTTGGTCCAGAGGGGCAAAATCGTCCATTGTACGCGTTTTATACTCATTTACATCACCGCGTGTACACTTCACGTTGCGCCAAAACTCCTCTGATTGACAGTTGTAATGATTCAATACAAAATACTTTTCACTTAATAAAACAAAATTATTTTTTTCGTGTTCTTTATCAACAAATGTGGCGTGATGGACATTTAGGCTTGAAAACGCATAGGAGGATTTGACAAAGTATTTACGTAGACCTGGAGTCTGTGTGGGCGAATCCTTTGCCCTATGTATAAAATGGTCTATAATTGACGGCGGCTGCATCTTATAACCGCTCGATCCGAATAATGTATGTTCAACCTGTATTTGTCCTATGTTATGTGTCGTTGATAGAACGTCATATAAATGGTTCGCAACAGGGGACCACATAAATTCATCAAGATCAACCATTAGGAGCCATTCTGTCTGTTTTAGGAAGGGAAGAACGTATGCATTATACATATCTCGTTGGCGCCCATAGTATTGCGACCAGACTGGAGAATTAAGGGTAACAACATTGTTTTCTATGTAAGGCTTAAGTATGTCGGCGTAATTATCGGTGCTTTGGTCATTGATAAGATAGAAATGCTCGGCACCCACTGATAAATAGTGTTCAATCCATTCTTTCAGACAGTGACCCTCATTTTTAAATATTGCTCCTACCGCAAGTTTATACTGTGGTTTGGGCGGATCCATGCTGATTGTAAAGTTAACTGTATATTTAGACCGGTTGGTGCAGCTGGGCGGATGAAAAAATTGATGGATCGTTGGGTTTTGATGGGTATTATTGCCCTTCCTTATTTACTTCCTATTTTCTCCTTCCTTACAAATGGATAACAATCCCTCCATCGTCCGCCGCAAGAAGTCTGACAAGGCAAAGGAAAAGCGTGAACGCACTCCCTACTCGTCGCAGCACGTCCGCCTTGTTACCGCAGCAGCTAAGGCAGGCGCAAAGAAACACAAAAACAAAAATACATAAAAAATTTTTATTTTTTTATGGGTTTTAATATTTTTTGTTTTTTTTGGGTTTTAGGGTTGAATATGGACTGAGTTAATTCACGCGCGAGTGACCTGCTGAACTGCCCAGTCACGCACCGCGCTCGGCACTGTGTCGCCAAGCGACAAGAGTGCGGTTGCAGCATTAAGGCGCAGTTCCGCCCGCTTGATGGCGGCATTCAGGTCCATGCGCGGATCCGCTACGGCACGCTCAGCAGGTGCAAGAAGATCTAGCAGTTCAACTGGCTCTGGCGCTAGCACCGGCGCTGGCGCTGGCAGTTGCGGCGTATCAGGAACTGCCGCAAGGACCACGCGGGGACCAATGGACGCACCGGCAATTCCGTTGATGAACGCCTCTGCCTCATCGTGAATAAGGTTGAGCCGCTCCTGGTTGTTTCTGTTTACCGCAGTGTACATACGCGATCGGAAGTTTTCAGCACGGCGGCGCTCATCAGGGGTGGCAGTGGAGGGAAGGGAAATCTTGGTGATCTTACCAGACATCTTTGGAAAGGGAAGGGATGTGAAGGAGCAGGAAGGCAACAATCAAATTGCTGCCCTCTGGTCTGTCAATTTTTTCCTACGGGTCAGCATTCAAAAATTTTTGTTTTTTTTGTGTGTTTTATGATTTTTTATTTTGTTTTGTGTCTCATTTACGGCATCTCAATGCGGCAGAGCTCGCCCTTGATGACCGCAGGCAGGACGCGCCAGGAAGCCGAGAGCTTAAGCGCCTCCAGCAGATCTGCGCCGTGCTGCTTGACGTCCAGCCCCGCCGCCTGTGCGTTCTTCGTGTGGACGGAGATCGCGTGGACGTTAGGATTCTGCGTAGTCTTGTTAGACCAGCAGGCGTGGAAGTGCGTCTTAATATCGTTCAGACGCTTCAGCTCGGGCTTGGGACCCGCCGTGGGCTGTGCAGTGCCCACCTGCTGCCAGCCGTCCGCGGTGGGCGTGGCAGCAGGCTCTGAGGGCGCATCAGGCACGAAGTTCATGCGCAGGATGCAGATCTCGCGCTTGGCGGTGAGCTCGCCCGTCTGAGGCGTCTCAGGCACGATCGTGACGTAGCCACGCTGCTCGGCAGGCAGTACGTCCCACTTGGACGACGCTTCGAGCGCCTTGAGCAGGCGGCGCTCGATCGTTGCGACATCCTCGTCGAAGTCGCTGGACTCGCGCGACTGTGCAAGCTTGACGCGGTGCCACTGGACGGAGTGGCGCTCGGCGCCGCCCGCGTCCTTGCCCAGCGGAATGAGCGTAACAGGGAAGTGCGTCCAGATGTCCTTACGCAGGACCAGCTCAGGGCAATCCCAGCTAGCGTCAGGGTCAGGCAGGGGCAGGCAGCCCAGCTCGCTCAGCGTGGGCAGGGGCGCAGGCGGAGGCGGGTTAAGCAGCGCCTCGTCACCCCAGCAGAAGCTGGGGTCGTTCATGCGAGCGAAAAGCTCATCGAAGAGAAGGGTGTCAGTATCAGCGGACATGACGGAGGGAAGGAGGGAAAGGAGGGAAAAGAAGAAAGACGATGTGTTCTTCAGTGAGTTTGTGACTATTTAGTGTACACGGGCAGTTGAAGCTTGTCAATTTTTCCATAGGGCGGTGCGTAGGAAAAAATTGACGATATTTTCGGCTTGTTTGCCGACTTTTGTCCCCGCCGACAATCTTCCTTCCAACACTCCGTTGAAAGCTTCCTTCCTTCCAAATGTCCAAGTCTTCCCTCCAGACCGAGATTACCTCCCTCAAGGCGACGCTTGCCGAGCGTGACGCCACGATTGCTGAGCGCGACGCCCAGATTGCTACGCTGCTGGCTGCTGCTGCGCCTGCTGAGAAGCGCGGCAAGAAGGCGCGCAAGGAGCGCGACCCTGATGCGCCCAAGCGCGCACCCACTGCGTGGATTGTCTTCTGCAACAAGAAGCGCGACGAGGCGAAGATTGCGCACCCCACTGCAAAGATGACGGAGCTGACCACGTTTCTCTCTCAGATGTGGGCGGCGCTGACGCCTGAGCAGAAGGCTGAGTACAAGCCTGAGCCTGGCGCAGTCACTGCGCCCAAGACGCCTAAGGCGCCCAAGACGCCCAAGACGCCTAAGGAACCTAAGGAGAAGAAGCCTAAGGATCCTGATGCGCCGAAGAAGCCGGTCCAGGGCTTCTTCCTCTTCCAGCAGCAGGAGCGCGCAAAGGTGGCGCCTGAGAAGATCGCTAACAAGGTGCTTAGCGAGCGCTGGGCTCTGCTGACTGCTGAGGAGAAGGCTGCCTACAAGAGTAGCTAAGCGATCTTATCCTGCGTGTAATGTCCCAAAAACCCACAAAATCCATAAAAACAAACAAAACCCACAAAACAAAACAAAAAATTTTTAGATGTAGTTCAATTTTTTCATATGCGCTGATCATATGAAAAAATTGAATTAAGGGGGATTGAAAAATTTTTTGTTTTGTTTTGTGTGTTTTGTGGCGGTGTTGTGGTTAGTATTCAATCAAACTCGGGCGTGGCGGGGATATAGGGCTGTTCATAATAGTTATAATACTGACTGTGATTAGGGGAGTAAGACGGGCTAATCCCGTAGTAGTCGCCCATATCTGCGTGGACGTGCTCACCCTGACACTCGCTGTCGCCGCAGGTGTGCGTATCCAGCTCCTCCTCGTCGCCCTCAGGGACAGCAAGAAGGCGCAGATTCTCTGCGAGC
>Ga0209829_10001950_pt1 | contig 16158 bp, 12 predicted proteins | sample C_140205_EF_Meta_FD_187311 | JGI IMG/M metagenome (GOLD analysis project Ga0209829, IMG submission 187311) | Freshwater microbial communities from Lake Croche, Canada to study carbon cycling - C_140205_EF_MetaG (SPAdes) (version 2) | ecosystem: Environmental > Aquatic > Freshwater > Lake...
ACGGCCCGCCCCCGGAGCATCAACCACCAGCGCGGAGCACTCCCATGCCGATGGACCACGCCCTCCCCGACACCCTCCCGGTCCACTGGCCCGCCGGATCGACCGCCCCCCCGACCGCCACCGACGCGGCCCTCGACCGAGCCGCGGCGGTGCTCCGCGCGGGGGGGCTCGTGGCGATCCCGACCGAGACCGTCTACGGGCTCGCCGCCCTGGCGCTGTCGGAGAGCGCCGTCGAGCGGATCTTCATCGCCAAGGGGCGGTCGTCGACCAATCCGCTCATTGTCCATGTCGATGGCATCGCGATGGCGCGGACGCTAGCCGCGGAGTGGCCCGCCTCCGCCGAACGGATCGCCCGGGCCTGCTGGCCCGGTCCAGTGACGGTCGTCGTCCCCAAGGCGGCGCACGTCCCCGACCGGGTCACCGCCGGCGGGCCGACGGTGGCGCTGCGTTGCCCCGACCAGCCGATTGCCCGCGAACTGATCACCCGCCTCGGCGAACCGCTGGCAGCCCCGAGCGCGAACCGTTCGCTCCGCCTCTCGCCGACAACGGCGGCCCATGTCCTTGAGAGCCTCGGCGCGAGGGTCGACCTGATCCTCGACGCCGGTCCGTGCGGACGGGGGATCGAATCGACCGTCGTCGACTGCACGGTGTCGCCGCCGGCGATCCTCCGCTCCGGCCCACTCACCGCCGCGGCGCTCGCCGCGGCGCTCGGCGAGACGATCGCCGCCGGACCGACCAACGCCCCCTCCGGACCAGCCCGCTCCCCCGGCCAGCTGTCGCGCCACTACGCCCCGCGCACCCCCCTCGAGACGAGCCCGCGCGCCGCCGAGCGGGTGACCGAATTGCTCCGCGCCGGGAAGCGGGTCGGCTGGCTCACAACCCGGGCCGCCGACGCGCGGACCAGACGGATCGCTACCAGCGCCGAGGTGGTCGTCGTGCCGATGCCGGAAGATCCGGTCGCGCACGGTGCGATGCTCTACGCCGTGCTCCACGCCGTCGACAAGCGGTCACTCGACTGGATCATTGTCGACGAACCACCCCCCGGCGATGCCTGGCAGGCGATCCACGACCGCCTCGCGCGGGCCACGGCCCCCGCTGACGGCGCGCCTGACGGCACAGACGACCCCGCCCCGGCAGGTTGAGCCCGCGCCGGCTCCGTTACGCGGCCGGCGCGATGATCTCCCGCAGTGCTGCAGTGATGTCGGGATACTGAAACGTGAAACCGCTCTCCAGCGCCACCCGAGGGATCACCCGCTGCGAGGCGAAGAGCACCTCGGCGAACTCCCCGAACGCGAGCCGGAGCCCGAAATAGGGAGCCGGAAGGAAGGCGGGGCGGTGGAGTTGCCGGGCGAGGGCGCGGGTGAACTCTGAGTTCCGCACCGGGTTCGGGGCGACGGAGTTCATTGGGCCGTCGATCGGGGCAGTCTCGGCGGCATGGTGGTACAGCCGCGCCAGGTCGGTGACATGGATCCAGGGCATCCACTGCTTCCCGCTCCCCAGCGGGCCCCCGGCCCCCAATTTGAACGGGAGGAGCATCTTTCCCAGGGCGCCGCCCCCGGCGCCGAGCACGATCCCGGTCCGGGCCGTGACCACCCGGACCCCCAGTTCGCGGGCGGCCAGAGCCTCCTCCTCCCAGGCGACGCAGACCTCCGCGAGGAAGTCGCGCCCGGCGGGCGCCGACTCCGTTAGCTCGTCTTCCCCCCGGTTGCCGTAGTAGCCGACTGCCGAAGCCGACACGAGCACGGCGGGCCGGGCCGATGCCTGACGGATCCCTTGAACAAGATGCCGCGTGCCGATCACCCGGCTGTCCCTGATCCGTTGCTTCTGGGCCGGCGTCCACCGCCCTTCGGCCACCGATTCACCGGCGAGGTGGAAGACGGTGTCGATCCCCTCTAGGGCGCTGGCGGGGGGAGGGCCCTGACGTGAATCCCAGCCGACGATCTGGCCGGCGAGATGACCGATCGTGGCCCGGGCCCGCTCCGGATCGCGCGTCAGCACCACCGGTCGATCGAGCATCCGCAACAACCGCGGACCCACGAACCCGGTCGCCCCGGTGACCAATGCCTGCATAGCTTCCTCCCTGTCGCGATCAAAAGTCGCGGTCGCGGCGCCGGCACGGTGTCGCGGAGCGGAAGCCCCAGAAAAAAACGACTCTCGTCACATCGGCCCGGGGGAGTATAAACAGCGCCCCTCCTTCTGGCCTGCCCACCCCGCGCCCCGGACCTTCTTCCCCTTGTCCTCCCGCCCGCCGCGGCCCCGCGCTAAGGTTGTGGAGCTGCTCGCCCGAGGCCTCCCGCCGCGGTCGGGGCTCCGCCGAGATCTCTGGATCTCCACCGCCGACGCTTCCGCCTACAGCGTGATGGTCGGCTGCGGGGAGCACTACATCCCGGCGTTCAGCCTCGCGCTCGGCTTCGGCCCGGTGGCAACTGGGCTGACCGCCTCGGCACCGCTGTTCGTGGGGGCGGTCCTCCAACTGGTGACGCCGCTGGCGGTGCGCCGGCTGGGGACGAACCGGGGCTGGGTGGTGGCCACGACGGCGGTGCAGGCCATCAGTTTTCTGCCGCTCATCTGGTGGGCCCTGCGCGGGCATGCCCAACCGTGGGAGCTGTTCGTCGCCGTGAGCATCTATTGGTCGGCCGGCATGGCCGGGGCCCCGGCCTGGAACGCCTGGATGGGCACCCTCATTCCGGAGCGGATGCGCACCCCCTACTTTGCCCATCGCAGTCGTCTCGGGCAGTTCGCAGTCCTCGGCGGTTTCGTCGCCGGGGGCCTGCTCCTGGAATGGGGGAAGCGCCACGACGTTCTTCTCCCCACGTTCGCGGTCCTGTTCGCGCTCGCCTCGGGCTGCCGTCTCGTCTCGACCCTCTGCCTGGCCGCCTGCCGCGAGCTCAAGCCCCCGCGGCACGACATGCCGGTGGTCCGGGATTGCCCCCCCGGCGATGCGGCCCCGCCCCGGTCCGGTCTCAGCGAGGCGTGGCAGCGCGTTCGCGCCCTCGCATCGGGGCCGGCAGGGACCCTCGTCACGTACCTGTGGGCGATCACCTTTGCCTGCCAGTTCTCCGGCGCTTACTTCGCCCCCTACATGCTCAAAGACCGGCAGTTCTCCTACCTCTCGTACATGCTCGTCGTGGCCGTCAGCTTCCTTGCGCGGGCTCTGGTGCTCCCGACCCTGGGGCGGCTGGGAGGCCGGATCGGCTCCCTCGGCCTGCTCTGGGTGGGGGGGCTCGCGATCGCTCCACTGACGCTCTTTTGGCTCGTGTCGGCGAACATCCCCTACCTCGTCGGCGTGCAGGTCGTCGCCGGCGCGTCGTGGGCGGCCTACGAACTGGCCGTCGTGCTTCTGTTTTTCGAGACGGCCTCGCACCGGGAGCGGACCGGCGTGGTGACCGCCTACAACCTCGGCCATGCCGTGGCCTGGGTCAGCGGTGCTGCCTGCGGCGGCCTCCTCCTCCGCACCCTCGGCGAGGACCGCAGCGCCTACTACGCCGTGTTCGGCGTCTCGGCCCTCCTCCGCGTGGCGGCGATCCCGCTTCTCCTCCGGGTCCACCTGCCCCCTTCAGCGAGCGCCATGCCCCCGGTCCGGCGGGCCCCCCCGGCACAGCGGGAGAAAGAGGTCAGCACGGGGAACGACGATATCGATTTTCTCGTCGCGGGCGACGGCATTCTCCCCAGCGACACGGCGATTCCGACCGACACGATGGCCGCCGGCGACGCCCCGACCCGATCGGAAGCAGCGCCCCCCTGACGTCAGCCTGACGTCAGCCGGCAATCAGCCCGCCGGGAAGCGGGGCTCGTTGGCGAGGCTATCGAGAAATGTCCGGGCATGACCGTAGTCGCCGGCCGACGAGCGGCCGACATTCATCTTCAGAGCATCGATGAACTTCGAGACGGTCCCGCGGATCTTCTCGAACTCCTCAAACTGAAGGCTGCCGCCGCTCGATGCCCGATCGGCGAAAAGTTTGTCGAGGTCGGAGCGATACGCTTTGTAGTCCTCGGCAGTGAGGAGGAGCGGGTACTCGATGTGGCCGGTGACCGGATCGAGTTGCGCCGACGTCAGCCGCGGCGGGGCCGCCGCCTTGGCGAAGCGGATCGCCTGATCATGCGTCACGGCCGGACCGTTTTCGGCCTGGCGCGACTCTTTGTTCGTCCGCCGCATGTCGAAGTAGGTGTTCGTCCATTTTTGGCGGTTGTCAATTTCCTTCGTCTTGGCATCCTCCCAGTTCTTCGCCGCCTCGGAGTTCTGGAGGTTGGCATAGCCCTCGGAGCGGATCACATCGGAGAGCCCATAGGCAGCGGCCTGGCCAGCAGTCGAGGCGTAGCCGCCCCCCATGCCCCCCATACCGCCGTAGCCCCATCCCCCCCACTGCGCTGAAGCGGTGTGCGACGCCCCGCACCCCATCACAGCGAGCACGGCGGCAAGACCGGCCCGGGCGAGGAAACCGGCCGAGCGGCGGCCGAGGAAATATCGGGCGACGGAAGACAGGCCCGGGGAAACACGAACCGACGCGGCGATGGTGGGGGCACAGCGACGCATGACCTGCCTCTTGGTGGCCCGCTAGGGGCTGGATGAAAGGTTGGGGGACCCGGCCAAGGACCGGTCGGTCCCCGGCGATGGAACAATCTCCGCGACCGGAAAACTCCGGTGGGAGAAACGACCCACCGGAGTATACAATCCGTTCGCTGGAGGGGCGACACCGCTTTCGCGCCCGGCAGGCTGGAAAACTGCATCCGATGCGTCCTCCGCGGCGCCCGAGGGCAGGGCTCCAGCCGGCTGACGTGACCGCCGGTGCCGGATGTCGCGATCCTAACGGTCGTGCCGCCTCTAGTCGGGAATCTGTCGCGGAGGTTTGGTTCTCCGCCGTCGGTTCCACGGGCTGGCCGTGCTATGGCTTTCGAGAGCGGATTTGTGTCGCGCGCTGCTGCGGGCTTTCCCCGAAGCACACCCTGGAGTGAATCGAGATGAGGTTCAAGGGAACGATCGTGATCGTGGGTGTTGTCGGCTTGCTGGCGACGCTCGGGTGTGCTGGACCAAAAAAGCCGGCGTCCGACCAGAAACCGCCGGATGTCACGTTCGGCGATCAAAAGAAATCCGATGGGCCGTCGGCCCAGCCGAAGGCCGAAGTCGCGCCGAAGCGGCCCGCGGCCGCGACGCCGGCCGAGCCCACTGACGACAAGGCAGGCAAGGCTGACAAGGCCGCCAGCGACACCCTCGAACTCCCCGGCGCCACTTCCGCCGCCGTTCCCGCCCCCCCGGCAACGGCCCCTGCCGATCGCAGTGCCCCCGGCGCGGCAACGATCGGCGACCTCCGCAAGGCGCTGGCGGCGGCGACCGACGAGAATGGCCGAGTGTTGGCAGTCGACGCGCTCGCCGACCTCGGGCCCAACGCCCTCCCGGCTCTCGACGATCTCGTCAACGCGCTCGGGGATGACAACATCCGCCTCCGCTGGCACGCGGCCCGCGCCATCGGCCGCATCGGCGAGGATGCTTTTCCAGTCCTTCCCAAGCTCGTCGGGCTTTTGAAGGATGCCGACCCGATCGTCGTCACCCAGGCTGCCGCCGCGATCCGCGAGATCCGGGCCGACGAAGGAAATGCCCCTCTCGCCGACGACCATGCCCAGGCCTACGCCGGAGCGGTCGATGCCCTCGCCGCCACGCTCGTCCATGCCGATCCCCGGGTTCGTCGGGGGAGCCTCAAGACGATCGCGGCCCTCCGCCCGGAGCCGGTCAAACTGGCCAATCTCCTCAATGAAAAACTCTCCGATGCCGATCCCTCGGTCGTCATGCCGGCGATGGAATCGCTCGCCGATCTCGGCGCCGACGCCGTGCCGATGCTCGTGGAATCGCTGAAAAATCCGAAGTCTCGCTATTGGGCGACGGTGGCGCTGACGGAGATCGGACCGGCCGCCGCTCCGGCTGCCGGTGCGCTCACCGCCGCGGCCCTCAACGGCGAGCCGGAGGAGCGGATGCAGGCGATGCTGGCGCTGGCCGCGATCGGCGAATCGGCAGCCGAAGCCGCCGATGAGCTCTCCGCCGCTCTCGACTCCCCCGACACCGCCGTGAGGTCATCGGCGGCCTACGCCCTCGGGCGGATGCGGGTCGCCTCGGCCGACGCCGCGCTCGAAAAGGCCTCGGCTGACGGCGATCCGTTCCTCGCCGGGGTCGCCTCGTGGGCCCGCGCTCGGATCCACCCCGAAGACAAGACTCTTGTCTCGGCAGCGCTGGCCACCCTCTCCACCGCCCTCGGCTCCGATCGTGCCAACACGCGGATCGTGGCGATGTCAGCGCTCTCCGATCTCGCCGGCAGCCTCGACGACGCCGATGAGGCCGCCCTCGCGGACCGGTTCGTCGGGCTCCTCGAGGATGACAACCCAGCGGTCCGTAACGCGGCGGCCATGGCGATTGTGCGCTTCGGGCCGACGGCCATCACCGCGCTGGAAAAGGTTCTCGACAAGCCTGCCCTACGGACGATCGCGATGGAGCTCCTCGCTGCTGCTGGCTCCAATGCCAAGCCGGCGGTCGACGATCTCGTCGCGGCGCTTTCTGACGCCGATCCAGCCACGCGTGGCGAGGCTACCGTCGCCCTGGCGGCCATCGGCCCCGATGCGGCCGAGGCTGTCCCGGCCCTGACCAAGCTCCTCGGCGGCGACGAGAAGGAAGCCGCCCTGCGGTATGCCGCCGCCTACGCCCTCGGCCGGATCGGCCCGGCTGCGGCCCCGGTCGCGGAGACGCTCCGCGGGCTTTCGAAGTCGGAGGATGAACTGATGGCCTCCGTCGCCGTCTGGGCACTGCTGAAGATCGAGCCGGAAAACAAGGCCCAGGTGGCCGCCGCCGTGCCGGTCCTCCGCAAGGCCCTCCGTGGCGAGCGTGATCTGGCCCGCCTCGAGGCAGCGACGACGCTGGGCGAGCTGGGCGGGGCGGCCGCGAGTGCCATCCCGATCCTCGAGCTCGTCAGCGAAGATGATCCGCTCGTCGCGGTCCGCCGAGCCGCCGCCGCCGCACTGGGGAAGATCAAGGCTGCCGGAAACTGAAATCCCGGGGGGCTCGGACGGCGCCAGGCCGTTGGAGCGTTCCGCTTCGGAGGAGCACCAGAATCTCCACTAAAGGGGGTTTTTGGGGGGATTGGGCATGGCAAGGTCTGCGGTTCTCTCGACCCCGGCTCCAGCGGTCTGCACCACCGACCGATAGAGAGATTGGCCTGATGTTCCGGGCCGTCTCCCCGCATATCGGTGTGGTGCCATGGCTCTCCCTGGGTGGTTCGGCTCGCTGTGGTTAACCCGCTTCTCCCGCCCGGCAGGGGAGAGGCCGATCTGGCAACATCTCCTCCGCACGCCGCCGAAGCGGATCCTCGAGATCGGGCTGGGGACGCTCGCCCGGACCGAACGGATGCTGTCGCTGGTGGGGGCGGCCACGGCCAGCACACCGACCCAGTATGTGGGCATCGACCGCTTTGAGAGCCGGACTCCCGCCGACCCGCCCGGCGTGACCCTCAAGCAGGCCCATCAGCGTCTTACGTCGCTTGCGAAGGTCCAACTCGTGCCCGGCAACGCCGACTCCGCCCTCGCCCGGGTGAGCAATCATCTCGGCGTCTTCGATCTCGTCCTTGTGTCGGCCGACGATGACCCGAAGCATCTCGAGCGGAGTTGGTTCTTCGTCCAACGGCTCGTCCGGCCGACCTCCACGATCCTCGTCGAACCCTCCCGTGGCCAGTCCTGGGAGCCCCTCCACGCGGCGGGGCTGGACGCTTTGGCGTCGCGGACGGTGCAGCGCCGCGCGGCCTGAACGGCGGATGGTTCCTCCCACTGAGCGGCTGGACGGCACCACCCCGTGGCCCTGCCCGTCACCGGCGGCTACATTGCGGGTGCGGGCGCCCGGCTCCCGGTCCATCGGGGCCGACGGAGCGCCCACCAGCCCCGCCATCGACCCCTCCATGCCCGCTCCGCGCACGCTTCTCGACAAGATCTGGGACGACCATCTCGTCTGCAGCCCTGACGGCGAACAACCGCTGATCTACATCGACCGGCACCTCGTTCACGAGGTCACCAGCGCCCAAGCCTTCGAGGGGCTGCGGGTCGCCGGCCGGCGCGTGCGGCGCCCCGAGGCGACGTTCGCAACGCCCGATCACAACATCCCCACCACCGATCGCAGCCTCCCGATCGCCGACCCGATCTCGAAGCAACAGATCGACACGCTCCGGGCAAATTGCCGGGAGTTCGGGATTCGCCTGTTCGACCTTGGCGACGCCAACCAGGGGATCGTCCATGTCATCGGCCCCGAACTGGGAATCACGCAACCGGGGATGACGATCGTCTGCGGTGACAGCCACACCGCCACCCACGGTGCCCTCGGAGCGCTGGCGTTCGGGATCGGCACGAGCGAGGTCGAGCATGTCCTCGCCGCCCAGACGCTCCGGCAGTCGAAGCCGAAGTCGTTCGAGGTCCGCGTCGAAGGGGAGCTCTATCCCGGCGTGACCGCCAAGGACCTCGTCCTCTACATCATCGGCCGCCTCACGACCGAAGGGGGTGCCGGCTACGTCATCGAATACACCGGCCCCTGCATCCGCCGCCTCGGGATGGAGGAGCGGATGACGGTCTGCAACATGTCGATCGAGGCCGGTGCCAGGGCCGGCATGATCGCCCCCGACCAGATCACCTTCGACTACTTGCGGGGCCGCGACCTCGTCCCGAAGGATTTCGACCGGGCCGTGGCCCGCTGGGAAACCCTCCCCAGCGATGCCGGCGCCCGCTACGACCGCAGCGAGACGTTCTCCGGCGGCGATGTCGTTCCGCAGGTGACCTGGGGAACGAACCCCGCGCAGGTTGTTGGCGTCGACGCCACCGTCCCCGATCCGGCCTCGATGACCGATCCGAGCGACCGTTCCAGCGCCGCTCGAGCGCTTGAGTACATGGGACTCCAAGCAGGGACGCCGATCGCGGCGATCCCGATCGACCGCGTGTTCATCGGCTCGTGCACCAACAGCCGGATCGAGGATCTGCGGGCGGCGGCCGGAGTCGTCCGCGGCCATCAGGTGGCGTCGCGGGTCAGGGCGATGGTCGTTCCCGGGAGCGGCCGCGTAAAGCGCCAGGCCGAGGCGGAGGGGCTCGACCGGGTGTTCACCGCCGCTGGCTTCGAGTGGCGCGAGGCGGGCTGCAGCATGTGTCTGGGGATGAACCCCGACACGCTCGCGCCCGGCGAGCGCTGCGCCTCGACAAGCAACCGCAACTTCGAGGGGCGTCAGGGGAAGGGAGGCCGCACCCACCTCGTCTCCCCGGCGATGGCCGCGGCCGCCGCCGTGACTGGGCACTTCACCGACATCCGCCAGTGGCGCTATCACTGATCGGTGACTGCGTCTCCTGCCTCCATCCCTATCCCCTCGCGACCGATCTCCCCACCGCCCCCGACGGAGTCTTCCCCCGTGCAGCCGTTCACGACCCTCACCGGGAACGTCGCCCCGCTCGACCGTGCCAACGTCGACACCGACCAGATCATCCCCAAGCAGTTCCTCAAGCGGATCGAGCGGACCGGTTTCGGGCAATTCCTCTTCTTCGACTGGCGGTTCCTGCCGGACGGATCGCCAGACCCAGCCTTCGAGCTCAACCAGCCGATCCGTCAGGGGGCAAGCATCCTTCTGGCCCGCCGCAACTTCGGCTGTGGCTCCAGCCGAGAACACGCCCCATGGGCCCTCGCCGACTACGGCTTCCGCTCGGTGATCGCCCCGACCTTCGCCGACATCTTCTTCAACAACTGCTTTCAGAACGGCATGGTCCCGGTGAAACTCGACGAGTCTGACGTCGAGGAACTCTTCCGCCGCGCTGCCGCCGCAGAGGCCGCGGGTCAGGCCTACCGGCTGACGGTCGACCTGCAGACCTGCCTCGTCCACGACGACGGCGGGTTCTCGCGGTCGTTCACGGTCGATCCCTTCCGCCGGCACTGCCTCCTCGAGGGGCTCGACAACATCGCCCTCTCCCTCAAGCACGTCGATCAGATCACCGCCTGGGAGAACGCCCACGGCCTAGCCCCTCTCCAGGGCAACGCGACATGACCAACTCGATCGCGGCGCTCCTTCTGGCGGCGTGTCTGGGGAGCGCCACCGGTGCCTGGGGGCAAGCGATCGCGGCCAGCCCGCCGTTGGCTGCCGAGAATGGTGGGATGGAAGGGACGATCGTCGTCAACGATCTCGCCGGGCCCGTCGGCCTCGCGGTTTCCCCCACCGGTCAGACGCTCTTTGTTCTGCGGCTCCGAGACCGCGACGTGCTCGGCGTCGATCTCCAGGATCCGACCAAACGGTGGACCGCCGTCCCCGCCGCGCCGGAGGTCGAGCCGAGAGCCTTGGGGATCATCGATTCGAGCACGCTCGCCCTCCTCGTCAGCGAGCAAGAAACCTGGTCGATCCGGGTCCACCGCCTCCCCGCACCGGGAACCCCCGCAGCGGCGGATCCGGTCCAGACGGTCAAACTCGGCGCGGCGACCGAAGCGGGCGAGAACTCCCCGGCGATCCTCGTCAGTCCGTCTCGCGACTGGCTGGCCGTCACCGGCCTGCCGGGAGCGTTGCCCAAGATCGTCCGCCTGACCATCACCGGAGCGAGGCTGGGAACCCCATCGGAACGCCGCTGCCCCGCGCTTGCCGACAGGCCGTCGGCGGTGACCGTCGGTAGCGGCGGAGAGTGGGGGCTGTTCCTGCCTCCCTCCCCCGCTGCGGCTGGCCGGGGCACGCTCCTCGCCTGGGTCTCCCCGAGCGGAGCCCAGCGATTGCTCCAACTCGACTCCGGCCTGGAGCGGGTCACGGCCGCGGCGTGCTGCCGTGAGACCGGCCTGCTGTGGGCTTTGGCCGGGGGGGGCGCCTCCGGCGAAGGGGCGGAGGGGCTGTGGCGGGTCGACGCCGCCTACGTGGAGGGGCGGCAGGTGGCCCGGGCGGTGGGGATCGCCGCGCTCCCCGCTCCGACCGGCCTCGTCTGTCTTCCCAACGGGGAAGTCGCCGTCTCTCACGGTACCGAGTCGTCACGGATCATCCGTTTCTCGCCGCGAGTCGGCGGCCCCAAGGAACCAACCCGATGACCACCCCCCGTCGACAGAAGATCGAGGCGATGCTGGCGGACGACCCGGACGACGTCTTCCTCCGCTACAGCCTGGCTTTGGAACTCGAGAACGAAGGGGAGTGGGAAGCGGGCCTCGATATCCTCGAGACGCTCGCCCGCGGCACGCCCCCCTACGTGCCGGCTTTCCAAATGTCGGCCCAGCACCTGGTCAAGCACGAGCGCCCCGACGAGGCCCGCGCCTGCCTCCGCGAGGGGATCGAGGCAGCGCGGGGTCAGGGGCTTTCGCATGCGGCCGCCGAGATGGCGGAGTTGCTGATGAGCCTCGGGGCTGGCGGCGAGGGTTGACCGCCGTCCACTCCTCGCCACGAGCCACGAGCCACGAGCCACGAGCCCTTGAACGAGGCGGGCGCTGCCTGGCTCAACCGGCCACGGCCTCACAGGGGGGTTCGGCAGCCTCGGCCCCGCGCGTGATGACGAAGCCCATTTCCTCGATCATCCGGTAATCCGATTCGGGGAGTTGCCCCTTCGTCGTCAGATAGTCCCCCACGAACATCGAGTTGGCGGCGTAGAGCCCCAGCGGCTGAAGCGACCCGAGATGGATCTCCCGCCCACCGGCGATGCGGATCTCCGCCGACGGGTTGACCAGACGCATCATCGCCAGCCCGCGGAGGCAGTCGCGGGGCGTCAGCCGCGCGGTCCCCTCCAGCGGCGTGCCGTCGATCGCGTTGAGGAAGTTGAGCGGAATCGATTCGACGCGCAGCGACCGCAGTTCCATCGCCATGTCGACCAGATCGGCCCGCGTCTCCCCCATCCCCATGATCCCGCCGCTGCACAACTGGAGGCCGGCGGAACGGCAGGCGGCGAGCGTCGCCACCCGGTCAGCGTGCGTGTGGGTCGTGCACACCTCGGGGTAGAAACGTTCGCTCGTATTCAGATTGTGATTCACCTTGTCGACGCCCGCGGCGGCGAGGGCCCGAGCCTGATCGGGGGTGAGAAGGCCGAGGCAGGCGCAGATGTTGAGATCGTAGCGGGCCTTGATCTCCGGGACGATGCGGCAGACCGCGTCGATCTCCCCCTGCGTTGGACCGCGTGCCGAGATCACGATGCAGAACGTCTTCGACTGCCGCTCGGCGGCGAGCCGGGCCCCCTCGAGGAGCTTCGGCGCGGAGAGGAGGTTGTAGCGGGGGATCTCCGCGTCGGAGACCTTCGACTGGGAACAGTAGCCGCAGTCCTCTGGGCAGAGGCCGCTCTTGGCATTCATGAGGAAGAACAGCTGCACCGTGTTGCCGAAGTGACGGTGGCGGACGCGCCACGCGGCGGAGAGCACGTCGAGGATCTCGACGTCGGCCGAGTCGAGCACGGCGAGCGCTTCAGCGGGGTTGATCTCCCCCCCGGCGAGAATCCGCTCGGCAAGCGCCCCCCAGGTTCCGGCGGGGCGCGCCGCTTCGGCGGCCGCCCGATGGGACGAGGAGGGGGAGTCGACCGACGGGGTGACTGGCATGGAAACGGTCTCTGGGGGGCGCGGGGACGGGGTGTCGCTTCCGGACGCAGCCGCCGTCATGACGGGGAATGTATGCGAAGCGGCCCCGCCCCGCCAAACGCCCAAGCCGCTCTCCCCCGCGTTCCCTCCGATATCTCCAGATCTCCACCGCGGCGACGGGATCGGCGTGGACAGGGGGGGTTGTGACGGCAGCACCCCGGTTTGTGGAAATCTTTCGCCCCGTCACATCCGATACATCCTTGACGACTGTCAACCGCAGTGCATCCAGAGGAAGCGTCAAACATGGTCCGGACACGAATCCCCGAAGCGTCACTCGTCGGGCTGCTCGCGGCGCTGGCCACGTTCTGTGCACTCGAGGCCCGCGGGGAACAGCCCTATTCGATCGTCGGCCAATCGGGGCCCGCCACGGCAGCGACCGGTCGCAGGCCGCTCGCCGAACGGATCAAGGCTGCCAACCGTCCGATCCGCATCGCCTCGGAGGAGGAGCTCGCCCCCGACGAGGGCTTGATCCCGGCGCTCCAAGATCCGGCGGCTCAGGTTCGGGAGTGGACTCCCGGCCCCGTCGTCGTGGAGTTTCCGGCCGGTGGGCCCGCCGCCATCGCCGTCGATGAGCTGGCGGAAATGAACGAACCGGGAGTGATGCCGCCACCGGAATCGACTGCCGTCGCCGCCCATCCGACGACCGCTGAGGACTCCGGGCTCGTCGGCGAGGTCTCGACGATCGACTCCGAGGAGCCTGCGGACGCCGCCACTCCGGAAAAGACCGCGGAGGAATCGCCCTCCTCCGCGGGGGCCTCCGTCACCCCTCCCGGCCCGCTCCCGCAGGTTTCGGGGCAGGCCGAACGTGTGGCTCCCCAGCGGCGCTCCGCCGCTCGGGTGACGCCGCAGCGGCGTGAAGCGCTCCTCGATCGGCTGCGGACGGCACTCGCCGAGGTGCCCCGTCCCCTCGGCCTGATTCCGGCTCGGCCCCGAACGAAGGCCTCGGCACGTCAACCTGCTCCCGTGCCCCGTTCCGCGGTCGTCCGCCATTCCGTCCCCGCGTCGAGCCTGCCGGAACCGCTCACCGCTCAGTCGGCCACCAGCCCGACGGAGGCTTCGCTCGAAGGAGACGCAGCGGCCGATGAGGCCAGCGTCGATGCCGCGACGACCGAACCGAGCTTGGCCGCCGTTGAAGCGACGGCGCCGGAGGATGGAGCCACGCCAGTCGCTTTCGACGCCGGGAATGATTTTGTTGGTGCGGTCGCCGAAGACACCGACAGGTTGCCACCGTCAACGGAATCGGCGGCGGAAGAACTTGCCGCCGTCGGGATCGCCGACGATCCGGTCGCCACACCCGCCAGCCATGCCGTTGCCGAGGCTAGCGAAGCAGAAGCCACTGTTGCCGACGCTAGCGAAGCCGAGGCCACCATTGCCGAGGCCACGGTTGCCGACGCGGCAGCCGCGCCCCAAACCACTCCCACCGAAGCCGTGGCCGAGGCACCAGCCGTCCGTCCAGCCGGTCAAGGGCAGTCGCACCGACAGGTCCATCCCCAGCGCCCCCGGGCGCCGAGTGCCCCTCAGCCGGCGATGACGCCGCTGGATCGCCTCCAGGCCCGGCTCGAGAACATGCCCCGGGCGCTCGGTCTGGTGCCGGCCCCGCGCCCCTCGATGCACGCCAACCGGGCCCCGCGTCGCCGCGCTCCCCAGGCTGTGCCCGCCCCGGCGGACGAGCCCCTCCAGGCTGCCGCCCCGGCCGCCGTGGATACCGTGGCCGTCGACGACACAGCCGATCCGAATGCCGCTCCCTCGACACTCAGCAGCGATGCCGAGCTTGCGCACGAGGGGAGCGGCGACGCCGGCCCGGACCTGATCGTCACCGCGGTCCCCGCCGACGAAGCGCTTCCCACCACCGTTGACGACCTCGATTCCCTCACCGCCACTGGAGACGACGGGGGGGCCACAGCCTCGCCGACCTCAGCCGACAGCGACGGGGCAGGGGATGTCGACGTCGATTCGGGGCTCTCCGCCGATGTGCCGTCGCTGGTGGCGACCACCGCCGAGGAGACCGCCATGCCGACGCCGGTGGCGGAGCCGACGCCGGACGGGGCAGCGGCACCGGCCGCATCGGCCCTGCGGACGCCGTCGCGCCAGCCGGCCCGCCGTCCCTCGCCGCCCGTCGTCCGTCGCCCGATCCGCGACGCCCTGGAAACGGCGCTGGCGAACATGCCGCGCCCGCTGGGACTCTTCCCTCAGCCCGAACCGGTCGCCCCCCGTCGTTCCGTCGCGGGCCCCTCCACCGGCACCGCCACCCCCCGCGCCCTGGCGACCAAGTCGATTGGCACGCGTCCACTCGACGCCGAGCGTGGGACCGAGCCGGACGTCTCCAGGGCGATCGTCGCCAAGCCCCCGACTGCTGCCGGTGCCGATGCGGCCGACACGACGTTGACGTCCGGAAACGACACGGCGGAACCGGAGCCGCTCTCCACCCTGAACCACCCGCTCGTCGCCGACACCGACGGCGTTGGGGACGCCGACAACACACCGGCGACCCTCGCCGATCTGGCTGACGCTGGAGACGCCACTTTGACCCCGGCAACCTCCATCGAGGTGACGATGACCGGGCCGGAGGGTTCCATCCCCCTCGGCGAACGGGTGACGCTCCACCTCACCGTCACCAACAGCGGCACCACCGCGGCCACCGACGTGACAGCGGTCGTGCACTTCGGTGTCGGGCTCGAACCGCTCGGCATCCGGGGGCGCCTCGGCAGCTTCACCGCCGATGGTTCGGTGATGTTCGAACGCCTCGCCGAACTTCCCCAGGGCGAGAGCTTCGAAGTCGAGATCGTGGCCGTCTGCACCATCGCCGGAACGATCCCCTATCAGGGCGCCGCCTGGTGCGGCGACGGCGAGGAACGCAACGTCGTGCCGGCCGATGCCTCGATCACGGTGGTCCCAGCAGCCGTGGCCGCTGAACCCGCGCCGCTGAGGCGTCGCTGACCGGCCGCCGTCTTGGCCACGGCGGCCCGGTCGATCAATCGACGAGTCCGAGGGGGAAGGGCGAGAGGAGCTCGAGGCCGGTCGGGGTGACAAGGTAGTCGTTCTCGATCCGGATGCCGACGCCGAGATCGGGGCCATAGAGCGCCGGTTCGACCGCGATCACGTCCCCCGCTTCGAGCGTGTCGTCCCAAGAGGGATTCAGATGGGGCGTTTCGTGGACGAACAGCCCAATGCCGTGGCCGAGGTGGCTGTTCCACGATCCGAGTGACGGCACGCCGTTGAGCCAAGCGTGGACCTCGGCGTAGATGTCGCGGCAGCTGACACCCGGCCGCCCCATCCGCTCGACGATCTGAAATGCCCCACAGACCCGCTCGCACGCCGCCGCCTGGGGGTCGGTCGGCCGACGATCGACCGACACCGTCCGGGCGTTGTCGGAGAAGTAGCCGCGGTAAGCCGGGCCGAGATCGAGAATGTAAAGCTCGCCGGCCCGGGCGCCGCGCGCCCGTGGGGCGCCTCCGCGCACGCCCGAGGCGTAGTCGTTCCCCGTATCGGTGAGCATCTCACCGCACGCCTCGACCGCCGCCCCCTGGAGGGCCGAGAAGACGGCCAATTCGCTCACGCCCGGCTCGATCATCGCGCGGGCCGTG
>Ga0209829_10001952_pt1 | contig 16150 bp, 41 predicted proteins | sample C_140205_EF_Meta_FD_187311 | JGI IMG/M metagenome (GOLD analysis project Ga0209829, IMG submission 187311) | Freshwater microbial communities from Lake Croche, Canada to study carbon cycling - C_140205_EF_MetaG (SPAdes) (version 2) | ecosystem: Environmental > Aquatic > Freshwater > Lake...
CTAATTGAGCGTAATTGAGCGCAAGGATTATAACGTCTCTGTTACACGTTTGCCTACATAATTTATAGAGAAAATAGGCTTCAAAGTGTAGCCTAGTGTAGCCAATGGTTGCATAAGGTTGGTCATTTTTCGTTAGGAACCCGACAAAAACTCGACATTCCTTACTTTTGCTAGCTTTGATTTTAGCCTCTCCCTTGAGGCATGAGCGTACACTCTATGGACTGCTTGCGTATGGCCCAAGATTGCGGCGGCATCACGTTCCCCGATACCTTCATCAAACAATCTCGAGGCAAGTGTATGTCGTAACCAATGGAAAGTAGCGTTAGGCACTCCGGACTTAGCTACTGCCTTCTTGAAGCGATCTCGTAGGGCGCACTCGCTAGAATTTTCAGGAGGATAGTCATCAACGGAGAGGTTCCTGAGGAAGTCGATTAGACATGGGTGCATTGACTTAACAATAGGCCTATCACCCGCCTTCTTCTCTCTAAATCGGATCTCCCCTTGCAGGAAGTCAACATCCTCCCTCCGTACTTTAACGGCTTCTGATATTCTAGCCCCCGTCCAGATCGCAATCTTGGAGCAGGTAAGACCCCATCCGGATAGGTGGGCAAAGATTTTATCTTCTTCTTCGTAGGACAATCCCCTGCGCTCAATTCGGGGGTTACGATCTCCGCTAATTTTCTTCATCATCGAGAAGGAGAAGAACTGCTGTTTAGAATATCCCTTTGCCATAATGAATTTCCAGAAGCTAGAGAATGAGGCGAACATTGATCTCTTGGTGGAGTAGGATGTTGGCTCCGCATTGAGGGATGCCACTACTTCTTGAGCGTCTGCCTCGTTGAAATGGGCAACTAGCTTATCGTTGAATCTTGCTAGTCGCTTAGGGACGGTGGATTGGTGATTGGCAAACGTCCCATGCCTAGCCGTCTTGCGATCAATCTCCGTCCATTCCGCAATCGCCTCTTTAATGGTAATTGGCTTTACATACTCCAAGCCAACGGCAATGCAGGCTACTTCCTTCTCCTTGCGGAGCCGGAGTTCATGGACTTCGATTGGCGGGGCTTTTCCTTCAGCACGAAATTTTGTGCTTACCTGCTTCCACTTGCCATCTTGCATCCATCCAAGATGCCAATAGCCACCCCTCCGTAAGAGAGATGCCATATTAAACGATGTCTTTTAGTGCTCGCCCACGAAGGACGATTGCGGGGGTGTGCGTAGGCCCCGTAAAGATCATGTCGTAGATGCCGTTGACGGCTTCAATAACGACAAGGTTACAGGAATACTTCATGAGCTTAGAAAGTTTATCGAGTTTTTCCCGAGTTTCTTTCGGAGCTCTGAATCCTATTGTGTCGCTAAGACCTCCCTCTCTTTTCTGTGGTGCTCTATGTTTTATGGGTTGGTTCATATAACAAGACTACATGGCAGGCGAGTAGCTGTGCAATCCCTAGGGGCACGATATAAGAATATCTTATAGTCATCCGTATGCTTACTTATACTTGTAAAGGCTTGTTACATATAGCTTGTGGTAAAAGTTCTAAGTGCCTAGTCAACTTCTATGGGGAGCGTAGTTCAAAAAGTGTCGGAGCTTAAACAGGAGTGGTGGAACGTAAAAGATGTCGCTCTCTTTCTTGGAATCAAACCATCTTCCGCAAAGGTCTGGCTTTGGAGGAATAATGTCCGGCGTTGCAAGGGCAACAATCGCTTAACCCATAGAAGTTGGGTCGAGGCTTGTCTCGTCAACGGCAAGCGTCCGGTAAAGAAGCGTGTGACGCTGGATGTCCTAGGGCGGGTGATAGATTTGTCAGTTAAACCAGAAACAAACCATAACCAAGAAAGCACAACTAAAAATGAACCCAACTATTAACCTAAAGTCGGTCAACATTCGGGGCGGGAAAACCTATAACCTTGTGGAAGGCCGGATTGCGGTGCTCATGCAATCCTATCCTCTATGTTCTATATCCACCGAAATCATAGGAGATCCGACTGAGAGAGTAATCATGAAGGCGAAAGTCACTCCTGATACGGATAGGCCGGAGCGTTACTTTGTGGGGCATTCTCAGGCCAAGTGGGAAGGTAATATCAATTCAAGTGCCGCCCTCGAGAATGCGGAAACTTCGGCTATTGGACGAGCATTGGCCGCTATGGGCATCGGCGGAGGTGCAAGTCTGGATGAGATGGTTAAGTGCGGAGCCATTAAGCAGGATGATGAATTGGTGGTCGTAACCGGAGAGAAGGAGGTAAAGCAGAGTGACAAGATCGTTAAAATGGAGATTCCTATTCATAGCCTTTCTTCGTTTGATTGCATTCAGAAAATGGAGGCATTCCTAGTTGCCAACAGGGACATATCTTCCTCAGATCTAGTAGAGTTTTTGGCGGATCAAGGAAGGCAGTTTGATTCTGCTGATGTACAGGGGGATTGGATAAGGCTACCCGAGAAGCTGATTAAGGAGTTGGCCTCCAAAGCCGACAAACTTCAAAAAGCGGTTAGTGCTTGGAAGAAAAAACGCATCGAGAATATCTAATAAGGATATATGCCAAAAAGAATAAAGAAGAATAAGGGTAATGAGGTATCGGCTCATCTCCAAAAGAGGTTTGCTGAGTACGGGATAACCTTGCCACAAAAGGAACATAAGGTTGTTAAGCTCGATCTAACCGAACCCCATCAGAAGTATCATCTCAAAGACGGTACTGAGGTGGATGGGACTACGAGGGCTTTAGTGTACGTCCCTAAGCCTGCCCTAGTTCATTGGGGCGCGAAGCTAGGTAGGGAAGGTAAGAGTCCGGACAAGGAGCTTAAAACCGCAGGGAGGATTGGGACGATTGCCCACTTCCTATGTCAATGCGATCTCCTAGGTTGGGAGCCTGACCTATCAGATTGTGATGGGGACGAGGTTAAGAGCGCACAAGTAGCATTCGGGGCTTACCGGACATGGTTCGAGCAATCAGGCCTCCGTCCAGTAGCGGTAGAGATGCAGTTGGTATCCGAGTGCTATCGTTTTGGAGGCACGATTGATCTGATAGGGCTCGATGAGAATGAGGATCTGACTCTCGTTGACTTCAAAACGAGCAATGGTCTTTACGAGTCCTATGATTTTCAGGTTGCGGCTTACGCAACTCTGTTCGAGGAGAACTTCCGCCGACTTCCCATACGCAACCTCCTCCTTGTGCGTATGGACAAAACAAAAGGAGTCCATCAAACCCGCCAACTGACCTCATGGAAAAGGCAATGGGAAGTGTATGTTGCACTTCTTCGGTTGGCAAAACGCATAAAGGATATTTCAGCGTGGCAAGAGTGTAACAAGCCTTTGCAAGCTGAAGTAGTTAAATAACAATGGCATATGAACCAAGAGAAGGATCGGGAGTTCTGTTTCCCGAAAGAGATAAGAAGAACGAAAAAGCCCCTGATTTTAAGGGGAACATCCTAATCGGCGGAAATCAAATCCGCATCGCAGGGTGGAAGAAGGTGGGTCAGAAGGGGACATTCATTTCCCTTTCAGTTGACCAAAAGCCAAAAGCTCCGGTTAAGGCTAACGAGCCTGAAGCCGACTTTGACTTTTAATCGGAGATTGAGGTGAAGCAATGCGACCCCGAGACAAGTTTCTTCTGCTATGGAGAGCGGCCTCGGGGCCGCAGTTGCAAGAGGAGTATAGATTCCATCCTAAACGAAAGTGGAGGGCTGACTTCCGGTATGAGTCTAAGCGACTTGGCCCAATTCATATTGAAATTGAAGGGGGCATCTGGCTTGGACGGAATGCGAGACATACCTCGGGAGTCGGTTACTGGAAGGACTGCGAAAAGTATAACGAGGCTTTGCTCATGGGAATCAAGGTCATCCGACTTGCAGGACCTTTAATCAATCATGAATACATCGAAAGATTGGCCGGATGGATTCGAGGGGGCTCCTGAAATTGGCATGAGTGGATTCCCTGACGATTCAAAATACACAAGAGATATGGCTAGGGAGGACAAGAAGAAACTCGAGGCCTTCTTAGTTAAGAGGGGTCTTGTATCTAAAAGCTACAACGACTTCTTTTGGCAAAGTCGAACCAAAAGGAAAACCAAGAAATGATATTTAGGGGAATCACAATGCATGACGAGCATCGGCCTTCGTACTTCTGTCGAGGGTCAATGTATCGACCAACACTAATAGAAATACTAACGAGAGGAATAGGTGAGTTTATGAATAAAAAGAAAGTTAAGACGGAGAACACGATTAAGAATGTCCGGTTCAGCCCTTTGATGAAAACAAGTATTAAGAGGCAACTGCTCGCGTGGGCTAAGAGCAAGGACTTGGAGAAGGTGGTGATGGATAAATGAAGCAAATCGAAAGACGGCTCGATTGGGTCTTAGACATTATAACTTCCGCCTCAGTCAATCTGAAGAAGTTGTCTGCTCACGCTGACCATCCAATCAATCGCTTTGTTAAAGAAATCCGCACTCAAGTTGACTCGGCTGAAAGGATTTTAGCTGAGGCTATCAAGACGAATAAAAAGCATAAAGAGCAACGAGAAAAAGAAAGGATCAAGAAATGATGGACAAGTTCAAAACTGGATCAGTAAGGGATGCTCGAGTTGGAAAGGGTAGATACGACCTTATTCCTCCGGAAGCCATTCAAGAACTTGCAGTTCACTTTGAGGATGGGGCAAGGAAGTACGGAGATAGGAATTGGGAGTTGGGTCAACCAATCTCCCGAATCATGGACTCTGCGTTGCGTCACGCATTCTCCTATATGGCAAAGAAGAATGACGAGAACCATCTAGTAGCGGCTTGCTGGAATCTAATCGCCGCAATGACGATCAGGGCTCGGGTTAGTAAGGGACAATTACCAAGGGAATTAGACGATTTATGAATGAACCAAAGAAACCAGATTGGCTGATTGAGGAAGAAGAGGACAGGAAACGTACCTATATGCTGGACGAGGTTATGTGCAGGCGAGATAGGGAAGATGACAAGGAGAAGGATGAGGAGGAAGAGGAATGAGAATACTAACTCCTGAGATTGATTTAGCCTACGACAAGACTACAACTCTAAAGGCGGGGGTTGGCTATGTGGTGGAGCCTAGGGCGGCTGGGGCTTTGCTTATGCGTCTGGATGGACTTGCCTCTGTTGAGGGTTGCGAACTTCCTGCATACAACCGAAATTCCGATTATAACGGAAAGACTCTGACTATCCTACGAGCGGGAGGCATCGGGGATATTCTTCTTATCACTCCGCTTATAGAAGCGATTCAGGCTGAGTGGCCGGAGGTCAAGCTAGAGGTTTGTTGTTCCAACAGATGTGAACTAGGAGTTCATCCTTTAGCTACTCACTTACAATATCCCGCAACTCTTACTGAACTATTGAGCAGGGATGCGGTACTCAACCTAACCAACTCAGTTGAGGAGGATCACGATCTTCACGCGGTTCATGTCTTTGGAGCTAAGGCCGGATTCTACGATCTTGAGCTCAAGCTGAAGTATCAGAACGATAAGGCTTTAGTTGGTGATATGCTGATTCGTTATCCTAAGAGGGCGAAAGCAAGGATCGGTGTTCAGATGAAGGCCTCATCTAAGGTTAGGAGCTATCCCTATATGGCAGGGGTTGTAGCTGGTCTGATAGAAAAAGGAGTTGAGGTTGTGTTGTTTGATGGACCGGAAGAGACAAGCGTTATTGGCAAATCTGATCTAGTTCTCAATGGATCAATGGAGAGGTGGGAACTGGAAGAGTCTGTGGCTTTGCTTGAATCCTGCGATCTAGTCATAGCCCCTGACTCAGCGTTCATCCACTTTGGATGCGCTCTTAACGTAGCCACACTAGGACTCTTTGGATCGTTCCACTACTCCAAGAGGGCAACTCTAGGGAATCCTAAGAACTTCTTTATTCAGGCGGGAGGAGATTGTTCTCCTTGTAACCATCATGGAATTGGTGGGCTGAAGTGGCCCAAGGGTGGTCCATGTAACAGAAGTGAGATGTGCAATGTCTTGGCTGGGATAGAACCGGAAAGAGTTGTCAGAAAGGCTATGCAATTATGTTCGCTATAAACGGGGGTGAGGTCATTCAGATCGTTGCGTTCATCATGATCCTAATAGTCGTTGTTGAGACGATATGGGGAGATGATAAATGAGCGCATTAACTGTATTTTCATCAGCAACTTGGGGGCCTGTTGAGAGGGCGATCCTATCTGCCTTAGCTCACGACTTCGGGGAGAAGGAGCGGATTCTCGATGAGGTTCAGGCAAAGGACTTCTTCCTTACAGAAGCACAAAACCTCTTCACCTATATGGCTGAAGAGATCAACTCCGGCAGGACTGTTGACTGTGCCTCTCTGCTTGCCCTATCCACAAACGAGACAACTAGGAATCTCATTATTGATATTTCCGGTGCTATGCCGACAACGGGAAGTCAGGCCGATTCGCATATAGGTAAGCTCAAGGAACTATCCCGCCTGCGCTCAATCAATAGGGCGATTGAGGAAGCTAGGATGAAGCTCGAGAGAGCGGAGCCCTCGATAGAGATTGCGACATCGCTAGAGACTGCGATGCGGGACGTTGAAACGGATGCCCCTTCGCAGACAATGACGATTGCGGAGTGTGCAGATAAGGCCTTAGAGGGTGTTCGAGCGGCTATCAATCGAGGTTGCCTCTATGCCGGAATCCCCTCCGGAATCCCAAGGCTCGATCAAATCTGCGGGGGTTGGCAGGCCGGACAACTCATCGGGCTTGCGGCTCGAACTGGTGAAGGAAAGACCGCTCTCGCTCTCCAACTGGCTCTCTTCGCCTCAGGCAACAAGTGGGATGCAGAGAAGAAGGATTGGGGGACTCAAGGCCATAAGATTGTAATGGTTGAGTTAGAGATGAGCGCGAGGGAGCTAGGCCATAGGGCTTTGGCTCATCTTGGGGGGCCTTCCATGTGGAAGATGCGGGATGCCTCGAACATGACTGACTTCGATAAGATTCAGCTTCAATCAGCTAGGGACAAATTAGAGGGACTGCCTTTCTATATAGAAGATCCGGCTAGGATTCGCCTCTCCGAGTTAAGGGCTAGGGCGCGGAGATGGCGGAAGAGAATGGGGATGGAGATGCTGATCGTGGACTTACTTGGAAAGGTTAGTCCCGATACGAGAGAGAGGGAGCGGTATCGGGAGGTGGCTATTGTATCTCATGGACTGAAAGCATTGGCTAAAGAGCTAGGCATTCCGGTTATGGCGGTGTGTCAGTTGAGTAGGGATGCGGTTGGGGATGGTGAGGCTGGGCTACATCATCTTCGCGAGTCCGGCGATCTCGAGCAGGACATGGATGTTGCGCTCCTAGTAACAAAGAAAGACGAGAACATCCGGAAGCTCAAGGTAGCTAAGAACCGCAACGGGTTCCTAGGTAGCGTGGACATGATATTCGATGGAGATAAGCAAACCTTTAAGGAGTTCGTTCCTAAATCTATATGAAAATAAACAAGATAAAGCAGATCATAAATGACTATTGGTGCGACCATGAAATGATGTTGGCGGACGGGTTTGACGATGCCCTTGTCGGTGTGGGCTGGTCTTTCGATAAAGCTCCTTCAGCGGTTTATGACAGAGCTAGGTGCATTAAGATACTCATGAAGCAGAACAAGTGGAACAGGGAAGATGCAGACGAATACTTTGTATATAATGTTGAGGGTGCATTCGTAGGAGATAAGACTCCCATATTCCTTGAGAGGTAATACCTATCGGGATTAGTGGAGATAATGGATACAGAACTAGGTCCTTTGAATGTTGAGAAGGCTATGGAGTTAGCTGAGAGGGGTGAAGTTAGTCTTGTACCTATCCGGCGCGGTATTACAGACATAAAGCTGAACTGCCTTCTATATGATGTACTAACAGATCGTGGATTTAATCTGGATATTTTAACAGGAACTTATGTCAAGACCGCTTTACGAAACAGCAGAACAACGTGAGGCTAACGCCAAGCTAGCAGACCATTGGGGCGGGAAGATGGGTTATCAGTTAGACATATCTCCTAAGGCCTGCCTCTTTGATTACTATGTTCGCACTCCGCTTAATCAGTGGGGGTTGGCTGAGATGCGGGTGAGGAGTTGTACTAAGGAAAAACATGACACGTTCTTTATATCGGCAACCAAGTGGAAGAATCTAACGCAACTCTCCCATAGATTTCATGCTCCTCTTTTCTTAGTAGTTCGATGGAGTGACGCAGATGGTTTCCTTCTTTGGCATGGGCAGAAGTTCGGGAGTGGATGGGGAGGCCGGAAGGCCTGCAACGTAAGGGACTCATACGACCAAGAGGAACTGACTCAGATTCCAATAGCGGAGTTCCGCCCCTTCTAAGTGAAGCTCTCCGTCTCAGGTTTGGATCTAGTTACGGATGCGGGTTATCCGGTTGGGCCTAGGTTCATCATGGGCGGCAGGCCTCCGGCGATAGGGTTTGGACCATACAAGACAAAGGAAGAGGCGGAGGAGGCTAGGGCTGAATGGGAGGCGTATATCAATGAGAGGCGTGAGGATAGAACTATACGAAAGTCCAAGACGTATAGGAGGAAGAATGCTTCTCCTACTTAAATGTGTCGTGGGGTTTGTGTTGGCTGTTGGTGCGGTGTGGATTGCGTTCTGGCTTGCGGTGGTGGTGGTCTATTTGGTTATCACGATTATGGAAAGTATAGCGAAACTACTTAGCTAGTTCGGTCCGTTGATAAACTGTACTGACCATTCTCCGGCATTTTCTCCAACGAGAGTTCTCTGATAGTAGAGACCGGAATTATTTCTATGCTCTAGGTAGTTGGTTCGAGGAGCCTCGTAGCTTTGATGGTTGCAATAAGCCTCCGGCATAGGTTGGAAGTATTCGCTTTTGAATGATGCTGGCATTGGTCCCCATACTGGCTTGTAGGGCGGGTACTTCGCCTTCAACTCCGCATAATAACTATCCGTTCTATCTTTGATTATAGCATCCACCTTAGCTCTCTCCGCCTTATCAATTCTCTCCTTCTCAATAACTGACTTGTTATAGTCAGCCCAAGCCTGCGTCTGATCCTTGCTGGATTGATTAGGCCTAGATACTGCGAGAATTAAGCCGCCTATCAGCAAGCCATATAGGATGATCTTCTTCATAGTATTAAGCTACGAGGGCTTCCCTCTCTTTACAACTCCACGCCGGAATGAATCCTTTCCGCTTCGCGTATAGAACTGATCCGTGGTCGCAGTTGAACTTGCGGGAGATTTCAGAGGGTGTAATGCCTGCGTTGTACATCTTCTTCCATACTGCCCATCTATCTGTGACTGATCGCAAGTCTCTCCGGTGGCTAGCGTTGAGGATGGATGGACTGATCTGGATTGCGGGTGGAGGAACAACGGCGATCTGGATGTCCTTTGCGTTGGCCATAAGTTTCTCCGTCTTCTCGATAGCTAGGGTTAGTCGAGTTACCCTATGTCCTAAAAGGGATAAGGTTTCTGTGGTGTCGGCTAGCTTATCTTCGAGTTGTTTGATTCGGTAGGTGGTGGTGATTTGGAATGTGTTATTCATTTGGTTCCCCTCATATCTTCCTTAACAAGCTCCTTCGCAAACTTGCAGGCATAGCTAAAGATTTGGTCGTAGCCATCAAACCAACTTTGATACAACTCTCCTCCTTGCCATATCTCCATATCTTCTATCTCTAGGCTGGGGATGCTTAATACTGCATCGGCAGTAAAATTATACTTAGTATAACCATCTCCGTTATCGGTAGAGAAGGTGAAGGATATAGTCCTTGTGCTCCTCGATCTAATAAGGTTTCCGGCTTGCATGGGTCTTTTAATTGTAATCATATAAGTTCTTTCTTTGGTTGGTGTTTCACTAATATCTCATCAACTCTCTCCGCCGATTGCCAAGGTAAGAGAGTGTGTTTGCACCTATAGCATCTTCGCAGATTAAGGTCTTTAATAGTTTCCCCTCCTATGTGGTAGTCCTCGACTATATCAACATAATCTCCAATCCTACATTCAACGCATACCGCCGCTGACGGAAGCATTCCATTCTCAAGGGCAAGCTCGTCCATTCCTTTGAGCATATTTCCTGACAAGTCGGAGGGCCCGTCCTCAAGCCAACAATCATCGCGGGTTACGCAAAGGGTGTAGGTTTCCTCGCCCCATCGGAACTTTACCTTGTTCATTTAGTCCTCCGATATTCCGGCAAAGTTCCCGTGTTTGCTCTCTTTAGGCATCGTGGGCAGGTTATCTTTCCGTCATCATGCTTTGACCATCCTACGGCAAGTGCTGGCCGCTTTCCGCATAATGCCATCCCTCCTCTAGTCGGAATCATATGGGCAACGAGGCCTCTGCCTAGGTGGGTTACTCTGTATAGGCTTTTGGTTTCTCTCATTTCGCCTCCAATCTTTTAATCTTAGATAGGCATTTGGGGCATAGATTCTTAATCAACCCAGCCTCCCCACCGCGATCATCCATCTCCTCGAAGGGGATGCCTCCGCCTACCACCTTGGGTTTGCCATTCTCAATTTTAATCTCAATAGAAAAGCATGGGTCGGTGTGGAAGTTCACTGCTGGGCGATTGCATAGGGTCTTTTTGGTTTTAGGCCAATCTCCCCTAGGGGCTTTCCCTTGGATGCAGTGAAAGTCCTGCCCACACTTAAATGCTTTCCACGATTCTGTTGCTGGGGCTCCGTATTCTAAGAATACAAACTTCTTGCTCATTTCTTTTTCTCCAATTTCTCCCACTCAAACTCATATCCGTCCTCTTTCAATACCTTCTCTACTAGGTGGGGTAGCTCGAATGCTCCGTCATAGTCGGTGATTAGCTTCTTATCGAAGCAGAGCTTCCCGACACCATAGCCCTCCTCGTCATCAGATATAACTTCCCATCGCCCAACCTTTGATCCGAGTGGGACTTTAATAACAACCATCACTCCCTTGCCGGACTTATCGAGGGTAGATCCGTTTTGGTGTATGGTATAAATCCTATCCTTCGGGAAGTGTTTCCGGAGAAGGACGGAGTCGTGGTCAATAATCTTCTGTAATGTTTTGCTTTTGTTCATATAGGTTCTTTCTTTGTTTGGGTTTAATCTCTCTGACAATACCAAGCCATTCCTAAAATAATCACTGTGACTATCGGGGTAATGATTCCGACTAGCTTATCTATATCGTGTCCACTCATTTACTTTCCCCCTTCCATACCATTAGGAATAGTACGGAGCAGGCAACCGGAATGGCAACTCTTACTATGGTGTCAATTAGGTGAAGGGCTTCTGGGGTCATAGTTCGCATACCTCCTTAGGATGGATTTCTTCACCGGATATTTCGTTGGGTTCCCATTCATGGATGGGTATGGCCTCGGCTTGTCGCATGGCATCCTCCTCGCTCTCTGCGAATATATAGGTGCTATACTGGCGGACTCCGTAGATTGTGTATTCCTTCATAGGTTTCTCCATTTCTCTTCTGTAATCCCTGCCCATTCAGCTAGGCGGGGATCATTGGCAAGTAGGCGGGGGTTAGTTTGAGCGATGGATTCAAGCTGAATAATCTGATCGTAACTAACGCTCTCCTCCTCGATTGATTTGCGGATTGAATTAAGGGTGGATTGGATGCTCATTTTACTTTGCTCCGTGTTGGTTCGTGGATTTCATTCTGCGGGAAGTGCTTCCCGTTGCGTAGGTGGGCGATGTCTCCGGCTAGGTAGTAGGCGAAGGCCTCCGTTAGTCCCCAAGCTAAGGCCTCGGCTGGGTCTTTAACTCCGCATCCATCATCTACCGAGTTGCCTTTAGCCTCCCAAGCTGGGGAGCAAGTGGATGGTTTGAATCTCCCATCCTCCGTTCTGCATAGCATCACCTCAATGTTCTGGTCTGCTTTGGTTAGGATACTTGGGCGGAATACCCAACCCTCTCCGTCCTTCGGGATGCCATCCTTCTTGATTACATCCCTAGCATAAGCGAGTGCCTTGGGTCGAATGATCGCCTCGAGTATGTCTATGGTGTCGGAGTCATGCTCTCCGTATAGGCCATAGCTTTCGGCGCGGGTTTGATTTAGCTCGAGAATCTTGACCTTATCTAGATTAGTTAGTCTATCGAATATCTCTTTAATTTTGTGGTTCATTAGGGTTCTTTCTTGGGTTATAATACTGAGAGATACTTCTTGAGGATGGCGAAGTGAGAGGCGGGGATTTCTTCAACCTCTCCTGCTAATATAAGGTTATTGCCTGACCAGTAGCCCCCTGCACCTTTGTCGTATTCGCCGTCCTCATCGTACCGCCAACCGCTTGCTACTTTGTGGTTATATTTGTCGGGGCATCCTCTGGTTTTGAATAGGTAGTCGGTGTTGTATTCCATGTCCCCATTTCTTTCGTCTATGGTTCCGATGTAGTGCTTTGGTTTTTGGTTCTTCATTTGGTTCTAGGTTCTTTCTTTGGTTAGGGGTTCGCTTTGCTCAGGGAAGTTCTTTGCAGGGCTGACAAGGGGAGGTGGCAGGGCATCCACAACTTATGGATGCTTCTTACACTCTCCGCCGAAACGATAAGAAGGGGTTCCCATTCCAGTCCGCTCCTTTGGAGGAAAGAGAAGGCGGATTTCCGGCTGGGAAACTCTCCGAATAGTTCTCCGCTTTCGGATTGCAGATAGAAGGCGGGGGTCATAGGGAGGCCTCCGCTTCACTGGTCTTTGTGATTTTGTCTAGGATGTATCCGTTGCTATTCATCCAGTTTACTAGCTGGGCGGTGTAGTCTGCTTTCTCCTCTGCGGTTAGTAGTCGGATTGAATCAAGCGGAGAGGCGCGGAGCCTTATCCCTTTGGGGGTTTGCTCCGTGTAGTGGGTGATCTCTTGCCCAGATTCAAGGGTGAAGTCTGGGGGGATAGGGTGGGCGAATGATGGCGGGGGCTGGGTTGGTGATAGGTTCATTCTTCTCCCTCCTCTGTCTCGTCCTCTGCTTCTTCGATGAATCCGTTGCTGTGTGCCATGTCTGCGACATCGTCCTCGCTCATATAATTAACGCACGCTAGTATCACCTGATCTTTATCTAGGATGCCTTCCTCCACCATTTCTAGGATTTTGGTTGTGGCTTTTCTGCTCATGGGTTTTGGTTCTTTCTTTTGTTGGGGGTTCGCTTTGCTCAGTTGGTTGCTTCGCAAGCCATTACTTGTTCAGCGTCCAAGCCGCTAGGCCTAGGACGGCAAACATGGGGAAGAGAATGAGGGCTAAGTCCATATGGTTTATCCTTGTGTTGGCTTGTTACACTATTGAGGGTCAAAGGCATCGCAGTAAGCCCTTGCCACTTCTTCCCCTGCATACCAAGCAAGGGCGTTGGGTACTTGGCTTTCGTTGCTTATTCCGGCCAAGCCCTCCACGATTTCGGCTCGGGTCGGCTTGCTATATCTAAAGCATCCAAAGCCCTCTATCATTTTGATTAACTCAATCCCAAAATCCTCCGCTTGCTGGGTGGCTAGGTTGAGGATGTCTTTTCTATTCCGCTTGGCGAAGGGCTCGGTTTCCGAGTAATAGATGAATCCGTGAAAGCCTCCATCAATTCCGCCTCGGCAAATATCGGGGGCGGATTCTTTGAATGATTCCCATCCTCCCATCTGCCTAACTACGGCACGAACAAGGGAGGCGGGAATGTTGGTGGATTCAATTAAGGCCTTCAGAGAAGGATTTGCTGTGGTGGTGTTCATTTGGTTTTGGTTCTTTCTTGGTTGGGGTTGGGGTTAGGCAAACAGAAGGCCTTTTTCTTTTCTGATTTTTCCGGCATCGGTCAAAGCTCCGATTATGTTGTGGAACTGGTCGGCGGTGCATCCTTGCGTCATAAGGACGGCATAGAGGGAGCCTTCGGGGGTTCCCATCGGGCTTGCCTTCACTGCGTCAATTACTGCATCTAGGATTGTTTTGATGGCTGTTATTTGGTCTTGGGTAGTCATTGTTGGGGGTTCTTTCTTTAGTTGGTTTCTTTTTCTGTGAGGATAAGGTCGGGTTTCGTGTCGTAGTCCGGCTCATCCTTCCAGAATTCAATCTTGCTGGGGTGGGTTTCTGCCCCATGTAGCACGGCAAAGTTGAGGGTTTTATTGTCCTCCTTGTCGAACATCTCTAAAGCCCATTTGATGGAGTCGAATAATCCCGCCCCACAATCTGCATCTTTTCTTGTTAGATAGGTTTGTTGGTTGTTCATTTCGTTGGTTCTTTCTTTGGTTCTGGTTGCTTGTTACATATTCCCGACAAGTGAACGGGTAAGGGTTTCGGAGGGGGTAAGGGGTTCGGTTTGGGATATGTCGAATACATTTCCTGTGAAGAAGAAGGTCGGGGAATCGGTGGTTTCCCCTTCTTTGGCCTTAGTGGAGGCGGGGCAGAATATACCTAGTGCCTTCTCGCCCTTCTTCACGATGCGACCAGCCTTCTTCCATTGTTGGAATCCTCCCACGATAGAAACTCCCTTGCGTTGGAAGTAGAGCAGGGCGGAGTTTTTGAAGGAGAGGGGTCGGCCTTCAATGGTGCGGAGGCTTCCGAGTTGGTTAGATAGTTCCACCCTCTCGGCTTCCGTCATTTTCGCGAATTGTTCCGCGAGTTGTTTCATCTTGGCTTTTTTGGCTTCTATGGCTTCTGTCTTGGTCATTGTTGGGGTTCTTTCTTGGTTGGGTTAGCTTGTTAGATTCCGCGACATTCTTCCGCAATCTCATCCCATCGCATCTTAAAGATGTGAACTAGGGTCTCAGCGTCCCTAAGGACATCCACCGGATCTCGTCGCTCTGCGGATTGCAGGGCATTGGTAAGCCAATAGGAGGAGGCGGGGGACTTGAGGACATCTCGGATAATGTTAAGGGCTGGGGTTTGTTTGGTTGTCATTGGTTTGGCTGTTGTTGTGTTGTTCATATTTATGCTTGTTACACTTAGCAACCGATAAGGTCAATACTCTCAAAGTAGTAATTAGTTACGCTTATGCTATGCGGGAACCATCAATATATGCTTACGAGGGGAAAAAGGCTTTTTTGATAAGGTAAACTAATGGGAAGAGGCAGATTTATTTTCGGGGGTTATTAAATAAAGAGAACAAGCGGAGGCTTATCACACTAACTTAAAATAAAAAAAAGGAATAAAAAAAAAGCGGAAGCAATCAACGGCGAGCCTTACGCTTCCACGATCAGCGAGCCACGGCGGATGAGGGGAAGAGAGAGTGGAAGGACAAGGCTCGAGTGTAGCCAATAGCGGAGGGGATTAAGTTGTTTTTAATATATGATAGAATAAAGGGGGAAGGGTTTGCGTGGGCATAGTTCGCCCTTCCAATAAGGAAAGGGCGTTCTCCTAGGTGCGGTATTCATTAAACCTAATAGACCTCTGTGGTGGGTCGGAGTCGCTGGGATTGCTCCCAATTATTAAGCAAGCTGGGCGTGTGGCTTGCTCCGTCTTAGATTCTACGCTCGTCCCTGTTCGGTCTTTCTTACGAGGATGAATCACCATTTCGGGCTTAATGTTCTCCCTACTCTTTTTCGTTCCGTAACTCCGGCGGAAGGTTTGACAAGTTTTAATTTCGCATTACCGAAAGGCTTTAGTGAATGTTGAGCCGCATAAGGTCAAAGGCAAAGGGGGAAGGCCTTCTAGGTGGTCGATTGGGAAGGCTCGGCAGATATGTAATCAGATCAAGCGGGGGCTTCCCTTGCGTTATGCTTCGCCCTTGTGCGGGGTTCCATATGGGACGAGCAAAGAATGGGTCGGCCTCCATCCAGAGTTCGCCCCCATGATGGAGGAGGCACACTCTTTCTTTGTTAGGAGCCAAGTGGATAATATAGAAAGGCACGCGAAGATTTCAGAGAAGCCCTCGCAGTGGCTACTTGAGAGGAGGGCAAGGGAGGAGTTTGCTCCTGCGTATGTACCTAGTGGGGCTTCTTCGGGTGTGCAAATCCTAGCCCTAGGCGATGACGCGATGGGGAAGCTGATGGGGGCTTGGGGTTCCCTCTTGAGTGGTCAAAACGCTCCCCAACAATTACCCGACACCACCACCCTTCCTACTCTTGTTCCCCTTAATTATACTGAAGGAGTGACACCACAAGATGAGGGGAAAGGCTCCGTCCCTGCTGTGGAGATTTCTGCGGAGCTTGTGCAAAGTGTTAAGCCTAAGCAGATCGGGAGGCCTAGGAAATATCCCAAGGCAAACCCCTCAGCCGCCGATACGCCCCCCCACACCACCCCCCCTGCCCACCCACTCTAATTATATCCCCCT
>Ga0209829_10001953_pt1 | contig 16131 bp, 14 predicted proteins | sample C_140205_EF_Meta_FD_187311 | JGI IMG/M metagenome (GOLD analysis project Ga0209829, IMG submission 187311) | Freshwater microbial communities from Lake Croche, Canada to study carbon cycling - C_140205_EF_MetaG (SPAdes) (version 2) | ecosystem: Environmental > Aquatic > Freshwater > Lake...
CCCTGCCGGCGGCGACAGCGCTGTCGTCCCGGGAGACGGCGGCTTTGCGGCAGCGACCGTCGCCGCCAACGGCGCCTATGTCGACCTCGGCTGGAACAAGGGTCCCTACGGCGCCGTAGCCACGTCGGGGCAGCGTCCCCGGTTTGCCAATCTGGCCGAGCCGATGAGTGGCCTGCGGAACGCTTCTGGCCCTGCCATCTGGGACACCTGGAGCACGCACTACGAATCGAACGGCTTCGACGATGACCAAGACGGCACGATCGACGAGGGATCCAACAGCCTCGACGACGACAGCGACGGGAAGGTCGACGAATCCCCCTACGACGTCGATGGCGACGGCCTGTTCACCGGCGCAGGGGACGACCCCGGCGAACTCGAAACGCTTCCCCCCTACCGCTTCCCACTCCGGGGGATCGAGATCCGGCTCCGCTGCTACGAGCCCTCGAGCCGGCAGGTGCGGCAGGTGACGATCCGCCACTCTTTCGTCCCTCGCTGACGCCCCCCTTTGGTGAGGCCCCCTTGGCCTCCACCAAATCAGGGAGTCCAAGTCAGGAAGAGGGTTTCTCGGCCGCTGGCCCCTCATCATCCTGGTGAGTGAGGCCATAAGCCTCTGCTGCATAACGACTTACGGGTCGTAAGGCGGTTGATCCAACCCCCTTTGGCCTCCCTGGAATGGTGCGACTCCCTCGGAGCCCAAGTCTTGGGCCGGCGCTTGCAGAAGCACCTAAGTCATTGAAAGAAAGAGACTTACGGTCAATCGAAAAGCCACTCTTGATTTGGCACGGTAGATGCATCTCTTCGTTGGTCATCAGGCGGCAACACCCGCCCCCAGCCACGACGAGGATCAAAGCCATGACGACCGCCTCCCAGACCATCCGCAAGCTCGCCGGCCAGTCCCTCTGCCAGGCGTTTTCGATCTGGGGTGTTGCGATCGTTGCGGCCATGCTCGTCGGCCAGGCTGCCAGCGCCTCCCCGGTCGTCCTCTACGACAGCATCACAGGGAATACGGCCTCTGCTGCCGATACGGCTGATTCCAGCCAGTACCTTGCTGACAAGTTTCTGACCGACGCGTTTTCGTATGACCTCAACTCAGTCGTGCTCGAACTCGCCAATTCGCCAGTTGGCGTGGCCGTCGATCTCTACTCCGACAATTCTGGAGTTCCCGGTTCGAGCCTGGGATCATTCTCGAATCCAGGCAGCCTCGTCGCCGGTCCTAACACGTTCACGGCTTCGGGCCTGCCGACACTGACCTCCAACTCGGCCTATTGGATCGTCCTCCGAGGAGTTGCGAGCGGGGCGGCCGACTGGCAGTTCACCGACGGCAGCGGGACGGTTTCCCCCAACTGGCAGACGCTTTCGAGCGCCATCCGGACGAGCCTCGGGGGGGCGTGGAACACCTCCTCTTCCCAGCCCTACATGATGACCATCAACACCAACTCCTCCGCCGCCGTCCCCGAGATCGACCCCGCCTCCTTCGGCAGCGCCCTCTCGCTCGTCCTCGGCACGCTCTCCCTCCTCGGCCGTCGCCGTCGCCAGGGTTGATCAGCGACTCTCCACCGCGTCCGCCGGCGGCTCTCCCGCCCTTCTTCAGCCCGACGCCGCAGGCGACTCAGGTCGCCCACCTCACCATCGCAGTGAGACCCCTTCGCAGATTCTGCGAAACACCCGCAAGTCCTTAATGCGAAGAGACTTGCAGCTCGCGAGGTGGCTCCCACGGAAATCCTCTCACCAAACCGATGAGGAAACGCCCCACCGGGAGGCGGGCTTTCCTTTCCGTCAGAATAAACGCGAGTCTCTCTGTGGAAAGGCTTTCCGAACGGATCATTTTCATGCTGGCATTGGCATGACATCTGCTCCTTTGGGTCACTCAAGGAGCTAAGAGGATCGCGACACCGCGAGCCTCCCTGGCCCTCACCACGAAGGGATCACCGATGCGTCTGGCCACTCTCCCCCGTTCGATCCGGATTCGCTCCCTGGGAGTGGCGATCGTCAGTGTTCTCGGGCTCGCCCTGGCCGCCGGCTCGGCCTCGACGGCCACGGCCGCAGGTTATTCCTCGACGGCAGTGATCTTCGACAGCATCACCGGCAACACGCCGACCGGCTCGGTGACAGCCAACGCCACGAATTGGAAGGCGGCTCAGTTCATCACGCCGGATGCCGACGACAAGATCACCCTCGCGTCGGTGGTCTTGAACCTCGCCTCCAACCCCCTCGGCACCGCCTTCGAAGTCGCCATCTACGACGCCGCAGGGGGGGGCAGCCGGCCCAACAACAAGGTTGGCCAGTCGCTTCTCGCCCCGCAGACGATTCTGATCGGCAACAACACCTTCACCCCGGGCAACTCCTTCCCCGAGCTCGACAAATCGAAGGAATATTGGGTGGTTGTGAAGGGGGGATCGTCCAGCGTCCTGTGGAGCACGGCTGGCGCCTTGGGGGTTATCTCCCCGTCGTCACAGTCCGATGCCCTGATCGCGACGAGGCTCAACAACGGCAACTGGAGCTCCTCCCCAGCCGCCGGCAATCCTTACATGATGACCGTCAACGCCGTCGCCGTCCCCGAGCCCTCCACCTGGGCGATGGGCCTGGCCGGCCTCGGCTTCGCCGGGGTTACGGCCCTGCGTCGTCGCCGCCGCCAGGGCTGATCTGGAGCCTCCGGACTCAGCTCCTTGCTCCGCGGACGGTCACCGGGGGTGTCCAGCCGGGGGCCCGCCGGCTGATTCGGCCGTCGTTTCGAAGCGTCTCCGCCCCCTCGGCAGGCCTTCCGCCCCCGCCGCTTGGGCACCGTCGGCCACTGTCTGCGGAATCTGTGCCAGTCGGGCGGCTGCCGCTGGACAAATCGCACCAACGACCCGACAATCCCGTACAGGGGCAGGCAGGGCATCGAACGCGGTTTTTCAGGGGCGCTCCCGTTCTGGGCCGCCCCCGCCGCGGGCACTGTACGGGCGACCGGTTCGTTCCATTCTCATCCATCCGGGCAGCAGGTCTCCGCCGCGAGCTTGCTCCCATCAAAGGGGTTTCCAATGCTTACCCACATCGGTCGCCGCCGGGCCGGCTTCACGCTCGTCGAACTGCTCGTTGTCATCGCCATCATCGGCACACTCGTCGGCATGCTTCTCCCCGCCGTCCAGGCGGCCCGGGAAGCCGGTCGCCGCAACACGTGCATTAACCACAGCCGGCAAATCGGCTTGGCGATCGCGGCCTACGACACCGCGAAAAAGTCGATCCCCGGCTGGCGCAACCTCCACCCGAACGGGGCCTCATCGACGGGAGCTCTTCCCGACACGTCTGCTTACAGCGCCGTATCGTGGCCTGTCATGATTCTCCCCAACCTCGAGCAACTCCCGGTCTACAAGCTGTGGGAAGGCAACAACTTGGGCACCCCGATCTCCGTTGCCCCGGCTCCGTCGCTCGAAATCTTCACCTGCCCCACATCGATGCCCGCCCTCGCGTCTGCCCCGTCGATTGCCTATGCAGGCAACGTCGGTATCGGCTATGTCGCCGGTGCCCAATACCGCGACGACGGCGTGATGTTCGACGCGGTGGGGAAGAGCGGCTCCGGCGCCTATCCCGGCCTGAAGAACAGCGTCGACTACATCTCCAGCGGCGACGGTGCCTCCAACACCATCCTCGTCGTGGAGCGGAGCGGAGGCACCTACAACCCCCAGGCGTTCTACGACGCGTTCCCCCGGTCTGTGGCGACCGCCTACAGCTTTGCCCCGAACAACAACTATGACTCGGGCGCAAACACGACTGCTAACGCCTCGCCAATCATCGGCATTGGCGCTATCGCGAGGAATCCCAGTAACTCGCTTCCAACCTCCGGGCTGATCAGTTCAACGTCGCTCAAGATGATCAATGTCACGCCGGCCGAGGCGCTGAACTTCCCATTGGATCCCAACGCGACTCCCTCGTCCCGCCACTCCGGTCTCGTCGTAGCAACATTCTGCGATGGCCGGACGCAGTCCATCAGCGACAGCATCTCGCCTCGTGTTTACTGCCAGCTTCTGACGCCAAATACCGTCGGTGGGACCGGCTTCATGTTCCCGCAGAACTCTCCGACGCCCAACGTCTATGGCCAGAGCGACTACCTGACTCCCCTCTCCGAGAAGGACTACCAGTAATCCCGGTCCGCTAAAAACGGCCTCCCCGGCGGCCTCGCCGCGGGGAAGTCCGCTGCCTACAAATGAAGGGCCGGTGGTGTCGAAGCCCGACGCCGCCGGCCCTTCGGCTTTCCCGCTGGCTGCCCCTGCTTCCCCACCCCTCTCGCTACCCGCCCTCTCCGCCCCTCTTTCACGGCTCCCGAGGCCTTCCTGCCATGACTGCCGCCCCCTCTGCCGTCACCAGCCTCCCGCCCCGCCACACGATCGACCTTGGCGACCTGCGCCTGCGGCTCCTCGCCCATCCGATCTACGCGATGGTCGATAGCCCCGCGCGGCTAAGGCGCTTCTTGGAGCACCATGTTTTCGCCGTCTGGGATTTCCAGAGCCTGCTTGTCGCCCTGCAACAAAAGCTGACCTGCACAACCCTCCCCTGGATCCCCACCCCTGATCGCGAGGCCCGGCGGCTCGTCAATGAGATCGTTCTCGACGAGCAATCCGATGAGCTTGCCGATGGCACCCACGCCTCCCACTTCGAGCTCTATCTCGATGCCATGCGCCAGGCCGGCGCCGATACCGGCCCCATCGAATCGCTCCTCACCCTCCTCGCCGCCGGCATCCCGCTCGATCGCGCCCTCAACGAGGCCCGCGTCCCTGACGCCGCGGCGGCGTTTGTCCGCAGTTCATTTGCGATCATCGCTTCGGGCTCGGCCCACAAAATCGTGGCGGCTTTTACGTATGGCCGCGAGGACGTGATCCCGGAGATGTTTCGGCCGCTCGTCGCCGCTCTGGCCGCCCATGATCCCCACTGCTGGGAGCGCCTCCGCTTCTATCTCGAGCGCCACATCGAAGCCGACGACGAGAAGCATGGCCCGATGTGCCGACGGATCGTGGCCAGCCTGTGCGGCGACGACGCCGGCAAATGGGCCGAGGCCTCGGCCACCGCCCGCGGCTCGCTCCAAGCCCGGATCGATTTCTGGGATGCAATCCGCGCCGAGATGCAAAGCCCTGGGGCCGCCTAGTTCGCGCAGCTCGATGAGTTCACGCAGCTCGATGAGGTCGCGCGGGTTGATGAGGAAGGATTCCCGCCATGCGTTCCCGGCGACTGCTCCCGCTGCTGCTGCTCCTCGCCTGCCTGACCAGCCCGCCCCCCGCCGCCGGCGCACCAGCCGGTGGTAGCCGGACTGAAGACATCGTCTACGGCCGGAAGGATGGCCTCGCCCTCACGCTCGATCGCTTCGTGCCCGAGAAGGCGAATGGTGCCGGGCTCGTGTTCCTCGTCAACGGCGGCTGGCTGTCGAGCAAGGCCACGCCGCTGATGGTGACGATCCGCCCCGACGACTACGCCCCCTTTCTCGTCCGGGGATACACCGTCTTCGCTGTTGTCACCAGCTCTCAGCCGCGCTACAAGGTCGCCGATGAGATCGCCGATTGCCTCCGCGCCGTGCGCTTCATCCGAACCCACGCCGCCGAGCATGGCGTCGATCCCGATCGGCTGGGGATGATGGGGGCGAGCTCGGGGGGGCATCTGGCCCTCTCCGTCGCCGCCCGCGGCACTGCAGGCACGCCCGACGCCGCCGATCCGGTCGATCATGCCTCCGCAGCGGTGCAGGCCGTGGCCTGCTTCTTCCCGCCGACCGACTTCGCCAATTACGGCGGCCCCGGCATCGACGGCCTCGGGGCCGGGCCGCTTGAACCGCTCGAGGTGGCCTTCGGGAGCCGCGGCCTCGACGCCGACCAGCGCGCCCGGCTTGCCGCCGAGCTCTCCCCGATCACGCATCTCTCTGATCGGCTCCCTCCCACGCTCATCATCCATGGCGACCGGGACGAGGTCGTGCCGCTCGAGCAGTCAGAATCCTTTGCCGCCCGGGCCGCCGCGGCGGGAGGGGGCCCAGTGGAGATCATTGTTCGCCCCGGCCAAGGACACGGCTGGGGGGATTTCTGGCGGTCGAGCGCGGATGTCGAGGCCTTCGCCGACTGGTTCGATCGCCACCTCGCGCCGCACTGACTGAGCCGGCAGAGGGGGCTCCCAAACTCTTGACCGGGATGGGTACGTGCGTACACTCTTTCTCGGCACCTTTTTCCCTGCCAGCCCTCCGGGAGTCGCGTCACCAACCGCGAAAATCATGACCGTCGAACGTTTCCGCGACGCCCTTCGTGCCCAGCCGTTCGTGCCTTTTACCGTCCACCTCGCCGACGGGAGATCGATCCCCGTCACCCATCCAGAACTTGTGGCGAGCTCACCGACTGGCCGGACGGCCGTCATCATGCAATACAACGAATCGACGTCGATCATCGACCTGCTCCTCGTGACGTCGATCGAGTTCCCCGCTTCGGAGAAGGGCGCTGCCTGAAGAGCAGGTCGCTCATGCTTTCAGGCAATTCATGCCGCGGTTTGCTCAAGATGAATTGGCCGCATCCCTTGTTCAGCCAATTCGGCAGTCGCAATCCCGCTGCCCAATCCAAACAGCACGGCCCGGCCATGGCAGATGCCATGACCGGGCCGCTTGTCTGAGCTGAGGAGATCAAGAGGACGTGCCCGCCCTCCCCGATCGATGGGGCGAGCCGGCACCTGCTCCGCGAATCACTTCGCGGCGGCGAGATCGGCCTTCCTCTTCTCCTCGATGATTTCCTTCTGGATGTTCCCCGGCGTCGGCCGGTACTTCGAGAACTCCATCGTAAAGACCCCCTGCCCCTGCGTCATGCTCCGCAGGTCGGTCGAGTAGCCGAAGGTCTCGGCCAACGGCACCTCGGCGATGATCGTCGAGGAGTTGCCGACGGTCTCGGTGGAGATGATCAGGCCGCGGCGCTTGTTGAGCTCGCCGGTCACCGGCCCCTGGAAGTCGGCGGGCACTTCGACTTCCATCTTCATGATCGGCTCGAGAAGGACCGGCTTCGTGTTGAGGAAGGCCTCGCGGAAGCCGGCCCGGGCGCAGATCTGGAAGGCCATGTCGGAGGAGTCGACGTCGTGGTAGGAGCCGTCTTCGAGCGTCGCCTTCACGCCCACGATCGGGAAGCCGGCGATCGGCCCCTTGTTGAGCACGGAGCGGAAGCCTTTCTCCACCGACGGGATGTACTCGCGCGGCACACGGCCGCCGATGACGGCATCCTCGAAGATGAAGTTCTCGGGCTCCTCCTCGGGGAGGGGCTCGAGATGGCCGACGATGTGGGCGTACTGCCCTGAGCCGCCGGTCTGCTTCTTGTGCTTGTAGTCGTACGGGGTGCCCCTGGTGGGGGCCTCGCGGTAGCTCACCTTCGGCGCACCGACGGCCACCTCGACCTTGAACTCCCGCTTGATCCGCTCGACGTAGATGTCGAGATGGAGCTCGCCCATCCCGGCAATGAGCATCTCGCCCGTCTCCTCGTCGGTCGACATACGGAAGGTCGGATCCTCGCGGGTGAACCGCTGGAGCGCCTTGCCGAGCTTGTCGAGACCGTCGCGGTTGACCGGGGTGATGGCCATCTTGATCACCGGCTCCGGCACGAACATGCTCTCGAGCGTGCAGTGTTTATGGTCGGTGGCGTAGGTGTCGCCGCTGGCCGCATCGACGCCCATGACGGCGACGATGTCGCCGGCATCGGCCGAGTCGACTTCCTCACGCTTGTCGGCATGCATCCGCACGATTCGGCTGAAGCGCTGCTTCTGGCTCGTGCGCTGGTTGATGTAGGCCTCGCCCTTTTTGATCGAGCCCTGGTAGATCCGCATGAAGGTCAGCTGGCCGTAAGGATCGTCGACGATCTTGAAGGCCATCGCCACCAGTTGCTTGGTTGGATCGGGAATGAGATCGAACACCTCTTCGGGATTGTCCCACTTCTTGGCGATCACCTTCCGCTCCAGCGGGCTGGGGAGGTAGCGAACGACGGCGTCAAGGAGCGTCTGCACGCCCTTGTTCTTGTAGGCCGAGCCGCAGAACACCGGCGTGATGCTCTGGCTCTGCATGGCCGCCTTCACGATCGCGTGGATCTCGTCGTCGGTCGGCTGCTCCTCGGAGAGGAGCTTCTCCATCAGGCTGTCGGAATACATCGCCAGCGCCTCGAGCATCTCGTGGCGGGCCTGCTTGGCGGCCTCTTCGAGCCCGGCGGGGATCTTCTCACGGCGGACGGTCTCGCCGTTCTCGCCGTCGAAGTAGCAAGCCTCCATCGCCACGAGGTCGATCACTCCCTCGAGCTTGTCTTCCTTGCCGATCGGGATCTGCATCGGCACCGGATCGGCACCGAGCTTGTCGCGGAGCTGCTTGACGACACGGTCGTAGTTGGCGCCAGTGCGGTCCATCTTGTTGACAAACGCCAGCCTCGGCACCTTGTAGCGCTTCATCTGCCGGTCGACCGTCATCGACTGGCTCTGCACGCCGCCGACGGCGCAGAGGACAAGGATCGCGCCGTCGAGGACGCGCAAGCTACGCTCCACCTCGACGGTGAAATCGACGTGGCCCGGGGTGTCGATGAGGTTGATGTCGCAGTCGTGCCACTTCACGCTCGTGGCGGCACTGGTGATCGTGATCCCGCGCTCCCGCTCGAGATCCATGTAGTCCATCGTCGCGCCGTCACCGCCGCCCTTCACTTCCTGGATGCGGTGGATGCGGCCGGCATAAAAGAGGATGCGCTCGGAGAGGGTCGTCTTGCCGGAGTCGATGTGGGCGGAAATGCCCATGTTGCGGAGCTTGGACAGATCCATGGGACCGGTGCACCTGCGGGAGGGATTGGAGGACGGAAGGTAACCGAGGGGCGGGGCCCGGCGGACGGGAAACCCCCGCCGGGGTCGTCCTGGCGGCGCCGAGGAAGAACCTGGGAATATACTCTTGCCCACTCGATCGTGACAGTCGACCCGTTCCATCACGGGCGAGGTGTTTCTCCCCACAGTTTCGGCCCCCAGCTGCCGTTTTTTCGGCCGGGAGATCCTGATGACCGCCCTCGGACCCGCTTCCCCCCCCAATCCCGCCGATCCCGCCGCCCCCGCGCGCCCCGACCACGGCCCTTCCCACCCCTGGGAAACGTGTGTCTGGCCGCTGGCCGCCTTCCTCGCTCTGGGCGCCCTCGAGCCGAGCCCCTCCGGCGGCGGCCTCGCCGCGAGCCTGGGGATCCCGATGTCGGCCTATCCGGCCGTCTACGCCCTCCGCCTCGCCGTCACCCTCGGCCTCCTCGCCTGGCACTGGCCGGCAACTCGCAGCTGGCTCGGCCGGGCCAGCTGGTGGCCGGCGCTGCTGGGCCTCTTGCTGGTGATCCCCTGGGTTGTCCTCGCCACCCTCCAGCGCGATGCCGGCTGGGCGGGCTGGGCCGGCGGCACGGGGGAGCGCGCCGCCTTCAATCCCTTCGAGGCCTATGCCGGCAACCCCGCCGCCACCTGGGGCTATCTCCTCCTCCGCGGCCTCGGGCTGGTTGTCGTCGTGCCGATCGTCGAGGAGCTTTTTCTGCGCGGCTTTCTGATGCGGTACGTCATCAACGAAGACTTTTGGAAGGTCCCGTTCGGCACCGTCACAGCGGCCGCCGCCGGGGCTTGTGCCGTCTATGCAATCGGCACCCACCCCGCCGAGGCGGTGGCGGCGCTTGCGTGGTTTGGGATCGTCACCGGGATCGCCGCCTCGACGCGCCAGCCGATCGATTGCATCCTCGCCCACGCCGGCACAAACCTCGCCCTCGGTGCCTGGGTGATCGCCACCGGCGCCTGGTGGCTGATGTGACACCGCTTCGGGTACCGGCTGACGCCCCGGCCGCGGTTCTACGCCCGGCATCGATCAGCGCCGCAAATGGCCGCCGTTGTCGGTCTTCTCAAACCACACGCTCCACTGCCGGGCGAGCGGTGAGCGCCGGCGAAACTCGTCGATTCCCGCCATCACCTCCCGTTTCACGCCGGCGTTGAAGCCATCGGTGAGCGCGGCGAAGGCTTCCTCGTTGAGGTGTGGCGTGCCGAGGACGGGGAGCGTGGCGGCGAAGGCAGCCGGGACATTGACGCCATCCCCTGTGGCGTAGTGGTGCATCACTCGGAGGCCATAGGAGAGGATGGCCGGGGCGCTCGCGAGCCGGCCGGCGGTGACGTTGTCGGCGCCGGTGACGATGCCGGGAAAGGGGCGGTCGGTGGCGGCCGCGAGGATCCGGGCGGCAAGGCGCTCGCGCGGCGCGTCGGCGAGCGCGACGAAGCGGGCCCGCTGGCGGCGAAACCACCGTTCATGGCGAATCTGCTCGATGGCGAAGTGGCGCGCCCAGCGCCGCAGGCCGTAGCGGTGGCGAAAGTAAAAACCGGTCTCGCCGGCGAGGTGCGAAAGCGCCCGCGAGCAGGCGAGTTCGACAAGCTCCCGACACACATACACCAGCCGAGTCTCGCCGCCGGCCTGCCGCCGCCAGTTGGCCATGATGCGCTTCAGCGCCGGCCTGGTCCGCGGCACCTGGAAGTTTTCACTCGAGAGGAGGAGGGTGTCGCAGCCGCGTTTCGCCGCCTCGTCCCGACAGGAGGCGAGCCAAGCATCGAAGTCGGCCAGACGCTCGTCGCGGAGGAGCAGCCAGACATCGGCATGCTGCTCGGGCCAGGCTGCGCCGGCAAGGCTCGGCGGATACCACACCCCCGACCCGGCGAGCGTCTCGCGCGCGGCGGAGAGCGCTCGCTGCACGCTCGTGCTCCCGGTCTTGTGCGGGCCGACATGGATGGCCAAGCGGATCGGCATCGGGGAAAGGGTACTCACAGGGGCGCTGCCGAGACGGCGGAGATCGCTTCTCCGCTCGGCCCGAGACGCCGTTCAGCGGGAGGCTTCTGCCCATCGCCATCGCCATCGGTGGCGGGCAGGGGGAGCCGGGCGGTAACGATCGTGCCGTGTCCGGGGCGAAACTCAACCCGGCATTCTCCGCCCACGAGCCGGGCCCGTTCCTGCATGCCGGTGATCCCGAAGCCCTGGCGATCGTCAGGCTTCGCGTCCCCTCCGTTGCCGAAGTCCTCGAGCCGCATCTCAACGGCATTCCCGTCGCGTCGCAATTCGAACTTGGCGCGCGAGCTGCCGCTGTGCCGGCGGATGTTGGAAAACGCCTCCTGAACGATCCGGTAGACGGTCACCTGGAAGGCGGGGGGAGTGTTGTCGGGCATCGGCCCGATCGTCGCCTCGACATCGATGCCGGCCCCTTCGAGATCGCCGATGAGGGTCTGGATGGCGGCGTCGAGGCCGAGGTCGTCGAGCTCGGCGGGGCGGATGCCGCGGATGACGCGGCGGCCGTCATCGATGCCGCGGGCGAGGCAGCTGATCACGGTGTCGATCATCTCGCCGCACGCCGCGGGGAGGACCTCGCGCTGGAGGCTTTCGAGCATCATCTTCGCTCCGACGGCATATTGGATGAGCCCGTCGTGAAACTCGCCACACAGCAGCTGCTTCTCCTGCTCTTGGATCTCGATCAGATTCCGCAGCACGTGCTCCTTCCGTTCGAGGTTGGCCCGGGCGTTGTAAAGCTCGGTGACGTCGGTGGAGACGCCGCCGACGGCGATGATCTTCTGCTGGTCGTCAAGGATCGGAAACTTCACCGTCACGTAGGCATGGCGGCCGTCGGGTGTCTCGGCTGTCTCCTCCAACGTCTGCGACAGTCCGGTGGCGATGACCCGCGAGTCGCTGGCGGAGAGGATCTCGAGCGACTCCGGCGGCGAGGAGAGCCCGCTGCTGCTCCCACCGGTTTCGTCGACCGGTTCCCCGAGCGCTGCCCCGCGGTTGTTGGCGAGGAGCAACCGGCCGTCGAGATCCTTGAGATAGACGACCGCCGCGGTGTGATCGAAAAACTCGCGGAGGTAGGTGTCGCGCTTGCGGAGCCGGGCCTCGGCGCTGATCGCCAACTCGGCCTGCGACTCCAGATCGCGCCGCGACCGCTGGAGCTGATCGAACAGCCAGATGAAGAACCCGCCAGTGGAGAGGGAGAAGAGGGCGACGGCGAGCGGGCCCGGGGGGAGGGTAGAGAGATCGACATCGGGCATGATGAACAGCCGAAAAAATGCGATCCCGATCGCGAGCAGGGCCATCACCGCCGGACCGGTGCCGAGCCAGTAAGCGATGAGCACAACGGCGAGATTGGCCCCGAGAAACGCATGCCGCGGACCGACGAGCGGATCGACCCACCAGCGCAGCGCCGTCGTTAGGGCGACCAACAGCAAGGCCAGGCCGTAGCGCACCAGCGGCGACAGGGTATCGGAGGTGGGGCTCTTGGCCACGTGTCGACCTCGCGGGATCCCGGGCAAGCGGCGGCCGTCACGGCGGCGGCCAAGTATTCTTCCGGCCCCTGGTCCGGGGCCGCGCCGGAAAGCCCTTTTTCCAGTCTATCGCTCCGGGGAAAAAGTCATCCCTGGCCGCACCGGCCGCGGGGGGAGCCGGTGGCGCTGATCCCCGTGGAAACCGGCGGTGCTCCCAAGAACGGGTGCCTCGATTTCACACTGGCCAGTCGCGACTGGCGACGGCCGCTGTCACCAGCCAGGGGCCTCACCCACCGACGGCGAACCAGCCCGGGGCCTCACCCGCCGACCGCGAACGAGCCGGGGGCCTCACCCGCCGACGGCGCCTTGGGCCGGGCCGCGGGTCGTTGGCATCGAAAGGCTCGAGAGCCGCAGGAGGTGCCCGTCGCGATCGGCGTGCCAGTATTCGAAGCGTGTTCCGAAGGCCTGTTTGTCGCGTGTGTGCCAGAAGATGTCGTGCTTCCCCCACTTGCTTTCGACGAGGACAAACCCATCTTCCCCGACCGCCTTGACGATCCCGGTGTGGACCGGCCGGCCGTCGTCGCCGCGGTAGACGATGAGATCGTCGGCCCGGGGAGTGGAGACGAGCTTGTAGCCGTTGTCGTTGAGGATCGTGTCGACGCTCTCGATCGGGATCCAGTAGCGACCGCCGGTGAACACCCAGCCGTGGCAATTGGAGAGGGCATCGCCGCGGCCGGCGACGATCAGTTGCCCTTCAAACCCATCGGGGATCCCGGGTTCGGCGGTCTGGTCCTGGGGCCATCCGAGGGGGACGACGATCCCGCCATCGGTGAGGGCGAGCATCCCGGGCACTGGCAGCATCCGGGCGAGTGCGGGAGGCTGGGCCGATGTGCCGAGTTTGGCCTGCCCGGCAAGCTTGGCCTGTGCGGCCAGTCGGCTCCCGCCTTCAGGAGGCGTCGCCGGTGCGAATGAAGGGCGAATGAAGAAGAACGCGGCGGCGGCCAAGCAGGCCGCGGCGGCCAGCGCCAGGCTGGCGTGGGCCAAGAGAGGGGAACATCGGCGGATCATGGGCGCTCGGCTGAGGATCATGGTGTGAAGCAGGGGCCCAACCTACCACCATCGCGTCTGTCGGACGCGTCGGCGGTGGGTGGAGCGAACCCCTTCAACGTCCGGGCGAGCACCGAGTTGCCCGCACGCTTTTCCGCAAGCTTTTTCGCCCACTCCCCCGAGGGGCGAAGCGCTAATGCAGATCGGCCCGGAGGATCGGCCAAGGGAGCTCAGCCAAGGAGATCGACCGGGCAGAACGCCCCGGGGCAGTTCGTTCGGCCTGCCACTGGTGCCGACAGGGGGGGCACGCGGGCCCACACGGGGGGCACGAGGCCACGGCGCGCACCGGGGGAGTTTTTCGCCCCATCGCCTAACACTTTTGCTAACACAGCCCCAAAACAGCCCTCCGGGCCGAAGCCGCGGAAGGGGGCCAAAGTGCCTGACAAACAGGCCGATTCGGCAAGTGGGGCTGCTGGGACTCGAACCCAGGACCTACGGATTAAAAGTCCGCTGCTCTAACCAGCTGAGCTACAGCCCCAAGACCATCCTACCCGCGCTCCAAAACCGGGCAACGGGGCCGCGAATCGGCCGAAAACCGCTGGAACCCTACTGGAACGCGAGCCGCGGCGCGTCGGAAGGCTCCCTCGCTGAACCGCTCCGCATTGCCCCCCATCGGGTTGGTACGTCGGAGGGCACAAAAAACGGGAAGGCTCTCGATCCGGCTTGGCGCGGGCCGCGGACGTCAATGGCCAAGGGGTTGACGCCAACCGCACACGTGGCTGTTTGAGTGGGTCAGACGCAACCCTAAACACTCATTTCGCCTGGTACAGGAAATCCAAGCCGGTCACCTGCCTGATCATAAAAGCCAGATAAACCACCTCTAAAAAAAGCGATTTACAGAAAGGGTGTTGCTTTACCCCCCTCCACGGCAGCCGTAATCCGAGACGGCGATCCGTATCCACTACCCCCATCATTGCAATTACTCCGACGAAATACCGCCCCCTTTAACAACAGCCGTGGTTGCCCCCGTTTCAGTTATGCTCCTGAAAAGTATCGCCTTCTCAACGACCTCGAAGTACCCTCTTCAAAATAGTCCTCTTGCCAAGTGTCGCTCTCAACCAAATGGCTTGGCGTCCATTGCTCGCCGGGGTGATCCGCTACTGCCTCGCGAAAAGCGTAGTGGGAGTATACTCGCATGAACTCACCCAGATAGATGTCGGCCACTCGCGGTTCGTTTCTAATAACAAGCATATTCTCGTCGTTTTCATTCGTGCTACTCTCGCTGAAATTGGCGGATCCAGTTACAACCACCGGCTTGTCCCCGAGTGGATCGACGAGCATAAACTTCGTATGGACATAATTAACGTGCAGTCCCGCAGCCAACGCGCGACGCTCCTTAAGCCATCGATCAAAAGAGTTTATCCGAATGCTCTTTCCAATCGCCACGATCACGTTTGGCAACCCACGAATACGGGCAATGTCGATCTTTCCTTGAGCAAGGCCCGCTCCGTTTCCTTCTTTTTCCATGAGGGCGAATCGCAACACGCGGTCGGCTCGCTCGTAGACCGCTTGGAACTTCTTGTGCATTCCGAAGGGAAAGGTCATGAACAGTGCCTTTTCGGAGTTGCCGGCGATCCCTGCGTACCATTGAAGAACCTCAAGCCCACGCCGCGGCGAATAGACTGGGGATACATCTCTATCCCAAGGGTTTGGAGGCACTGGATTAACGGTCGCGACCCAATCCCGCTCCGTCGCACTTTCCGGATCCTCTTCCAGCTTCTTCCAATAGTCGAGATAGGGCGCAGCGACCGAAGCCTCTTCAACAACGTGTCCACAATTCAAGTGACCGAAAATCCCATTCTCCGTGAGGTTTGTCGATCCGGTCCACACTGCAATCGGCTTGCCGTTCTTGGTCAGCACAACGAACTTATTGTGCATGATTTTTCCCTCTGTTCGAGCCTGGCAGTACCTCGACATGTGCAGATCTCTGATCGCATCTTTGTTCTTCTCACCTGGTCCATCTCCGGCAATCGCGTCATAGATAATACGCACGGTAGCGCCGGAGTCTTTTGCAGACTTGAATGCTTTTAAGGCGTCAGGCCATTGGAACTCGTAGATAGCGCCGAATAGCCCGAATTCCGGCCCTTCGGCCCTGCCGACGAAGGCCTGAAAGGCCTCGAGTAGTCCTCGCGAGAGCCATTTATAGGCGGCATTTCCGAAGGACGGATCATCAGGTCGCCGATTATCGAATCGACGCGCGTACTCTTGCGAAGCGATAGCACCGCGATTGAAAAAGACCGAGTGCACGTTGCCGGACTCCGACTCGGTTGTCACGGAGACAGACACCTGTCCGCCATCACACAGACTGGACGGCTTGCCATACAGTGGGATTATAGTGTAAGTATAGCTGTGATCTGGCTTGGCACTGTAATCCGCCCACTGGAATGATTGGATGGGATGAATGTGAGTTGAGAACTGCGCCCCCGGCGAAACATCTGGCTCGGTTGACTCGAATGTCTTCATCCCAAGCATCCAATACTTTTCATCCTCGGTGTGGTCAGTTCGCTGAATCGCGAATCCAAGGCAACCCACACGTTGTTGGGGGGCAAGATCTAGGCCAAGCATTACGACGTGCGTTCCGGCGATAGCATGTACGGTAACGCCGTGAGAAACAATCTTTCTACGCAAGGTCTTGCCTCCTAAAGAAAAATCCGTCGCCGTGTTCACTCGGTACCCGGCCACCAGCAATACATGCCACCGACAATCGCGGGTCGCCAGCCCTTCCCCCAACCTCTCTGTGCGGCTGGCAGACCGCGAATGCTCTCCAAACACCCC